>Ga0315282_10013807_pt1 | contig 12113 bp, 12 predicted proteins | sample YL17G07_20_MG_FD_203693 | JGI IMG/M metagenome (GOLD analysis project Ga0315282, IMG submission 203693) | Sediment microbial communities from Yellowstone Lake, YNP, Wyoming, USA - YL17G07_20 | ecosystem: Environmental > Aquatic > Freshwater > Lake > Sediment | place: USA: Wyoming | collected... | reverse complement strand
TAAATGACTCCGATAAGAGATGCAAATTCTGCAAGTACAATATAAGAAAACAATGCAATGCTTTATGCTCACACGGAATTATGGATCACATATAAATATCAGGTATCAGATTCTATCCAATACTGGAAAATTTTCCTATGACTTTCTGAAAATATTATTTTCTCAAAAATATTTTTTATCATTTCATTGAATATTTTACATCTCATATCCTCAGGCAGTTTAGGAACTATGCTTCTTTGTGACGCATAAGTGTTCACAGGGCAAAGGGCGCAATATGCAAACCAAGGACAAGCATCGCATAAGGAACAGAATTTAGATGATATATCGACCATTGAGATTATGGTGGGAGATTTCAAAATTTCTTCATAAGTGTTTTTTCTTACGTTGCCTACCTTGAAAATGTCGATTACCTTTGATTCATCACACGTGTATATGTCTCCTTTATGGTTGTATAAAAGCTGTCCTATGCCTGCCCCGCACGGCGATCTGAAATCTACCATGTTTGAGCCAAACTCTCTGAGTATTGAAGAACTCACAAAAAAGGTCCATGCCTCTCTAAAATTTTCGCCGTTTTTGTTCAGTTGTAAAACATAATCTAATAAACTTTTCCAGAATTTAAGGTACTCATCTGACGTATACCCTATTTTGTCCCATGTTTTCTCGGCAAATCCTAGGTTGTTAAGAAATCTTGGCCATACACCATGAAAACCAAGCCTTCTGAATTCGTCTACTATCTCTTTGGGATAGTCCAGAGAATATCTCGTAACCGTCGTTAGAGCATGGAACATGAAATCATAATTTTTCATCTCCTCTCTGAGTCTTTTTATCCAGTAAACTACATCTCCATATGAACTTCCGCCACCAAGAAGCCTTCTGTTTTTGTCGTGTAACTCTTTAGGGCCGTCAAGCGAGGTGCAAAGACCTATTGGTATGTTGTTCTTGAGGAATTTGATAAAATCATCATCCGCCTTTGTAAGGTTCGTGACTATCGAAAAATTAACTTCCTTATCCCTTTCCTTCGCGAGCCTTCTGGCATAGTCAATGACGAATTCTACGACATCGAAGTTGAATGAGCAGTCCCCTCCTTGGAATTCAATCGTGAAAGATTTAGCGGGGGTTTTGAATATGAAATCCACCGTCTCCTTTGCGGTTTTCTTGTCCATATCCCATCCTTTGGCATTCAAAGGCTTCGAGGACGAGTGGCAGTAAACGCAGCGCATGTTACAGCGGAATGTAGGAATCATTATGTGGAGGTTCGGTCCCTGGAAAAGGAACCAGTACCTTTTTCTGTAGTCTTCCACGACTTTGTCTATGTTATTCTTGGTTACAATTATGCCGTTTTCCTTGAAAGATGCGTAGAGTTTATGGTCTTCTTCAATCCTGTTCATTCTGAGAAGTTTGTATTCCTCACTGTTCAGAACAACCCATGCACCGCTGTCCGTTGTTATGAGTATATGATCTTCATCAAATTTGTGTATCCTGTACTGGTTTATAAGATAATCCTTTTCTGTATTTGTGACGAAGTCTATTCTTCCAAAAACCATGTTTATACCTTTCCTATTTCGTTCTTAATTTCAGCAAGAAGGTAATTGAGAAAGTTATACGTGGCTTCTTCTATACTGACTTTCTTTGAGTTCAAATTAAGAGTAAGTAAAAGATTCTCATCAACTTTATCGATTGTTGCGGAGAAAACTTCTCCAAAGTCCATTAAGGCCTTTTCCACAGCAATTTGGGGATAAAGATTGCTATTGAGCTTGATTTCAACCCTTCTTTTCCCTATTTTTAGGTTTCTCATTTTCTGTCTCCTTGGGGGGTGACCATGGTTTGGCTATACCTAGCGGATCATCGACTATGAAATTTTCTTCTTCCTTTTTACTCTCTTCCTCTTTGCATTCTGGGCATTCTTCATCTTCTATAGTATTGGTGAGCAAGACGCGCTCTATTATGGCCTTTCGTAAAGGCTGGTTTCTAGAAGCTTGGACGACATAGACAGCATAGTTAACAAGCTCATTGTTAAACTCGTTTCCCAGTTTTTCCAAATTTTCCTTTTTGTTTTTTGGCTTGATCTGAACGAATATCTCTTCTTCGGGGTTGCCGTCTATTAGGATATATCCTTTGTCAAGAAAAACATAGGCTGCGGAATATATTATTTCAAGGGGATATATTTTAGGGTTTACAGAGACTATCAAATAACCTCCATTTTTATCGATTTCCAAATTATTTATTCCAGATACCAAAGATTTTTTCTCTTTCATAAAATCACTAACTATTATTGGTCCTAATATTTAAAAACTGGTATGTAAGGCTCCGATGATGAACGCCTAAAGCAAGTTTTTGAGATATAGTATGAAATTGGTTTGAAGAGTTACCGTTAAAATAATTCCTACGAAAAGGAACACGGCGAACGGGGTGTTGACATGAACCATAACCTCATCGAATGGTATCTTCCCATCCTTCCTCAATTTCTTTATTTTTTCGACATCTTCTTGGCTGAGACCTTCAAAAGAGATATTGTGTATGTATTTTACCTTTCCTCGCTCCATTAGGGCTTGAAGAATGCTGAAAAACAATAACCTTCTTTTTTCAAAATTCACACCACCTTGCTTACTTTCCGCTATTCCTTCTGCCAGACACATCCCGGGTTTTAAGTCTTCAATTTTCTTTGGCACGGTAAAGCCGTAAAAACCAAGGTCGATTATGAAATATCTGAGTACAATGTAAGCGAAAATTATGACCACAAGTTCGTATACGTAGCCAAAGGTGAAAACCGCCCTGTAATCGATAACCAGCCTCAGGGCAGCCAGAAAAACGTATACGTATTCCATATTTATTGGGATGAGCTTGTTGAAAATCTCGATAATTACAAAAAGCAGAATGACCATGATAAAATAGTTCATGAAGATGCCGATGAACGAAATAGCTCTGATTATAAACCACATGAAACCAAGTAACACCAATATAACCATGAACATCGTGTAAGGATTAAATGTGAACTTCAGACTCTTCTTTATTTCAGAACGCTTGGACGTAAACATCAGGAAAATGAACATAGCAAAGAACACCGGAACAAAAGTGTTTATCAAAAATTCGAATGAAAGGAAATGATTGCCTGGTGTGAACAATTCGGGGGGCAGTAGTGTAGAATACGCTATGAACAGTTTTGCATCGCCAGCGGGCCATATCTGTGCAATCCACAAAAGGATGCCAACCATGAGAGAAAATCCTAGATTTATCATCAGGTTTGGCAAGAATGTCTGAAGCTCCGGTAAAAATATTAGCTGGTAGGCATGCAGCGCGGCTGCTGTCACAAGCATTGCGATGATGAGATGATTTTTGATTATGCTTTTCTTCATATCCGTGTAAATGGATATGAGGCCGAAAACAATTATTGGAATAAGATACAACAATAGCGCCATGTATATGAAAGGTTTGGAGATTTTATAAGATTGTTTTAAGAGCCGTGAGAATCATGGGTTATGACAATCGGTTTTTCGAGGACGATTACGGTATGCTCGGCCTGGGCGACCTGCATACCGGATCTTTCCTTTAGGACAGGATAGCTTTTTACCGCCTCGCTGATTTCGAGCTGGCGCAAAGCGAAGGAGATCTTGAACGGCGATAATCCTTTTTTCTCCAGCCAACGCTTGCAGAATGGAAGACCCATATATTCATTGCCTGCAAGATCGAGTATCACTCTTGCTTCAGGAAGCCTTGCAGGCTTCGGTTGCATAAATGAAAATATTTCGTATGGCTCCGATTCCTTCACGTAACCGTTCTTTTCGCAGACAAACGGCTCCAGCGCTATGACGTCGCCCTCTTTGAGTTCATGCTGCGAATCGTTTTTGACATTCGGAATAGTGGGAAAACCATGGATCACATACTGATCTAGGCCATGCCCCGTCAGGTTGACCACTACGCCAAACCCAGCGGCTTCTGCTACCCCGTTTATTGCTTGGCTTATCTCTGAAATTCTGATCCCGGACCTGATGACATTCATGCCGGCGTTTAATGCATGTTCAACGACCTTTATCAGTTCATTCTTTTCAGAACAGTATGTGTAGGCCATGTCCGCGACCCAGCCATCAACATGAACACCGTGGTCTATCTTGACGAGATCGCCGGCTTTAATTGCTGTTGCATCATTCGCCTTCGGCGTATAATGTGCCGTCACATCGTTTATGCCTATGTTTACCGGGAAGGCAGGCTTGCCGCCGAGCTGCAAAATGCGATTCTCTATGAATTCAGCGAGCTCGAGAATTTTCATGCCAGGTTTTATTTTTTCGAGGACCTCTACCTTTATCTGACTGGATATTTTGCCAGCTTTCAGATATTTTTCTAGGATGTCCTTTTCCATACGATTTATTGTCCGGTGTAATTTTTAAACCTTCTTGAGACTCAGATATAATCCAAAAATAAAAGAAAAACGACCCGCAGATTACAGACCAGCTTCTTTCTTAAGGACCGCTGCCTTGTCCGTCTTCTCCCACGTGAAGTCCGGGTCGTTCCTGCCGAAGTGGCCATAACAAGTCGTTTTGCTGAATATAGGTCTTCGGAGCCTGAGCTCTTCTATCATATGCGCTGGTCTGAAGTCGAAATGCTTTTTGACGATTTCAACTATCCTTTCGTCCGGTATCCTGCCGGTTCCCTCCGTGTCCACGAATATCGATATCGGTTCGCTTCCGCCGATCGCGTAAGAGAGCTGCACCTCGCATCTGTCAGCAAGGCCGGCTGCGACGATATTCTTGGCGACGTATCTGGCATAGTACGCTGCTGTCCTGTCGACCTTCGTCGGGTCCTTGCCGGAGAAAGCGCCGCCTCCATGGCTGCCCATGCCGCCGTACGTGTCGGCTATGATCTTCCTTCCCGTGCAGCCGGAATCGGCAACAGGGCCCCCCATAACGAATCTTCCTGTATTGTTTATGAAATATTTTGTCTTTTCATCGACCAGTTTGCCGCAAACAGGTTTGATGACATGCTCCTTTATGTCCTTCCTTAGCTTTTCTAGATCGACATCAGGATCATGCTGCGCTGCCACGACAACAGAATCGATCCTTTTCGGAATGCCTTTCTCATACTCGACCGTGACCTGGGTTTTGCCATCAGGCCTGAGATATTTCAGGGTTCCGTTTTTCCTCACTTCAGCGAGTTTGAAGGCAATCTTATGCGCAAGGACGATAGGCATCGGCATGAATTCTGGCGTTTCCCTGCATGCGTAGCCGACCATCATGCCCTGATCCCCAGCGCCAACTTCCTTTTTTCCGCTCTTGTCAACACCCAGCGCTATGTCAGGGCTCTGCTCATGTATTGAGACGAGTATGCCAACAGACTGATGATCAAAACCGTATTCGGGTTTTGTATACCCCACTCGCTTAAGAACTGAGCGCACCACTCCCTGCACGTCAACATAACTCTTTGTCGTTATCTCTCCTGTAACGACTATGAAACCCATTCCCGCCATCGTTTCACAGGCAACTCTCGCTGTAGGATCTTTCTTTATTATCGCGTCCAAGACCGCGTCCGAAATCTGGTCGCATACCTTGTCCGGATGACCCTCTGTCATCGCTTCTGACGTGAAGAAAAACTTCCCGTTTTTCATTGAATCACCTCAAACATCTCCATATCGCTTCGGATTGTCGTTTCAATCTTTTAGTTAGGCGAATCTGCTTTATATAGATTTATATATTCAAATGTTAAAAATTATAACTGGTGAGAATAATGGAAGCGAGGCTCATAACGGGTGAATACATCAAGAAACTGAGGATGGAGAGAGGCCTTTCCCAGACTGAACTCGCGAAACTCGCCGACGTGTCACAGGCTCACGTGGCGAAAATCGAGAATAGTAAAGTTGACCCGAGGCTTTCGACAGTGAACAAAATCCTTATCGTGCTGCATGAAAAAGAGAAGGTAAAGAAATGCTGCAGGGACGTCATGAGCAAGGTGATGTCGGTGAGGCCGGAAACGCCAGTCAAGAAGGTAATAGCGATCATGCGCGCGTCAGGCTTCTCGCAGATGCCCGTGATCGAGAAAGGGATACAGATAGGAGAAATCAGCGAGGAAACGCTGCTGCACAACATGGACAGGAAGCTTGAAAAGCTGCAGGCAAAGGACATTATCGACAGGCCTTTCCCCGTCGTCGATGCAGGCGATTCTACTGAAACCCTGCCGCCGCTCCTGGACGCGCATCCGGCGGTTCTGGTTGCTGAGAAGGGGAGAATCACCGGCATAATAACCAAATCGGATTTGCTGGGCCTGAAATAGCTTTTTTAAAATACCTTTCACATTATAAGCGCATCGTTATGGTATGGGAACTGTTCTCTAAAAAACTGCAGGAACTCATAAAGGAGCGAAAGTTCGAAAGGCCAACCTCGATACAGCGCGAGGGCATACCGCCCATAATTAAAGGCGAAAACACGCTACTCATCGCACCGACCGGCGTGGGCAAGACCGAAAGCGTGTTGTTGCCGGTGTTCGACGAATTCATAAGGAACAGGGAAGGCCTGAAACCGATATCCATCCTTTATATCACTCCGCTGAAATCACTGAACCGAGACCTGCTCAATCGCATATTATGGTGGGCGGGCAGGCTGAACTTCGAGGTAAGCGTGCGCCACGGCGACACGTCGCAATACGAGCGGAGCATGCAGGCCGCGAATCCAAGCGACATGTTCATCACCACTCCTGAGACTCTGCAGGCCATGCTTGTCGGCAGCAAGATGAGGGAACATCTCAAGAACATAAGATGGATAGTTATAGACGAAATCCACGAGCTCATAGGCAACAAGAGAGGCGTACAACTTTCGATTGGTCTCGAACGCCTGAAGGATATAATCAAGGAAAAGCACAAAATCCAGCTGGTGGGATTATCAGCGACCATCGGTACGCCTGACGCGGTAGCGAAATTCCTGACAGCCGGCAAGCCGTGCAAGATAATAAATACCATGGAAAGAGGCGAAATTGACATTCGCGTCGAATCACCAAAACCTGAAAAGACTGACAGCGAACTTTCAGAGAAGGCGATAGTCAGTCCGGAGACTTCGGCGAGGTTGCGCAGGATAGCCGAGCTCATCGAGAAGAACAGGTCCGTCCTCGCGTTCACCAACACGCGCGAATTCTCAGAGGTCTTGTCATCGCGGCTCAGGCTGCTGAAACCATCACTGCCCATCGAAACTCACCATTCTTCGCTTTCCAAGGAAGTGAGGATAGAAGCAGAGGACAAGTTCAAGCAGGAAAAAATCAAGGCACTCGTGTGCACCTCAAGCCTGGAGCTCGGGATAGACATCGGCTCGATAAATCTTGTGCTGCAGTACATGTCGCCAAGACAGATATCCAAGCTGCTCCAGCGCGTGGGACGTTCAGGACACCGGGTATCAGAGATCTCGAGAGGCGTGGTGATCTCGACTGACTCTGACGACTGCTTCGAGGCAAGCGTAATAGCGAAGCTGGCGAAGGAAAGAAACATAGAGCCGACAGAAGTTTATGGCAAATCTCTCGACGTCCTTGGCCACCAGATAGTCGGCCTCGCCCTCGAGGAATACAACATCCCTTTTGAAAAGGCGTATGATATAATCAGAAGGGCCTACCCTTTCAGCAGCCTTGAAAAAGACGAATTCTTCCAGGTGGCGAAGATGATGGAGAAGCTCGGCTTCATATGGGTAGGCTCGAAATTCCACGATACCATGCCGCTGCGCAGGAGGAGGGGCGCGTGGCTTTACTACTACCAGAATCTTTCGACCATCCCCGACACGAAGAACTACAGGATCGTCGACGTCGTGACCAACAAGCCCGTGGGGACGCTGGACGAGGAGTTCGTCGCCCTGCATGGCAGGCCAGGAACGTCGTTCATCGTCAAGGGCCAGGCCTGGAGAATCATCGACGTGCAGGAGAAATCGATATTAGTGGAGATGGAGGAGAATCCTGCGGCTGCGATACCTGCGTGGGAAGGAGAACTCATACCAGTGCCTTTCGAGGTTTCGCAGGAAGTCGGGAAGCTCAGAAGGAAAATAGCAGAGATGCTTGCGAAAGGCATGGGTAAAGAAGCAATGATTTCAAAACTCATCTCAGAGTATCCGATAACCAGGGATGTCGCTGTGAAGATGCTAAAGGAGATAGACAAGCAAGTGAAATACGGCTTCGTTCCTGATCATGAGAACATACTTGTGGAATATTTTGAAGGCTTCGTGATAATTCACTCACTGTTCGGCTCGCTCGTCAACGAAACGATAGGACGAGTGCTGACAACGCTGCTGACAAACAAAATAGGTTCGGTAGGCCTTGAGGTCGACCCTTACAGGATCATGGTCAGACTCCCCGGCTACCAGTACCAGCAGGTCCTTGAAACGTTCAGAGAGATAGACCCGGAAACAATCCGGGGAATACTTGAAATCACGCTCCCTTCCAGTGAGCTTTTCGAGTGGAGATTCATTCACGTGGCGCAGAGGTTCGGGATAATCGGCCGCGACGCTGATTACGGAAAAGCATACATCAAGAAAATAATCGACGTCTATTTCAAGACGCCCCCATACCTCGAAGCTCTTAACGAGATATTCGAGGATAAGCTCGACGTAGAGACCTCGAAAAATGTGGTTCGCGACATCAGGTCAGGCAAGATAAGGCTCGAGTTCCGCGCAGGCCTCTCGCCGCTGGGCGATGCAGGCCTCACCAAGAAATACGAGATCGTCGCTCCCGAGAGGCCTGACAAGGAGATTTTCAAGGCTTTCGAGAAGCGCCTGATGGAAACGAAAATGGGCATGGTCTGCACGAACTGCGGCGAGATTTTCTTCCATAGCAGCGCCGGTAACATTCCTGAAAAAATCCAGTGCAGGAAATGCGGAGCGAAGCTGATAGGCTACGCCCCTTACATCTACACAACCGATGCTTCGAGGCTCGTGAAGCGCCACCTCGCCGGAGAAAAGCTCGGCAAGAGCGATGAAAAACATCTCGAATTCATAAACGATGCGGCGAGCCTGATACTGGCGCACGGGAAAGACGCTCTTCTTTGTCTCGCGGGCCGCGGCGTCGGCGTTAGAACCGCGTCAAGAATTCTCAGGAAGGGCGCGAAAGGCAACGACCTGCTTGCAGAGATTCTCGAGGCGGAGAAGCAATTTGCAAAGACTAAAAGATTCTGGAAGAGGTAAAATTATTTTTAGCCGCCTTCCATAAGATCCTTCACGAACTTGTTTGCTTCAAACAATTCGATATCCTTGTATTCCTGCCCCATGCCTATGTAAAGAATCGGTTTCTTCACAGCGAGACAGGCTGAAAGCATGCCTCCGCCCTTCTCGTTGACGTCGACCTTCGTGAAAATCATGCAATCGATTCCGACCGCCTCGTCAAAGTTCTTGGCCTGCTCGACCAGATCATTGCCTGCCAGCGAATCCATTACGAGAATCTTGAGATCCGGCTTGTTGACCCGCACGACCTTTTTCAGTTCGTCCATCAGATTACGGTTGGCATGCGAGCGTCCTGCGGTGTCGGCGAGGACGAAGTCTATCCCCTTCGCCTTCGCGTGCTCTATCGCGTCGTACACAACCGCCGCCGAGTCCGCGCCGTACTCGTGCTTTATCACCTTTATGTCGAGCCTTTGTCCGTGGACCTCGAGCTGCTCTATCGCCGCCGAACGCCACGTATCCCCTGCCGCGAGGACGACCTGGAATTTCCTCTGCTTCAGGTACTGGCCGAGTTTCGCTATGCTCGTCGTCTTGCCAGAGCCGTTGAAGCCGAGGAAGACGATACATATCGGTTTCTTTGTCTTTGCGAGTTTCTCAAGGTTGATCTCGCCCTGGTCGAAAATCTCAAGCAGAATCTTTTCGAGCGTCGTTCTTATGTCTTTCTCTATCTCCCCTCTTTTTAGCTGCTTCCCGACCAGCAGCCTTTTCATCTCGGATTTGATGAACTCGATTGTCTCGATGGTCATGTTGGCCTCCATCAGACCGAGTTCCATCTCTTCGAACAACGAATCGATATCATTATCAGAAATCTTTCTCTCGAGAACCTTGCCGGTCAGTCTGTCCATCAAGCCGGCCTTTTTCTCGACGGGTTTCTCCACCGGCTTTTCGATTTTTTCTACCTTATGGATTTCAGGCTCTTCGGCCTTCCTTTCAATTTTCGGCTCATGCTTAGGTCTTTCCGGCGGCTTAGCTTTTGGTTTCTCTTCTTTTTTCTCAGCGATTTTTACCGGCCTTTCAACTCTTTCCACAAGTTTCTTTTCTTCCGGCTTCTTCTCTTCAAATATGGTTTCGGGTTTTTCCATTTCACGTTCTAATGTTTGCGGAACCTCTTCCTTGCCTTTAATCTTTTCGCTAAGCTTCTCCACAGATTCGGATAGCTTCTTCTTCAGGAAACCAAACATAATAACCCTTTTTGGATTGCTGGTTTTTAACCTTTCCACTCGTCTTTCTTTACCTTGGGCTTGACGCCCGAACGGTAGGCGGCCTTCGTTATCGCGTGCGTCCCCGCGGGTGAGGTCAAGAAGATGAAGATTATCAGGAACAGCGCCTTAACGAAGACGAAGGAAAAGAAGCTGTCAAGCATAACGCCTGCAAGAATCAGGCACGTCCCGCCCACGTTAACGACGGTCTGGGCGTGCGAGCGCGCATAAACATCAGGGAAGCGGACCAGGCCTATAGCTCCTATTACCGAAAACACCCCTCCGAGCAGCATGAGCCATACTCCGAACATACGCATCACTTCTTTTTCTCCATGATGTATTTTGATATGATAAGCGTGCTGAGGAATGATATCATCGCGTAGACAAGCGCCACGTCAACGAACATGCTGTTGTTGTAGAACACTGCCAGCAGCACGATTACGGCTATGACTATCGAGTTTATCGTGTCAGACGCCAGGACGCGGTCTGGCGCGGTTGGGCCGCGGATTACGCGCACCAGACATATGAAAATCGCAACCACCAGCAGGAAAACGGCGTATTCTATCATGTCAATCCCATATCTTTGCAAGGAACTTGTCGAACACTCCTGCTATCTGGTTCTTGTCCTTGCCCATGGTGAGCCAGTGGACGTAAAGCTTCTCCGGCTCTGCCTCGAGCGTGAGCGTGCCAGGAGTCATGGTTATCGAATTGGAAAGTGCGGTTATGCCCCAATTGTGCTTGTGGGGATGCCTGACTTCGACGATGCCGGGATTTATCTTCCCGGTTATTATCCTGTATGTGACGTCTGCGTTGCAGAGCACTTCCTGCCAGATGTAATACGGAATGTAGGCAAGGAAAATGAAGAAACCCTTTATGTAGCCGCTTTTCGCCTGCCTCAAAAAGAAATAGCCGAAGACGCCTGCTATCACCGCCGATATCACGCCGCCTACCAGTAATTCGTCGTAGCCTGTCCCGTTAAGCAGTATCCAGAAAGACCATAGCAGCAAAAAGAGCAAAACCGAACCCTTCATATAATTTAATTGTAAGGCTGATAATTAAACATTCGCCCGAGCCGCGAAGAATCAGTCTTTCTTTTCGTGGTGTTCGTGCTTTGCGTGGGCAGCGTGATGTTCTGCGTGCTCCTTCTGGTGCGCCGGATGCTCGGCAGCATGCGCAGGGACCTCATGGTGCTCTTCATGTTTTGCATGCTTCGCCTTTTCGCCCTTGCGTTCGATGATTTTCTTCTTCGTTTCCTCGAAAATCACAGGCATGTCCTTCGGCTCGGCTTTTTCTTTGATATAACCTGAGAAAATTTTCTTGTATTTCGCCGGGTCCTCAGCCTTGAGCTTTTCTGCATATTCGGCGATGTGCTTGCCGGAAAGCCTTCCGGGCTCCGGGAAAATGTCCTCTGAGTGCGGAATTGCGAGCCCGCCGTCGACCGCTCCCTTCAGGGCCGAAAAAAGGCGGTTACCCGGCGTCGTCTGGTAAAGACCTAGGTCTAGGACCGCTTCCTTTATCTTGTGCTGCTTCGCCCTCTCGGCGCAGAGCAGGCCGGTAAGGTATGCGGCAGGAAGGTTCACTCCGTGGAAATTCCAGCCGAAATTACTCAGTTCCCTGGACTCGGCTGCAACCATGACCTTGTCGCCTTTCTCTTCATACCTGACGACCTGGCATATGATGTTTCTTATCGATCGCCTCACAACGAGCCTGGGAAGCCTTGATTTCAGGAGCTTAAGTCTTGCCCTGT
>Ga0315282_10013806_pt1 | contig 12113 bp, 10 predicted proteins | sample YL17G07_20_MG_FD_203693 | JGI IMG/M metagenome (GOLD analysis project Ga0315282, IMG submission 203693) | Sediment microbial communities from Yellowstone Lake, YNP, Wyoming, USA - YL17G07_20 | ecosystem: Environmental > Aquatic > Freshwater > Lake > Sediment | place: USA: Wyoming | collected... | reverse complement strand
CTCCACAGCCAAGGCCTGGCGCCCGAACGGGTCGGCGTTGCGCAGCGCCCCGAGCCACCGCATCATGCGTCCGGGCCAAACCGAGGAAAGGGGCCGCTACTGCCCGCCCGCGGGGCGCGAGGCCGCTGCGGCCGTACGTGCCGAAGCGGCTTGGAGCTTGTCGGCGAGTTCCTCAACGGCAAAGCCCTCGGCGCGTACGACGTGCCGGTCGTCAGTAAGGATCAGCCAGGGCAGGCTGTGGGCGCCGAAGGCGGCCTGAAGCTTCGGCCCGGCCTCCCCGCCGGGCAACTTGCCGACCGGCATTGTGATATTGTTCTCGTCGAGCCACTGCTTCAGACGCTCGGTGTCGGCCTCGGCCGTCTGGACGGTAAGCACCGTAACGCCGGCCCTTGGGGCCCCCGAGCCGCCGGCATCGAGCTCCGCCAGCTTTGCCTGGAGGATCTGGATACACCGCCGCGAGGGGCGCTGGTCCATGTCCCAGAAGCACAGCAGCACTCGCCGGCCCGCGGCTTTGGCGGCAGGGTCGGCCAGGCCAAGGGCATCGAGTTTCGGCAGGGGTTTGCCCGTCAGCGGGCGTGGCCGGTTTGCGACGTCGCGAAAGACTCCGCCGGCATCCGTGCGCCAGTTCATGACGATTCGCACGTCCGTGTCGCCGCCCTTGCACCGGCTGTTGCCATACCAGGAATCCCCGCCCGGAGCCGTTAACTGAGCGCCCAGCTCAACCGTGCCCTCGGTGACGTTGGCCAGGGCGAATCGGCCCTGCTGATCCGTCGGGGTGGTTCTGTGCGGCAGGATGGTGCCACTCACGCCCACCATAGCCCTGGGCACAGGGCTGTCGTTGGCGTCCACGACGACGCCGGAGATCGACAGCCTGGCAAAAGGCAGGACGAACGGCTCCAGCGCCGGCTGGGGACCGCTTTCGGCAAGCGTGAGTGTTTGCATGGAGTCGCCGTAGCCGGCCGCCCGGACCCAGAACGTGTACTTCTCGCCGCGGATCAGATTGTCGAGTTTTATCGCGCCGTCGGGCCCGGTTCGCAATTGCCCGTCGAAGAATCGGCCGGACCGGCCTTCATAGGTGGCAATCCGGACCTCCGCGCCGCTGATGGGCATGTCGTTGGGGTCCTTGGCGATGATGGTGAGCACTACCTTGTGGGCGTCGGAAGGGCTCGGCGCCAGATTACCGGAGGCTGCCGTTGCCGGTTGTAGTCCTGGCTTCCCCACCGGCTTGGGGACGATTCGGGCCGGCTTGGTCTGCCACTTGAAAGGCCCCGTCGGCTCGGATGTTACGGTGAACGGCCCGGTCACGTCTTTGGGCTCTCGCCATGAGAGCGAGCAGCGGCCGCCTCAGCCGTACTCCATGGAGAAGGTCCTGTCGTACTTGCCGTCGGTGCTGGTGATGTGTATCTTTGGCGGCGGGGGCTGGTTGCCGTTAACGGTCAACTCCAGGGAATCGCCCTTTCGCAAGCGGATGGCCAGGTTGATCCAGTGCTCGCGGGGGGTTTGCCCGGGATCGGTGGTGACCTCCCAGACGAACGGCTCGCCGACGTCCAGGTCCACCGGCTGGTTCGGCTCGACGGTAAAGGGCTTTTCCGCCATGCTATAGCTATTGCCGATCTGCCAGCGGGCGCCGGCGGCGTCGGTGCGGGCCAGCCGCCAGCGGTCCAGCATGTACTTGCCCGCGGGCACGGAGGCCGAGCCCGCCACCGGCTTGCAGATGAAGTTCCCCATCGGTCCGAAGACAGCGAACTCGTCCACGCCTTCGGGTGCGCGGATGGTCCCGGCCGGGGGCGGCGGCGCTGCCGGGGCGAACTGCACGAACGCTCCATCCGCCGATACCGTAAGGAGATGGAGCTTGCCCGCGACTTCCAGGTACTTGCCGACATAGCGGACGGCCCGCTCGCCATCGGGGTCGCCCGGCGCCTCGCCGCCCGCATGCCCAATGCGGATGCGGTCGCACGCGCGGCGGTCGGCCGAGCTGTCGTCGAAGCGGGTGTTGGCGTTGTTGTCCGCCACCCAGCACGAGAACTTGCGTCCATCGATGGTTACGGCCCCCTCGTACCAGCAGGCGGCCTTCACGTAGAGGTTCTGCCGGCCCGGGGAGAATCGCATTCGCATGGCGGCGTGGTAGGCGACGGGCCCGTCGGCGCCGGGCAGCGTGAACCGCTGTTTGGCAAAGTCGCCGGCGGCGTAGTTTACTGTCTTGTCCTCGGTGACATCGTCCGCCTTGATTGGCGATGCGTCGGCCAGGGAACCGCGGGCATTGGTGTCCGCGTAGAGCAGGTCGTAGGGCCCGTCCTTTCGGGACTGGTCCAGTGCCAGCCAGATCCCGCCGTCAACGGCCACACGGGCCGGGGGCCTGTCCAGCTTGACCTTCCAGAGCGCGAATAAAGGCTTGTCGGACTTGAACTTCGGCAGGGCCAAGCCGGGCGGGGCCTTGTCGGTAAGCTTCAGTTCCTGGCCGATGGTGCTGGCGACCGCACCAGAAGGTGTATCGGAACTGGAGTACTGGAGCCACTGCTCCGCCGGCCCCGCGGCCGGGGCCACCAGTGACACGACCGCAAGAACTACCGCCGACGCGATGAAGGCACCTGCTCTCATGTGTGGGCTCCTTCGCCTTTGCGGAGATGCCTGTTCGCCAATGATCGGACAGGCCCCCTTGTGTCTATGTGCCATAAGATTACCCTTGCCGCCCGGCGCCTTCATGGGCGAAACATCGCGATTTCGCCAGCGAAGACCGATGCGGCTTACGCGGCTTTCTGACAACGCGAAACGCCTTTCCGCTACTAAGAGTGCTCTTGGGTCAGCCAGGTTGCATAAAAAAACGCGAAATAGAAAAAACAGTGGAACCTCGTCGAGCGAGTGGTTGCTTCCCGGAATGATAATCTGCCGGCCTGACGCCGAGGCGAAATGCTCGTCGAGCAGATCGCCAATGGGCTGGGCTTTCGCCGCAGCCGGCGCATCCTCGTCGGCCGCCACGCCAAGCGGGGCTACAGCCGCCATCACCCCCAACCGCGCAGCATGTCCCGCCGCGTGATCCCGGCCCTCTTATCCTGGTCCGCGCCCTGCTCGCCGCCCGCCGCGTCCTGATTCTCATTCATCGTGTTTCTCCAGTCAGGTGCGCACCCGGTCAATACAAGGGTGCCAGCCGGTGTTCCTCGACTTACAAGCGTTTGCTCTCGCCCGCGGAGAGGGAGACTTCGCTGACCTTGCCGTTCATCTTCAGGGTGAGCTTTACATCCCGCGCGGCGGTGAGAACGCGGTCATGGATCTTGCCGTCCTTCCAGGCAAAACTCACCTCGACTCCCCCGCGTGCGCGCAGGCCCTTGATAGACCCCGTCGCCCAGGCATCCGGCAAGGCGGGCAGCAGATGAATGGTCCCGGCGTGGGATTGAAGCAACATCTCCGCAACGCCGGCGGTGTATCCGAAGTTGCCGTCGATCTGGAAGGGTGGACGCAAATCAAAGATGCAATCGAAGAGGTTGTCGTAGAAATTGAAGGACACCATGTCGTTCAACACCTTGTGTGCGCGGTTGCCGTCATTCAATCGCGCCCACACACTGATCTTCCACGCCCTGCCCCATCCTGTTCCGCCGTCCCCCCGCGCGTTGAGGGAGGTCCCGGCGGCCGCGGCGAGCTCCGGTGTTGTCAGGGGAGCAATCTGCCGACCGGGATACACGGCGTACAAATGGGAGATGTGACGATGCTGATCCTTCGGATCATCCTTGTCTTCCATCCACTCCTGGAGCTGGCCCCATTTGCCGATCTTCGGACCCACGAGCTTGTCCCGCATTGAAGCGAGCTTCTTTCGGTACTCGGCGTCGACACCGAGGGCCTGAGCCGCCTCGATCGTATTGCTGAACAGATCCCAGACGATCTCCTGATCGTAGGAAACCCCGTCTTCGGTCGGGCCATGCTCCGGCGACCAGCCGTTCGGCACCACCAGACGGCCGTCGGGCAGTGTCTTCAGGTGATCTTCCCAGTAATGGCACACTTCCTTGAGATATGGATAGGCGACGGTTTCGAGAAACTTCTTATCGCGGCCGAACTCATAATGTTCCCAGAAATGCCGGGAATACCACGCGCTGGCCGGGAGGTTCCATTTCCAGCCCATCCCGCCGAACGGGTTGTGACTGGTCCGTACGGTGAACCCGCGGATGTCCTTGCCGAAAGCCGCTTGCGTCGCCTTGCGAAACGGTTCCAGCGAAGCAGCCAGCAGATCGAGGAGAGGTGTGTGACACTCCGGCAGATTGGTCACCTCGGCGGGCCAGTAGTTCATCTGAAGGTTGATGTTGCTGTGATAGTCCGCATGCCACGGCGCCTTGTTCGTATGGTTCCAAAGCCCCTGTAGATTGGCCGGCAACGTGCCGGGCCTCGAACAGGCGATCAGCAGATAGCGGCCATACTGGAACAGCAACTCTTCCATGTCGGGATCGGCCTGTCCCGTCCTGATTGCTTTCAGCCGCTCATTGATCGGCATGGAAAGCTGCGCATCGGCGGTCTTGCCAAGATCGACCGCCACCCGGCCGTACAGCGCCTGGTGATCTTCAACATGCCTCTCGAGCAGTTTTGACCACGACTGCTTTGCCGCGGCTTGAACCTGGCTTGCCACAAGTTGATGCGGGTTTTCGCCCTTCCACTTTCTTGCGTAATCCATGACATAGCTTGTGCCGGCCGCAAGGGTAAGGGTCAGGCTGTCGCATCCGCTGAAAACCAGCGCGTCGCCATCCGCCTTGACCGTTCCACCCTCGGCCGCGACAAGGACCTGCGCCTCGTATTCCATGCCATTGGGCAGCGTGCCGGTGAAGAAAAGCCGGTTCTTCTGGACCGACGTCTTCTCCTGACGTCCGCCGACAAGCCTGATGCGGCCGGAGTACTTGCCTTTCGCGCTGGCCGTCATCCGTGAACCGATCACCCGGTCGGGATGACTACAGAACGTCTCCCGCACAAACTCGACGCCATCCTGGAGATAGCTGACACGCGAGACAGCCCTGCTGATACTAAGCTCGCGCCGATACTTCGTCGCGGTCCCCTTGGCATCTAAAGCGATGTAAAGATCGCCGAAGTTCTGGTAGTCACCCATGCCGGGAGTCTTGTAGCCGCCCGCGGGGTTTTCATCTCCGGTCCACAGGCTGTCGACATTGAACTGAATGTGTTCTTCTTCGACCACGCCGAACACCATGCAGCCCAATCGCCCATTGCCCAAAGGAAACGCCTCCTTCTCCCACTCGGCCGCGGGCGTCCCGAGCCAGAGGATGTCCTCCGCGTGGGCGGAAGAAAGGCTTGCTCCCAAAAGCGCCACCGCAAGAGCAAGAACCCGGATACCTGTTCTCGGCAGTTCTGCGTTCATCATGATTCTTTCCCTTTATCTACGGCTTTGCCTGAGTCTGAAACAATTGTCTTTGCCTCTTCCCTTGCGAAACCAGTCCGATTATCAGCTAAGGTGTCTCCACGCCGCTGGAGAGCACGGCTTCCTCGCCTTTCTTGAGATCCAACTCGAAGAGCCCGGGCTTGAGCTCCTTGAGAGTGAAGGGACGACTGCCCGAGACCTTGACTTTGCCCTCCAGTCCAGGCCGGATGCGGCAAGGCTCGCCGGCGAGGCTCTTGATGCGCACCCACTGGGTCTGGCCGGCTGTACGTTGTGCGGAGACGAGCAAGGCGCCTTCGGTTCGCAAATCACGAAACTCCACATCCTTCCAGGCGGAGGGAACGGCAGGGAAGATGCGAATGGGCCCCGGCTCGTCCTTCGCCGGGTCGCTCCAACTCTGGATGAGCATGTTCTGGACGATGTTGGCCATCCCGAGCGTCGATTCGATACAGGGGTTGCCGCCGCAGGGCCACAAGCCGTTCGGGAGAAGGTTGCTCTGGAGGCGTTTCAGCCCCTCCAGGGCGGTGTCTCCCTGGCCGAGAACGGCGCCGATCGGGCCGACGTGCGACTGGACCATGGCGGGCAGGCCGTTGATCGAGTGGGCGCGGTCGTAGGAAGCCCGCAGCACCTCCCGTAAGCCTTCCTGTTCGATGTTCACCAGGTAGAGCGGGTAGATCATGAGGAGGTGTGAGAAATGCCTGTGATTGGGCGAGGAAGTCTGGTCGCTTCCGAGGCTAAAGCCGTGCTCGTCGGCGGGGAAATCGACGAGCTTTTCCGCGACCTCCTTCCAGCGAGGGATGAGCGGGTCGTCGATGCCCAATCGCTTGCTCGCCTTGAGCATGGTGAGGCAGCCCCACTTGAAGAGTGCCAGGTCGAAGTTGCAGTCCTTCCATACACCCGTCTCGGGCGAGTAGGTCGGCGGCAGGTGGAGTTTGCCGTCCGCACCCTCCTTCACCATGTGCAGGTAGAGATTGATGCCGCGGCGCAGCAGCGGGTAGATCTTCTCGCGCAGCATCTGGTCGTCCATCGAGTAACGATATTGACTCCAGCAGTTATTCATCACCCACGGAAGGGCGCCCACGAGATCGTAATACCGCTTGTCCCCCTCACGGCTTCCCCGCATATCCAAGGCCACGGCAATTGGCAGATAGGCCGAGTCCTCCTGCCACTCTGCCGGGCGCACCGCCTTGGTCAGTTCCTCGCGCTGTTCATAGAGCCGGTCCACCAGGTCCTGCCCCTGCTCCAGCCGGTTGGCCGCGTACACCGGCCAGTGCGCACTCTGAATGTTCCAGTCGGTGGTGATGTAAGCCCACGGCCCGCCCTGGAACCAGATGCCGGACGTATCGACAAAACACCGCCCCGTTCTGCTGGTGCAGCCGAAGCGGTAAATGGTCTGCCAGTAGAGCGACTCCAATGCCTTGTCGGGAATGGCGACAAAGCTCCTGGCATAATAGGCATGCCACCAGTCGCGATGAGCTTCCACCCAATTCGTCCTGTCGAGGTTCACGAAGCGCTTCACGTCCGACACAGCCGTCCGGGCAGCGGTTGATTCGGGATAGCTGTTGGCGATGCTGACGATGAGGGTGCGGGTTTCTTTTTGAACCTGCTCACCCCAGGCCGTCGCATATTGCCCGCCGGCAAGAAAGTCCTGTATCCATGCGGAAACATTGCCTGCTTCTTCCTGGCGGCCTGGGGGGTTAGCCTTGAAGACCTTCAGAGTATTGGCATAGTGCTTGCCATAACTCCTGGCGAAACCTTCAATCTCGGCCTCACTCGTCGGATAGCCGCCTCGTGTCGTCTTCGCCGGCGCCGGATGCCAGGTCCAGCGGCATTGCTTCTCGCCGGCAGACGGCGCCAGTTCCGTTACTATCGCCATATCATCGGCATGGGCAAAATGCCGAATCTGAATCTCGCCTTTGTCTGTCGTGATCGTCCCGGTCAGTTCGGCATTCCATGAATCCTTCCGCCATTTGCAGCCGGTGAGCTTGCCAACAGGCTCGAGCGAGAAATGGCCGATCGTGAGGCGCGGCCGACTGTAGGCCGTCCAGCCATAGGTATCGTCACGATGGTCATGAACGTCGCCGCGGAACACCTGGAGTTCAATGGTATTGCCTGCCTGGTACAGCATCGAGCCGACCATGGCATTGCCAAAATGAGGCGCTTCCTGCCAACTGCGTGGCAGCTTATCAAAGGTCATGTCATGCTGCTGCATGAAGGCTGGCCAATCAATCGGCTTTTCTTCCCACACTGGCTCTGTGGCCAGTGTGTTGCCCGTGAACAAGAACAAAATGAGAGCCACGCCCAGTGCCTGGAGTATCAATTCATTTTTACTGGCCACATCTTCTTCCTCAATCTTGAACTGTGGTTTCATTTCGAGTTATACCGCGCCCAGTCCGCCGTTGCCCACAGGAAAGGCTTCCTTCTGCCAGTCGGCCGCCGGCATCCGCCGGGCCGTCGAAGTCGTCTGGGCACCGGGCGAGGCGGGCGATGGCACTGGGAGCGAGCGAGAATGGCCCGGACATGCCGAAGCGAGGATTGCGAGCAGTACCGCATGGAGTACGCCTCGCCGCCGACAACGACCGACTCAAGCAGGAGACCCAACTGCTCCGTGAGGAGATCCGCATCAAGGACGCTCGCCTTGCCAAGATCGACCCGCGGCATCGGCCATACTACCCCCCTACGCTTCTTTCCGTCCCTCGGCGTGGCTGGTGACGTCCCGGACGATGTCGCAGGCGGTTTGGACCCGCTCCCGCATAGCGCCGGTCAGGCGGTTTGTGTCGCGGAAGACGAACTCGATGAAGTGCGCGGCGCCGATGTCGAGCGTCTCCTGGAGGTGCGATCGGAAGTCATCCGGGTCGAATGCGTCGCCGCAGAGCTTCAGGGGCACGGGCTTCCTGCACCAGATCACGTCTTCGTTGCAGTCGGCGGCGAGCTTCTCCTGGTCGCACCACGGCGTGACGCTCACTTTGCGGAGGCCCGGCAGTTGCTGGAGATGGCCGATGAACCCGTGGACTGGCTCGCAGCATCCGAACATCAGCAGCTTGAATCGGCTGGCGAATTTCCGGAAATGGGGCATGAGGAAGTCGCCGAACATCTGCGGCGACAGCCCGGCGGCTTCCTGGGCTTCCAGGTATCCGTACCTGTCGGTCGAAGCGACGGGCTGGCCTTGGGGGTTCTCCCGGCCGGAAATCTCCTCGCAGAAGCAGGAACTGCCGGTGCAGTACCCCTGGTTGCCGTCGTTATTGAGCGTCAGGATGCCTTGCTGCTCCTCCCACCGGCCCAGGGCGAAGTTGTCCTCTGCGAGCAGCGCAAGCAGCCGATGCACCGCTTCGGGCTCCAGCGCCATTTGGAGGTAGAGCTCCTGCATGCCCATCAGGTGGACGGCCTTGTTGGTGATGCCGTCGGAGTAGTAGGAGCTCACGCGGCCCAGCTCGACCGGAAGCAGTCCTTCGAACATTTCGCTGGCGACGGCCAGCCGCTGCTCGGTCTTGTCCCGATCCAGCGTGATCGTACGCTTCGAGAGCTTGTGGAAATCGGCGTCGATATCCTGGATGGGCTTGTTCGTCTTGTAGCCGTACCCGCCGCTCTCGGCGCGGATGAACTGGAGCTGCTCGCAGTAGCTGCTGACGGGGGTGACGTGATTGACGACGAACCGATCGGGGATGATCCTGTCATCGTCGATGGTCTCATACGAGACCAGGGCCCGAAGGAGTCTGGCCTCCCAGTCGCGGCAGACAGGATCCTCGCAGGTCAACGGCGGGCACAGGTCCTGAAGATACGTGCCGTTGTCTTCAATGTGGAAGGGGAAGGTCCTGGCTCGCAGTCCGTTGTGCAGCCGCCATTTATTTCTGCGATGGGTCATGACATCGCCGAGGGCGATTTCCGCGTATCTGCCGGCGAGGTTTCTCAGGCTGGATCGACATGCTTGAGTCACGGGGTGTTTCCTCGGAGTCTGGAGTCTATTACCGGACATTTCCCATTTGCCTGTCCGCTGATCCCGGCGCACCGGGATCGTCAGCCATTTCCATCATCGTATCTTGTCTTCGCGTTTCGGCAAGCGGGTTTCCGGCGCCCCAAGCCCTTGCGGCGCCGGCGATGGTTCGGGGCAGGGCGGGTACCCGACTGTTCGCAGTCAGATAGCCTCGGCTGAAACATGAAACCCGCTACCCCACTCAAACCACACAGCGCAAGTGGGCTGATTACTCCTACGTCCACGGGTACGTGGACATCGTGGACGCTTTCGCCATCGAGCGGCGGCTCCTTTCGGTTGTGACTCTTGACAAACATCAACCCATCGAAGTCCGACGTCGATGTCCTTCTTTTCATACGTCCCGTTGCACGTGAGAAGCGAATGCGCCCTTTGCCGGTTTGATGGATTGGGCGTAAGATGGGCCGTTGCGATCTTCTTCAGAGACATGCACAAGGAGTCACGCCATGAAACACACGCGACGATCGTTCCTCCAGGCCGTCGGGGCGGGGCTTACGGCCCTGGCTGCCGCCCAGTGGACCCGGCGCGCCTCCGCCGCCGCGGCCGGGCTGCCCGTTCCGCGGCGCGGGTTCGTGAGCGTCACGTCCGCTGAGACATGGGAGCAGGGGCTGCTCAGCGGCAACGGCACGATCGGCGCAGTTGTATTAAGCCGGCCGCTCGATGAAACGATTGTCTTTACGCACGAGCGAATGTATCTGCCAAGCGGCGGCCCGACTCCCCCGCCCGACACCGCCTGCCGCCTCTTCGAGATGCGCCAACTGATCGATCGCGGCCTGTACCAGCAGGCCACGCTGAAGGGCTTCAAGATCTCCGGGCGGGATGACTTCCGATATCCCGATGCGTTCGCTCCGGCGTTCGACATGCGCATCGGGACCACTGCAAAGGGCGACGTGCGCGATTACATGCGCGGCGTCGATTTCCAGACCGGCGTGGCGAGAGTCCACTGGGCCGATGATTGCGGCACGTTCGAGCGCGGGCTCTTCGTCTCCCGCGCCAATGGTGTGGCGGTGTTGCACATCACCGGGCCCGGCAAGGGGACGATCGACTGCGCGATCAGACTCGCAGCCTGTCAGCCCGGCCGCATCCGCGTCGCCCTGCGATCCGGCAAGGAGCAAACGATCACGCTGACCGCCCCCGCAAAGATCGGGAGAATCGCCGCCGTCGCGGGCAAGACTTCCATCGAAGATTCGGTTCACGACCACGCCCGCCGCGTGACGCTGCCCAAAGATCAGAGCGTGACGTTCGAGATCGAATTGAAGTAGGGAGGGAAAAGGCGTCAGAAACACTCTGCGGAAGACCTGAAGCGGGCCAATCGCCCCCACGGCGGCGGCCCAAAATGTCGTTCCGGGGCCAATTGCCGCCCGGACGCTACGCGGCTCGGCGCTCGTAGTGCGTGAGAGGCCCCCGAACCACTGGCGGCAGATCACTGAACGAAGCATCAATTCCTCGGATTCAACCGGCCGCCCTTCCTGGACCCCGAGCGGTCGGTGAAGCACTGGTCGAGTCGGCCGACAGCAGTGTGGCTCAGCCCACCTGCTGCTACGCCGCCACTCGCTGATAGAGATGGCGCAGGCCACCGAGGTGATTGCTCAGGAACGGCGCCCAAATGGTGGACTTGCCTCGATGGTTCCTGGGCTTGTCCATGTACTTGCGGATAGTGTCCTCGCAAGGCGGATCGTAGTGAAGGAGCAGGAGGTTGTCGCGTATCTGACCCTCGCCCCAGAGCGGATTCTCCCGGCTGAGCTTCCAGATCATGTCGCGCATCTCTTGGTTGATGGGAGGCCGGCCTGGCTTGCGTCGGGACTTCCATCGCCAGTATAGCTTGAACGCGCGGGTATGCCATGCCTTGACCGTGGCGGGCTGCATCAACTGCGCGGCGGCCTGTCAAGTCGCCCACGTACACCTTGTAAGGGCTTGTAGCCGGGTCGGCATTGACGGCTGCGAAGGAAGGCCCAAGGCCGTTGAATACGTAAGCAGGATTCAAAGACGGGTCAGCGACAGCCGCGAAGGAGTAGTCCGTGCCGGCTGTGCCGCTTGAAGCAGAGAGGCTGACGTCCATGCCAAATCCCGCCAGCCCTGTAGCGCCGACCAGCGAGAGTTCGACGACAAACGGCGTCCCTGGCGTGTATTGGGCGGGGCCCGACAGCATCAGTATTGGCGAGGCGGACGCGGCGGCGCATAGCAGACACACAGAAACCGAGCATGCCAATCTGCTCATGGTTCTCTCCTCCAAGAGCACAATGAACACCAGAGCGATACGACTTTGAGCTTTATCTGTCGTATCACAATTCAACGTTTTGTCAAGCCTCGATTTGCAGCAAATCGCAGTCAATTCACAACCGCCGGTATCGCGTCAATCCATTGCTGGACGCCGCTAGAGACTGCTGCGGGCCACCGCTTTACCGCTCGCCCGCCAGTTCAATGTGGCGGCTCGCCAAGAAGAGGCATCTCTGCAAAACGGCCTCAGGGCTGAGCATGCCATCATCGTTATCCCGGCTGGCAGTCGTGGCTTTGGCCATCCAGGGAGCATACAAGGAGGCCGCGCTGCGGGAAAACGCCGATGAGAGCCCGGGTATGCCAATGTGGAAGCTAATGACCGGTTTGGTTGCCAGACTGGCAATGGCTTTTGCGCGGTCCAAGGCCGAGAGCACGACAGGCTCCGGATACTTGCCGGCGGCGCGTGGCATTGCCAACAGGGGCGCAGCCGCCGCCTCAAAAGGCCCGTATACCACGAGTGATGCGATCGCGGGGGCAGGCTGG
>Ga0315282_10013805_pt1 | contig 12113 bp, 7 predicted proteins | sample YL17G07_20_MG_FD_203693 | JGI IMG/M metagenome (GOLD analysis project Ga0315282, IMG submission 203693) | Sediment microbial communities from Yellowstone Lake, YNP, Wyoming, USA - YL17G07_20 | ecosystem: Environmental > Aquatic > Freshwater > Lake > Sediment | place: USA: Wyoming | collected... | reverse complement strand
TTTGTGGGCGGGGGGAATACGCCGGTGCCGCTCAGCGCCAGCGAGGTCAACGAGATTCTGTACCGCCAGGCCACTTCCGCCGAGCGGCCGCGCCCCAAGCAGACCTTCGAGAAGAACGAGACCGTCCGCATCACCGACGGGCCCTTCGCCAACTTTTCCGGCAGAGTGGACGAAGTCAACGCCGAGCGCAACACCTTGCGGGTCCTGGTGACCATTTTCGGGAGGGCCACTCCGGTGGAACTCGAGTTCGGACAGGTGGAAAAGATCTAGGAGGAACGTGGATTGTAGATTGTGGAATGTGGACAGCTTTTCCCAGGATCCACAATCCACGATCCACAATCCTTCTTTTGAGGTTTTTGGATGGCAAAGAAACTGGTTGCACAGGTAAAACTACAGATTCCTGCGGGGAAGGCCACGCCCGCTCCCCCGGTCGGGACGGCGCTGGGCCCGCAGGGAGTCAACATCATGGAGTTCTGCAAGGCCTTCAACGCCAAGACCTCCAGCAAGGACCAGGAGGGATTGGTCATTCCGGTGGTGATCACGGTGTATTCGGACCGCTCCTTCACCTTCATCACCAAGACCCCCCCGGTGCCGATCCTGATCAAACGGGCGGCGAGTCTGGCCAAGGGGTCCGCCGAGCCCAACAAGAGCAAGGTGGGAACGATCAGCCCCAAGCAGATCGAAGAAATCGCCAAAATCAAGATGCCGGATTTGAACTGTTTCACGCTGGAGGCGGCCGTCAAGTGCGTGGAAGGCACCGCCCGCAGCATGGGCGTGGATGTGGTCTAGTGGCTGGCTGCTAGCCGCTGGCTTTGGTATACTGAGTTTTTCACACGGACGCATTCCCGTTCTCAGTGGGAGGTGGAGGCCTCAACGGCTGAAGCCGTCTGCACCAATGAGGAACCATGGCACACAAAACAGGCAAGCAATACCAATCTGCGGTGGCCGAAGTGAAGGCGCGCTCGTATTCTTTGGAAGAGGCCGTCCCGCTGGTCCAGAAAGTCAAGTTCGCCAAGTTCGACGAGACCGTCGAGCTGCATATGCGCCTGGGCGTAGATCCCAAGCACGCCGACCAGATGGTCCGGGGGACGGTGGTTCTGCCCAACGGGCTGGGCAAGTCCAAACGGGTGCTGGTGATCGCCTCCGGCGAACGGCAGAGGGATGCCCAAGAGGCTGGGGCGGACTTGGTGGGCGGCGAGGACATGGTGCAGAAGATCCAGGCCGGCTGGATGGACTTCGACGCGGTCATCGCCACGCCCGACATGATGCGCTCGGTGGGCCGGCTGGGCAAGGTGCTGGGTCCCCGAGGCCTGATGCCCAACCCCAAGACCGGCACCGTCACCATGGAAGTGGGTCGCGCCGTCAAGGAGATCAAGGCCGGCAAGGTCGAGTTTCGCGTGGACAAGACGGGCATTATCCATGCTCCGGTCGGCAAGGTGAGCTTCGCGACTCCCAAGCTGGTCGAGAACGCCCAGAGCCTGATCCAGGCGGTGGTCAAAGCCAAGCCTGCGGCGACCAAAGGGAAGTACGTCAAGAGCGCCACCATCTGCTCGACCATGGGTCCGGGGGTCTCCCTGGATGTGACTCCCTACAACGCCAGGATTCTATAGCCCGCACCGCGCGGAGAGAAATCGATGAAGAAGAAAGCTGACAAGCACAAGGACGTGCAAGCGTTGCACCGGGAACTCGAGCAGATCCAGCACCTGTTCGTGACCGGGTACGAGAAGCTCACCGTGGCCCAGGATTTCGAACTGCGCAAGACCATCCGCGGGGCGGGCGGCAGATACCGGGTCATCAAGAACAACCTGGCCCAGAAGGCCGCCGAAGGGACGCGGGCGGAAAGCCTGCTGAGCGGGTTGGCCGGGATGACCTCGCTGGCCTACACGGCCTCGGATCCCGTAGCCCTGGCCAAGGCTCTCACGACCTACGCCAAGAACAACCCCAGCTTTACTTTCAAAGCTGGGATGGTGGAGGGCCGCGCCATCCAGGTGAAATCCATTCAGGAGCTGGCCAACCTGCCTTCGCGCCAGGAGATGCTGGGCAAGTTGCTGTTCCTGATCCAGGCGCCCGCGCAGCGGCTGGCGGCCGCGCTGAACGCGGTCACGCGCAACCTGGCAGCGGCGATCGACCAGGGGGTCAAAGAGAACAAGTTTTCAGCATAAGAGCCTGTAGCTTGTAGCCTGTAGCCTGTGGCAGGCTGCGTTTCTACAAGCTACAAGCTACAAGCTAAGGAGTTGGACAGAGATGGCGGAGATTAACGCAATTGCGGACCAGATTCAGGGGCTGACGCTGCTGGAAGCGGCGCAGCTCGTCAAACTGCTCGAAGAGAGGCTCGGGGTCTCGGCGGCGGCGGCTACGGTGGCGGCGGCGCCAATGACCGGAGCGGTGACCCCGGCGGCGGAGGAAGAGAAGACCGAGTTCTCGGTGATGCTGGTCGCTACCGGGGCGAACAAGATCAACGTGATCAAAGCGGTTCGCGAGGTCACCAGCCTGGGCTTGAAGGAGGCCAAAGATCTGGTCGACGGGGCGCCCAAGCCCATCAAGGAGGGCGTCAACAAGGATGAGGCCGAAGCCATCCGCAAAAAATTCGTGGACGTCGGGGCCACAGTTGAAGTAAAATAAGGACTTAGACCCGCGGGCCGGGGCCGGTTCCGGCCGGCGCTTGGGGGCATTTGACGTCAGTGGTCAAGGTCTGCTAAACTGAGAACTGGGCTATCTTTCCACTACGAGTGCGCGTGAAACTCGCATCCTGTGATTGTGTCTTCAGTTTGCTTGGAGCGCGGGCAGTAGTGTCTCGGCGCGCATTGGCCCGGATTCCAATGACTATCCTTCGTGCGTGTTTGCTGCCGTGGTTGCGTCACATCGCTCGATTGCCGTTTCCCGAACGGCTCGGCTGGCTACCCAGGTGGGTGGCGGGGCCGGTGACACCGTGCAGAGACAGGCTGGACAGCCTGTGGGCCGGTGTTTGACTGTTTCATGACGTGGTGCTTCTTCAGCCTATTGGCTCTCAGGAGTTAGCAGATGCAGACTTCGGCAAACGGCTCCAACCGGGAGCGGATTGACTTTTCGCGGATCAAGACCTCCATCCCCATCCCCAACCTCATCGAGGTGCAGAAGAAGTCCTACGAGCGCTTTCTGCAGATGGACCTCTTGCCCAACGAGCGGGACGATGTGGGCCTGCAAAGCGTCTTCAATTCCGTCTTCCCGATCTCGGATTTCCGCGGGCTGAGCCAGTTGGAGTTCGTGGACTACTCGATCGGCAACTGGGAGTGCAAGTGCGGGAACCTCAAGGGGCTGCACCACCTGCGCTCGACCTGCCGCAACGCCAGTTGCGGGGCCGCCATCCGCACCGATCCCTTCCACGCCGGAGACGTGCTGTGCGCGCGCTGCGGCACTTTCAACAAGAACATCGTGACCTTCTGCAACCGCTGCGGCGACCCGGTGGGTCTGCAATTGAAGTACGACGTGCCGGAATGCGAAGAGCGCGGCATGACCTATGCCGCCCCGCTCAAGGTGACCATCCGGCTGACGGTCTACGACAAGGACGCTGAAAGCGGGGCCCGCACGGTCCGGGACATCAAGGAGCAGGAAGTCTTCTTCGGGGAAGTCCCGCTGATGACCGACAACGGGACCTTCATCATTAACGGCACCGAGCGGGTGATCGTTTCCCAGTTGCACCGCTCGCCGGGGGTGTTTTTCGAGAAGATCGCGGTCCAGGGCTATTACCTGGGCAAGATCATCCCCTACCGGGGAAGCTGGGTGGAGTTCGAGTACGACCTCAAGAACCTGCTGCACGTGCGCATCGACCGCAAGCGCAAGTTTTACGGGACGGTTTTCCTGCGGGCCCTGGGGCTGAAGAGCGACGAGAAGATCCTGCGCACCTTTTACCGCGTGGACAAGATCTCGATCAAGAACAAGAGACTGTATTGGAACGTCTCCAAGGATCCGGGGAAAGACAACGGCCTGGTGACGATGAAGCTCTCCTACGCCGTCACCACCCGGGGCGGCGAGACTCTGGTGGCTTCGGGCAAGAAGGTCACCTCCGCGCTGCTCAAGGAGATTCAGCGGGCCAAGATCGAGCAGGTCGAAGTAGCGGCCAACGACCTGGAGGGAGCGTTCATAGCCGCCGACGTAGTCGACATGACCACCGGGGAAGTGCTGATCGAAGCCAATCACGAACTCAACATTGGCCGGGTGGCGGACCTGGTGGAAGCCGACCTCCAGAGCTTCGAGATCTTCTTCCCCGAGCGGGACGACGCCGGCATCGTGGTCTCAGCTACGCTGAGGAAGGATCCGGTCAAGAGCCAGAGCGACGCCCTGCTGGAGATCTACCGCAAGCTGCGCCCTGGCGACCCGCCCACTCTGGACACGGCCACGCAGTTGTTCCAGGGCATGTTCTTTGACCCGCGCAAGTACGACTTCTCGCGGGTGGGCCGCATGAAGTTCAACATCAAGCTGTTCGACAAGGCGGACGCCACGTCCCTGGACAAGCGCACCCTGGACCCGGATGACTTCTATGCCGTGATCCGGTACCTGCTGAAGCTGCGAAGGGTGGCGGCCCTGTCGGTGGACGACATCGATCACCTGGGCAACCGGCGGGTGCGCGCGGTGGGCGAGCTGCTCGAGAACCAGTTCCGCATCGGCCTGGTCAGGATGGAGCGCGCCATCAAGGAAAAGATGTCGATTTACCAGGAAATGTCCACTGCCATGCCGCATGACCTGGTGAACGCCAAGCCGGTCATGGCGGCCATCCGCGAGTTCTTCGGCTCCAGCCAGTTGTCGCAGTTCATGGACCAGACCAACCCGCTCTCGGAGATCACCCACAAGCGGCGGCTGTCGGCGCTGGGTCCGGGCGGGCTTTCGCGGGAGCGCGCGGGGTTCGAGGTGCGCGACGTGCACGCCACCCACTACGGGCGCATCTGCCCGATCGAGACCCCGGAAGGGCCCAACATCGGGCTGATCTCTTCGCTGTCCTGCTTTGCCCGCATCAACGAATACGGGTTCATTGAAAGCCCCTATCGGAGAGTGATCAAGGGGCAGGTGGTGGATGACGTTAGGATCCTTAACCCTGGCGACACCAGTCTCAAGGTGGGCGAGATCGTGCAGCGGCACGAGGTTGAGAAGGTCAACGGCGGTCTCGGCCCCAAGAAGCAGCCGGCCGAGTACGAAGCCCATTCCGAATACCTGTCGGCCTGGGAAGAAGACAAGTACGTGGTCGGGCAGGCCAACGTCGAGCTGGACGAGAAGGGACGGATTGTTCCCGACCTGGTCAACGCCCGGCAGGCCGGCAACACCTTCCTGAAGCACCGCGACGAGATCGAGTACATGGACGTCAGCCCCAAGCAGTTGGTCTCGGTGGCGGCCAGCTTGATCCCGTTCCTGGAGAACGACGACGCCAACCGCGCCTTGATGGGATCCAACATGCAGCGCCAGGCGGTCCCGCTGCTGCGCGCAGAAGCGCCGTTTGTGGGCACCGGCATGGAGCGGGTGACGGCCCGCGACTCCGGGGCCGTGGTGCTGTGCAAGCGCACGGGCATCGTGGACTCGGTGGACTCGGAACGCATCATCGTGCGGGTGGAGGGCAACGTGCACGAGGGGCAACTGTCGCGGGAGGTGGGCGCCGACATTTACACCCTGACCAAGTTCAAGCGCTCCAACCAGAACACCTGCATCAGCCAGAAGCCCATTGTGCCCAAGGGCCAGCGGGTGCGCAAGGGCGACGTGCTGGCCGACGGACCTTGCACGGACAACGGCGAGCTGGCCCTGGGGCGCAACGTGCTGGTGGCCTTCATGCCCTGGCGCGGCTACAACTTTGAGGACGCCGTGGTGGTCAGCGAGAAGCTGGTCAAGGAAGACTACTACACCTCGATCCACATCGAGGAGTTCGAGATCGAAGGCCGCGACACCAAGCTGGGACCGGAGGAGATCACCCGGGACATTCCTAACATCGCGGAGGCCTTCCTGCGCAACCTGGATGAGAGCGGCATCATTCGCATCGGCGCCACGGTCAAGCCGGGCGACATTTTGGTGGGCAAGGTCACTCCCAAGGGCGAGACCCAACTGACGCCGGAAGAGAAACTGCTGCGGGCCATCTTCGGCGAGAAGGCCGGCGACGTCAAGGACGCCTCGCTGTACTGCCCGCCGGGAATCGAAGGCACGGTGGTGGACTGCAAGGTCTTTTCGCGCAAGGGAGCGGAACTGGATGAGCGCTCCAAGACCATCCAGACTGAAGAGGTCGAAGCCTTGCACCGCAACCTGGAAGACGAGAAGCGCATTCTCAACGACGAACGCGCCAAGCGCCTGGCGGGCTTGCTGGAAGGCCGGCAACTGGTGGCCGACCTGCACGACGAGAAAACCAACAAACGCTTGCTCAGTAAGGGCGCCGAACTGACCCGCGAGATCATCGAGAAGATGCGGGCGCGGGACTTGAAACGCATGAAGTTCAAGGAGCGAGACCAGCGGCTCAGCGAGCAGATCGACGAGATCGAAGAGATGACTTCGCGCCAGATCGCGGTGCTCGAGAAGATCACTGGTGAAAAGGAAGCCAAGCTGAAGAAGGGCGACGAGCTGCCTCCCGGCGTCATCAAGCTGGTGAAGACCTACATCGCCATGAAGCGCAAGCTCTCGGTGGGCGACAAGATGGCCGGGCGTCACGGGAACAAGGGCGTGATCGCCAAGATCGTGCCGGAGGAGGATATGCCTTACCTTCCCGATGGCACGCCGGTGGAAATCGTGTTGAACCCCCTGGGCGTTCCTTCCCGCATGAACGTCGGGCAGATCCTGGAGACCCACCTGGGCTGGGCGGCCCACAACCTGCGGCGCTACTTCGCCACGCCGGTTTTCGACGGCGCCACCGAGCGCGACATCAAGAAGCAACTGGCCGAGGCGGCCCTGCCGACCTCCGGGAAAGTCCTGCTGTACGACGGGATGACCGGCCAGCCCTTCGAGCAGCCGGTGACGGTGGGCTACATCTACATGCTGAAGCTCTCGCACCTGGTGGACGACAAGATCCATGCCCGCTCGATCGGGCCCTACTCACTGATCACCCAGCAGCCGCTGGGCGGCAAAGCCCAGTTCGGCGGCCAGCGCTTCGGAGAAATGGAGGTCTGGGCGCTGGAGGCTTACGGCGCCGCCTATATCCTCCAGGAGTTGCTCACGGCCAAGTCCGATGACGTCTATGGCCGCGCCAAGATCTACGAGGCCATCGTTAAAGGGGAAGCGGCCGCCGAGCCCGGCGTGCCGGAATCTTTCAACGTCTTGATTCGCGAACTCCAGTCCCTGTGCCTGGATGTCGAGTTGATGAAGAAGCCGCGCGAGATCCTGGATACCGCGCTGGCGGCAGATTGATGAAGCGCTTGTAGCTTGTAGCCTGTAGGACCCGCGAATTCACGGTCTACAAGTTACAGGCTACGAGCTACAAGCTGATTCTAAGGAGGCATGCCTTGTACCGATCCTCTCCGTATGACAGAGCCAACTCGATCGCGGACTTCGATTCGATCCGCATCAGCCTGGCGTCCCCGGAAAAGATCCGTAGCTGGTCGCACGGGGAAGTGACCAAGCCCGAGACCATCAATTACCGGACTTTTAAGCCCGAGCGGGATGGCTTGTTCTGCGCCCGGATCTTCGGTCCCACGGCGGACTGGGAGTGCTTGTGCGGCAAGTACAAGCGCATGAAGCACCGCGGGGTGATCTGCGACAAGTGCGGGGTGGAAGTGACCCTGTCCCGGGTGCGCCGCGAGCGGCTGGGTCATGTCGAGCTGGCCAGCCCTTGCTCCCATGTCTGGTTCTTCAAGGGCCTGCCCAGCCGCATCGGCTACCTGCTGGACATCACCCTGCGGGAACTCGAGCGGGTGCTGTATTTCGAGGCCTACGTGGTGGTGGACCCCGGGGAAGTCCCCAATCTCAAAAAGGCCGAGGTGATCAACGACGAGCGCAAGCGCCAACTGGACACCGAGCATCCGGGCAAGTTCGTGGCCATGATGGGCGCCGAGGGCATCAAGGAGCTGCTCAAGAAAGTGGATGTGGATGCCCTCAGCCAGGAGATCCGGGAGAGAATGAAGACCGAGGTCTCCCAGCAGAAAAAGCTGAAATTCGCCAAGCGGCTGCGGGTGGTCGAGTCCTTCCGCAGGTCGGGGAACAAACCCGAGTGGATGATTCTGGACGTCATCCCGGTGATTCCTCCGGAGCTACGCCCGCTGGTGCCGCTGGACGGAGGGCGCTTCGCCACCTCGGACCTGAACGATCTCTACCGGCGGGTCATCAACCGCAACAACCGGCTGAAGAAGCTGATCGAGCTGCACGCCCCCGACGTGATCGTGCGCAACGAGAAGCGCATGCTCCAGGAAGCCGTGGATGCGCTGTTCGACAACGGGCGGCGCGGGCGCGTCCTGCGCGGCGCCAACAACCGCCCGCTCAAATCGCTCTCCGACAACCTCAAGGGCAAGCAGGGCCGCTTCCGCCAGAACTTGCTGGGCAAGCGCGTGGATTACTCCGGCCGCTCGGTGATCGTGGTGGGTCCGGAGCTGAAGCTGCACCAGTGCGGGCTGCCCAAGAAAATGGCGCTGGAGCTGTTCAAGCCCTTCATCTACCACCGGCTGGAGCAGCGCGGCCACTGCACCACTATCAAGCAGGCCAAGGAACTGGTCGAGCAGCAGGATCCGGTGGTGTGGGACATCCTGGAAGAGGTCATCAAGGACCATCCTATCCTGCTGAACCGGGCGCCCACCCTGCACCGTCTGGGCATCCAGGCCTTCGAGCCGGTGCTGGTCGAGGGTAAGGCCATCCGCATCCATCCGCTGGTCTGCACGGCTTTCAACGCGGACTTCGACGGGGACCAGATGGCGGTGCACATTCCGCTCTCCCCGGAAGCCCAGGTGGAGGCAGCCACCTTGATGCTGTCGGCCAACAACATCCTGTCGCCGGCGCACGGCGCGCCCATCGCGGTTCCTACCCAGGACATGGTGCTGGGCCTGTACTACCTCACCAAGGCCCGGCCGGGCACCAAGGGGGAAGGCCGCACCTTCGCCTCGGCGGAAGACGTGCTAATCGCGCTGGAGATGGGCGAGGTGGAAACGCTGAGCCCCATCAAGCTGCGCTACACCGGCAAGGTCATTGAGCTGGTGCATGCCTTCGACAACCAGAACGTCCTGCACTCCGAGCCCATCGAGTTCAACAAGCAGTACATGGAGACCACGGTGGGCCGCGTAATCCTGAACGACGTGCTGCCCGAGGACATGCCCTTCATCAACGGCTTGCTCAAGAAGAAAGGCCTCACCCAACTGGTGCAGTACTGCAATCTGCGGTTCGGCCTGGCCACCACCGTGCACATGCTCGACAAGGTCAAGGACCTGGGCTTCCACTACGCCACCCGCGCGGGCATCTCGATCGGCATCGACGACATGGTGGTGCCGCAGCAGAAGGCCGCGCTGGTCAAGGCAGCCGAGCGCGAAGTCATCGCCGTGCAGGCCCAGTACCAGGAGGGCTCCATCACCAACGGCGAGCGCCTCAACAAGATCATCGAGATCTGGTCGCGGGTCACCGAACGGGTCTCCGAAGAGATGTTCAAGGTGATGGAGGAGGACGACCGGACGGGGCGCTACCTCAACCCCATCTACATCATGGCCGACTCCGGGGCGCGCGGTTCCAAGCAGCAGATCCGCCAGCTTTCCGGCATGCGCGGTCTGATGGCCAAGCCTTCCGGCGACATCATCGAGACCCCCATTACCGCCAATTTCCGCGAAGGCCTCAACGTGCTGCAATACTTCATCTCGACGCACGGCGCGCGCAAGGGCCTGGCGGACACGGCGCTGAAGACCGCCGACTCGGGCTACCTGACCCGGCGGCTGGTGGACGTGGCCCAGGACGTGATCGTGACCCAGAACGACTGTGGCACCACCGACGGCATCTACGTCGAGCCCATCGTCGAGTCGGGCGAGATCATCGAGCCTTTGCGCGACCGCATCGTGGGCCGGGTGGCCCTGGAAGACCAAATGGACTACGAGGGCAACTTGATCGTGGGCGTCAACCGGGAGATCACCGAGGAACTGGCGGCCGCCATTCAGGATGCCGGCATCGAACGGGTCAAGATCCGTTCGGTGCTCACCTGCGAATCCAAGCGGGGCGTTTGCCAGCTCTGTTACGGAAGGAACCTGGCCACCGGGCGGCTGGTGGAGCGGGGCGAAGCCGTGGGGGTGATCGCGGCCCAGTCCATCGGCGAGCCGGGCACGCAGCTCACCATGCGGACCTTCCACATCGGAGGAACCGCCACGCGGATCAGCGAGCAGTCCACTCAGGACACCAAGTCCAACGGATTCGTCAAATACCTTAACGTGGTCACGGTTCGCAACAAGGCTGGCGACCTGGTGGCCATGAACCGCAACGGGATGCTGGCGGTGGTGGACGAGAAGGGGCGCGAGAAAGAGCGCTACCAGGTGGTCTATGGAGCCAAGTTGCGTTTTGAGGGCGGGCAGCGGGTCAAGGCCAACGACATTCTGCTGGAGTGGGACCCTTACACCTTCTCAATCCTCACCGAGGTCAGCGGGGTGGTTCACTTCAAGGACCTGCACGAGGGCCTGACGCTCCAGGAGCAGATGGACGAGATCACCGGCATGTCCCACTGGGTGGTGACCGAATCCCCGGATGAGAAGCGTCTGCCGACCCTGATCGTGCGTCCCCTCAGCGGCAGCCGGGCGGAGGAGAAGAAATACCTCATGCCCACGCACGCCCACCTCACCGTGAAGGACGGCGAGGAAGTGCATGCCGGCGACGTGCTGGCCAAGATCCCGCGCGCCACCACCAAGACCAAGGACATCACCGGCGGCCTGCCGCGCGTGGTGGAACTCTTCGAGGCCCGCAAGCCGCGCGAGACCGCAGTGATCGCCGAAATCAACGGCAGCGTCAAATACGGCGATGTCAGCAAGGGCATGCGCAAGGTCTTCATCAGGGGCGACGATGGCCAGGAGCGCGAATACGCCGTGCCGCGCGGGGTACACATCAACGTGCAGGAGGGCGAGCGCGTCAAGGCCGGCGATCCGCTCATGGACGGGCCGCGCAATCCCCACGACATCCTGGACGTGCTGGGTGAGACCGAGCTTCAGAAATACCTGGTCAACGAGGTCCAGGAGGTCTACCGGCTGCAAGGCGTCAACATCAACGACAAGCACCTGGAGACCATCGTCCGGCAGATGATGCGCTGGGTGCGGGTCGAGGACATTGGCGACAGCGAGTTTCTCCCCGAAGAGGTGGTGGACAAGTTCAAGTTCCGCGAAGAGAACGACCGGGTGGTGGCCTCGGGCGGACGGGCGGCACAGGGCAAGGCGGTGCTGCTGGGCATCACCAAGGCCTCGCTGTCGACCGATTCGTTCATCTCGGCGGCCTCTTTCCAGGAGACCACCCGGGTGCTCACCGAAGCCGCCATCAACGGCAAGGTGGACTACCTGCGGGGCCTGAAGGAGAACGTGATCATGGGCCGGCTGATCCCGGCCGGTACCGGCATGGAGTACTACCGCCGGGTGAAGATCGCGGGCGAAGGGCTGGAAGAGGAGCTCATGGCGGAACCCGAAGGCCCGCTGGGCGAAGGCATCGAAGGCTACGCCGAGGAGACCCGCCTGCACTACTCCGGCGGGCTGCCCGAAGAGCCAGGGCTGCCAGAGCTGGACTCCTTCGAGGCGGAGTGAGGGGTTGCGCGAAGGACATGAAGGTTGACACTCAGACGTTGCTGCCAGAGCTGAAAGCCGGGCTCCGCGCGACTTACGGCGAGCGGCTGCGTGGCGTTTATCTTTACGGCTCCTACGCGCGCAGCGAAGCCGACGACGAATCTGACGTCGATGTTCTCATCGTCCTGGATGGCCTCCCGGATTACGGGGCCGAGATCGACCGCACCAGCCATCTCATGGCCAGCCTTTCCCTGGAGTACGGAGCAACGGTAAGCTGCGTCTTCAGCTCCGAACACGACTGGAGCAGTTTGGAGACCCCATTCCTGGACAATGTCCGGGAGGAGGCCGTTCCAGTTTGAAAGAACCAAGCCGCAAGCTGGTGGACAAAGCCGCGCGGGCCATCCATGCTGCGGAAGTGCTGCTGGCTGCAAGCGAAGTGGACTTCGCGGCGGGCAGAGC
>Ga0315282_10013804_pt1 | contig 12114 bp, 11 predicted proteins | sample YL17G07_20_MG_FD_203693 | JGI IMG/M metagenome (GOLD analysis project Ga0315282, IMG submission 203693) | Sediment microbial communities from Yellowstone Lake, YNP, Wyoming, USA - YL17G07_20 | ecosystem: Environmental > Aquatic > Freshwater > Lake > Sediment | place: USA: Wyoming | collected... | reverse complement strand
CGTGAGCGCATCGGCTGCAGATGAACAGTACTCAATAGAGGGAAAAAACCGCTGCATATTCGGGATGGCCATCGGATCGTACGCAGCAACCCGGACCCCCTTCTGCACCAGTTCCTTAATCACCGGGATTGCCCGCGAGTTCCGGATATCATCGGTATTATCCTTGAACGCAAGACCTAGGAGAGCAATGCGTTTACCAGCAAGCATACCGATCCTATTTTCAAGGAGTGCGATCATCAGGTGCGGCTGCTGCTCGTTTACTTCAAGAACCGATCGCATCAGAACCGGGTTTTTACCAGCATCTTGTGCGAGAGAAACAAGGGCCGAGATATCTTTTGGGAAACAGCTTCCCCCAAATCCTGCTCCCGCATTCAGAAACAACGACCCGATACGGGAATCAAGACCCACCCCTTTCATTACTTCATATACATCGATGCCCAGATACTTGCAAATATTTCCTATTTCATTGGAGAATGAAATTTTTGTTGCGAGAAACGCATTCGAGGCGTATTTGATCATCTCAGCAGCAGAAATACCCGTTCGTATTACCGGCGCCTTTATATTATGATACACTTCAGCAACCCGATTGCCTGCACGAGGATCAGTGCTCCCGATTACGATCCGATCCGGCTTCAGGAAGTCTTCTACAGCCCGGCCTTCCCGGAGAAATTCAGGATTCATGGCGAACCCGATATTATCTTCTGTCTTTCCAGATGCCTGGAGAACCAAAGGCTGCACGAACCTGTCCGTTGTACCTGGAGGTACCGTACTCTTTACGACAACAACGCAATACGTGGAATTATTTTTACGTGCTTCCCCAATTGAGATACTTGCGGATTCAATATACGAAAGGTTCGCACTGCCATCCGGTTTTGGTGGAGTACCCACACAGATAAAAATAATTTCAGCCGCTGCAACTGACTCATAGCTGGTATACGCGTGGAGTCTTTTCCCGACATTCTGATTCAGCAGGTCTTCCAGCCCGCTTTCGTATATCTGAGGTTTACCGTTGTTGATTGCCCGCACTTTTTCCGGATCTATCTCAATTATTGTCACATTATGCCCGAGATTCGCAAAACACGTACCGGTCACAAGACCCACGTAGCCTCCACCAACAACTGAAATTTTCATAGAACGTTAATTTCCTGCCTTTCCCAGCCGTGATCCACCCGGCTGATGTAGTTCAACGATTTTTTCAATCTGTTTTGTAATCCGTGACAGAATCTTCAGCAGAGTACTCTTCCCCGCACGGTTCCACCTGATGATCCCGACAAACTTACCCTGCTCCACATCACACGACACATCATTCAGTGTCCAGAACCCATCGTCCGGAGGAGCACGATGAAAAATGTTCAATTGCGCCTTCAGTGAATTGATAAAAACATCGCGAAGCGTGTTATATGGTTCCTGCAGTCCGCCGATCTGATATTTCTTGCCGAGCTGGCTGACGCGGATTACGATTTTGTCAGTGGACATGGAATTCACGGCATTATTGATAATTGACGGATCAAAGATGCAGATTAAAATTTGATTGTAACTTCATATGAAAATCTCTTAATATATCCAAATATTTCAGTGATTTTCACATTTGCATTTCATTATATGTGTTCGTCTTACATTATTTATATTCTTAAGATACTCTTAAACATACTTTCTAAAAACTTCCCTGATCGAGATAAGCCATTTTCAGTCAAACGTTGATTCAGTTTTCTAAATATATGCAAGAGGATCTTTCACATCCTATTTGGGGTTCAATAAAATCCCCGTTTCAAATTATCCGTTATTACATTACAGAATGCAAATGGTTAACTGATACTACTGATGAGTAATTAATCTCGAAGACTTTATCTCGACTCACGTTAAAGATTGAATCCCCGCTTTTATATGTAATTGTATCTTTAGTCACATCAATTGGAGGCGTTCCAGGATAATTTCCATAAATGAGAGTAGAATTTATTTCTCTGCCTTTACCTAACATTGCACTGAGTGCCCAAGGTTCAAGCGCTCTTGCGTTATAATAAAAATTATATCCGTAATCATATTGTGTATCACTTTTTGAAAGGGGTGGCCGTCCCAATAACTTATTTTTCATCTCCAGAACGGTCGAATAAAAAGGAACATTTTCATATTTAATTCCATTTGGCATATTTTCTGTGAATGATCGTGTATTAAAATAGATATAATCATATTTAAACAATTCATCTGTATTCTCTCCAATATAGGTATCAATCTTTCCCAATAGGTTTCCGCTTACTACCCAATTAAAGTATAGGCCTTGACTTACGAAAAGTCCTAAACCAATGATTACTATCACAAAAATTCCAGTTTTTACCTGCTTTGTGAATGCCATAAGCACACAGACTATTAAAAGTGCTATCCCGATATCGATAAAATAATATTCGCGTGTTTGTGCGCTGAGGACAAACCTCATAAGATAGGGTGCGGAAAAAACAAGAATCATCAATAATGCAACATATATTAATTTAATATCAAACTTGTTACTTTCATTTAATGTTGTTAAATACTTGTAAATTATTGTCAATAGAACTACATTAAGAATAATCAGGAATATTACTAATGCAATACTCATGTGCGTATATCCATTAAACGAATTGATAAGATTATTCAAAAAGACAAAAGATGCGATTACTGGTGCTGCGACGGTGGCAATGATCGTTCCCAATCCATATGTACCAAACCCAGTATTATATGAGCCCCAACCATATCCAAACCAATGTGTAAATCTGATTACCAAATTTATTGTTAATGGTATAGCAAAGAAAAGTGATTTTTTCCAATTCTTTCCAAATAAATAATCATACAACAGAAGAAAGGCCGGTATTGTTATGCCTATCTCGTATGTGAACAGGCCTAAAAAATAAAAAATACAAGATAAACAAAGATAATATTTTTTTTCTTTATTGAGATAGAGATATATTGTGAATGTATAAGCGATATATGCAAATCCAAATGAAAGGATTGGCCATGGATAAATTTCATCCTTATTGAAAAGGGTGCAAAAAATCATGGATGCAATAAACGGATAGAGAACTGTTTCATATCCCGCATCTCTGAAAATTCTTCTAAAGATATAATATACGATGACAAGCACAATTGTAGTCGTGATGAATGCCAAAAGATGAAACAATAGAACATTACCAGCGATCTTATGCCCAAGTAAAAAAAATACCTGGGTTATAGGTCTTTCTGAGTCAAGAACGGCTTTAAAAAACGAATTGTGCGGTTGTACATAAACCAGATTATTCCAATCGTCACTATAGTATTTTAGATTAAATAAAAAAATGTTGTTGCAGATGAAATTTGTTATTATCAAAATAATAATTGAAACCCTATCTGATGATGAATTTGCCCAATCGATAAAATTACGTTTGATATCCAACATTAGTATATCCATGTGAGTTAAATATTAAAAATGATTTCCACCGTAATAATCAGCGCTTTTGCTCCAATTTTTAATAAGGTAACTTTCCCTCTCAAAAAAAAACAAAGGAGAGTGCGTAACTCCTATCCTATTTAATTCCCTGTTGCGTAACTCCTATATTGTCAAATAAACATATGCAGGGAAGAGTCCTTTAATTTACAAGTGAGGGGAGAAAGTTGTATGAATATCCAATGAATCGTTTCGAATAAAAAAATACTAATTGAGCATGGTTTGTGAAAACATTCACTGATCCGCTATAGAATTTAATTTGTCTTATTGAATAAATTAGGTGTTTTTAAGTGTGGACGTAATGCCCATACTGCACGAATATATGTTACCAACATGAGGGGTTTTATTCTCATTATTTCTTTAGAGATAAATGCATACCTAAAATAAAATCTCCGTAATGCCGTTTTTTGAAGCTCAATGATTTCTTTATGAGTTAAAGTTTCAGGTGTATATACGGGCTCACTCTCAGTATATGCAGGATATTCGTTAAACTCTGACCATGAATTATAATGAAGTAATTTTTTATCACTCAACTCAGTAAATAATTCTGAACCTGGAAATGGAACAAATACATTGAATGTTGCATATCTAATATCTAAACAAATAGCAAAATCTATTGTTTTTTTAATATCTTCAGGTGTCTCAGTGGGGAGTCCAATCATAAATAATCCATCTACTTCAATACCCGCGTTATTTGCTAATGTGACCGCCTTCCTTACATCCGTCGTATTGATGCCTTTTTTAATCATCTTTAAAATTCTATCTTGGCCGGATTCGATACCAAAATTAACCCGAATACATCCAGATTCTCGCATTTTTTCCAGCATTTCCTGGTCAATGGGTTTAACTCTGCATTCCGAACTCCATGTAATTTTTTTATGATAACCACGGTCAATAATCTCTTGGCAAACGGCCATTGCATGTTCTTTTACTAACGGAAAAGCCAAATCCATAAAAAGAATTGTTCGAGCTCCAAAATTTAAATAGAGGTGTTCAATTTCATCGACAATTGCTTTTGGCTTTCTCATTCGATATTTTGTACCTAAACTTTTTGCACTTCGTGAAGAACAGAAAGTACACTGATTGGGGCATCCCCTTGTCGCCAAGATTTGATATCGAAATAAAGTATCCTTAACTTCAGTTCTGGGGTCAGTTTGATATTTTTTAATATCATAGAGATCCCATGCAGGATAGGGTAGCTGATCTAAATCCGAAATAAATTCTCGTGATTTTGTATGGATTATTTTTCCATCCTGTTTAAAGGATATTCCATCAATTTCATTCAAAGGGCTTTCCTTTTCTAAAGCCTGAACAATATCAAGCATCGTATATTCGCCCTCATTATGAACGATTATGTCAGCACCATCTCTTAAAAGAATATTCTCGGCAAAAATGGATGCATGAACATTTCCTAATACTACTATTACAGACGGAGCTTCTTTACGAAGTGTATGAACGATCTCTTCAACAAGATCTGCCGAGGTTGTAAGAACACTTATTCCAATTAAATCAATCTGGTTATTTGTCACCACTTGAACAATATCTTGAATTTTTGTTTCTTCAGCATATGCATCTAATATTTTTACATTTATACCATTATTCCGAAGAACTGCCCCTATGTATGCCAAGCCGATTGAGGGAAGCGCATCAGATAATTTTTTAATTTTTCCAAATGATAATTGTAATGATGGCGGGGTTAATAATAATACGTTCATAGTACTCCACGTTATTTTTCCAGAAAATGCATTAATCGGAAGTTTGTTTATTATAATATTTGAGATACGGGTTAAATAAATGCTTCCAGTCAAAAAAAACTCTGTAGTATCCCAAATAAGTTTACACTCATCACAGACGAAGATGTACTAGAATTAACGTCAATAATATTGAACGAATAAGCAGCCAATGGAAGAGAATGAAATCTATCAAATCAATTGCAGAAACCTTTGGGGTAAGCAGGCAGCGAATACACACGATTATCCGAAAATATAAGAATACTGGAGAAATTCCCTATTTGCAGAAACCTAGATGGAAGAAAATCCAGGTGACTTGACGAATCGAAAAGTTGGGATCTGTCGATCTGGTTGTTGAGTGGCAGAATGAGATCAAACAAACTATGAGTTTGAATTATTAGGAACCAGCGAAAATCTTTTGGTATCGTCTTCCTCCAGAATGAATTCTCGATTTTGTTAAGGAGTGGTCCTATGTGTAAACTAATTTCGGGATATCACAGGCGATCTTTCATTTAGATAACCTACGTAAATCTTATTCGCTCAAATATTTTTTACAATACCGTACCATTGGGACTTATATGTTCCCATATTGAGAAAATCCATAAAAAGAAATTAGCACTGAATTTATCATCTCACGGATGATTGTAAAGATTGATTTCTATAGAATTGATTTGTTGCGGTCCTCATAGATTAAAGACGACAACTCCTCCAATTATCAATAAGATTCCAACAACCGTTTTTTTGGTTACCTCTTCTTTTAGTAAACCCCATGATAATCCAATCACTCCAACAAATATTAGCGAAATAATTGAATTATAATTTTTTAGAGGGATTCCCTCTTCTAATACAACCACAGAAAGCACTGTAACAATCAAGAGAAGCCCGTATGAGCAAATTGTGTGAATATTGAGATATGGAGCGAGAATGGAATTCTTTTCATTTTTGTTTTTTGATCCAATCTTCAGAAGTACTTGACTAATACTTGTGAGTAATATAATCAGTAATAAAAGCCCTGTAATTATTATCATGCTGAATCTCCTATTTTATGTGACAGCACAGTAATTCCCACAGAAATGAGGACTAACCCCATAATATTTGCCAAAGTAACTCCCTCTTGGAACAGGATCGCTGAAGAAAAGAGTACAACAAAATTAACCAGTCCCATAAAGGGATATGCCACCGATAAAGGAAAATGACGAAGTGCCTGCTGCCACACAATTGCCTGGAAAAAAAGGCATCCAAGTGAAAGGATATAGAAGGCATTGGTCACTATACCGATAAAAGAGGGGGCAGGTAGCGAGAGTGCGGCATATTTCCCAAAAATACCTCCTAATGATTGGAACGCAATGGATAAAATAATGAAAGAGAAATATCGGAGATTTTTCATATCAGAGTTCCATTTCTCCGATCACATATTGCTGACCGTAGGAAGTCTCAATAAGGATCCTCCGTAAATATTCACCGATAATTCCCATTGACATTAATATTGCACCTCCAAGAAAACTAATTGCAACCATCATAGAATTCCAGCCCATTATCCCATAGGTAGGGTCAATCAGCTTTTGAATTATAATCCAAAAACCAAAACAAATACTAATAATACTTAATAGAAACCCGAAGAATGCAACAAAAATCAACGGTAATGATGAATAGTTGACAATAAGATTAAGTGAATATTTGAAATATTTGATCAGGCCATAATTTGAAGTGCCGATTATCCTTTTATGATGAATAACCTCAGTATTTGAAATTTTATTGATAGGTGCCGATTTAATCGCCATTGCAGGTAAAAACGGATACGAACTTTTTATGGAAGTTATGTTTTGAATGGTCTCTCGTCTGTAAATTACAAAGCTTGAAATAAAGAGATGATCAGGTATCATTAAAATTTTATGAACTAATTTTTGATAAAAATGACTTAAAAAATTTTCAACGAAATTGCTATTATCAGGAGGGTATTTTCCATATACTACAAAATTGCCTTCATTGATCTTTGAAATTAATTTTGGAATTTCTTCTGGGGGGTGTTGAAGATCGTCATCCAAGGTAATAATAAATTTTCCCGTGCAAATATTGAAACCTGCTAATAGCGCATTATGTTGTCCGAAATTTCTTATCAAGCGAATTATTTTTATTTTCGAGTTACGTGAGTGAATCTTTTTCAGTAAATCCCAACTTTTATCAACACTGCAATCATCGATTAAAATAATCTCAAAAGACTTTGACATTTCATTAAAAAGACACTCAATACGATTAACCAAATCTTCAAGAGATTTTTCACTGTTATAAACGGGTATAATGATTGAATACTCAATTTGTGATTGTTCCATAGGATCCCCAAATCATTTTTTCAGAGTCAGGATAAATAGTCGCTGAGTGCCATAATCTCCAAAATTGGGAAACATGGAACCCATCCGATTGATTTCACTCATATACTCCAGGGTATTATCCTGATTTGCTTTCTTTATCCACGGGTGGAAAACCCGTGAGAAAATGTAATATGAACTAGAATAATCATTATCTGATTTGACATTGAAATGAGAATATAGATATTTTATCACGTTATCATTCAGGTATTTATTATGCCAGGGTTGTTTTAATTCATCAAGTCCGAATTCCATCCGGAGTCTGTTTAATCGTGCCCAATTTTCTTCTACTGCTTCTGATAAAATGATCCTGCCACTTTCATTTAACATGGTTTTCACATTATCAAGAGCGAAAATTTGATCTTTTTCTTCAACGAGATTTATTAAAACCCTCTTAATCAGGATGATATCAAATTTTTTTTCAGGGAACGTACTTGGATTCAAGATATCTCCCGTTATGAACTCAGCCCTGTTTTTATGTTCTGATTTCTCTAAACTCTCTTGAGCTTGGGAAATGAGTTTTTCTGAAAAATCCATTCCAGTAATTTTTATCCCGTTGAAGAGGGATAATAATTTGAAATCGCAATATCCATTATTGCATCCGATATCACAGATACTTTCATCTCCTTTAATAAATCGACAAATCTCAAGGATTTCCTTCTGGAGCATATAAAAATCATCCCAGGAGGATTTATAGGAACCTTCATGTGCTGAAAGAGCATCCCAATGCTTTTTGATATCTTCATAATCTGACATTCAAAGTGACCCCGAAAATGTACATATCACATTTTTTTTAATATATTCCCATTCATCCTTCGTGGTTCCCGCATACATCGGCAATCGCAACAACCTTCCACTCATCTCTTCCGTCACCGGCAGATCCCCTTTCCGGTATCCCAAGCCACGTCCTACCGGTGATGAATGTAACGGTACATAATGAAACACTGCAAGAATCCCCTCACCCTTCAACCGATTCATCACACGATCTCGTGTCTGTTCATCTTGGAAGAGAACATAGAACAGGTGAGCATTGTGTTTCGCATAATCCGGGACAATCGGTAACCGAATCTTTCCTGCATCTTCAAAGGGCTTCAGTGCAGAATAATATGTATTCCAGACATTCATCCGCATATCCTGGATTTTATCCAGCTGTTCCAGTTGGGCATAGAGAAATGCTGCAAGCAAATCACTAGGCAGGTAACTTGACCCAATATCCACCCAGGTATATTTGTCAACTTCCCCGCGATGGAACTTGCTCCGGTTAGTTCCTTTTTCCCGGATAATTTCTGCACTTTCGATAACGTTCGGATCATCGCCATTGATAAGAAGTGCACCCCCTTCGCCACATACATAGTTTTTCGTCTCATGAAAACTATAACACCCAAAATCTCCGAGTGTCCCGAGGTATTTCCCTTTATATTTCGCATTGACTCCTTGGGCGGCATCTTCCACAACTTTCAGCTCATGCTCTTGGGCAATCTCCATAATCTCATCCATCGCACAGGAAATTCCTCCGTAATGAACCGGATAGATGGCACGGGTTTTTTTGGTAAGTTTCTTGCGGATATCAGCGGGATCAATGTTCAGAGTATCTTCACAAATATCTGCAAACACCGGTTTTGCGCCAATAAGCAAAATGGGATTGACCGTTGAGGAAAACGTATAGGACGGAACAATTACCTCGTCACCCGGTTTAAGAGATAGGAGCCGGGTAGCCAGTTCAAGTGCACTTGTACATGACGTTGTCATGAGTGCTTTTCGTGCACCAAATTGTGACTGGAAAAAATCCTGGACAAGTTTAGTATATTTCCCATCGCCACTGATATGCCCCCCTTTACTGAGTGAATGAAGTACATCTTCCATATACCGGAATTCGTTTCCGGTAAAATAGGGGCGGTTAAACGGGATCTGCATTATTCATCGCCTTTCTGGATGGTGTTATTGATAGAAAAAAGCATATGGTTTGCATGCATCAGCGACTCAAAGGTTCCGGCATCTGTCCATTCCCCGTCAACGATATCGTAGGTCATTGCAGCATGTTCCACATACCAATTGTTGACGGAGGTTATCTCAAGTTCACCACGTTCTGAGGGTATAATACTCTGGATTACCTCAAACACCCGAAGATCATACATGTATACACCGATTACTGCATAATCGCTCTTTGGGTTCTCCGGTTTCTCTTCGATCTGCATAATCATTTTGTTCCGCTCATCCAGCGCCGCCACACCGAACCGTTCCGGATCCCCAACGCGCTTCAGCAACACTTTCGCACCGGCAGGTTGTTTTTTGAATGCGTCTACATATTTACGGATACTATGAGTGAGGATATTATCTCCAAGGATGACGACAAGTCTATCGCCATTTGCAAATACTCTTGCAAGCGCAAGGGCATCGGCAATGCCCCCTGCGTTCTCCTGCACCCTGAAAGTAAAATTACAGTCAAAATCAGAACCACTCCCGAGCAGTCTGACAATTTCCCCCATGTGATCTTTTCCGGTAACAACAAGGATATCGGTAATTCCCGCAGAAAGTAATTGTCGGATGGGATTGAAGATCATCGGCTCTTTTCCAACTGGTAGTAGATGCTTATTCGTTACTTTGGTGAGCGGGTATAACCTGGTGCCGGAACCTCCTGCGAGTATGACACCTTTCATGAAATCACGACCCCTTTACGGCAACACCAAGTAAACTGCTGCCAAATGGGAACGTGACTGAATTGAAAAGGGGCACTTCCAAGCTGAAAATAAGAGAAAATAGTGAATTGATAATTATATTTGGTTGCAATTCAACCATCACTTCTTTTTTAATCTGTTTTTTCATACCCTCATCATTCAGGCTCTTTGCTCGTAACGACAATTTTCGTGAGATATGAATGAACGGGTAGAGAAATATCATATAATAACTCATTTTTATAACCTTAAATCCGTTACCTTCAATTTTTGCTCATAATTCCTGCATTGAATATCCCAGTGATCATTTTTTTAACTCCAATCTTTTTCCCTTAACAGGTATTGCCAGGAACGGTCGCATCTTTTTTATTCCCCCGCTCATCCATGTACCACTCAATCGTCTTCTTCAACCCTTCTCGGAAAGACATACGTGTTTCAAACCCGAATTCTTTTTGTGCCCGTGAAACATCCAGCCTACGTTTTGGCTGGCCGTCCGGTTTTGAACAATCCCAGTGTATCTCGCCCGTAAATCCTGTTAGGTCTTTGATCAGTTCCGCAAGGTCCCGGATTGAAATCTCCATACCGGACCCAAGGTTCACCGGTTCCGATTTATTATACCGTTCTGCAGCAAGAACAATCCCCCGTGCTGCATCATCCACATACAAAAATTCCCGCGTGGCATTTCCCGTTCCCCAGACATCAACATATTTTTTCCCATCACAAACCGCTTCGGTAAACTTACGGATAAGTGCCGGGATCACATGGGAACTTTCCGTATTGAAGTTGTCCCGTGGACCATACAGATTCACAGGCAGGATATAAATCGAATTAAAACCATATTCCTGCCAGTAAGCCTGTGTTTGGACAAGTAACATCTTCTTTGCAAGACCATATGGAGCGTTTGTCTCCTCAGGATAGCCATTCCAGAGATTATCTTCCGAAAATGGAATGGGGGTGAACTTCGGGTATGCACAAATCGTCCCTAGGATTACACACTTTTCTACACCCGCCTGCCGTGCGGCTTCAATAATCTGGACACCCATGATGGCATTGTCATAAAAAAGCTGCCCGGGATGATTCTGGTTAAATCCAATCCCCCCCACCTTCGCAGCAAGGTGGATCACAATATCCTTGTCTTTCACCGCATTTACACAATTATCCCAGCGACGAAGATCGAGTGCCTTGCTCCGTGGAATGTAAAGATCTTCATTCTGTATTCCGCGACAATGGAGTTGTTCGACAATATGCGAACCAAGAAATCCCGCACCGCCGGTGATCACAATTTTTTTACTAGACCAGAATGACATTATTAACTCCTCAACGACTCGTCACATAATTCTATAAGATATATTTTTGTCATGGGGGATGCATGTCATCTGTGATCAGGCATCATTTGAGATTTCATGGACATTTGATGACAAGTGATCACTTCTGTTAATCCCTTTTCCACCAGCGGTGTGAGAACTTTCTTTCGAGAATCGCATTGCCCTCACCGATCGGTTTGAGTCCGAATGCCCGCATATCTGCATCCATCATTATGCGGACAAGATCTGAGAATTTCACGAGGGGTTTCCAGCCCAGCACGTGTTCAGCTTTCTTCGAATCTCCCATCAGCACTTCCACTTCAGTCGGACGGAAATACTTGGGATCAATCCTCACATGATCTTCCATGTTCAGTCCGGCATAGGAAAATGCCTCTTCGAGAAATTCCCTCACTGAGTGTGTTTCTCCGGTCGCAATGACAAAGTCATCGGGGGTCTCCAGCTGGAGAATCTTCCACATGCACTCTACGTACTCCGGTGCAAATCCCCAGTCACGCTTTGCATCGAGGTTTCCGAGATACAGGAACTTGTCTTTCCCCACAAGAATATGCGAGATGCCCCGGGTAATTTTAC
>Ga0315282_10013803_pt1 | contig 12114 bp, 8 predicted proteins | sample YL17G07_20_MG_FD_203693 | JGI IMG/M metagenome (GOLD analysis project Ga0315282, IMG submission 203693) | Sediment microbial communities from Yellowstone Lake, YNP, Wyoming, USA - YL17G07_20 | ecosystem: Environmental > Aquatic > Freshwater > Lake > Sediment | place: USA: Wyoming | collected... | reverse complement strand
GCTCTCTCCTGGTACATCGCTCGAAGAGCTTGAAGGACGTATCACACTGGCTCCCGCTGGGTATGCGCGTGCGCGTACTTGACGAAAGCGCGGCTGGCAGCATCCTGCCACTCGGGCCGTACGCCGATCCCGTCCATCGAGCCATAGTGGCCGGCGATGAAGCCTCCGCCGCGAGCGCCCAGCTTCTCCACCAGGTCGCGGGCGAAGGCCCCGATGAGCGCTAGGTCGCCGGTCGGCAGCACACGCTGAATGTCAACCGGGCACCAGAAAGTCACTCTCCCACCGAACTCCCCCGCAAGCCGGTCAATGCCGTAGAGCCCAGGCTGATCGAGCTGCAGCACAGCGATGCCGCACTCTATCAGGTCTTCGATGATGTCGTGGATATAGCCGCAGGAGTGCATCCAGACAGAAAGCCCTCGCCCGTGGGCGTGGTCGCAGAGAGTGGTGAAGTAGGGCTTGAAGATGCTGCGCCACATGGCGGGGCTGACCAACAGCCGGTCCTGGGTACCCCAGTCCTCGCAGAAGAACACGCCGTCTGCGCCGGCGCTCGCCCAGTTGTCGATGCAGCGGCAGAGCAGGGCGGTCACCCGTTCCCCGAGACGCCCCACTTCGTCGGGGTGAAGCAGCAGGTCGGCGAGGAAGATGTCCATGCGCCGCAGATAGCGCATGATAGCGAATGGGAATCCCGGAAGGCCGCCCAGCCGAAACCGGTCGGGATGTGCGGCAAGGCTGGCAGCGGCTCGTTCGTAGCGCCCCGGGTCGTCGAAAGTCGGCATGCGGTAGCTATCGAGCTGACACCAGTCCTGCAGCGCTCCCTGCACCACCTCGCCCTGGTAGAAATCCGTCGTGGCAGCCCACACGTTCCCCCATTCGTCCTCCCACATCCGTCCCTTCTCCGGATCGAAGCTGCGACTCGGCTTCCACTTGGGGTCAGGGCTGGCCCCTGCCCAGGCGATATCATCCGGGTAGGGATCAGGCAGCGACAGCGCGATCCGCTCCGGATGACGAAACTCAAGCGTCCTCAGTACGATCTCCCGCGATGTCATGTTGCTCTCCGGTGGGCGAGGCCTGCGGCTCCGCATCTGGAGCCGAGTCCACGTTCTCCCGCCGGCCCGGGGGCTCCTGCCCAGAGAGTGAGACGCGCCGCGCCGGCAGCCCGTGACCCGCCTCGTTCAATGGCAAAGTCAGGGATGAATCCCTGAACATTGAGCTGTTCGACACGGTGCTGGAGACGGGGGCGCTGGCGGCCCGCTTCCGTTGCTTCGGTAGCCCCTAAGGCCGCCACCGATGAACGAGGCGCGCAGGAGTTGCGGACGATGGTGCACCACTTCAGGCTCGAGACCGTGCAGGCCTACATGCAGTATGTGCGGGCCAACGCGGAGGAGGCCGTTCGCCGCGCGGTCGCGGCCCCTGTCGCATCTCAAAGCACCATGAACAGCTTCACGTTCGGGAGCGAGGACCACCAGTATTACGAGACCATCTGCGGCGGCACCGGCGCTGGACTGGCCTTCGAAGGCAAGGCCAGCGCCGCTCCGCCGCGTATCATAACACTACGACGTGTGCCTCGCCCTCCACGCCGGTTGCCACATCACGCGCCACAATGCGCCACGTCCCGGGCGGATCGCTGAGGGCCAGCGGAACCGCGCCCTCCCCTACTCCCTTCGGAAGCGGCAGCCGGAACGCGTAGTGGGTGCACTCCGATCCGTCCGGCGCGTAGACTTTGACAGTGGCAACATGGTCGCCGATCTCGCCACTGCCGGAGCCGCGCAGCGCGATGCGGAGCGCCACCTGCTGCCCTGCGGTGACGGCGTCAGGCACGCCGACTTCAACACCGGTCACCGTGTATGGGAGCCTCGCGTAGATCCGCGCGTCTCCATAGCTCAGGCGCGTCACAACGCAGTCGGTATGGCCCAGGTACTGCTTCGCCCGAACGTCGTAGATGTGGCGCGCATCAGGGAAGGTGATCCGAACCAGGTCGCCGCTCTCGCCCAACGTGGGGCGCATGTCCTCCAGCGGAGGAATTCCGGTTTCATCGCCGATCGCGGCCTTCTGTTCCGGCGCGCCCGGGTAGCGAACGATGCCGAAGTAGTCAGCGCTGCCGGCGCGGTAGCGAACCGACTCGCAGGTGAGCGCCGGCGTCCCGTCCTTGTCCAGGACCGACGCAGGAGGCGCAATCCCGGCCTCCCGCATGAGGCCCGAGACCAGGCCCACGAGTTCCGCGACCTTCCCTCGATCCCCTGGCCCGCTGCCAAGCAGGAGTGGGGCGAGAGAGAACCCAAGGTAGATGGCCTCACCGCTGCCGTAGCGCCGCCGGGCAACCCCGGGGTGCTGCTCGCACCACTCCTGCTGGGCGCCGCTCACCCGCACTGACCCTCCGGCGTCTGTCTTCTGGAAGTCGCCGGGGCGCACCGTCTCGTGGGCGATCCCGAAAAGCGAGTCGAGCCGACCGCCCCGACGCCAGCGGCAGTGCTCGTTCATGACCGCAGGCCACATATCCGCGATCACCACCCCGCCGGCCGCCACGAACTCCTCGATGGCAGCGGCCTCCTTGTCAGAGATAGCCACCGAGTGTGGCAGGATGAGCAGGCGGCAGCCGCGGCGCCGCAGTTCGCCCTTCTCGATCTGAGTGTAGCCGACGAAGTCATACTGATACCCGAGCCCCTCGAGCAGGCTGGTCCAGGCGATGCGATCGCGGTTGAACACCGCGAACGCCTTGCTGCTCCGGTTTCCCCACTCGTGGTCCACGATCTCGCCGTCCGTAATCCATGTGCCGTGGATGCTCGGATAGGAGTAGTGAATCGCGATCCCGCAGTTGTCCCGCTGCGCCGCGCCGAGCAGGCGCGCGATGCCGTCTCCCCGCAGTTCCCCGAAGTGCCGCGCCAGGTCAGCGCCGCTTCTGCAGAACGTGAGGTCAGGGTTGAGGCACGAAATCTCCCAGAAGATCACGCAGCCGGCAGTGTCGCCGTTGAGCAGCCGTCCCCACAGTTGCAGGCTGAGGTCGGGATCGCTCACCCCGTAGCCGGTGCAGCCGGTGCACCGCATCCCGGGGTAGAACGAGCGGTTGAACTCATCAAGGTTCTCGCCCGTGTACTGCTGCATCTGGTCAACATAGTGGTTGATGCGGGAGTAGTCGTAGCCATTGAACGGGTTTCCCACCTGGTTGCCGGAGAGGCAGATGACAGCGTTCGGATCGATGCTGCGGATGATGTCCCTGCCTTCCCGGTAGACGTCGGCCCACATCGCCTCCATCCAGGTGCGGAAGTCGGCCCACGGGACGTAGTTTGCGCTTGCCTGGGCCTCCTCCGCTGTGGCCGGGAGCACTGCCTCCCACCGGCGGTAGCCCGTGCCCCACTCCTCATTCAGCGCTCGCAGCGTGCGGTAGGTCTTGCGCAGCCAGTTCCGGAAACCATCCAGGCACGTCGGAGACCAGCAGAGGTCGAGTCCACCCCCGAAGTAGGTAAGAGACGGCTCCTCATAGGCGTAGTAGCTCACCGGCGAGAAACGCGCGAACTGAGTCACCTTCGAGCTGAGATCGTCTCGGAACCGAGCGCGGTACTCGGGGCTGGTGAAGCATGGCTCCCGAACCAGCCACTTCTTCTCCCTGGTCTGCAGATAGCCCTTACGGCTCTCATTCCAGCGCCTCTGAAAGTGCCGCGGGTGGAAGCCATAGCAGACGACATCCGCCTGGATCTTGAAGTTCACATGCTCCGACATTTCGGGCGAGATCGCGCCCATCACTGAGACGTTCATCTGCTCGAGGCGCTTCCCGATCTCCGTCCAGCGGCCAGGCGCCGGCTCTGGCAGGAAGCGGTCCATGATGATCTCGTAATCGTCCCAAGCCTGGGGGATGAGCACGAAGACCGGCGCCGACTTGCGGTCGAGAATCCGTTCACCGTGGCCGACCTGGCAAACCACGCGACCCAGCCGGGTGAGACAGTTCGCAGTTGCCAGCTCGTAGGACAGAGAATGCTCCCCGGTGACCGCCACGTTGTGGCGAGCCCGGTCCAGCACGCGGCCATAGTTGTCCTCGAAGTGGATAGCGACAGTCACCTTCGTGGGCGACGCGGCCATCACTCGCACCTCACCCGAAACAGCCGCGCCCACCGCGACGACACTGGGAGCCGCGTCGAGCGAACGCACCTCGACCTCACGCGGCACGTCGAACGCCGCGGAGCCCCAATCCAGAACGCCAGAACTGTCCCTCACCACCACGTCGGCGAACTGGAGGCCGCCGTTCAGATGCGAAGGCACCGGAATCGAGAGATCCCCCGCGGCAGACGCGGCGCTGAGCTCGGCTGTATGCTGGACGCGAGACCGTTCGTCTCGAAACGTTACTGTCCCCGTGACTGGCCCGGCATCACCCGCGAGGCACAGCTTTACCATGCCATTCTGGACCGAGATTTCGTCTATCCGAACCCCTGGTTCCTTTTGTGCCGCCCACACAATGGCTCGACACAGCAGCGAGTAGTAGTATTCCCAGTAGGGATACGTCTGTTGGCAGCCCCACGGATCGGCAATCTGCGGGCTGAAGCAGAAGTTCTCGTAGCCCAGCGCCACCACACGACCCTTGCCATACGACTTGACCGCGATCACCGGAGCGCCGCCGGCCTCCACCAGCGCCTCACCCCCAGCGCGGTACGCGAAGTGACTCATGTGGTCGAACGGCAGCGCCTCGAGCGGCACATTCGCGGTGATGTAGTGGGGTCCGGTGGTCCGCCAGGCTTCACCGCTGATCGGCCTGGGCTCTTTCCAGCTATCCTCCGTAACGGGCCGTTCCTCGGCGCGCACGGGAAGCAGTGGCGACAGTTCCGCCAGCTCCCCGAGTTTCTCTGGGTCGCAGCGCGGGCCGACAAGGACCAGCCCGGTCCCGTTCTCCACGCGCTGGGCGATCGCCGCTCTCGCCTCCTGCGGCAACTCGTGCCAGGGATGGGTGCCGGGCAGCACCAGAACATCATAGGGTTGGTCAGATGTTAGGTCCTCGATGAGGTACTGGTAGTCGGTGGTGTACGGGCTCCCGTGCGGTCCCCCGCGCTTTCCGTAGAAATCGCCGAAACCCCAGGCGTTGTAGCCCCCCGAGTCCAGGGTCAGCGTGTCGTACACCAGGCTCAGGCGCTGTGCGAGTTCGACCACATCCCGCCCGCCAACCACGTTAGGCATCATCCAGGCGCGGACCGGCCCGCGGCTGTAGGGGTCGGCCCATTTGACATGGGGCGTCACCACCTCCATCGAATGAATCACATCCATCCGTCCGGCTGGCACCGCGCGGCCAGGCCGCGACGACGCGCGCTCGGCCAAGGTGAAACACAACGCCGCCATCAGAAGCAACAGGAACTCCATGGCTCTTCTCCCTCGCCCGCATCAAGGATCCCGGCCGCTATTGTACTCGCTGACGTCGAACGCGACTACTGCACTTCGCCGAACGGAGTAACGGCGAAACGCGGATAGACCACGCCACGGTCAGGCGTAGCGCCCTGCCGCCGTTACTTCTATATGCGAGCATCATTGGCTCCAGGCGTGCGACGGTACGCGCCGCGCCGACGCCGAGGCAGCGTCTGCGGTCAGGCGGCCGCTCGCGAGCGTCGAGCCGCCCGTGATTCGCGGCCGGACTCACGCGTCGAATGTGTCGGCGTGAGGAAGGCGAGGGCGCTCGCAGGGAGAACCACGCGACTGGAGGGTTCGCTATGTCCGAGGACCAGATCCTGGTGGCCGAGTTCTGCGGTGACGAGCTTCGGGTGTCCAGATACCATCTCCGGCTGGCTTCGTCGTCACGTTACCCCGGCGCGGAGCCGCATCTGAGCGCTGTTTTGCGACGGCTGAAGCCGCATGTATTGCTCTGGGACCCCGGCGATCCGCGAGGGAGGGAATCCGGGCGCTCGTTCTCCGCCGGCAGGTGGCTGGCATTGCCCTCCGAGCATCCAGGTCCGGAGTTCGCCGGGCTGGAAGTGCCCAGGGGTGAGATGGCGTCACTGTCTCAGCTGCTCAGAGGGCTCGCCGGGGCAGTGGCCGCCGGGGAGCACCAGTGTCTGCCAGGCCCCGAGAAGGCCGAGCCGGGCGAATGCGTGGACGAGCACGGCCGCTCCCGCTCTGTGGAGGTCGAACCGCAGGATGAGTCAGTCGGTCTCTCGGCGAGCGCGCCCGCAGCGCCGAATCCTGCGATGGAGACGCCAGATCCCGAGTATTCCATCCGTGCGGAGGCTGGTGCGGACGCATACCAGACGACGAGGCAATTGGCCCGTCTCTTGGCGGCGCGCACGAGACGCGCGTGCGAAGACTCGAGAGACCTGCAGCCTAACACCGCTCGCCTGGCAGGTTAGCGCTGCGCGGTAGGGGCCGGCGTCGTCTGAACCGCTTCCTCCGCGACGTGCCGGACCTCCGTGTCCGGGTCAGTCGCAGCGGCGCGCCGCAGGGCCTGCAATGCCGACAGGTTCTCCCGGCGGGCCGCCAGGATCTGCGCGGCCCTCAGCCTGACGCGTGGGGCCGGATCTCTGCCCAGGAGCCGGATGATCTCTTCTGTCGCATCCTCTTGCCTCAGCAGCAACAAGCCCTCGAGCCCTGCCAGGCGCACCTCGGTCTCGAGCGAACTCAGCTCAGGTCGGAGGTCCTCGACCGTCCACCGGCCGGCGAGCAACTGTGACAGAGCTTCGGTCACCGACTGAGCCACCTCAGGACGCGCCTTCTGCGCGTCGGTCAGAATGCGGCGAAGCAGGTCCTCTTCAACATCGGCGAGGGCGGGGATCACCCACTCTCGATGCCCGGCGTCGGCGAGCAGTTCCAGCAGCGCGTCTTGCACCCCGTTGCGTGCGAAGTTCAGCAGGCAAGCGGCTACCGCGTTCCTCACAGACGCGTCCGGATCAGCGGCAAGCTTCAGCACTTGCCTGGCCATCTCAGGATGGCGAGGCGAGACCGAGAACGCGGCGTCCACGGCTCGCGATCGTACGTACGCGTCCGTGTCCCCCAGCCTCGACATGATAGCATGCAGGTACGGCGCTGCGCCTTCGCCTATCCGGCCCAGCGCATTCATGACGGCAGCGCGCACGTGTGGACTCGGATCGGTGGCTGCCGCCGCAAGGGTGCCGGCCCACTCAGCCGACCGGGTCTTGCCCAGTACTCCGACGACGGCCGCCCTAACCTTGGGGTCTGGACTATTCAGGTACTGAACGAGGGACTGACATTGCTCGCTGCTGACTACATCCCAGAGCCCACGGCCTGCGATGGCTCTCACAGCTTCATCCGAGTCCTGGAGAGCGACCATCATCGGGTCCGACACCATCGGATCCTCGGCGTGGCTCAGGATCTCCATGGCTCGCGCCCGCAGCCCAGGGTCGTCGGAGTTGATGACATCGAGCAGGATGATGGGTAGAACGCCATAGGCTCCCATCTCGCCGAGCCCAGCCATGGCCGCCGCCCGCACGTCCGCGTCGCCGTCGTGGAGAGCGACCCGCACAAGCGCGTGAATGGCCTCCTCGCTGTCTGTGGCGCCAAGCGCCCGGGCGACCTTCTCGCGCACGACGGTTGAGACATCGTGCATCGCCCGTAAGAGCGCCTCGCCCGCTCTGCGGGCGGCTTCGCCCTCAGGTGTGGAAGGCGGAGCTGACGGAAGCAGCCGGAGCGCGTTGCAGAGTCCTTCGGCGGCCCTGGAGCGAACGTTCGGAGACGGGTCCCCCAGCGCATTGGTGAGCGATTCGCTCGCGCCAGGGGCGCCGATTCGGCCAAGCGCCTCCACGGCGGTTGTTCTCAGCGCCTCGTCCGGATCGTTGAGCAGCTCCTGGAGCGGGGCGATAACCGTGGGAAGTGCCGTCTCTCCGAGCAGACGCGCACACGCCTCGCGGGTTGCCGTGCCGGGCACCTCAATGCCTCGGAGAATGGGATCGATCGCGCCAGCGAGAGCCGCTGCTCGCAGCGCGGCGACCGCCGCGCGCCGCTGCTCGCCCTCGAGTCCGGACAGCTGCGCCACCCATGAGTCGAGGTTACCGTTGCGCTCCAACGCTCGTGCGAAGTCGTGAGCGAATCCGCGGTTGAGGCCGGATAGGGCACGCTCGTACGCCGACAGCGGGTGGACCGCCCTGGCAGCGATCGCCGCAAGCAGTTGCTCGGAGGCGCGGAAGCTCAAATCCTCAGAGGCACACCGGTCCAGGGCGAGGGCCAACTCCCCAAGGTGCTCGCCCCCGAGTTGGGCCAGCGCCAGACCTGCCTCGTTCTGAACGTCGGGACTGGGATCGTCGAGGGCGCGCAGCAGCGCGTTTGGCGCCCCGTCATCTGCCCCCAGCGCGCCCAGGGCGCGTGCAGCCCTCGTTCGCACCTGGTCGCTGGGATCCGACAGCAAGCACGCCACCGCCTGCGCGCTGCCTCCGGCGCGGGTGAGCACGAGGGCCTCGATGGCCATGCACCGCACAGTCTGATCCGGGTCGAGCAGCGCCCTCCTGAGCGCGGGGCCGCCTTTCGGGCCCGCCTGCTCAATCACCTCGAGGGCGACCGAGCGCAGCGGCTCGTCCGCACCTGACAGCGCTTGCAGCAGCTGACGTATCGGGTGCTGACACGCCAGGCGCGCGAGTGACTCAACCGCGGTCCTCCGGACAGGGCCTCTTGTGGAGGTTGCTGCGAGCACCAGGGGCTCGACAGCCACTTCAGCGGGATGGAGACTCAGCAACTGTGCCGCGCGCACGCGTTCGTGCACGCGCCCGCGCCGGAGCCGCTCCGAGAGCATGCCTGCCGGGAATCTCTGCCTCAGGAGGCTCCCCGCTGCCGCTGATTCGGGGTGCGACGGGTCCTCGGCGGCCCCAATCAGGAAATCCGTAACCGTTCCGAGGTCCGCCGTCGGCCATGCACTGACCAGGCGCAGAGCGCTCAGCCTCTGCAGTGCGTCAGGAGAGCTGAGTGCCTTCTTGAGCCATGCGCGGCGACCCTGGACGCGCCTGCGCCGGAAGATCGAGCGCCAAGCGGCCGTGGCGGCCATCGCGCCCAGCAGCATTGCCAGCACGATCCCGGGGTACGGCGCACCCTGTGAGGTCACTCGCGACGGAGCCTCAGGCGGGCGTGCCCGGGAGACAGGCGGGGTCTCGACGCGCCGAGCAATCGGCGGTCGTGGCTTCGGCGTTGTGGTCCCCCCTGTGGGTTGGGCAGCCTTGTTGGCTGCCGGTCCAGCGCCCGGCGCAGTCTGCCCCGTCTGGGCCGCCGGCGTGACATGCCCGGCTGGCCGGGAGACTGCTGTGGCGATCCTCGGCGGGCTGAACTGAATGAGGATGCCCCCGGTGTTGGCGGAGGGTCTGATTCTGTGACGGATGCGGTCGGCCGGCAGTGCGAGCTCGAACAGGACCCGCGTGACTGGGCACTCACCACCGACCTGGCTAACGGCGACACCCTTGACCCCAGCCCTGGCGGCGAGCGAGGGGGCAGTCAACGTCGGGCTCACCTGCACGCCAGGCAGATCGACGCCGAGACGCGGCGGGTTGTTGACGGAGAACGTTGTAAACTTGGGCGGCTGGCGGCTGTCGGTCACGAGTTCGACACTGAGGCCGCGTCCGGAAGGGATCGCGACCACGGCTGTCAGCGCCGCTGCCTTGTTACCACCGCCCAGTGCCGACAGTGCGGCGCCGAGTGCCAGGCAGGCCACCCCGACCAGGACACGCGGCCGGGCGCACTCGCCGACGCAAACGCCGAGGGCACGCGTGAGGAACGCGCGGGAAAATTGCCGCCTTACCACATTGCTGGCTCCGGAGCCGACCGCGAGCGCCGGCTCCCATGTCCTCCGACTCGGGCCGCATGAGCCCGACCATGCTTGCGAGCCTTGGTATCTCCCTTGTTCCACACCGTGGGCGCCGTGTGAGATGAGCGCCACCTGCTCTCACAGCCGCAGGCAAGCACTGTACCGGTCGGTAGGCGTTCGGCGCAACCTCGACCCGGGAAGAGGTCGCCGGGGTCACGGAGGATTGTGGGTGATCGGGCCAGGCGCTGCGGCCCCCCACCAGGCGCCGGAGCCGCTGTCCCGACACCACCCTACAGGCCGCAGACGCTCCTCAGGGCAGTCGCAGCCACATAACGAGCATACCGGGTGCACTCCTTGCTCGCCGAGGACGCTGGCCCTACCTGGGGTCGCCGACGGAGATATGGAAGAAGACATTCTGGGGCGCCCGCCTGAGCGTGTCAGGGCGCTCCCATCAGTGGGAGTGGCCACGTGAGGTCAGGGCGGCTGGGTGGGCCAGCAGAAGGTGTGGCTGCCGTTGGGCGTGCTGGCACTCCTGGCAGGAGTGTCGGTGGTTCTGTCCGCGACTCGGGGCTCCACCGTTGCTGAGCCTGAGCCAGCCAGAGAGGCGCAGTGGGATGTTGCGGCTGTTCCATCTCTGGGGGAGATGCTGGTTAGCTTGCGGCTGGTTTCGCGGCACGATCTGGAGAAGGCCCTCGCCCGCCAGCGCGGCTCTCAGAAGCGTCTGGGCCAGATCCTGGTGGAGATGAGGGTGATCACGCATGCCCAACTCGCCGAGGTGCTGGAGGAACAGCTCGACAGGAGACTGGGCCGGTTCCGATGGCGCTGGGCCGCCAGGTGGCTGTAGTCAGGGCAGTGAGCAACAGGGAGCGCTTTGGCAAAAGCGGAGCGGAGGGGAGTGAGAGTGATGACTGTAGCGGAGCCAAGACGTAGCGATGTTCCAGCCGTCCGTTGGCGGCGCATGGTGTTCGGGCTTGCGCTGTCGGGAGCGGCCGGCACGCTGCTGGGGCAAGCGTGGACGTCCCAGGACAAGAGTTGGTGGTGGCTGGGTACGACCACGCTGATTTCGGCCGGCCTCATGGTGTTCTCCGCTGTCTACGTCAGGTCGGCGCCGAAGATGCATCTGCTTAGCGCGGAATTGGCACGGGCAGCGCAGCAGCAGCGGATCGAGGAGCGCTGGGAGATCGAGCCGATGTTGGGCGAGGTCCTGGTGCAGGACGAGGCAGTCACATCCGATGAGCTGCTGCTGGCCCTGAGACGCCAAGAGGGAACTGGCCTGCTGCTGGGGGAAGTGCTGATCGACATGCATCTGGTCAGCCTGGAGCAGCTCGACCAGGCGCTGAGCGAGAAGTCTGCTTGGCGGGATGCCCGGCGCTTTCGACAAGCCCAGGAAAGACAGCGGTTCCAGATAGTGGCGTGCCAGGACGACTCCCAGTCCGCCTCCTGATCTGGTAGGCCCTCCGCATCCTTTGTGCCGCATGCCGCTCCGCTTTCTCCGAGGCCCCTCGGGGACCGCGAGGCGAGCCCGCTGCTGCGGCTGTCCCCTCCACCCGGCGTGCGGTGGCTCCCCCGACCTGAAAGCGGATACCGCCGTTCAGCCTATCGTCCAGGTTGGCCCGAGTGGCCGGAGCGCGTCACGACAACGCCCCGAAGGAAATGAGAAGCGGGCGGAGCCGCGTGGCTCCGCCCGCTCATGTGCGCGATCGCTTATTCGATGCTGACCTTCTTGGGCGTCGCCGCCTTCGCCCGCTCGCTCTTCGGCAGGTGGACCTCCAAGAGACCATCCTTGTAGCTCGCCTTGGCTTGATCGCCTATCACTTCGCTCGGAAGCGGAATGGATCGCTCGAACCGACCCCAGACTCGCTCTCGGCGATGGAGAGTCGCGTCCTTGATCTCCCGCTCCTCGCGCATTTCGCCGGAGAGAGTGATCCGGTCGGGCATGACCTCAACCTGGATCTTGTCCTTGTCTATGCCAGGCAGCTCGGCCTTCAACACCAGTTCCTGCTCGGTCTCGATGAGGTCAATGGAAGGGATCCGGATCCCCTCCTCCTGCTCGCGCTCCCATCGGACCAGCGGCTGACCGAACAACTCACTGAACATCCGGTCCATATCCCGCTGCATTCGTACTAGCCCCCGGAAGGGGTCCCATCGCGTGATGCTGGACATTTTCGCTCACCTCCCTTTGCCCAAGTCTGCATGGGCATTATACCCGCATTGAGCGTCTTATTGTCAACTATTCTTAGTCTTTGTTTGTGCCATCGGCACGACAAAGCCCGAAGCGCCCTCGCCCGCCGAGCGGCCTTCAGCGCCGTCAGAGGTGGTCTGGGGCGTTTGAACCCCTGGCCTACAGAGGAAGTCAGCCCGCCCCGAGCGAAGCCACTCGCCTCAGAGTCTTTAGCAGAACCTGATATGGA
>Ga0315282_10013801_pt1 | contig 12115 bp, 14 predicted proteins | sample YL17G07_20_MG_FD_203693 | JGI IMG/M metagenome (GOLD analysis project Ga0315282, IMG submission 203693) | Sediment microbial communities from Yellowstone Lake, YNP, Wyoming, USA - YL17G07_20 | ecosystem: Environmental > Aquatic > Freshwater > Lake > Sediment | place: USA: Wyoming | collected... | reverse complement strand
CCTCTTTAAAAATAATTGGATCAAGCCTCCAGTCATAAATAGCTGAATAAACTAGGTAATCTTCTTCATTTATCATTTTTTCTCGCCCTAATTAATACATTCTAATTGTACATACACAACCTAATTTGCGAATTAAATTAACTTCGGGGCCGACCGGAATTACGAACAACTCGGAAACCCACGGTTTTCCGACGCTTCGCTGCCTTCCTCCACGGGAAACCTCTGGTTTCCCGACCCCTTCCTGGGTTCGAATCCGTGCAGAGTACTGCAATGAAAAAAGCCATCTAATAAATGAATAGCTTTTTCATGGCGGGGCCGACCGGATTCGAACCGGCGATCTCCTCCGTGACAGGGAGGCGCTTTGAACCAGCTAAGCTACGGCCCCATCTCGATAATATTATAGTATAAGCAGGCGATTTATTCAACTCTTGTAACTGATAGTTCTTGACATTGTTGCTTCGTCTGATATGATTATTGGCGGAACGGCTTTGAGAAGGAGGTATCCGTGACTACCGAACCGCTGAGACGGACTGCCTGGCATGGCGTCGATGACTCTAAAGAAACTCTGCCACCTGTTGTTGTTCCCGAAGCAGTACTTAGACTAATGGCAGATCGCCAGTTGTCCAAGATTCAGACCACAATCAAGATTCAACAATTTTCCCCAGAACGGATCCAGATCGACCAGCATTCCTCAAGTGGGAGGGGTCTAAGAGAGATCGTTTTGGATATTGATCTTCTTTCTAAGAAAGCCAAGATTGATGGTTACCAGGTGCTAATGGTTAAAGCCGGCGAAAAGTGGCAGCCCGAAGAGCTCCAATTCGCTCTCGATGAAATGGCCAAAGAGATCGTTCTTTCTGAAGGCTAATCTCGCGATTTTATGCTTAGGCACAAACTTTACTTGTGCCTTTTTCTTTTAATTTCAGAGAAAATTTGCTAAAATATGGTAGAATGGGCGGGATTAGTACAGTGGTAGTATGCGACCTTCCCAAGGTTGAGACGCCAGTTCGATTCTGGTATCCCGCTCCAACGGAAATTTGTTAATCTGCGACCAATCTAAAAATTGACATTGGTAGTAAATCAAATTATGATAAGTATATGCCAATGCCAAAAAAACCAAGAAATAAATGCTTAATTTGTGGGGAAGAAACAAAGCGAGCAGGATATAAATATTGTAGTAATTCTTGCCAGATGGAATTTCAGTACCGATCTTATATTAATAAGTGGAAAAATGGGCAAGAAAGAGGTTTGCAAAATCCCGGTATAGTTTCGGGATATATCAAGCGCTATTTAAGAAAAAAATTTGGTAATAAATGCTGTTTGTGTGGTTGGGCAGAAATTAACCCGATAACTAAAAAAGTTCCTTTGGTAGCAGACCATATTGATGGAAATTGGCGCAATAATATTGAAAGTAATCTTCGGCTTTTATGTCCAAATTGTGATTCTTTGACACCAACTTACGCAGGATTGAATAGGGGCAATGGCAGACAAGATCGCGTTTTAAGTAGCCGAGCTAAGGAAAGTAGAAAATTGCTTAATATTTAGCCGGGGTAACTCAGTGGTAGAGTAGCTGTTTCGTAAACAGCAAGTCGCGGGTTCGAATCCCGCCTCCGGCTCCATATGAAAAAAGTATTGAGTATAATTTTAGAAATTTTAAGAGGGTTTTTGATAAACCCTTTTTGGAAGTCGTATCAGATTATTATTGCCGTCGGGCTTTCCCTTGCAATTAATGGCTTTTTATGGTATATATACGAATTAAGAATTAAGGTTAACCTTGTGCCTTTTTTCTTTGCGACAACCATCGTTATTTTGAATTTAATCTTGGGAAATTATCTTTACCCAAGAGAAAAATTAGCCAGTTTTTTTCTAATTTTTACGGGTTTATTTATTCAAATTTTAATGCTAATTTATCTAAGATATTTACTCCTGGTTTATTGATGAATAAAACTGCGTTTTGGCGATTTTTGGAAATTTTTCCGGGGGCGGTCACATGGACGGCTTTGATTTCGCCGTTTATACTTTCTTTTTATTGGCCGGCGGCGGTGGCGACCTTTGTTTTGGTTTTTGATCTCTACTGGCTTTATAAATCAATTCTTATGGGCTACCACTTGATCGTGGGCTATTACAATTACCGCCACGAAACCAGGGTTGATTGGCAGGAGCGCTTAAAAAATCTGGCCCCAACCGAACTCATTCCCGATCATCGAAATATTTATCAAGCGATTATTTTTGCCACCTACAAAGAAGAAGTTGAAACCTTGATTCCATCGTTTCAAGCGATTGTTGATTCCGATTTTCCTCAAGATAAAATTATTATGGTTTTGGCCACCGAAAAAAGAGATCAAGAACGCGCCCGAAGAAATGCCGAGATTCTAATCAATAAATTCGGCAAGAATTTTTATAAACTAATTGTCACTTCCCACCCCGATATTTCCGGCGAAGTCAAAGCCAAAGGCGCCAATGTCAAATGGGCGGCCAGGATTTTGCAAAAGTTTGTTGATGAAAAAAAGATCGCTTATGAAAATGTGATTGTGACCACTTGTGATGCCGATACGAGAGTCCATCCAAAATATTTGTCGAATCTTGCTTACAAATATTTGACGAATCCCAATCGAACACGGAGAAGTTTTCAGCCGATTCCGCTTTATAACAATAATATTTGGCAGGCCCCCGCGCTTTCGCGTTTAATTGCTTTTGGCAATTCTTTCTGGCAACTCATTGAAGCGACTCGGCCATGGCGGTTGATTAATTTTTCCACGCATGCGATGAGTTTAAAAACTTTAGTAGAAATGGATTTTTGGGATACAAATGTTGTCAATGAAGATTCGCGGCAATACTGGCGGGCTTATTTTAAGTTTGACGGCGATCACGAAGTCGTGCCGATTTTCGTGCCGATTTATATGGACGCGGTTTTAGCCGAAAATTATTGGCAAACGATTAAAGATCAATATTTGCAAAAAAAACGTTGGTATTACGGCGTCGAACATTTTCCCTATGTTGTCACTAATGCAGTTAAAAATAAAAAAATATCAATTTGGGATAAGACGGTGAAGATTTATCGTCTTTTTGAAGCTAATTATTCGTTGGCCACTTCGTCGATTTATATTGCTGTGGTCGCGTGGCTGCCTTTGCTTTTTGGACCAGGATTTGGCGAAACGGTTCTGGCCAATAACTTGCAAGGACTAATTCGAATTTTGCTGGGACTCACTTGGATTGGATTGGTAACCTCGATGATAATTTCGACTTTACTTTTACCGCCGCGGCCAAAAGGCATTGGCCGACGGAAGTTCTTTGAAATGATTGGGCAATGGATTCTAGTTCCGATTACGGCGATTTTCTTTTCGTCTTTGCCGGCCATTGACGCCCAAACCCGTTTTATGCTGGGTAAATATATGACTTTTAGAGTGACCAGCAAAGCCGTCAGAGCGGTATAAGCAGCAGGTATAATATGAAGAGTTCTTTTTTTACAAAATTAATTTTAATCTTTGTCTTTATTAGTGCTTTTCTCTTGTTAATTTTCTCCGCTAAAGCTGATTCAGTCACTACTGACGAAGGCGTTCATCTTTTTGTGGGCTATACTTATTTAACGAAAGGCGATTTTCGGTTTGATCCCGAACACCCGCCATTGCTCAAAGAATTGGCGGCAACTAGTTTAGTTTTAAGAGACGATTTAAAAACCTCGATGGATGGTTTCTATGACAAAGCCGCCAATTTTTATTACGACTCTTGGCAAGAGGCCAGGATCTTGAGTCAAGACTTTTTATTCAATCAAGGAAAAAATGCGGACGATGCGAATAAATTAATTTTCTTCGGCCGACTGCCATTTATTTTCTTGACTTTAATTTTAGGTGTCGCCGTCTATTGGTGGACAAAAAAACTTTATGGTCAAATCGCCGGTGTTTTTAGCGCCTTCTTAGTTTTATTTTTACCCAGCATTTTGGCTCACGGACATTTAATTAACACTGACCTGGGTTTAACTTTATTTATATTTGCCGCCGTTTATTTTTGGACGAGATTTCTAGAATCCGCCAGCCGGCGGACAACCTGGCTTTATTTTATTTTAAGCGGGCTATTTGTTGGTTTGGCGCTTTCGAGCAAATTTACGGCGGTTTTTATCCTTCCCATTCTATTCATCTTAGGACTTTTGAAAATCTTCATATTTAACGGTTTAAAAAATTGGTTAAAAATGATCGGCGGTTTTTTGGGCGTCATAATTTTTGGTTTTATTATTGTTTGGGCAAGTTACGGATTTTCAATAAAAGTGCCGCCACCGCCAATTGACAGTTTATCGGCTAATATCAATCTCTGGACCAGCTTCCACGTGCCAGGAAGTTTTGATAAGCTCTTCGAAAAAATTCGGCCAATCATGTTTCCCGCTGATTTTTATAAAGGCTTATTCTTAGTCAGCCGCCATGGGCTAGGCGGGCACGGTTCGTTTTTATTGGGACAAACTTCTAATACCGGTTGGTGGTATTATTTTCCGGTGGCGATTTTTTATAAAACGCCGATTCCTTTGTTTATCTTTTTGATATTAAGCATTGTGTTTTGGAGAAAGCTTAAAGCCAAAGAATCGTTCGATGAACTGACATTGGTGCTTACGCCCGTAATATTTTTACTTTTAAGTATGGTCTCCAAAGCTGATTTAGGCGTGCGGCATATTTTGCCGATTTTTCCATTTTTGGCGGTTTTGGCTTCCCGTTCAATTAATTTAATTGATTTTAAATCAATTCTTAGAATTATAACCGCATATACACTTAAAATTCAGAGCGTTCATCAGTTAGTAAAATTGTTTTCCATTTCAGGATTTTTGCTTTTGATTTTATGGTATTTATACTCGTCTGTTGCATCTTATCCAAATTATCTTGCCTATTTTAATGAATTGGCCGGCGGTCCGAATGGCGGTTATAAAATTTTAGTTGATTCCAATTTGGATTGGGGACAAGATATTTTCCGGATCAAAAAATATCTTAATGAACACCAAATCAGCGATGGCTATATTTTGTACCCTTGGAACGGTGATCAAGCCTTAGAATACTATGGGATAAATTTAAAGCCGTTTCCTTGGCAAGACCAAACCATTAAAGGCCATGTCGTTGTTTCGGCAACTTATTATCAGTTGGCCGATTTACATTGGTTGGATAAATTCCCGCGCGAGCAAATAACGCCCGGGGTGTTCATTTTTGATTTGAAATAGATTCAAATTTAGTCTGTTAAATTTTAGTTTGTTAAATCTATACCAAATCATGCTCCAGCGGAAAATGGTATATATTTATATATTGATTATATATTGATGAGTTTGGATTGATTTTTGGCGAATTGGATTGATTTTTGGCGAAAAAAGATGCCTAATTGACCATTAGTCAATTTTCAGGTAAAATGGTAATATTAAGATATCGGGGTGTGGCTCAGTTGGTAGAGCGCCTGCTTTGGGAGCAGGAGGTCCGCAGTTCGAGTCTGCGCACCCCGAATTAGGCGGGATTAGTATAGCAGTAGTACACGACCCTTCCAAGGTCGGGGGACCGGCGCAAGTCCGGTATCCCGCTTTTTGAATCCAAACATTGACAAAATAGATATTTTTATTTATAATGAACTCAAACAATAGGGGAGGAACCTTAGATGAATCTTGAGAGTTGGCATCCTTTCTGGCAGGTGTTTCTTGTTGCGTTTAAGCACCCAATAACTTCCTTGATAATTGCTTTTGTTTTGTCGGTGATAATCGGTTTTTGGCTGCACTTCTGTATTCGCGTTGTTGGTAGAACCTTGCCGGGCGGAATGGTTTTGGACGAGAATCCCAGCGATAGCCCTTGGATCGAGTTACAAATATTCGTCAGAAATTCGTTTTTGATTCCGTTCGACATTCCGGGAATAATCTGGGGATACCTCTTAATTGTTCTGATTTCCCTTTTGTCGGTATTTCTTTGGATGATAGCGATCATCTTGATAATTGGGACAATGACTTGGGCGGTTATCAGTTGCTGGCGTTGGGATAGATGGGAGAAAAGACATCTCCCACTGTCATAGAGTCCTTAAACAAAGGCGAAGCGCGACTTCGCCTTTTTGAATTTTATCATTCGTTCCTGACTGTATTGACTGGTTAAATTTTTAATGCTATAATCTAGTGTAGCTTAGGCTAACAGTGCCGTTGGCACTTCGCACCTTGAACCGGGAGAAAGCCAAGGCATGGCGAAGATTCTGATATCGAATGCCATGACGGTCAATGGTCCAAGAGATGTTGGTCATTATGGTGTAAAGGCGGCGGCAGATTTAGTTCGTGATTTCGGCCTTGCCGGAATTGAATTGACAACGCGTTGGGGAATGTCGTCAGAATGGGTTAGGAAACAGATTGGCAAAGTCCCGGTAATTGGCGTTCATGGGTCATGGACTTGGCAATATTGGCATCAGAATCGTTGGAATCACCAAGCGACCTTCTCTGAAAACATCAAAGGCAAATTGGCGTGGTTAATCCAACCGCCGATGAAATATCCATTGGCTCGAAATATCGCGATCGAATTAGGCGCCGAATATCTCTGTCTTCACCCTGACATTTTCATGGGGATTGATAATCACTACGCGGAACTAAGAGCATTCTCGTCGTCCCATCCTTTACTGCTTGTCGAAAACAACTGTGAAGAAGGTCACGAAGGTGTTGATTGGGCCTTGAGTTTTGCTCATGAAGTGTACGCCCGAGGGATACTTCTCGATACCAACCACCTGGGTTTAGTCCCATCGGATAACCGGGCACCAGAATCAGCCTACGGTGCGGTCAGAAAAAGAGTGAAAGCCGTTCATCTTTCTGATTTATCCAGGGAAACTGGTCGGGCTAAACTTATTCCAGGAACTGGCGAGCTCGAATGGTTGCCGCGGCTTCTGGGTTGGTTGAAGGACGACCATTTTGATGGACCGTATGTGTTTGAGTTTAGACATCCTGGGAATTCGCCAGAAGAGGCGACGGCAAGCGCTCTGGATTTTCTGGCAAATAACGGGATTAAGCCTGACTAATTACCTATCGTATCTTAAGCAGCTGCATTCGTGGCTGCTTTTTTCTTTAAATATTAGCTAAATAATAGTATAATTAAGAAGAAATGCGCCCTCGTGGTGAAATGGATATCACGCCAGACTTCGGATCTGGTGTTAGGGGTTCGAATCCTCTCGAGGGCGCCAATTAATGGTATTATGATAATAAAAGGAGATTTTTATGGTTTGGTATTGGTGGGTAGTCATTGTCGTCGTGGTCGTCGGTGTGATTTGGTGGCTCGTTTCCCGCAAAAATAGCTTTTAAGGGTATCAGCAAAGTAATCAGAATTTTGAAAACTTTTTGTGAAGGAGAAGGTTAATATTTGATATCAATATGGCGGCCATAGTTTAGCGGCAAAACTGCAGGTTGTGGTCCTGCTGTCAGCGGTTCGACTCCGCTTGGTCGCCCCAGAATTTATTTTCTAGGTTGGCGGTTCGAATCCGCTCGACCACCCCATTCACACATTTTTTGCGGTTCTCGGACACTAGAGAACAATTTTACAGGAGTAATGTTTAGTATTTTATCCTTCAATGAGAGGTTCAAACCGATTGCTGAGAGGATTATTTTTAAATAAGGGGACTAATTAAGGGGACAGGTCCCTTTTAACCTGGAGTTTGACAAAAATGCTTTGATAAAAATGCATCTGAGGCAAGCATAAAAATTCTAAAGGAACTGTAAAATAATTATTAACAAATAACAGATTCAAAAACCTACCCCTTTATCGCGATCGCGAAAAAGGGGTAGCAAAAGCAAAGCTGAAGGGTCGTAAGTGGGGAAGGTCTCAATCTCAAGAAGGTCTCAATCTCAAGAAGGTCTCAATCTCAAAGTGATATCTTGATATTTTACATATAATTATCCTGTAACCAATTTCTAACGTCTCTAACCTGTTAAAAAGTCCACCTAGGCGGTGGTCTTTGGTTAAATAAACGCCCCAACCCCTTCTACTTCCGCGAAGTCTTGCATATGTGGCGGGAGATGACCCTGGCAGTTGGGAGCAATCGCAACATCCACTGCATCTTCCTCTTTAAGAATTATGGACCGCTCGCAGGCGATAGCCAACCTCATCCCCACAGCCAGCTGGTGGCGCTTCCGACCTTGCCAGCGCGGATTTACCATGAACTGGCCGGCGCCCGGCACTATTACGAACAGAATCGCTCCTGTTTCTACTGCGATAAGAGAGATTGGGAATTGCGGACCGAGGAGCGGTTAATCGAGGTTACCGGAAACTTTATGACTTGGTGTCCGTTCACCTCTCGCACGCCCTATCAGGTGGTGGTGGGACCACGGTTTCACCAGAGCTACTTTGCCAACATCTCCACCCATCCTCAAGGTGCCGACCTTCTGACGGAATTCGCCTTGTTGTTGCAGAAAACGCTGAAGAGGATACTCCAACCAACGACCCAGAGCTACCGACCTACCATTGGCATTGCCAGATCGAACCGATCACCGAGGCGATTCAGGCGGCCTTCGAGAAAGGCTCGGGCGCGTACATCAACCCGCGCTCGCCCGAGAGCGCCGCTGAGGACCTGCGGAACGCCGATCTAGGAAGCGTTGGATAAGAATTGGCGTCTGGCACAAACTCAAGCACCGCAAAAATCCTTGCGGTGCTTTGTCTTTTTAAAAAATGGTCTAATCAGTGAAATCTTGATATAATTGAAAAGATTTCCCTGTGGTTTTGCCACAGGGTACATTGCAGGGAAGGTTTGGAAACCGCAGGTTTCCAAATAATATAGTATTCAATTAAATTCCCTGTAATCTTATTGCAGGGAATTTAAATCTTAACTGTCAACGTTTTTTGATAAACAAATAGAATTTGACACCCAAATTCATCTTCATTATTATTAATACAAAGTATTAAAATAACGGAGGTAAGAAATGAAGTATCTTCCCATCGGATCTATCATTATCTCTGCAGTCATTGTTATCAATGAGTTAGGCTGGGTCGAGAAATCGTCGTTGGCGTGGATAGTTATTGGCTTGGCGGTTTCGATTATTCTAGTGGCAATCTATCAATTAACTAACAAAGGGAAATGAAAATTTAAACCATCTTCAAAGTTTGTCAACTACACGACCCCAGTAGTGGAAATATTTAGCACAATTTGTTGTAATTATCCTAAGATATGAAAGATCTAATTAATGTTATTAAATTAATTGCCAAATTCCCTGATAAACTGGGAGTTAGAGTAAGTAAATCAAAAGACGGCGGATATTGGGCAGAAGTCGTCAATTTGCCTGGCTGTTTTACGCAAGCGGAATCTCCGATGGAACTGCTCGCTATGGTCAATGACGCAGTTTATACCTATTTTGATATTCCTAAAAAATATATCTCAAAAATGCCTATTTATTTGCCAGAAGAAATGATTCTAAAAAAAATTGAAGCCAATGAAATTCCGAGTAATATTTTACATAATGAACTTCAATTGCAAAGAGTTTAAATGAGTGAATTTTTCGTTTCTCGGGATAGAAAGTTGGTTATTGGCGCCCTAAGAAAATTAGGGCTTTCTTTAAAAGATGGCTCAAGACATACCAAGGCCGAATGTATTTCAAATAAGAATAAAACGACTATTCCGAGACATAGCAAGATTAAGAGAGAAATTGTCAATAGTGTTTGCGATTTTTTAATTAAGAAAAATTACGATAAAGAAAAACTCAAGAATTTTTTGAAAATTAGATGAAGATGTTCCGATTGGTTTAAATAAAATATAAACTATAATAGAACTATGAGTGCGATTGAGGTTCTAAATTTAAAAAAATATTTTGGCAAAACGCGGGCGGTTGACAAAAAAATCCCGCCATGGCGGGATTAACGAAAATGTTCGATAATACTCGAGAGGATTCTTTTCTTGGTTGGACTCAATTGATCAGTGAGATTATCAATTTCTAGGACTAAGCGATTGGCAAAATCCGTGGCAAAAGCAGGATCGAGTCGATGTTTCCTTAAAATCTGATTAGCCTTCAGAATCCATTGGCGTGGGCTGAGCTTCTTAAACTGGAATTCACTGAGGAATTCTCGAACCGCCTTTGCTACCTGGTCTTCCATTATCAGCACCTCTCACCAATATTCTAATCGAGATTAAGTTCTAAATCAATCCCAAATCAATCACGAATTCTGATTCTGAATTTTAACCGCATATACCCGTAAAATTCAGGATTTCAGGATTCAGGATATAGATGTATAGAGTTGAAATATGACTTGAAAGCGGTTAAGATACGCGTGCGGTTAACGTGTCGAGTCATCAAACTTGGTAACCGAAATGCAGTTGTCTTGACTTTTTTTGATCGAAAGCGTATAACGAGGGCAATAGTTGTCCTTTGACAACGAGACATAAGGATCGAGGTTTCGGTTCTTCATGTAAGGAGGTAAGGAAATGTTTGGTATGGGCTCGCTGGTGGAATGGTTGCGGAGATCAGAAGGTGAACCGATTCAAGTTTCGATCCAAGCAACAAGAACAGATTATTGCGGGAATTTGGATGAAGGAGAGGATTGGACAACGATAACCTTACCCCAAAGAGAAGTTGATATAAGATTACATCAGGTATATGTAGGTAAAGATGGCCTGAAGTTTTTGGCTGGATTGCTACTTTTTGAGGAAGAAGATGTCTTGGTTCCCTTCCAATGTAGATATTCTGTGATGGTAACTCCAGCTTGGTATGCTTATTCAATCCAATCCCGGATAGTCCAAATCCAAAGACAAAAGAAAATAGATTCTATAAGAGTGAGTCCAGAAGATTTTCGAGTGGCAAAGGTTTTTTGCCAAGAAAAGGAAGTTGAGTATGATCCCGACCTATATGTCATAAAGTTGGCTGGCCTGGCCGAAAAACAGCAAAAGCTTTTAGAAAATTCCAAACCCACGTTTGGAGAGGCTAGGGAAACGAATTGAAAACTAGTCTGAATAATCGGGCTAGTTCATATTTTATCTTCGATATCCCCGCAGGTGATAAACTTGTGGGGTTTTGTTAAGATGAGATTATGACGGCGATCGAAATAAAAAATCTAAAAAAATATTTTGGGAAGACTCATGCGGTGGATGATGTCACATTTCAAGTTGCCAAAGGTGAAGTTTTTGGTTTCCTGGGTCCCAACGGCGCGGGGAAAACCACCACCATCCGCTGCATAATGGATTTTTTAAAACCGACTGGTGGTCAAATTAATATTTTAGGCTTGGACGCACAAAAAAATTCGACGGAAATTAAAAATAAAATCGGCTACCTTTCGGGCGATATCCGGCTTTACGATGGCTGGACCGGCCAAGATCATATTCTGTTTTTGGAAAAATTACGCGGCAGAAAATCTATCGCCGTAGAATTAATTTCCAAATTGAACTTCAATCCCAAGCTTAAATTCAAGGCCTTGTCCTCCGGCAATAAACAGAAATTGGGGCTAATTTTATCGCTAATGTTCGAGCCGGAATTGCTGATTATGGATGAACCGACTTTGGGGCTCGACCCCTTACTCCAAAATACGATTTACGAAATTTTGGAAGATTTGCGCAAAAAGGGCTCGACGATTTTTATGTCCTCGCACAATTTGGCCGAAGTTGATCGGATTTGCGACCGCGTTGGCATTATTAAAGACGGGAAAATCGTTGCCACCGAAAGCATCCAGAGTCTCAAAGATAAGAGAATGTATCTTGTCACGGTTCGTTTTTTTACCCCCGTTAACAAAAATGATTTTGTTTTTGAGGCCGTGGAAATTGAGCAGGAATTAGAAGATGGATTAATTTTAAATATTAAGGGCGATATCAATCCATTAATTAGAAAGTTGACCAATTATCATCTTAAAGAATTAGAAATTACCCACGCGAGTTTGGAGGAAATATTTTTGGAGTTTTATGATAGCGATAAGAAAGAAGGCCAGTAATGTGGCAAATATTTTTAAGAACCTTAAAGGATCGGCGAATATTGCTCTTGATATATGCCTTGGCCAGTATCGGGCTCTTATGGATGTATATTGCCTTATTTCCATCCTTTAAAGATCAATCCGTCAATTTGGAACAGCTGATGAAAAACTATCCCGAGAGTTTTATGAAGGCCTTTAATTTCGATATTAAAAGCTTTACCACGCTCGAAGGTTATCTTTCAACCGAACAATTTTCGTTTATT
>Ga0315282_10013800_pt1 | contig 12117 bp, 6 predicted proteins | sample YL17G07_20_MG_FD_203693 | JGI IMG/M metagenome (GOLD analysis project Ga0315282, IMG submission 203693) | Sediment microbial communities from Yellowstone Lake, YNP, Wyoming, USA - YL17G07_20 | ecosystem: Environmental > Aquatic > Freshwater > Lake > Sediment | place: USA: Wyoming | collected... | reverse complement strand
GAGGTACTCGTAGGTCTTGCCCGGGGCGGCGGTTGAGAGCGCGGTCGTCAGGTTCCGGCTGGGCAGAGCCGGGCCCACCGCCGGTGGGCGGTCGGAACTCTCACGCCAGTCCGCTCGCATCCGGGAGGTGCTGGCGCTGGCCTCCGCGGTCGGCGCCCAGGTGCAGCTTGAAGTCGTCGGGCGCACCGACCAGGCGAACCTGCTGGCGAGGAACGATACGCTCAGCCGTGACCGGGCACTGTTCGTCCGCGACCGGCTGGTAGCCGACGGAATCGACTCAGCGTGCGTCACCGCCATCGGAGTCGCGACCGCCGAGCCGCTCGGCGACGAGGCGACCGAGGACGGCCGGGCCCTGAACCGCAGCGTCACCATCCGGGTGCACCTGACCGGCGTCAAGACGGAACCGCAGCAGTGAGCCGTCGGCCGCAGGCCGTCTTCCGCCAGCCGTGAGCCGAACAGCGGGCAGCCGCCCGCTCGTCGGCCCGGCAGAAGCTACGAGCGTGTTTCCAAACCCGCCCAATCGCCGTTCGGCAATCCGCAGATGAACCACCGCCCGCACCCGGAACTCGGAACTCGTCACTCGGAACCCGCAACTCGACTCTCGGCCGGTGAACCACCGCCCGATTCCGACCTCTGAATCCGACACCCGTCTTCTGTCAGTCTGACTGTCCCGGCGGGAACGGAAAGGGCTGCCCGGAGAAGCGGGCAGCCCTGGGAGACCAGAGAGTCCGGCTATTCTGTCAGTACGACCTTCCTGGTGATGCGCGCGCCCGGTCCGTCCAGCGCGCAGACGTACACGCCGGCGGCAAGGCGGCGGCCCTTCTGGTCGCAGCCGTTCCACGTCGCCGTGTAGGAGCCCGGCTTCGCACTGCCCTGGCTCAGGACTCTGACCATCTGCCCGGCGGTGTTGTATACCTTCAGCGATACGCTGGAGAGTCGCGGCACCTGCCAGCGGATGACGGCCCGGGCGGAGAGCGGGTTGGGCGCACAGGTCAACTGCCAGCGCAAGAGCGGCAGCGCCTTGCCGGCCACGCCTTCCAGACCCCGACCCCAGTACGCGGCAAAGCCCGGGTCATAGCACCAGAATGAACTCGACCCGCCCGGCCCGGTCGGCATGTGCCCGGTCAGCGCATAGGCCTCGGTACCGGCCCAGGTCATGGCCGCGCCGGTGCATGCAGTCCAGGTCGGCGAGGTCAGCAAGGTCCAGGTGTCCTGAGTCCGGTCGTACCCATACAGCAGCGCGGGGCTTGAGTCAGCCGGCATGAGCGCCAGGACCGTGTTCCCGTCGGGCTCGGCCGCGATGGCCACGCCCGCCTGTGGCTGCACCGGTATCGTAGTCAGCGTTACCCAGGAGTCGCCGCTGATCGAGTAGCCGAGGAATGCCGAGCTCTCGGCTGATACGGCCCCCAGCAGGAAGATCTCATCGTCCCGGTCCCAGTCCAGGGCCACCGGCGACGTCACTGACACCGGCAGCGAATCCCGCGTGGTCCAGCCGTTGCCCGTGGCGTACCGGTAGAACGCCCTGCCGTAGCCCGGTTCCAGGTAGATGCCCGGCCCGGTTGCGACAATCCAGCGGCCGGCCGCGACCATCATGAGCGGCAGCGAGTCGGAAACAAGGGTCCAGATGGTGTCGCCCAGCGTGTACCGGTAGATTGCCGGATGGGACGTTAGACTTGGCCCGGCATCCGAAATCAGCTTCCGGCCCTTGGACGCGCCATCCGTACCGACCAGCCCAAGCGCGTAGAGAGCGCCGTTGTAGTATGCAAGGTCAAGGCAGTTCGCGGCAAACGGCGGCGCCAGCATGCCGCTCCAGGTATCCCCGCTGACTGAGTATTTCTGCAGCCCGGCAGAACTCCCGGGGGCAAAGTACACCGCTACCCCGGTGTCGGCGTCGAGCCGGCCCTGCGCGTAGTTGGTCTGGTTGCGCGGCTCCCAGGGCGCATCGACCTGCACCGGCTTCGAGCACGTATCGTTGTCCGGGTTCTCATCGCCGGTGCACGTGACGTGAAGCGTCGCGGTGATGCGGCCGGCGGGCAGGTACGTCGAGTCGAAGGCAACCGTATCGGTCTCTCCGGACTCAAGGTACAGCGACGGCACAACCCGGACCGTGTCTCCGAGTGTGATCGTGACCTCGCACCAGACCGGCACTTCGCTCAGGTTGTGGACGACGCCGGTCGGCACGACCGCACTGTCATAGCGCTCGGTGTCGCCGGGCACGAGGATTGCCAGCGCGGCAACGTCCAACTCCGGCTCCGGCACGTACCTGGCAAACGTCGAACCGTTCTGGCCATAGGGGTTGTCCCCGCACTGGGTCAGGGCCGGCAGGGTGAGACTGGATGGGAAGGACTCCACTTCAGTCCATTCGTCCCCGGCGATGTCGTAGCAGTACGCGCCCGGACTGGTATCGGCCCAGAGCGCATACAGCCGGTTCCGCGCCGAGTCGCAGCACAGGGCCGAGCCGGTCGGCGTCGAGCCGGCCAGCGGGGTGAGCGAATCCCAGGAGTTGCCGGCAACGTTGTACTCACGCAGCTTGCCGTTGGAGTCGGCCAGCACGTAGAAGTGCCCGGCGTTGTCGTATGCCCCGGAGGTCCAGGCGCAGACCGACTCCGGCATCGGCGTCCTCTGGTCCCAGACCTGGTGATTGATGCAGTAGCGCCAGAGGACGGAACCGGAGCCCAGGACGAACAGCGTCGAGTCGCAGGTCATGAACAGACACGAGCCGTCGCCGATCGAGAACGGCAGTTGCGTCGAGACCGTGAACCAGGAGTTGGAGGTTATGTGATAGCGGACAACGGCCGGCCCGGCGTCGGTCCGGCCCCCGCCCCCGTTCCTCAGGCCATTGACCGGCGCTACTCCGGTCTGCGCCCGGTCGTTGCGCGGGGAATTGCCAAAGCCCGCCGGGGATTCCGGCTCGCGTCCCAAACCGGGGAAAGAAACCTCGTCCAGCCCGAGTGCGAGCGACCCCAGCGCATAGACCTTGTTGCCCTGCCGGTACAGCGACAGGTTGGTGCTCAAGGGCGAGTTGGCTTTGCTCACCCAGGTGTCCTGCGCCGGGTCGTAGTACCGGAAGTTGGTGCCGCTGCGCTTAACCGAGTAGATGGCCGAGCCGGGTCTGCCGACCAGCCGGACCTCGTTGTCCGGGCACTGAGCCAGCACCTTCCAGTAGTCGCCGGCGATGATCTCAACCGAATCAGCTACCTCGTCATTGCCCGGCACTTCGTCACCGTCGCAGCGCACCCGGAGCAGGGCCGTGTTTACGCCCACCCGCAGGTGGCAGGTATCGAACGTGACCGTGCTCTCGCCCAGCGGCGGCAGCGTGACCAGCACCGAGTCGGTATAGCTTGACCCCAAGGTCATCTTCGCCCAGACATCCAGGGTTTCGTCCGAGTTGGACCCGATCCGGCCCTCGGGATGAATCAGGCTGTCGTACGGAATCCGGCCAACCGGGCTTTCCACCGCAAGTGCCTGCGCGTCGGTGCGATAGCGCACGAAAAGCGACCCGGTCGCGGTATCGTTGTAGTGGTATGCTTCGCCCCCGAGGGACACGATGAGCGTAATCGGATACGTGCCCGGCGAGAACGAGGTCGAATCGAACGTGACCGTGTCCCATTGTTGCGGCGGGACCGTGTCGGTCCGGCTGCTCGCGTACGACCCGATGGTAATGTGCACGCTGCACGGGAGAGCAGCCTTCCATGTGTTCTGCACTATCCCGGCGGGCACAATCGCGCTGTCGAGCGGGATGGTATCCGGTATCGCCGTAGCCACCGCCGCCGCGTCAAACTGCGGCGTGGGCCGATACCGCCAGAACCCGCCATACCCGTCCAGGCAGTACGCCTGAGTCGAGCCGAAACAGAGCGCCGCGCCGGTCGTATCCTCCACGCCGCCGGCCCTTACGCTCCACACCACCACGTCGGCCCGCAAAGCCCTCTCCCGGAACGGCGGCACCTGAGTCCCCACGCCCGGCGGTCGGTGGCAGAATGCGAGCAGCCGGTCCATGACCGGGTCCGCGCACAACGCAGTCCCGTAGCTGCTATCGGGCGACGTGAGGCTGATGGTGCTCCATTGCCCGGTTGCAGGGTCCAGCGCAAGCACGCGCAGTGGGTCGGCGAGGACGTACAGCTTGCCTCGACTCCATGCCGCCGCGCCCCACCGGCTGATGACGAACGAGGCGGTGTCCAAAACCCACGAGTCCGCGGCTACGATGTAGCGCAGAACCCGGGGCGTGCCGCCCTCAATCAAGTAGATGCTGCCGGCGTCGTCGGCAACGAGGTTGGCGCCGTTGTGGTGGGGCTTGATGGACGTGTCGCAGGTCGTCACCAGTACCCAGCTATCGCCGGCCGCAACGTAGCGGTAGATACCCAGTTCATTGCTGAACGCCGCGCCGTGCTTCGCTTCCGCCGCGTCCCGGGTTTTGACTTCTGGCTTTTGGCTTATGCCCTTTGACTTGTCCGTCGTCTGCGGCACATTCTGCGCTCTAGCATCTAGCTTCTGACTTCTAGCTTCGTCCGCGCCCACGCCCGATGCTTTCCCAAGCACATACACCTGTCCCTTCAGACTCGTGATTCCGAATACGGTCTCAACCGCAGGGCCGGATACCGCGCTCCAGTCATTCGCCAGCGTGTTGAACCTGCGCACGCCGGAACCGGCCCGCTCAGCCGCGTACAGATACTGGCCCTTGTCCCAGCACAACCGTGCCGTGGCATACGGCGGGCTATCCTGAGCCACCCAGTAGTCTCCGGGCTTCACGTAGACGGTTGCTCTCGCCGTGTCGTTCGTGCGGTCATCATCCAGTGGCAGACTGGCCACGAACATCACCTGATGCGTGTCGGGGCTGAACGTGCGCGCGTCGAAGCTCACTTCAGCCGTTTCGTGCGCGGCAACCAGAGCCGACTCCGTCGCCTGATACACCGTGTCCAGGTAGAACTTAACCGGAATCTGCCGGGCAATCGTGCCGTAGTTGGCGATGCTGACTCGTGGCTCAATGGTGTCGTCCACGGTAATCTGTGCCGGCGGCGCGATCACCGCAATCGCGGCAGCGTCTACCGAGTCGCGCACCCAGACCGTGTCCGCGACACTGTCATTGGACGGGTTTTCGTCGCCTGCGAGGTCAACTGCCAGCCCGAGATTGTACCATCCCGAGTCGAGCGTCGCCTGCGGAAAGACCACGGTATCCACGGCATTTGCCGTCAGCGTCTCCTCGACGCTCTGCAGATATACCGTGCCGATGCCGAGCCTGGCCGTGAACGTCACCGTCGTATCCAGGTAGTTGCGAACAACAGCCCTCGGCTCGACCGCGCCCGGCACGTGCCAGCCGACCGGCGTGAGAATCGACACCGCCTGCGCGTCCATGCTCCAGAGCGTGTATGGTGACGAGGACCACGATGTAGCTGTCACGTTCCCGTAGGTGCCGTTGTTGCCGTTGCCCGGCCCGCCGCCATTGTTGACGCCCCACCAGTTGCCGTTGGCATTGACCGTCGCCATAGTGTCAAGGTTGGCCACGCCGTAGGAATTGTTGGCGAAGACGTTGGTGTTGCGCAGATACGGTTGCGAGTTATCGCTCAGGTCCAGCACCAGAAAACCGATGCCGCCGCTGTCTATCATGCAATTGTACGTCGTGCAGCAGTAGACCGACGAGTAATCTGCCACGATGCCGACTTCATTCCGCATGAACTTGCACTGGCTGACGTGCGAAGGCACCCCTTCCGTGCCAAAGCCGGCCCCGACGTCATCCCCGGCCGACTGGAATGCGTCGAGGAACTTGCACCGATAGACCGGTGGCGAAGTCTGGCAGTAGAGCATCGGGAAGTAGTCCATCCCATCCAGCGACATGCGACTCTGACCGGTGCCGTCCTTGAAGATGCAGTATCTGAACGACGACTGGTTATTCGGGTCGTAGTCGAGCCAGACCCCGTCCCAGGTCGCGCCGTTCAGTCCCTCGAACACAACGGGCGCGCCCGGACTGCCGGCAGCAACGATTGCACCTTGGTCGTTGCCGTTGCCTATCTGAATCTCGCCGTTGGCCGGCATACGTATCGAGGTACCCGCGCCGATGGCGAGCACCGGATACCCGCCGGTATTGCTCCAAACCTGAAGGTCGCCATCCAGGTCACAGTGCCAACCCGGACTCATGCACGGCCAGGTGCAGCTACTCTGTATCCTCTCGTCGTTGCCCACGGCGGCGTTCACCATCAGGCCCGGGACGTCGTTATTGGCGAAGGTGCAGGTCGCGCACAGGTCGGCCACGTTCTGGGCCTTGACCTTGAATATCGGGTAGTCCGCACAGTACTCGAATCGGCACGTGTCGAAGTCTACCCTCTCACGTGCACCATCACTGTTGACGCCGACCGCGCTACTCCCTGAGCCAAGAAAGTGGCAGTTGTCGAAGTCGAGCGTGGAGCCCTCGTCCGGGGCGCTGGCATAGACGACGGCGCTGTCCCAACCCGCTCCGCCGCCGTTCTCGAACACGCAGTGGTTGAATATCGCGCCGTAGTTGTGATAGTTGAAGTCAATCTCGCCCCACAATCCGCGCTTGGCTGGATTGTACGCCTCGGCCATCTTCCGATAGGGCATGAAGTAGATTGAGTCCTGAGCGGTCCCGTTTGCCTCTATGCGACAGTATATGTGAACGACGATGCCGCGCTTGGGGCTGTCCTCGGCGAACATCACACGCACGCCAGGCTCTATCATCAACGTCGCGTTGTCGCTGATGTCCAAACTGTGCCCCGAAAGCACGTAGGGTTCGTGCAAAGTGTCCCAGGTCGTGTTGCTGGATATGACGCCTGGAATCTGCGTGCCCTTGACCGTTGTCGTCGTGGTCCTCACTGACCTAAGCGCAGGGTCGGACTCTCCTCGGCTGAACGCACCGGACGCGCGGACCGTGTACCTGTCGGGCAATGCAATCCGGCCGCTGTCGTCGCGGCCATCCCATACGAAGTCGTACGCTACGTTCATCGTCAGCAGCGTGTCGGAGGCAAGGCGCCTGACCGCACTTTGCCCGTCCCAAATGTCGATATCAACGTATGCGTTCAGTTCCTCCACCTCGACAGTCACTTGGCAGCTGTCGAGGGTGGCGTCGAAAAAACTGTCGCACTCAAGGCGTTCGAAACCAGGTACGATCCTGAAGTATTGAATCCCGGAGCTATCCGTCCACTCCTCAGTAACCGCCAACTCGTCACCGTTGAACGCTATGCCGCGCGGCCCCGCAAGCTCGCTACCAGTGTAGATGTAGTGGAGTTCGGTCAGGTCCGGCGAAAGCGCGTATATTGCATTGACACGCTGCGCAGCCACGTAGACGTACCCGATACCATCCGCGGCGATTCCTGCGAAGCCGGCTTGGCCGTCTGAGTAGCTGGCTTCCCAAGACACGTTGCCCTGATCGCTCATGTGGAGCGCAACAACCCTGGAGTTACACGGGTCACTGACGTAGATGCTGTAGCCCCCAGACGTGCGCGGACAGACGCACAAGTCGGTGGGCCGCACGAACTGACCCACCCCGGCGCCAGAGGAGCCGTAGGCTGCCAGCAACTCGTAACTGAAGTCCGGCTCGATCTCCAGAACCAGCAGTCGGTCGTGCCCGCTGTCGAGTATGAACAGTAGAGCTGGCCGGTCACGCCGAGCTATGCAGCAGACGTCTGTGGGGGCCGACAACCCGGGGTCCACCAGACCGCTGGACGACAAGGTCTTGCTAGCCCAGTCGAACCTGAGGCGGCTGACCCGATTGTTGCCTCGCTCCGCCACATACAAGTACAGATTGTCGGACTGGCCGTCATAGACCACGGTGTCAATCGTCAGCCCGAGGGGAGTAAACAGCTGTGCGGAACCAGCTCCTTCTGTGCCATACCTGCTTGCTGTCACAACGCTGCACTGGCCCGCGACCTTCATTTCCACTCCGTAGACTACGCCATCCCAATCCTCATCCGACACAGCCCACAAGTAGTACGTCGAATCCAAGGTCGACTTCCGGAGAATCCGCCTCATCGCAACTCCGTGACATTGGTTGAAGCCTGCCGTGTTCCAGTTCTGTCGCGTGAAGGCACGGGTCAGCTTCTGAACCGGAGGGCTATCAGAGAAGTTCCTCGGCACCAGCGCGGCGGTGGCAGCCGCGACGAGCCCGAGCAGAACCGAAAGGAGAATCACTCGTCTCATCGTTTCCTCCTGCGTATCACTTCTGGCCAGCCTGTCGCGAAATCGTGATGAGAGCTTCCCCGTGCTCCCGGCCATAGTAGAGCCGGCCGTCGGCGTCGTACCCAGTGAACTGCAGGTCAAGCTCCGCTTTCGCGTGGAACGCCCAGCCTGCAACGTTTTCATCCGTGAGTTCGAATCGAGTCGCGACTGTCGCGTCTCGCGCCGACATCACGGTGACGGGTTCACCGACATCGAGATGTCGGATACTAGGTGGCCTGATGACGCTTGGCCGGGGTGAAACCTGAAAGACGGACGTAGTCCGCGCGGCTCCGGACGTGCCCGGCGCGGATGCCCTGCTGGGCACGAACAGCCAGTACTTGCCGTCTGACGGCAACAGCCTCATCGCACCGACATTGTGCCCGGTGACCAGATGCGTCTCGTCGGTGCCGCTCTCTGCTCTGCAGGAGTCGACTAGAGTGAGGTCGGAGAGCCGCAGCCGGTAGATGGATATCGGAACACCCGCCTGCCCTCTGTCGACGGCAACGAGCACATGGCCCGAGTCGGCCAGCGCCATGGTCACCTTGGCTACGCTTCCTCCCAAGCCTAGATAGCACGGCACCTGCTCAGAGCCCGGGCTCGCCGGCCTAGGGAAAAGACGGAACGTGTCTGGGTGTCCGACGTGGAGTTGGCCGCCACGCATCCCGACTCTGTAGTGGTACAGATAACGGTTGTTGTAGGAAAAGATGTGAAGCCCACCGGTGCCGTCCTCTATGACCCGCTCCGGCTTCAGGAAACCCTGCACCGGACGGTCTGAAACCTGCGTGGTCCCGTCGGGTGCTATTCGAAGCAGCATCTCATCGTAAACCTCAAGCTCCTTCTCGATGCTGCACTGGACAAGCAGACTGCCGTCTTTCAGTACGAGCAACGGGTAGACACTCTCCAAGTTGCGGGGATAGAACACCTCACTGAGGCGCACCCTACCTCCGAGTGGGCTGCCGTCACTCGCGTGCCGGCTGACAAACGGCCAATCGGCCCCCTGGACATTGCCCTCGTTTTCACTGCCGACGAAGACAGCGTCACTGTACCTGCCTTGCACCCAGTAAGACCCGTCGCCCGCCAGCAACACGCGCGAGATGTATACCATGCTGGTCGGGTCGAGTTCGCTAATCGTGCCCCTGAGGATTGCCTGCATGTTCAGATGGTTGCTGAGTGGTTGTCCCGCGGCCGGGGTCGCCACCAGCAGGAGCACCAACCACGGTGCCGCGCTCCGCAGTCCGGAAACCACGCATCGAGCCTGACCCGTCATATGTGCCTCCTTGTGAATCGTGCACACCTTGATGTAGTGGCAGCCGTTACTGCCGAAGGCCCTTCGACAACGGGAGTTTCGGCCACCCTACGTTTAGCTTATCCCGGCCCAAGAGTGCCCGCGTGTTCATCTTGTTGACCGTCGCCGCGTTAGGCGGCTTGAAAGAGTCATACTTAGGCCAGCCGATCGAGACGAAGTCGAGCTGTGCGGCCATCACGTTGCGCACATCAAGCGTGTCCGCGGGGTGGCACAGACCAGCCGCGTGCCCGAGTTCGTGGGCAAGCACAACACCGAGCATTCGTGGCCTTGTCCAAGTGGACTCCACGGGCCAGGTGTCGAACGCGGCCTCCTGGAAAACGAATATCCCGGTCGAGTCCAGCCACTTGTTGGTGCAGGAGTCGTTCCAATCAGTCGTGGCGAGATGCTGGAGGACGCAGAAGTCCTCCGACGCCTCCTGATGGCATACGTTCACACCCAGGATGTAAGGCTCCCAGTAGGAACCACCCACTACGACGTGCACGTAGCCGTTCCTCTTCAGGGAAGCATTCCGACAGCCATACATGAATCCCCTAGCGAGGCGGAGAGAATTCTGTTTGCCCACGCTGGTCAGCGCCTGGTCCAACTGCAGGGAACACTTCACCCCTGCAGTCGCAAAGACCGAGTCCACAATGCGTCGTGCCGAATCTATCACGAACACGACGCCGGGCAGGTTCACGTCGTAGTCCACCTCCACCAATATGCTCTTGACCGACGGGTCCGGGTCTCCTCCAAAGCCGGCTGCGTAGCCATCCCCTTCATAGGGAGTCCACAGGCTGTTCTGCCACCGCCCCGAGTGTACACGCCGACCCGTCAGAACGGAGTCGTATTCTTCGGACGAAGAGCCCACTTCAAAGATGGCCGAGTCGCGCGCGACACCTGAGTCACCCAGAGAAAGTCTGGCCACAACCGAGCAGCGGCCGGCAAAGCTATCCGAAAGAACAAACCAAGCATGCGACAGGCCCTGCACGTATGGAAAGGCTCCAACCACGGTGGAGTCACCTGGGTACAACTGCAGCGAACAGGACATCGGATTCTCAACAAGGAGCGTGCCCGCGGAGTCGGGCTTCCAGTACCACGTTACGTCGATGTGGGGTGCCCCCGGTTTGATGGACAGCCATGATGGTGAATGTACCATGAAACCGGAGGTATCGATTGGACACTACAGAGAAGAAGCCGCGGAAGTCTTATACGCGTGAGTACAAGATCGAAGCGGTCCGACTGACGACCGAGGGCGGCATCGCCGTCGCCCAAGCAGCCCGTGATCTGGGCATCAACGAAAACACGCTGCATAACTGGCGGCGGCAGTTTCGCCAGTGGGGTGCAGGACCCACGGCGGGCAAGGGTGACCTGACGCTGGCGGAAGAGAATCGCCGGCTACGTAAGGAGCTGGCGGTGACGCGGGAGGAGCGGGATTTCCTAAAAAAAGCGGCCGTCTGGCTGGCAAAGGAAGCACATTGAAAGCCCGGTTCATCGTCGAAGATACGAGCCGGCTGCCAGTCAGACGTAAGTGCCACTTGGCGGAGATGCCACGGAGCACTTTCTACGCTTCCCAGGACCGACCCGAGAGCAGACGCGAGCGCCGCAACCGTTATCTGCTGGTGCTGATCGGCGAGGTCTTCGCTCGGAGTGAGCGAGTGTACGGCAGTCGCCGGGTCCACGCGGAGTTACGCAAGCACAACATCTGCTGCGGTCTCAACCGGGTGGCCCGACTGATGAAGCTGCACGGGTTGGCGGGAGTGCAGCGCCGCGCGTATCGTGTGACGACCAATTCTAAGCATGACTATCCGATAGCGCCGAATCGGCTGGGCCGTGACTTCCGGGTGACCAGGCCGGACCGAATCTACGTTGCTGATATCAGCTACATTCCGACTGAAGAAGGCTGGCTGTATCTGGCGACGGAGATGGACCTCTTCTCGCACCGGATCGTCGGCTGGTCGCTTTCCGGACGGCTGACACGGGAGTTGGCGCTGTCGGCGCTTGAGATGGCAGTTGGCCTCAGACGACCTGGGCCCGGGCTGATTCATCATTCGGACCAGGGTGTACAGTATGCCTGCGGTGACTTCCAGCGCCTGCTGGCACGGCACCAGATGGTGCCGAGTATGAGTGGGAGAGGCAATCCCTATGACAACGCTGTGGCGGAGAGCTTCTTCCGGACGTTGAAGGTGGAGCTGATCTACCGGCGGCGGTTTCGGACGCGGGCCGAGGCCAAGGCAGCGATTGTCGAGTACATCGAGTTGTTCTATAATCGACGGCGGCTGCACTCGAGCCTGGGCTATCTCAGCCCAGTCGAGTACGAAGAGAAGGCGCATGCCGCTTAACAAACTGTCCAGCAAATCGGGGGCAGATCAGGCTACATAATCGCTGGCTGGACTGTCACCGACGGCGCGAGGACATACTTCGACGTCTACCTCATCAGAACCGATGCCCGCGGCGACACACTGTGGACCAGGACGTACGGCGGTGGCTCAGACGACGGCGGCAACTCGGTCCAGCAGACTGCCGACGGCGGCTTCGTCATCGCCGGCTACCGCAGCTATGTCAGCGCGGGGCCGAATGATGTATGGCTCCTCAAGACCGACGCGTCCGGCGACACGCAATGGACAAGGACCTACGGCGGCACAGAAAACGACGTGGGCTGCTCAGTCCAG
>Ga0315282_10013799_pt1 | contig 12118 bp, 13 predicted proteins | sample YL17G07_20_MG_FD_203693 | JGI IMG/M metagenome (GOLD analysis project Ga0315282, IMG submission 203693) | Sediment microbial communities from Yellowstone Lake, YNP, Wyoming, USA - YL17G07_20 | ecosystem: Environmental > Aquatic > Freshwater > Lake > Sediment | place: USA: Wyoming | collected... | reverse complement strand
CCCGCGTGGCCCCGCCGATGGTACCCGCCGCCACCGGCATTTCCAGGAAGCCCGCCAACCGTCCCTCGGAATCGCGCTCCCATCGGGAGAGCGAGGTGTAGGTTCCGCTGCGCGCGGCGTACGCGTGCGCGCCGGCTTCGATCGCGCGCCAGTCGTTCCCGGTGGCGATCGCGACGGCGTCCACGCCGTTCATGATTCCCTTGTTGTGGGTGGCCGCACGGTACGGATCCACCGCGGCGAAGGCGTACGCTTCGAGGATCCCGTCGCGCACGCGTTCTCCATTCCAATCTTCGAACGCCAGGGAGTCCACCGGGATGGCGCAACGGGCGCGCGCCAGGCGCCGGTCCGCCAGGTTCGAGAGGATGCGCAGGCGCACGCGCCCGCCGGTGATTTTTTCCACTAACGGAGCGATCCGTTCGCAGGCGGTGTTGACGGCGTTGGCGCCCATCGCATCACGCACGTCGAGGATCAGATGCAAAACGAGGAACGGGCCGACGGGGGAGGATTCGATGCGGCGAAAAATAATATCCCGCGGGCCGCCCCCCGCCCGCACCAGCACCGGATCCGCCCGGGCAGCTTCGGCCAGGATCTCTTCACGGTGCGCTTGCAACGCCCGCTCCGCCGCGCCAACGTCGGGAACATCCAGGATCTGAATTTGGCCGATCATCTCGGGGGCGTCCGCCTCGGCAGTAAAACCGCCGCCTTCCCGCGCCAGACGGGCCGCGAAGGACGCGCCCGCCACGACCGAAGGTTCCTCGATGACCATCGGAACCAGAACCTCGCGGTGGTTGACGAGGAAGTTGGTCGCGATCCCCAAGGGAAGCGAAAACAATCCGACGACGTTTTCAATCATCCGGTCGGCCGTTGCCAGATCGAGGCCGCTGCTCATCCGGCCAATCGCAGTTTCATCCAGCGAAGCGGATTCCAATAGGATTTGCTGCCGTTCGTTCACGGATTTTTTATGAAATCCGGATATTCGCGAATTTCCATTCATGGCTTGACAAGGATAGTTTTCCCCCTCTTGCATTGGCTATCAGAGGAAAAAGGAACTGTTTTGCTGTAATTTTTGAGAGGATTTGAGAGGCGACCGCGGGCTCGAACGCATGTACTTATGCAAAAATTACGGGTTTTTTAAATAGGAATCTTTCGAATTGGTTGTGAATCGGGATTTAAGCCCTCTCCGAAGAATCTTCGGCTTCCCTCTGTTTCCCACCGCGTGGAAATCCGCAATCAGCCGTACGGCACCCTCTGGCCGGTCCTTGGACTTCTGGTGGGAATTCTCGGAGTGTTTGGCGGCGTAGCGGGAGTTTGGGCCGAATCCCGATGGCGGAGGACGGCGCGTCCCCGGCCTGATATCCTCGAAGTCTTCCAAAAACCGGAAAGCCCGGGCGGCGGAGGTGCCTACACCCCCTGCGCCCATTGCGGGTTCCGTCTCGCCGAAAGCCATCCGCCGACTCCGATCACGTATCCCTTCCAAGTTTCGCACTGTCCGATTTGCGGAGCGCGCATGGACGATGAAGGATTTGATCCGGGAAAGGACCTTTCCCGCGAGGAACAATCCCGCGCGCTAAACAGCTGGCTGCGCGCCAACGGTTACGATCCGCGGATGATCTATACCCAGTGGGGGTTCTCGTTGGAGGAATTTTTCAAGCGATAGACGGTTATCAGGCTGCGGAAAAACAAGGTTGATATCATTGCGAGCGACCGAAGGGAGCGAAGCAATCTCGTTTTTTTCGTCGGAAACCCAAGATTGCTTCGTCGCTTCGCTCCTCGCAATGACAAATCCCGACTTTTTCCGCAGCCTGTTATGCAATCCAGTGGTTCCCCCAATAATTCTGCCAATAAGGGAAGCCGTACCCGAGCAAGAATGGGTTGCGCTTCTTATTTGCCGGGTCTCCCCCGAAGCTCTCGGGAAAAAGCGTTGCCATGGAAGATAGAATTATTCATGGTTGAAATTTGCTTTATAGTTTTTTTTAGTACACAATTCCCGCCCCATGACTATATAGGAAGAATGAATAATTTCAGTATTTTAAATCTGCTTTCGGGGTTGTAGCTTTCGAATTCGACCCGCGAACCTGATCGGAGAGTCCCTTCGAAGATGAGGATTTGCCGCTTCCTTGACCCGGATTGCCGGGTCCCTTAGTCTCCTTAGACTACTTGGGCTCCTTGGTCGCCTTGGGCTCCTTGGTTTCCTTGGGCTCCTTGGTTTCCTTGGGCTCCTTGGTTGCCGTAGGCTCCTTGGTCTCCGTAGGCTCCTTGGTCGCCGTAAGCTCTTTAGTCTCCGCAAGCTCCTTGTTCGCCGTAAGCTCCTTGGTCGCCGACTTCTCCTTACCCAGTGGGTTGTTGATAGGGCCCTTCCCCTGCTGCAAAGACTGGATCAATTCCTGGCTTTGAAGCGATCGATCGATTGCCTGATCCATTTTTTCCTGGGTTGCGGGCGCAACACGAGCGCGAAGATCTAGCAAAATAGTAGCGTGATCGGACAACCGGGTTTGAGTGTTCTCCATGAGGCCGCTGTCTGAATTCGGGGACAAATGCTGTATGGCGTCGTCCAGCAGGCCAAGAGTCTTTTCATAGGCTTCCAGCCCTGCCGGTAGATCGGTTTCGCGTCCTGCCTGTACCAACTCCTGAACTTCCCGGAGGCGCTCATCCGAGTATTGAGCCAGCAAGGAAACATCCCCCGCCGCAGTCCACGAAAAGGCCAGACGCACCTGCTCGATCTCCCGCTTCACAGGGTACAGGGGGTCGCCCGGAATCGCCCGGGCGGACGCTGCGGCCACCCCTCCGCCTGACGCAAACAAGACCGCCAGCGTCAGGACAACTGCCGCCGCTCGGATCCAAATCCTGCGAGGCGGGAGCGGCCGCACGAGTGCCCGTTCCTTGCCAGCGGGAATGGCGGTTCGCAGCTTCTTCTTTAAACGGGCTTCCGATGCAAGTTGAAATTCCAAGGGGGGGCCGGAAGGCGCCATGTGGTCTTGAATATCGACGGCCGTCTCCAGCAGAGGTTTGAGATCCAAGGCAACATCGGGGTGCGATCGCAGGCAATCGTCAACGGTCGCCTTCCTCTCCTGTATGCACAGAAGACTGTCGTCCAGAATCTCGACCAGGGAAACGCGTTTACTGTTCATTGCATTCCCGCAATTCACGGCGGACCGATGCCAACGCGCGGTGGAGCAACACGCGCGTCGCTCCTTCCGTCTGATCCATCCATCGAGCCACCACGGATGTCGGCAAAGCCAAAATCACCCGCAAGATGATGACCTCCCGGTAGTTGGGCTGGATGGCGTCTATGGCCTGGCGAAGGTCATTCAACTGTTCACCCCGGATCATGTGATCGTCGAGCGGGCGGAGCGGGCCGGCCACCCGTTCAGCCGCGGCAAGCCCGATCTCGGGTTTTTTCTGGCGGTAGTAGTCGATTAACATGTTTTTCGCCACCCGGTAGAGGAAGGCGGAAAAAGGCCACCCGCGCTCGCGGTAGTCGCCAAGGCTTTGAAAGGAACGAAAGAATACATCCTCGGTAAAATCCTCCGCTTCCTGGACGTCTCCCAACCGGACGGAAAGGTATCGGTAGACGGCTTCGACATAACGCTGATACAGGGAACCGAAGGCGTCGACGTCTCCCTCCTTTGCCCTCGCCACCAATACCGCATCACTCGGTTCCGTCAGAGGCGTTTCATTCATATCAACGGATTCCTTGGGGAATTGTTACAGTGCATCCCGGTAAAGAGTACCACAACCAAAGGGGAGTCTTTCCCCTTCTCTTCAAGTTTTTACCTGGTTTTTACCTGAAAAACCTAACCTAATCTTCGGCACCATAATCCTGAATCGTCCGGATGGATACCCATTGTTTCAGCCGAATCTGCCCTCTCCAGCCTGTCATCAGGGGAAAATTTTCCGATAGGCGGACTTTTCCCGAAGCTTTTGTGATTCGTTTTGGGTTAACCGTCTGCGGGGTAAATAGGAAGATTGGGGAGAAATTCAACATGTAACGTCGGGTTAACTTTGTCGTTGTCCGTGATACGAGAAGTGATCGTCAATACTGAAAAGGTGCCTTTTTGCAGATTTTTGCGTTCAGCCCTTTAAGCCACGGTTCGAGCTGTCATTTAGCTGGATAAAGCGCCAAATATCACGTGCGGGCAGGTGACATTAAACATCCGAAATTAGGACGGGAAGATTTTCATGCAACACCATCCATCGATACGTGTGGGTCTTTTTTTCTTGCTAGGATTGTCATTAATTTCTTGCATTTGCTCCTTCAATCCTGCATCCTTCGTCCACAGCCCGCAGGGAAGCACGGGGTCCGTATCCGCATCCAAATCGCGCACGCAGACGCGTTCCGTGCTGGATACCCCGGCGGGCGAACCGTATCTGGTTGCCACCTTCCCCTCCGGTGGAAAGATCTTTTTGCTCTCTCCGCAGGAGAACGATGCGGTCACCACCCCATGGGTGGATGTCGCAGGTACGGCGCCCGCCGAAACGGTGATCACGCTGAACGACGAGATCGCCGTAGCCGGCTCGGACGGTTATTTCTCCGCCCGCGTTCCACTGGAAGAGGGTTTGAATGAGATCCAGTGCGTCGGGAGCGATCTGGAGGGGAACGAAGTCGCTTTTTCCTTCATTGTCGATTATGAGCCGGGGGGATGACGGCTTTCCGGAAAGAAAGGAGCGATACTTCATGAAACCGCTGGCCATCGCCGCCGCTGCGCTTTTGCTCCTCTCCGCCGTGTGGGTAGGATCCGATATGTCCCCCGCGCCCGCTGCTTACTCCCATGTCGAAGGGAACAAAACTAGAACTCCAGGCCCCAGAGCGACCAAAAAAGGGCCTGCGAGGACGCCGAAAGACAAGGGCACCCCCAACCATCCGAAAGAGAAGAAAGTGAATTTTTCCGGCGAAGTCACCGCCGTCGGGGACGGAAGCCTGACGATTAATACCAAAGCCGGGGATCAGGTCTCCTTCCTGGTCACCAAAGATACCGCCATCAAAATCCCGACGTTGGGGAAGCAGGCGACCTTGGCGGATATCCAGGTCGGAGTGCATGCCATCGTGCGGGCCCTCGAGGGAGAAGACGGTTCCCTGACCGCCGTACAAATTTCCGTGGCGCCGGGAAAACCGCTTCCGAAACACCATGTGGGCGAGGTGACAGCCTATGAATCCGGGGTGAGCATTACGATCAAAGCCCATGACGGGAATGAATGCACGTTTCTCATCACCCAAGACACCAAGATCCTGCCAGCGGAACGCGCGGACGAACTGGCGGTCGGACGGCGGGTGACCATCATTTCCCGGCGGGATGTTACCGGAGGGCCCTTCACGGCCCAGGGCATCGTCGTTCATCCTCTACCCGGCGCCGAATCGCTCACGCCTTCGGCGACGGCTACCGAAACCCCAACACCCACCGAAACCCCGACCAGCACTCCCACTCCGGAGCCGATGGCTACCGAAACAGCCACCTCAACACCCACCCCCTCCTGATCCGATGGAATATTTTTTCCTGTCGGAAAGCTGGGTTGTTGCGTGAATAAAAAAGCGGACCGGTCGTTGACCGGTCCGCTTCATCATTCCCCCGAATTATTTTTTAGCTTTAACGGTAATGGTTCTAGCTTTCGCTTCCTCGGCCTTGGGGAGGGTCAGGGTCAGCACCCCGTCTTCAAATTCCGCCTCCGACTTTTCCACGCTCACATGGCTCGGCAGCGAGACCGACCGCGAGAAGGAACCAAACCGCCGTTCGTGCAGATGGTAATCCTTCGCCTTCTCTTCCTTGTCCTCCTTCACCTCGCCGCGGATGGTCAGCACCCCGTTGGCCACGGAAATCTGAATGTCTTCGGGCTTCACGCCCGGCAGACCCATTTTCACCTTGATGGCTTCGTCGGTCTGGTAGATATCCATGGCCGGAACGGACCCCACGTCCCACATCGCGCTGGTCAGCGGGCGGGAGAACCCTTCGTCGAACAGCCGGTCCAATGCGTCCCGCATTCCGTCCAATTCACGGATGGGTTCCCAACGGATTAAATTAGCCATATTCCACCTCCAAGTTCCCTTTTCGGGTTTTGATAATCGCAGTATAGGCGGGGATGATAAGAGGAAAATAAATGTGATATTGGAAAAACGTTAACGCCCATGCGCCCGCCCGAGAAATCCGGAGGGTCATTCGGCGACAAGGGTGTCGCGGTGGGAGAGTCCGGCGGGATCTTTCCGATTTTTTCCAAACAAGAGGATTGCGAGGAATGCCAAGAAAGTCGCACCCACGCTGCCCAGCACCAGTTGCGGCATCGCCGCCGCACCCGCGCGCTCCATCACCAAGCCCGCCAACCCGGGAAGCACCATTCCGCCGACGCTGTCGCCCAGAAGGATCAAGCCGCTGATGCGCGCCGTCAAGCGGAGGGATTGCCCGGCTAGGGTGTACCCGCTCGGCCAGATGGGCGCCATGCAAAAGCCGGTCCCCGCCGCCGCGATCCACAAAGCCACGGGAGAGGCCGGCGCAAAGATGAGCAGGCCGAGGAAGGCGGCGCATCCGGCCAGCGCCGCCGGAATGATCTGCCGGGAAGAAAAACGGAACGCGGCGGGAATGGATATCAGCCGTCCGACGGTAAAGGCCAGCCAGAACAGCGATGTCAGATACGCCGCCCGGACAATATCCGCCAATTGGAGGGTGATCGCGTAGGTGTAAACCCATCCCCCGAAGGTTATTTCCGCGCTGACGTAGAAGAACAGGAAGAACGCCGCGGAGAGCACGATCGGCGCCAGAGGAAGCCCCACCCTTCCGGAGGCTTCCTCCTGTGGACGCCTCGGCTGAGGCGCCGGCGCGCTCAGAGACAATAGGACGATCGCGCCGATCAACAAGTCGAAAAGCGCCAGCAGGTAAAAAGCATGCGAATAGCTTCCCCCGGCGGCGATCAGCGCGCCAAAGAGAAACGGGCTGAGAAAGGACCCCAAACCGAAGAAGAAGTGCAGCGCATTGATGAAGGGGCCGGCCTTCTCCCCGTGGGTCCACATGAGGAGGATATTGGCGCCGGTGTTGACCATCCCGCCGGTGATTCCCTTGACGACGTACACCGCCATCAGCACCCCAAACCACGGGATGTGCGGGACGAGGAACAGCAGTGATGCGGATATCAATTGTGTTACGCCCAACACCAACCGGCCCGGAGCCCAATCGAACATCCACCCCCCGAGCAGCGTTCCCAACGTTCCTCCGCCGGCGCTGAGGAAGAAGATCATCCCCATCGCGGCCAGCGAACTCCCGGTTTGTCTGGCAAGCGCCGGCAGCGCCGGCCCGACCACCGCCATATCCAATCCCAGGCAGATAAATAAAAGGAAATATCCTGTCGAACGTCGAACCGCATGGTTCATGATGCCCTTCCCGAAAGAAAGAGGGTATGAAACGTTTTCCGTCTACGGTACACGGGGGATCACCCGGGAAACATCCTATCCGCAATTTCCGGCGCGTAGCGGCGGACCATTCCGCTGGATATTCCATTCTCGCGGCAGATTTCCGCGTAGAGCCGGGCCGACGGCCGCTCGGTGCGCTCTTGCGTCGCGGGATCGATCGCCCACAGCCCGAACCGCTGCGTCCAGCCCCGTTCCCATTCGAAGTTATCCACCAGGCTCCAGTGATAATACCCGCGCACGGGGGAGCCGGTGTTCACCTTCTTCCACACCTGATGGAGGTGTTGGATCAGATACCGCGGCCGGATCCGGTCCGCCTCATCCTCAATACCGTTTTCCGTGATGTAGATCGGGAGGCCGAAGGAATCGGCCCAACGGATCGCCCTTGCCATCCCCTCGGGGATATTGGCGTACATCCCGGCATCACCGAGGTCGGATCCTTCCGGATAGAACCGCCGGGCGAATAGTTCGCCGGGCTTGCCCGGGTCGAATGAAACATGGTCGGTGGAATAGTAATTTACACCGATGTAATCCTGTGTCCCGGCGGCCTTTGCGATCCTTTCCCGGCCGGCTGGAAACCGGAGCCGCCCGTCCTTGAGTGCCGAGGGAATCAGATCGTTGAAGACCCGGGATATCATCCCCGCCGCCATTCTGTCCAACGGGTTGGCGCTGTGGGGAGTGAGGCCGCGGTAATTGTGGGCGAGGCCCACCCTGGCCCGGGGCTGAATCTCGTGGATCGCATGATAAGCGGAAGCGTGCGCCAGCACCTGGTGGCGTATGACGCGGAACATGGCGCGGATGCTCTTCCGGCCCGGCGGAAAGTCATCCGTGGCGATCGCCGAGTAAGCGTATACATTCGGCTCGTTGATCGTACACCAGAAATCCGTCAGATCCTTCAACGCGGACACGGTTTTCCGGACAAATGTCTCAAAATATAAAACGACCTTCTCGTTTTCCCACCCGCCTTCTTCCGCGAGCCAGAGCGGGTTGGTAAAGTGATGCAGCGTCACCAGCGGTTCGATGCCGCGGGTGCGCATGCCGGCAAGCATCTCCCGATAGAAATCCAGCGCGCGGTCGTCCCACCGCCCGGGCTCCGGTTCGATCCGGCTCCATTCCACCGAAAAGCGGTGGGCGTTCTGGCCGGCCGCCGCAGCCCGGTCCATGTCTTCCTTCCATCGCCCGCCCCACCAATCACAGGCCGAGCCGGAGCGATCCCCGCGCAGGATGCGGCCCGGCTGTTGTTCCCAGGCCCACCAATCGTTCCGTTCGTTCCCACCTTCCACTTGATGAGCGGCGGTGGCGGTTCCCCACCGGAACCCTTCCGGAAAATGAAACGCAGCTTCTGCCATCGATTCCCTCCTGGATAGTTTTTATTCCGCGCAATCTGCGGAAAAATATTCCCCTACTCCGGCACTGCGGGTTCGACCGGCGGAGGAATCAATACGGACCCGGTGCAGATAATTTCCCGTTCCCCCGTATCTTCAAACCCCAAACCCTGGGCCAGTCGCAAGGAAGGGAGATTCTCTTCTTCCAGGGCATACAGGATGTCTTTCTTTTCATCGACCAGTTGCCGGCAAAGCGCGGCGCAGACCGACTTTCCAAACCCCCGTTCGCGCACCGCCGGATCGGTCTGGACGAAGATCTCGGTCCATTCGGGGGATTGCCAATTGATGCCGGCCGCCGCCAGGAGGCGCTCGTCGTTGCGAATCTCATAGCGCGCGAGGCCGTCCGGCGAAGCGGCGCGGCGGACGAGGACGTTGATCACGGGCTCCAGCCGGCGGGGGTTCAACCGGTACAGCAAAACCCGCGTCGTGGTTTCGACGGAGAGGAGCGGAAGCACCCAAAGTCCGAGGGATTCGGGCATGGAAAAGATGGCCGGCAACGGGGAAGGAAAAGCGGCCCGAAGCAACCCGGCCGCGGAGGCGGATCCCGGAGCGCGCAGGCTGACCAGCGGCCGGAAGAGATCCTGCCCCGTCTGGGCGCGAACCAGGAAGCCGTCGACGCGCCCGGTGGGAGTGCGATTCACCCAGATCCGGGTTTTGGATACGGGATACCCGAGGGCGTAATAGGAAATCATCGCATCGCCGGGGCGGTGGATCTCCAGCAGGGGCCGCAGGGAACTTCTCTCCGCAAGCGGCAGCAATTCGACGCTCACGCGCCCTCCCTCTCGAGACGGGATTTCAAGCGCGGATGGCCGGCGTATTCCCCGCGGTAGGCCGGCGGAAGCAGCGCGGCGATGGCGCACATGATTTCGTCGGTTGCATCCTCCAACTCGCTTCCCCTGGCGCGCGGAGAAATATCCAGCCGGTAGGGTTTCCCGATCCGCGCGGTTATTTTCGGACAGCGGAAGTGCAGCAGATCGCTGAAAAATGTCTCCGTGCCCCACACGGCGAGCGGCAAAATCAGCGCCTCCGAACGGCTGGCCAGCAGGGACGCTCCGCCTTGGCCGCGGATCAGAGCGTGGGTTTCACGGCTGCGGGTTCCCTCCGGAGACATTCCCACGATTCCGCCGGAGCGTAAGTGCCGGATGGCGGTGCGCACCGCTTCGTGGTCCGCTTCAAACTGGCGCACCCAGATACAACCCAAGGCATCAAAGAGAATGCGCAGAAACGGGTTCCGGCGATATTTTTCCGCCGTAAAAACCCGGATCCGCCGTGGAACGGCAATCATAAGCAATGGAGGATCGGTCTGGCTTAAATGGTTAGTGGTCAGGAGGAAGCCGCCTTCCGCCGGGATGTGTTCAGCCCCCAGGATGGTCACGTCCGCTGCGAGGCGCAGGATTATTTTGATGATCGCGCGAACAATAGAATACATATCGGCTTCCGCTAGGGCCGGGCCTGGAGGATGAGCTCATATTTTGCCGGTTGGCCGGACAAAGCGAACGCGCTGATCGTGAGGTGTTGCGCCTGCCCCGGAGGCAGCGTTCCTTCACTGCGCACGATCCGGAATCCGACCGGTTGTCCCGCGACGTCCAGCAGCGTCAGCACCGCATCCAACCGGGTGGCCGGGGAGGCCGCTTTCGAATCGATCTGATAATCGACCGCAACTTCCATCCCGGCCGGCAGCATTTTGGAAGTCTCTTTCAGCACGGTGATGGGCAGGATCGCCGGTCCTTCCGAAGTTCGGATCGCGCTGACAATCTCGACCCGCAGGATTTCGTCGCGCGCTTCCTCCGGCGGAAAGAACGCGGCGGCGACCGTCCGGGCTCCGGCGGGAAGCACCGCCACGGGAAGCGCGACCTCCCGTACGGCGGAGGGATAATCCGCCGCCGATTGGTACAGTGAAAACCGGACAAAAATTTCCGTGACCGGATCCGATCCCGGGTTGCGGATCAGAACCAGGCACCATTTTCCTCCTCCGGCCTGGTAAAAACAACGCGGGAACTCCGCGTGCAGATCTACCGGCGTGGGCGAGGGTTGGACCGTCCCGGTCCCTGTGATCTTGGGAGGGATGATCAAAACCTGCCCGATCTGCAATATGTTCGGATTCACACCGGGGTTGGCTTTCTGCAAATCAGTCGAGGTGACACCGAAACGGGCCACGATCGCGCCCCACGTATCCCCCTGTTTCACGGTGTAGGTCTGCAACGTGGCAGTCGGCGCCGGCGATGGAGTCCGCGTGACCAGGGGCGTGGGGAATACTAACGTGGGAGATACCGTGAGCGAGATCCAACGCGCGGGCGCGGGAAAAGTAGCCGTTGCCGGTGCGATGGAGCGGCAAGCCGCAAGAAAAAGAATCCAGAATCCCAACGGTATCCTTCGTGCAATCATTCCCGGGATTATACAACCGGACGTATGAAACTCTCCGGCTATGGAAATCAACATCCTCTCGAGAACCGATGCGGGATGCCACAGAAAGGGGATTGCAAATTCAAGGAGCTATAGGGTTTTACACTAATCCGCTGCGGAAAATTCATAAAAGGGTTGGGCATTAAACGGGCATTGTTCATCCAAATTTCCAAAGGTTCCGCTAGGATTCTTCTCCCGTTCCACCTTTCCTATCGGGGGAAGAGGAATCCGGTTCGACGTGGATCACCACCCGCCCCAGTTCGGGTTCCCGCGCGCGCAGGGCGCGTTCGAACTGCTCGGTGAGGGCGTGCGCGTCGCGGATCGCGATGTCGGGGCTGAACAGGCAGTGAAAGGTGACCACCAGATCGCCCTCCACCCGGCGCACGTTTACCTGGTGCGGTTCGCATTTGACCGCCAGCGAATCCGCAACCTCGCGGATGGAGCGCATCAAGCGCGCCTCGTCCTCCGGAGAGGCCGCGCGCCGCAGGGTGGAATCCCCGGCCGGCTCGATGTGGGTGACGATTTCCGAAATCTCCGGCAGCGCCGCGTGGAGGGATTCTTCGAAAGCGCCGGAGAGCGTGTGCGCCTGGTCCACCCGCAGCGCGTCGCTCACCTCCAGGTGCAGCTCGAGCAGGCGCGAACCGGGTACGTCGTACAGGTGCACGCTGTGCACGCCCAGCCCCTGGCGGGCCGCCATCTTGCGGACCGTATCCAGCACGCCATCGGTGCGCACCGACTCCGAATCGACTTCCACCACCACGTCCGCCTGCGGAATAATCGAGCGCACCCTCTCGCGCGCCTCCTGGACGATCTGGTTCGCCCCTTCGAGCGAGATGTTCGGCGGCACCTCCAGCACCACGTCCGCAAAAGCCTCCGCCCCGCTGCGCCGGACGCGCACCCGTTTCACTTCCTTCACGCCGGGGACCTTCGCCGCGACCAGGAT
>Ga0315282_10013798_pt1 | contig 12118 bp, 11 predicted proteins | sample YL17G07_20_MG_FD_203693 | JGI IMG/M metagenome (GOLD analysis project Ga0315282, IMG submission 203693) | Sediment microbial communities from Yellowstone Lake, YNP, Wyoming, USA - YL17G07_20 | ecosystem: Environmental > Aquatic > Freshwater > Lake > Sediment | place: USA: Wyoming | collected... | reverse complement strand
ATGATCCCCGATATTTCAGCAGGTATTCAAAAATGCAGACCGTGAGGTGACATTATCCCTGCTAACAAATAGTGACATTAACTCTGCTACTCTACACTTACTGTATGAGTGATTCGGGCCCACATTTACTACGCCCGTCTTATGTATGTGAGAAGCTTCAGTCTATCGCACTCTTGTCTTCGGTACTCCTCTAGAGCTTTGGGTATCCCGTTGACACAGCCCTTGGGTATGTACACTAAGCCACTTCCCTTAACCCAGTATCCTTTAGATTCAGAAGTCATAGCTTTTCCAGACATCCTATTCAAAAATATCAAAACGCCGAAGTGTTTGGGGAAAAGTATAGCCTTCCTTCTTAGCTGAATTGGTACTTGTTTCCTCATAGTATAACGCCCAACCATCTCACACATCTTATACTGTGTGAGGTCAACCTATTGTATAATGGTTAGCTTAAGAAAACATGAAATGGGAGTATAAAAATTCAGAATTAAATTTCCCTTATAGAGTTATTACAATACTCCTTATAGAGTATTATAATTATTACAATAATGCGTCAATGCTATAGGCTATTGTATTAGATATAGAATAGGCAACGTATATACGGATTCTATGAACAATAAGGAGAAGTTTGAAGGTTTCTGAAGCTATGAGAAAATATCCGTAGCTAAGGCGTCCTTGAGCATGCGCAAAAAAGGAGAAGGATGCGCTATCCTTTTAAGGCAAGGCATACAATGTGGCATGGTGACTGAGCGAGATGTCACTTGGAAGGTCGCTGGAAATGGGCTTGATCCGAGGAATGTGAGGGTCGCTGGAATTATGTCGACCCCACTGATTACAATCGATCCAGATGAGGATCTGATAAAGGCAGCTAAGGTGATGGAACAGCACAAGATCATAAGACTGGCGGTGGTCAGGGGAAGGATTCTTCATGGGGTTCTCATAGTCGCCGATATCGCTCGCAACCTTGAAAGCTATATGGGCCAAGAAGCACGAGATATCTTGAGATATGTATGGGCTCCCCGGTATTATCCGATAGATGGATAAACTCTATGTTTTAATGATTCTATCCATTGCGTTCATGCCTACAAACTATCACCTATCATATCCACTCTCTTTACCATTCTTGCAAGTGTTAATTCCTTGCTTATCCTTTGAAGAAACTCTCGGATATTCCGACTGCCCTTATGACTTTCTTATGAAGTTCCAACATTTGAACTGATGGTGGCGCCAGCGATGTCGAGTCCCTTCTCCTCCTTGAACTGCATCCTATAGAATGTGCTGTAGAGCCCTTCCTTGCTCATCAGTTCTGCATGAGTTCCCTTTTCTGCTATTCTACCTTGGTCCAGAACTATAATTTCGTCGCACAATCTTATCGTTGAGAGCCTATGGGCTATAATTATGGCCAGTCTATTCTTAAGGAGTTTCTTCAATGCGTTTTGGACAACTAGCTCGGTGTAGGGGTCGATGCTCGAGGTAGCCTCATCCAAGATGAGAAGTCTGGGATCCATCAGCAAGGTCCTTGCAAAGCTTATCAGCTGCCTTTGGCCTATTGAGATGTTCGATGAGCCCTCCTGCACGATGTATTCATACCCTCCAGGAAGGTTCATTATAAATTCGTGGGCACCAACTATTTTAGCTGCCTGTATAATTTCTTCATCAGACACCTCGGGCCTTCCAAACCGTATATTGTCTTTGACACTCATGGGGAAAAGGAAAGAGTCTTGGAGAACTATACTCATTTGGCTGCGCAGAGAAGATATTACCACATTCTTGACATCGTATCCGTTAACAAATATCTTGCCGTCGAGAGGATCGTAGAATCTAGCGAGAAGGTTGATTATGGTGCTTTTTCCAGCTCCTGTTGGGCCAACTATGGCTAACTTCTTCGAAGCCTCAAGTGATAAGCTTGCGTCTATAATGACGGGAATCTTAGGATCGTACCCGAAAGTCACGTCTTCAAACTTGATATTATCTATTGTATGAAGATACACCGCGTCTTGAGGGGACGGGTCATTAACCTCGACATTCGTGTCTATCAGATCAAACATCCTCTCAATGGCAGCCATGGTTGACTGATACTGGTCATACACCTGCACCAGGGCAACCAACGGCATGAAATACGAGAACTGATATTCTGTAAATGCGACAAGCGTGCCGATAGTAATCTCTCCCCTAAGAACTGCTTGGGCGCCAAACCATAGTATTAGCGCAGTACCGGTGACTCTCAGGACAAAGATAAGAGGCGAATACCCTGAGGAGATCGTAACCGCCCTCAGGTTTGCTCTCACATTTCCTTCTTGAGTCTTCTCGAAGTCTTTGGCCGTTCTATCCTCTTGCGAGAATGATTTGATTACCTTGATCCCTGCAAGATTCTCCTGTATCTTGGCCGTCAGTCCGGAAAGGCTCGTGAGAGCTTTTCTGTAAGCGTTTCGCGAGTATTTCCCGAGAAACCAAGCCAAGGCAAAGGCAATGGGTGTCACAGAGAGAGCCACTATCGCTAGCCTAAAGTCGAGAAAGAATATGATTATTATTGATCCCAATATTGAAGACACGGAGACAAGGAAGCTTGTCAACCCCATTCTGAGAAATATTCTGACGTTGTTAGCATCATTTATTGGCCTAGACATTATCCTACCGATCTCGCCTTCAGAAAAATACCTGAGGGAGATCGTCTGCACTTTTGACATCATGTCATCTCTCATTTTCGCTACGACATTTTCGCCGACGATGCGCATCTGAAAAACTTGGATATACTGGAATAAGTAGTTGCCTAGGGTTACTACCACAAAGATAGGGATCCACCACCAAAAGCCTGCAAGGTTCCCTGGCAAGATTATCTTATCTATTGCTATCGCGTGAAGATAGGGAGATACCAGTCCTGTAAGCGAGCTCAGGATTATGGTGATCGTACCTATTGCAATGTTCTTCCTATACTGCGTGGCGTAGTCATAAACCCTTGACAATAGCACCCTGTCGGGAACCGTTCTTTTCTTGGTTTCTTCACCTTTAGTAGAGAAAACGCCGAAGGAACCGCCTTGAGGGCCCGACATTTAACTCACCTCAACTTTCAAAATATCTTCAGGTGCTTTCTCAAGGAACTGAGTCTCGTAAATCTTCTTGTATATCCTTCCTTGCGCCATAAGCTCGCTGTGAGTGCCAAACTCAACTATTTTGCCGTTGTCAAGAACCATTATCCGATCTGCATCCTTAATTGTTGAAAGTCTCTGCGCTATCATGAACGTCGTTCTACCCTTCATCGCCCCTTCGATGGCTTCTTGGATATCTTGCTCTGTCTTGGCATCAACAAAAGAAAGAGCATCGTCTAAAATCAATATTTTTGGGTTTGTTAACAGTGTCCTAGCAATAGTCACTCTCTGTCTCTGTCCGCCCGATAAGGTGACACCTCTTTCGCCCACGATGGTATCAAATCCCTCTGGAAGGGTCTCTATGAACTCCTTTATCTTGGCTTGCTCTGCTACAGCCTTGATCTCATCGAGGGAGGCGTCTGGCTTACCAAATGCAATATTATCTGCAATTGGCCCTGTGAATATAAAAACATCTTGGAGAACGAGGCCTATTTGTCTTCTCAAGGACGTGATCTTGAAGCTCCTAACGTCTTCGCCATCGATCAGGATGCTTCCGGAGCCTACATCGTAGAATCTGGGGATAAGATAGATCAGGGACGTTTTGCCGGAACCCGTTGAGCCTAGAATGGCTATCTTCTCGCCAGGATTAACCTTGAAGCTTACGTTTTTGAGCACAGGTCTGTCTTTGACATATCCGAAGCTGACGTCTCTGAATTCAACTCCTCCGTCGTGTATGACAATATCTTTCGCGTCGGCTCTATCTTGGACATCTACTGGTCTATCTATCATGTCATTAATTCTTTCAAGTCCTGCTGCCGCGTTTATCCATTGGCCATTGAGCATGCCCACGTTTGTTAAAGGAAAGCTTAGTCTTATCATGTATCTAGCGAAGAGCACGAGGTCTCCTATTGTCAAGGTAGCAGAAGCTATCAAATTGCCGCCATATAAATATACAAATATTATTCCGAGGGTCAGGATAGCCTGAGGGGAAGGCATGTACATTGATTGTATCTTCCCGGCTGAGATCGCGGTGTCGACAAACATCTGTTCTACCTGTTTGAACCCATCATCCATCTCGCCTTCCCTTCTGAAGATTCGAATAACTTTCATCCCCAGAATATTCTGTTGCACATAAGCACCTAGTCTGCCTAAGATGAGCTGCATTCTCCTGAAGAGGGGCATCGTCTTTGTCCAAAGCTGATATTGAAGATAGAAAATTAGTGGCATTGGGAGGACCGATATTAAGGTCATTATTGGACTAATCGAGAACATTGTGTTAAACACAAAAACAACCGTGAATACAGCGGTAACGATGACTCCGACCCACGTTTGGAGGAAGAATTGAACTGCTTGAAGGTCCATCGTGGCTCTGGAAACAAGATCTCCCACAGCCGTTGAGTCGTAGAATCCGAAGGATTTCTTTTGCACTGAACCATAGTAATCAGATCTTATGTCCCTGACGATAAATTGTGCGGCGTATCCTTGAGTAAGTGTTGCCCCAAAGACAGTTAGTCCATAGGCGCTTACAGCTAAAACTATGTTTAAGACCAACTGCGTTATAGCAACATTTTCATTTGGATCATTCCTAGTAACGATATCGATAATCTGTGCAGTGTAAATGGGCTCAAGCATGAAGAGGTAAGACCCTAAGATGGAAATCCCAATTGCAGCAGCGAATAACGGCACGCAAGATTTGTGGTACCGCAGCAATCTTCTAAATGTGTTGTTACCACGGGTCTGAGTCTGTGTTGTGAGCGTCTTGACGTAATCCTGAATTGGTTTAGCTACACTCATTCTTTAAACCTCTTTGTCGTCCCGAGTAAATCAGTTGAAAATGCCAGCATTGGCATCATTTCGCCCAAGTCAGTGCTCACCGATGCAATCGTGTGAAGATATTGACGCCTTTGTGGACCTGCTTATAAGAATATTGTTTCGAGTTTGCGACATACAACGCGGTACACCATATACTTTGCAAGGACCGAGATGACCATAGGTAGCACGGGATCCTTATTTTGGACATATGTCCAGTGGACACTATTTACATCTCGTGCTGCGCTGTTCTCCGAAGGCGCAAAGCACTGATTGGCAGTTGTGGAGTTGATGGCACATAAAGACGGAAATCTTTTAATAGGGTACCAGCTATTTGAAATTACTGCCTGAGAAGGGAGACTGGAAGACGTTGGTTCTTGGATAAGGGGAGATTATCATAATGATACCAATATGTAAACTATGCCAACGTGGCATAGGTGCGGACGAAGACTGGGCGACAATCAAAGTGGTTACAACGAAGGGGGAGAACGTCACGATAAAAACGCATAGAACCTGCCTAGAGAGGCTAAGATATCCTACAGACACCGGTTATGAAAGCGACCTTTTGTCTCTGATGTTAGGCGGAGGTAAGTTAAAGCGTTCCAGACTTGAGATGATCACCGTAAAGATCGCATCAGGCTCGGACCTCGCAGAAAATGAAGTAAAGGCAAAAGAGGTTAGACAGCCGCCTAGATTCACGCATATATTCGGCAGAACTTGGCAATCAATTGGTAGCACCGACAAGGACGAACCGATATTTTCTGATACAACGTGGGGACACTATGGATACTTTAGGAGAAATAATAAGTGGTTTAGATTCAACATACACCGAAAGAGGAATCCTAATAGCAAGTAGCTTGGAACTAGGAACTCTTGATCATATACACGCACCTAATTACATTTGATATTTTCACCGCAGTTTTGGAGATGGTCATCATATCCTTGATGGATATCCTTGGCGTTGGCTCACAAGAAGCGGGGCTAGGTCACGTAGTTCAGAAGCGTTTCACAAGACGACATGATAATTCTCAAACTGGAAGATATAGTGCCCGTCTCGCCACTCATCCATGACCGTTTCGCCAATAAGATGCTATGTAGAACAGGATCGGGTCGATACACTTCCGCGGTCCACTGGGAGTTGGCGTGCGAGCTTCTCTTTCTGAAGGCTATGAATATCGGGATGATGCCAGGAGCTCACTTCATTGAAAACTTTAAGCAAAATCAATGTGAGATATGGGAACAGAATTTGCCTGATGGGTAACTTCGATCCTGTCATCCTAGCCTTCGGGGACCTAGAAGATGCTGATAGAGAGGCACGCCGGTACAGATGAGTGTAAAGTGGGGTACTTGACTTTGAGGGGTCCGATTAAGCTACGATTTTAGTCTTTATATATGTTGTAATTTAAAATGAGTCATCCATGTCATCTGCATTGGGAAAGAAGCGTATTTCATGCCTTTTATTTCGCTCAACAGTCCAGTTGTAAGCTCATAAAAGTCGCCGAAAGATAAGTCAACGAAGGTCGATAGAAATGTCTAAAAGGAGCCAGACCCCAGATCGACTATCAGCGGAGTCTTACCCCAGGTGTGACCTGGTTTGATGTCTACGATGGAACTTGAATCGGAATTTGCACGAATCTCAGCTGGGGTGCTTCCTGCATCGGCAGTGCCCAAGTCAATTATCGATCAGACAGAACTCGTGGTCTGGGACCATGAGAAACACCTTGGTATGATCTGGAGGATCCCAGACTCCTCTAACCCAGATGAAGGATACCAGAACATGGCAATGATAGAAGGCCTGAGCGTTCGGGAGCATGAGAAGGTTGTCATATTGTTAGAGGAGAGGCCACGTGCAATCATCCCGAATGGGGATTGGCTCATGAAGAGGGACGCCGATATAAGGAAAGAAACGGGACAGAAAGACCAGAAATTAGAGATGATCTGGGTCGATATGAGGGAATTCGAGACCTCGCGGAAGATCCTCGGTTTACGCTCCGAAGGTAGAAAGAAGGCCGACTTTGGCTGCGCACTTCACTTCAAAATCGATGATCCTGGAGTTCTGGTGAGGAATCTCATACTCGATGAGAATATAAGTGGTGGGAAGGAGTTGGATCAGAAAATATACGATACGATAGAGGAAATAGCTACATCTGAGATAGCCAAACTTGAGGATACATCACCAACGCTTATGGTACAATCCGTGAAGGAGACGCTGGAAAAGCGCATGGGTGATTGGGGAATGGACGTGGTGAGCATTAAACTCGATTGCATACCCGAACCGAGAAAGGAGATACCGTTGCCACCACCGCGTGAACCTCTTCCAGCCATCAACGCGCAAAGGCAACCATTACGAGCGCTCATGGCGAAGGCCATTCTGAAACGCGAACAGCAAGTACCTTCGAATAAAGCCTCACTTAATACAGAATGGGAGACTATCTCGAAGAGATGGGTCCCTCTAGCGAGGAAAGGGCAGGTCAAGTGCGATGGATGTGGCAGCGAAGTGGATCTTTACGTGGATTGTACTGTGGCTTGTCGATCTGGAAGTAAATGCAAGTTGTGTAAAGAGTGTTTCCCGAAGAGGAAATTGTGCGCATTCAGTTAAATAGCACTTATCGTCATGCAGCCAATTGTAGCGATTAGAACCAAGGAGTAGAGGACTTTCCTTGATGAGCTGAGAGGAGTAACCTCATCGAGGAGCTCGGGATGTACGCTCCTCTGCATGGTCATGAACATGAGAATCATAATTGCCATTAAGAGGAATCCCGATAGAAACATCAGAATCAGCCCGATGATCCAAAGGTATTTCTGGAATTTTCTACCAAAGACGGCATATGAGACGTGAGCGCCATCAAGTTGCCAGACGGGTAGAAGTTGCAGATATGTCAATAAGAACCCCGCCCAACCTGCGTATGCGATAGGGCTCAAGACCAGTATGTAGCCATTCGGTATATTCGGCTTGACCAGTGAACCTATGAGATCGAAGAAGAGGGGTGACGGTATGGTCGACAAACCCTCAGTGGCAACAGATGTTATTGCAGACAGCCTTAATCCTATCGCCGAGACTATGGCGGCAACGATAAGGCCCGCAAGTGGCCCGCTGCAACCGAGGTCGAACAACTCATCCCTGTTTACAAGTGGTCTCGATTGGAAGATTACCGCCCCAAATGTGCCAAGGGGTGGAGGTCCTGGCACGAAGTAAGGTGGAGTGGATTCAGATTTGTGTATCAAGCAAGCTACCTTGTGCCCGAGTTCATGAACTCCGAATATGGCAATCATCGATACCATAAATGAGATCGTGGAGATGACAACGCTCGAGTACAGCAGGTTCTTCTCAGCCAGCCCAATACTCATGAAATAACCAGACAGTAGAACTGTGAGGCATGTGGCCATGAAGAGCCACACCCATATCCTCTTCAGTCCCATGAAATGAGAGAACCTGCCCGTTCTCTGACGCTCAGGGGGCATCTTTCCGATGGCTATGATGGTTCTTCCATCCCTCCTCCTGAGAAAAGGGATGTATCCCTTCTTATCCAGTTCTTTCACAAGAGCCTCAAAATTCCCCTTGGTGAATCCATCAGCTATAGAGTAACTAAGAAAGCCAGGTTCGTTCATGACCTCTAGAACTTTAAATTCTCTCTTAACTGCCGAAGATATATCGGCGCTTTCACCCAATTGAATTTCAGGGGGTGGTGGTGGCGGAGGCGGCAATGGCTGTAAGGGAGAAGGCGCTAGGACGCTAGGCTTGAAGCCACACCTAAGACACTGGCCACTTGATGAAAATATCTGTTGCTCTCTGCAATTGGGGCAGAACTCAATCTGAAGGGTGAGGCCGCAATTCGGGCAGAATGAGTGGAAATCGGGTATCTTGGCATTGCACCTTGGACATCTGAGCCGGCTCATTCAGGTCTGCTCATGTGCTTCAGAGGCCCTTCTTAAACTCATCCCCGATTTATGCGATGATTGCACTGTCCTGCGTATAAGATTCCTAGATTCTACCCTGGTTTTTAAGGTCAAGGGGACTTATCCCTGCCTCTTAATGGATATCGATTAAAAGTGGGTAGAGGTAGTGGTTCATCATCGCTTTGTAGTTCCGTTCGATCCCCTTGAATGGGGTGGCCAAGGCCTCTGGCAGTCTTATAATCTCTAACGAGTCCTAATTGTGTAAATTTAATGGCCGTAATAACACGAAGGGAAAGCTTGAAAGCCACTACGATAAGAAGCTGTGAGGATAATTGTCGAAACCACGGATATGGTACTTACCAACACCAAGCCATACAAGACAAGTTTTCATGCCAGAGATATTCAAGCTCCTGACGGATGGATTTGATGTAAAGGTCAATCCCAGGGATACCAATTACACTACAGAACAGGTGGCTGATGGTATTGAGGAGTTCGAAGGATTGGTGACAGGCTGGGGCACACCTCCACTAGATCAAAATGTCTTCGAGATGGCACGCAATCTTCGGATTATAGCCCACTCGGCAGGATCCGTGAAATATATGTTATCGAAGGATGTTGCAGACAGATATATAATCCCCAAAAGGATCTGCGTCTTCAGCGCAAATGATGCGATAGCCCACAATGTCGCCGAGTCCACAATCGGCTACATGATCGTGGCAAGCCGGAGGTTTCTGGACCATGCCCTAGCGTTTCGCAATAGGGGTATATGGCACGATCCAACCATACCATCAAATGGGCAATATTTGAGTGGGAGTAAAGTTGGCATAGTGGGGGCAAGCAAAGTAGGTCGTCACGTAATTAGGCTACTGAAACCCTTCGATGTCAGGATCCTCGTATTCGACCCATATCTAACCGAGTCGGAGGCTGTTGAACTCGGCGTAGAGAAAATGAGCTTGAATGGAGTATTTTCACAATGCGATTTCATCACAATCCATGCGCCTAGCACGGATGAGACCTTTCACATGATCGGGAAAGAACAGTTTAACCTTACGAAGGAAGATGCAATAATCGTCAACACTTCTAGGGGAAGTGTCATCGATCATGAGGCTTTACTTCGCAAGTGCTCAGAAGGTCGTATCACAGTCGTGCTTGATGTGACCGACCCAGAACCGCTACCGCCAGATAGTGCCTTTCGTAAACTTGAGAACGTTATCATAACTCCCCACATCTCGGGATCTGGCTATTACGGATATCATAGGATCGGAGCATCAACGCTCAAAGCCCTGGAGGATTTCTTTATGGGCAGAAGGGTCGATGGTGAGGTCAATTTCAGGAACTATGTCAGCCTCGCATAATCTCTTTCAAATGAGGATTATCCTACAAAAGGACGATAAACTTATCCATCTCCCTAGCTAGGCCGTCTTGTTTGAGGTATTACCCTATGAAGTCGATGAACGAAGACAGGAGAAGGGAGATCGTCGTGATGGCTGAATTCGATGGCGGAAATCCACAATGCAGCTCAGATATCGTGAAGGTCGATGACACAACCTTCCGCATCTATCCCTATAGTGAGGACCGCGACGATAACTATATGTTTACTCTATTCTAATGCAACAAATCTTATATCTTTAAGCCTACCTCATGCGCTCAGGCGAACGAGATGGCCTTGTTGCAAGTCAAACTGGGCGTTCTGAAGAGGAGCGCGAGGCAGGAGAGAGAAGGACACCGTGTCTGCCAGTTCAACTGCTGGCACGCGCTGGAGGAGAAGTGCGGCGCCTTTCATGGAGAGGCCCTCAGGAGGAGGGGTGGGGACCAGGAGAAATTGGAGGTGGAAGAGGATGAGGAATGAGGTGATCGAGAGGACCGGTTGCGTCCGCACCTGGCTCACTTCAGTGGCGGCCAGGGGGACCGGAAGCCCTGGAACGCGGGAGGTCTACATCGACAGGCTCGCCTACTTCTTGAAGTGGTCACGCCTGGACCCGGACGGCCTGATCGCGCTGGCGAAGGCGGAGCCGGTCAAGGTCAAGAACCTTCTCAACGAGATGATCGTCGCGTGGGAGAAGAAGGGGAGGTCGAGGCAGTACACGAGCGCGACCTTCCGGACGGTCATATCCTTCCTGCGCGAGAACGAGGTCCAGATGGCCGTGAGGGGACCGAAGGTCTTCACGCGCAGCAAAAAGAGGACGGTGACGATCGAGGAGATCAGGCGCCTGATGCAGTTCGCCAACCTGCGGCTGCGCGCCTTCGTCGCCTGTATGAAGGACTGCGGCATGGCACCGATCGACCTCCTGCAGCTCAAGTACGGCGACATAAGGAAGGACCTGGAAGCTGGCAAGGTCCCGATCAGGATCTCCAGGATCAGGCACAAGACGAGGCAGGAGTTTGAGACCTTCCTGGGACCCGACGCGGTCGAATACCTCGGCTACTACCTCGACGCGAGAAGGCGGGGCACGGAGAAGATACCTCCAGAGAAGCTCGACGACAGTTCACCGTTGTTCGCCGGCGAGGTTGCGGGGGCCTTCTCGGACGATGCGCTGAGATCCAACTTCTGGCGCATCAGCAAGAACGCGCAGACAGAGTGGCGCCTCTACGACCTGAGGAAGTTCTTCAGCACCAACCTGAAGGCCTCCGGCGTCAACGACACGCTCGTCGAATGGTGGATGGGGCACAAGCTTTCAAGTTCGATAGATCCTTACTTCTTCAGCCCCGAGAACCAGGAGAGCATCTACATGGGCGCGTATCCTAGAATTTCTCTGAAAGAGGAGAGGGACTTAGAGAAGCTGAGGAAGGAGCAGCTGCTCGACACCGCCCGAATGCTGCGCGTCAGCCCGGAGTTGATAGAGAAGATCAGGCAGGACATATACGCGGGGCAAACGCTAGAAGAGGCGGCTGATGCCCTCGGGCTAAGCCTCGAGGAGAGGATAAGGGGGATGGCGGGGAGCTTGGCAGAGAGGTTCTTCTTGCTCCCCACCGAGGAGCGGGAGAGGATCAGGGGCAAGGCTATGGAGGAGGCAGGGTCGAAGGAGAAGAGGATCCAGGACAAGGTAGTGCCGAAGAAGGACCTCCAGAGCTACCTGGAGGATGGCTGGACATTCGTCTCTGCCCTGGATGGTGACGTCATAGTGAGGAGGTCAGGGCCTTGACCCACCTCTATCTGTTCAGGGGACTTTCTTCTTTAGCCAACCGGATATAGTACCTTTCCCTCTTCAACACCAGATGTTAGCCTGCTCGTTTTGGCAAAAACTCCTATAGCCTCGAGTATGTTGCTCTTTCCAGAGCCATTAGGTCCGGTGAATATAGTTAGGGGTCTTAGCTCTATCAGATCGCTA
>Ga0315282_10013797_pt1 | contig 12119 bp, 5 predicted proteins | sample YL17G07_20_MG_FD_203693 | JGI IMG/M metagenome (GOLD analysis project Ga0315282, IMG submission 203693) | Sediment microbial communities from Yellowstone Lake, YNP, Wyoming, USA - YL17G07_20 | ecosystem: Environmental > Aquatic > Freshwater > Lake > Sediment | place: USA: Wyoming | collected... | reverse complement strand
CCATGTCCATGCTGCTTGCCGGCGGCGTGGGGATGGCGCTGGAGGTCACTCTGCTGCTGGCGCTGCAGACGCTCTCGGGTGTGGTGTACGGGCTGGTGGGGTACGCGATCGGGGCGCAGATGGCCGGCCTGGCCCTTGGGGCGTGGCTCGGTCGGCGGGCTAGCGCGACGGCACGCCGCGCTGGCTGGACCCTCTGCTGGTCGCAGATCGCCCTGGGGGCCGTGGCCGCCGGAGCGTGCAGCGGCGGCGTGCTGCTGTCGGCCGGAGTGGGGCTGGCGTGGAACGCGGCGGCCGCTGTCTTGCCCCTCCTCATGGCGGCTACGGGGGTCCTCGTGGGACTGCAGTTCCCGGCTGCCGTGCGCCTGGCCTCGGGGGCCCAGCCACAGGTGAGCGGCGCGACGGCCCTCTATGCGGCCGACCTGGTGGGCGCCTGCGTCGGGGCCCTGGTGGCCAGTCTGGTGGTCGTGCCGCTCCTCGGGATGCTGACCAGCCTCGGCCTCGCGGGAGTGGCGGCCGTGGTGCCCCTCCCGGCGGCGATCGTGGCTCTGCGCCGGGTGAGGGCGGGCCCGACCTAGCGGCGCCGGCGAGGTGGGCGGGGCAGGCGGTCAGGCTGCCCTGGGCGCACGTCGAGAGGCCCGCGTTCGGGGCCAATTGCGCGCTCCGTGGATTCTAGGGGCAATTCTCGGGTTCGTTTCGGGGGGCGACCTCGGTCCCGGGCGCGGCAGAGCTAACATAATCCGATGCGGGTGCGCCGGCCCGGACACCCTCCGCTGGTGCGGCTCGGCAGAGCCGCGGCTGGACCCGAACGGTTAGCGTCGCCGGGCTGGAGCCCCGCGGGCACTGAGGGGCCGCCCCTTGGTTCGGTCGCCCGTGCCTGCGAGTCACAGCAGGTACCACAGACAGCCGCGGACTACCCCTTCGCCAGCCCCTCGAACAGCGCGATCCGCTCCCCCAACTTCCCCAGCTCCGTCTCCGCCTCGGCGAGACGTTCGCGCTCCTTCGCCACCACGTCGGCTGGGGCCCGGGATGCGAACTGCTCATTGGCCAGCTTGCCGGCCACGCGATCGCGGTCCCCCTCCGCCTTGGCAAGGCGCTTCCGCAGTCGCTCCAGTTCGGCGACGGCATCCACCAGGCCCTCGGCAGGCACGAAGACCTCGACCCCTTCTCCCAGCGCCGCCGCCGCGCGCGCCGGACGCTGCGCGCGATCGGTGGTGACCTGCAGCGACGCCAGGTGGCCGTGAGCGCTCAGCTCGACGCTGAGGCCGGCGAGCGCGCCGGCCAGCTCGTCATCCTGCGCGATGACGACGACCGGCACCGGCTGCCGCGTCGGCACGCCGAGGTCAGCTCGGGCCTGGCCGACACACGCGCCGACGCTCATCACGGAGGCCATGAGGCGTTCCGCCTCGAGGTCCCGCCGCGCGGGGTCGGTCTCCGGGAACGGCTGCACCGCGATGCTGCCGGTGCCGTCGCTGAGGCGTTGCCAGATGTCCTCCGTGATGAACGGCATCACCGGGTGGATGGCGCGCACGAGGGCACTCAGCACATCGCGCAACACCGCCAGCACGACCGGCCGCCGCGGACTGCTCTCGTCGTAGATCGCCGGCTTCGCGAACTCCAGGTACCAGTCGCAGAACTCGTTCCAGACATGCTGGTACAGCGCCGCGGTGGCCACGGCGATGTCGTAGCTGCCGAACGACCGCCCGACCGTCTCCAGCGCGGCATGCAGGCGGCTGAGGATCCACCGGTCGGCGAGGTTGAGCTGCGGGCTGCCCGGAGCGGGCAGGGGCGCGGTCTCAGCGCCCTCCAGCGCGCGCAGGACGAGGCCCGACGCTTGCCAGAGCTTGTTGCAGAAGTTGCGGGCTCCCCGGATCTTGGGGTAGTCCCAGCGGGCTTCGCTGCCAGACTCCTCGACGCGGCTGCGGTCCAGCCGCATGTCCTGGCCGTGCGTGATCATCGAGGCGAGGGCGAAGCGTGTGGCATCGCTCCCGTACTCGGCGATCAGCTCCATCGGGTCCACCACGTTGTCCTTGATCTTGGACATCTTCTCGCCCTTCTCGTCCAGGATCAAGCCGTGGATGAAGACCTCGGCGAAGGGCCGGTCGCGCATGAGGTCGGCGGCCATCGTGATCATGCGCGCGACCCAGAAGAAGATGATGTCGTAGGCCGTGACCAGCACGGAGGTGGGGAAGAAGTAGTGCAGCTCGGGCGTGTCATCTGGCCACCCGAGGGTGGAGAACGGCCAGAGACCTGAGCTGAACCAGGTATCGAGAACGTCCTCCTCCTGCACCAGCGGGCCGCCGCACACGGGGCACGCCTCGGGGTCCTCGCGATATGCGCGCTGATCGTGGCAGTTGATGCAGGTCCAGACGGGGATCTGGTGGCCCCACCAGAGCTGGCGCGAGATGCACCAGTCCCGCACGTTCTCCAGCCAGTCGGTGTAGACTTTGGTCCAGCGTTCCGGCACGAACCGCACCGCGCCGCTGCGGACCGCGTCCAGCCCGGGCCCGGCCAGCGGCTCCATGTGCACCCACCACTGCTCGCTGACCAGCGGCTCGATGATGGTTCCGCACCGGTCGCACGTGGGGATCTCGTGCGCGTATGGCTCCACCTTGACCAGCAGCCCCTCGGCCTCGAGGTCCGCCACGACTCGCCGGCGGCACTCGAAGCGCTCCAGGCCGGCGTACCGGCCCGCCTCCTCCGTCATGTTGCCGTCCGGGCCGATCACGACCACCGATGGCAGGTGGTGCCGGTGACCGATCTCGAGGTCATGCGGGTCGTGCCCGGGCGTGACTTTGAGCGCGCCAGTTCCCACCGCGGGGTCCACATGTTCGTCGGCCACCACCGGGATCTCCCGCTGCATCAGCGGCAGCACGACGCTCCGCCCGAGGAGGTGCCGGTAGCGCTCGTCCTCCGGGTGCACGGCGACCCCGGTGTCCCCGAGCATCGTCTCGGGACGGGTCGTGGCCACCACGACGCCCCCCAGTCCGGGGCCGTTCGGAGGGGCCGCATGCGGAGCATCCGGCCCAGGGCCGGATGGGGCTCCCGCCCCATTCGGCCCCTCCCCGGAGGCGGCGAGCGGGTACCGGATGTACCAGAAGTGCGACTGCTCCGGACGCTGCTCCACCTCCAGGTCGGAGAGGCTGGTGCGGCAGCGCGGGCACCACGAGACCATGCGGGCGCCTTGGTAGATGAGCCCGCGCTCGTACATCGAGCAGAAAGCCTCGCGCACCGCGCGCGACAGGCCCTCGTCGAGCGTGAACCGCTCCCGGCGCCAGTCCACCCCCGCGCCCAGCCGCCGCAGCTGTGCGGTGATCGCGCCGTGGTGGTCCTCCTTGACCTTCCAGACCCAGTCCACGAAGCGTTGGCGCCCGAGGTCGTGCCGCGTGAGCCCCTGCTCCTGCAGCAGCCGCCGCTCAGCCACGATCTGCGTGGCAATGCCGGCGTGGTCACAGCCCGGTAGCCACAGCGCCTCGAAGCCGCGCATGCGGTGCCAGCGCGTGAGCAGGTCCATGACGGTGTCCTGGAGCGCGTGGCCCATGTGGAGGGCGCCGGTCACGTTCGGCGGAGGGATGACGATGCAGAAGGGCGGCCTGTCGGGGCGGACGTTGGCCTCGAACACGCCCTCCTCCAGCCAGTAGCGACCCCAGCGCTCCTCGACATCGCGCGGGTCGTAGGGCCGCGAGCCCTCTCGGCCCGGTCCGGTCGCCTCGCTCATGGCGCAGACCCCCTGCTCACAAATGAACGGGCCATCCGCCTGCGCGGGGATGGCCCGGTCTTGCCGACGCGCGGTTGGTCGCCGCCGCTAGACCAAGGCGGCGTCCAATACTTGGTCCATGTGGTCCACGAAGACGAACTGCATATCCTCACGCACGTTCGACGGGATCTCGTCCAGTTCCTTGAGGTCCTTCTCGTTCTCTTTGGGGATGATTACGCTGCGCAGGTGCGCACGGTGCGCGGCCAGGACCTTTTCCCGGATGCCGCCCACCGGCAGCACCTTGCCCCGCAGCGTCACCTCACCCGTCATGGCCAGGGTTCGCCGCACCGGCCGCTGGGTCATCGCGCTGAGCAGGGCCACGGCGATCGTGATGCCGGCCGAGGGGCCCTCCTTGGGCACGCCGCCGGAGGGCACGTGGATGTGGATGTCGTGCTTCTCGAACAGGTTCGGCTCCAGGCCCAGGTCGGCCGCCTTGGCCCGCGCATAGGAGAGCGCGGTCTGCGCCGACTCGCGCATGACCTCCCCGAGCCGGCCCGTCAGCAGCAGATCGCCCTTGCCAGGGACCAGGCTGACCTCGATGTTGAGCACATGTCCGCCGGTCTCCGTATACGAGAGGCCGGTAGCGACCGCCACCTCATCATGCGTGTCGGCGTCGTCATCGAGGTAGCGCCGCGGGCCCAGCAGCGCCTCCAGCCGGCGAGGCGTGACGGTGACCGGCCGGTCGCTGCCCTTGGCCACTTGCCGGGCGACCTTGCGGCATATGCCCGCCACCTGCCGCTCGAGCTCCCGCACGCCCGCCTCGCGCGTGTAGGAGCGGATCAAGGCCGAGATGGCGCCCTTCTGGAAGCGCAGCGACTTGCCGCTGAGGCCGTGGTTGGCGAGCTGCTTGGGGATGAGAAAGCCGCGCGCGATCGCCGCCTTCTCCTCATCTACATAGCCCGCGAACTCCAGCACCTCCATGCGGTCGCGCAGCGCTGGGGGGACCGTATCGAGCACGTTACCCGTGGCGATGAACATCACGCGGGAGAGATCGAAGGCGACCTCGAGGTAGTGGTCACTGAAGGCGTTGTTCTGCTCCGGGTCGAGCGCCTCCAGCAGCGCCGAGGAGGGGTCACCGCGGAAGTCCACGCCGATCTTGTCAATCTCGTCCAGCATGAAGACCGGGTTGTTGAAGCCGCAGTGGCGGACCGCCTGGATGATGCGTCCCGGCATGGCCCCTACGTACGTGCGGCGGTGCCCCCGCACCTCGGCCTCGTCGCGCACGCCGCCCAGCGAGACCCGCACGAACTCCCGGCCCATGGCGCGGGCAATGGAGCGCCCGATCGAGGTCTTGCCCACACCAGGCGGGCCCACGAAGCACAGGATCGGGCCCTTGGTGGTGGCCACCAGGCTGCGGACCGCCAGGAACTCCACCACGCGCTCCTTGATCTTCTTCAGCCCGAAGTGGTCCTCGTCCAGGATGCGCTCGGCGCGGTCTATGTCCAGGTTGTCCTGGGTCGCCTTCTGCCAGGGCAGCGCTACCAGCCAGTCGAGGTACGTGCGGATGACGCTGCTCTCCGGGGCCACGGGCGGCATGCGCTCCAGCCGCTCGACCTCCTTGACGGCGCGCTCGGCCGCCTCCTCCGGCATGCCGCACTCCTCGATCTTCTGGCGGTACTCGTCCGCCTCGTGCGTCATGCCCTCCCGGTCGCCCAGCTCATCCTGGATGGCGCGAAGCTGCTCCCGGAGGTAGAACTCGCGCTGCGAGGACTGCATCTCGTCCCGCACGCGCGTGTGGATGCGGCGTTCGAGTTCGAGGATCTCCAGCTCGTCCGTCAGGTGCCGGTGCAGCTGCTCCAGCCGGGCCACGGGGTCAGACAGCTCCAGCAGCGCCTGCTTGTCCGGCACGCGGATGCTGAGGTACGCGGCCGCCAGGTCGGCCAGCTTGCCGGCCGACCGGACGTTCATGGCCTTGACGAGCACTTCGGGCGGGATGCTCCGACTGAGGTTCAGGACCTGCTCAAACTGGCCCAGCACGCTCCGCATCAAGGCCTCGGTCTCCGGCTGCTCGTCCTCGACCTCGATGATCTCCTCGACCTCGGCCTCAAAGAGAGGCTCGGTGCGCGCAAAGCGCAGGATGCGTCCGCGCGCCAGACCCTCCACGACGACCCGGGTCGTGCCGTCCGGCAGATCCAGCACCTGGACGTGCCGGGCGATGCAGCCGACCTGGTACAGCCCGTCGGGTGCGGGCTCTTCTTCCTCCGGGTCGCGCTGCGCCACCAGCAGCAGGTTGCGGCCGCGCAGTCGGGCGTCCGCCAGCGCCCGGACCGACGGCGGGCGCATCACGATCAGCGGGATGACCATGGACGGGAAGACCACGATGTCGTGCACCGGCAGCACCGGCAGCAAGTGCAGGCCCGTGGCCTCCTCCTCGGGTTCAGCGACAGCAGCACGCGGTGCGTCGTCCATGGGGTCTCCGTCAACCGAGAGCCGGCCTCCGCGGCCGACCGCTGGAGTCTCTATTCGCTGTGACGGGCGCGCAGTCCCTCTTGGCGCAGGCCCCACGCCGGAGGTGGGTGGACAGGGCTCGCCAGCCTGGCGGGGCTGCGGTCCGCCTGTAGGGCGCGCACCCGTGGCGCGCCCTCCGTGTCGTTCGGGTGGTGGCGCGCCCGTCCGCACCGTTGTAGGGGCGACCCAATGTGGTCGCCCGTCCGGCTTCCGGCGCGGGGTGGAACCCGCGCCCTACAGGCCGGCCAGACCCACCCTCATCCGCTGGGGCAGCCAGGAGGGCTATGAGGCCGATCAAGGGTCAGCGAAGGGCCTCTCCGTCTGGGCCGAACGGCGCGCCACAGACGCCAACGAGCCGCCTCGACGCCGAGCGGGAGCCTCAGCTCCCGTCGCGCGGAAGCGGCCCGAGGGTCGCGAACGATGGCCGGCTACGCCGTCTTCTGACGGGCGCCGGGCTGACCGGCGGTGTGCGGGCGGCGCTGGAGCTGCGGGGGCTCCTCCCCCCGGACACAGGCCTTGGTGATCCGGCACTCGGCCACGTCGCCGGCCGAGGGCACCTCGAACATTACGTCCAGCATCAGGCCCTCGATGATGGTGCGCAGCGCCCGGGCGCCCGTGCTGCGCTTCTTGCTCATCTCGCGGGCCATCGTGGCGATCTCATCGAGCGCGTCTTCGTCGAACGCCAACTCCACATTGTCCAGCAGCGACATGATCTTCTGGTACTGCTTGACGAGGGCGTTGCGGGGTTCGGTCAGGATGCGGCGCAGCGCGTGCTGGTCCAGCGGCTCCAGCGTCGCCATCACCGGCAGCCGCCCGATGAACTCGGGGATCAGCCCGAACTTCATCAGGTCCTCCGGCGTGGCCTGCGCCAGCAGCTCGCCCGTCTCCCGCTCGTCGGCCTGTGCGGGCTTGGTGCCGAAGCCGAACGCCCGGTTCTGCGTGCGCGTGCGGATCACATCCGTCAGCCCATCGAAGACCCCGCCGCAGATGAAGAGGATGTTGGTCGTGTCAATCGGCAGGTACTCCTGCTGCGGGTGCTTGCGGCCGCCGTGCGGGGGCACGTTGGCGACAGTGCCCTCCAGGATCTTCAGCAGCGCCTGCTGCACCCCCTCGCCGGACACGTCACGCGTGATGGAGGGGTTGTCCTCCTTGCGCGCCAGCTTGTCTATCTCGTCAATGTAGACGATGCCCTGCTGGCAGCGCTCAATGTCGTTGCCCGCCGCGAGGAAGAGCTGCAGCAGGATGTTCTCGACGTCCTCGCCGACGTATCCGGCCTCGGTGACCGCGGTCGCGTCGGCGATCGTGAAGGGCACGTCGAGGAACTTGGCCAGCGTCTGGGCCAGGAGCGTCTTGCCGCAGCCGGTGGGGCCGATCAGGAGGATGTTGCTCTTGTCCAGCTCGACGTCCGTGTCCAGGCGCCCGAGGCGCACGCGCTTGTAGTGGTTGTAGACCGCTACCGAGAGCACGCGCTTGGCGTGGTCCTGACCGACGACGTACTGGTCCAGGACGGCGTGGATCTCCTTCGGCGTGGGGACCGAGCCTTCGGCAGGGCTGCGGGAGGCGGCCTCCTCATGCTTCCCCTTGATGATGCGGTTGCAGAGGGCCACGCAGTCCACGCAGATGTAGACGCCGGGGCCGGCGATGAGGTCGCGGACCTGGCCGGGCTTCTCCTTGCCGCAGAACGAGCAGCGCAGCGGGCGACCTTCTCCCGAGCGGCCTGTCGGCATGAGCGTGTCTCCTATTCAACAAGCTGAGGGCGGGACGACCGCAGCACGCCCGCTCACGAAGGCGGCCACCGCGTGCTGTCGTCGTCAGGCTGCTTCTCGGCCACGAAATCTACCAAGCCGTACTCCACGGCCTCCGTGGCGGTCATGTAGTAGTCCCGGTCGGTGTCCTGCTCGATGCGCTCCATCGGCTGGCCGGTGTGCTTGGCCAGGATCTGGTTCAGCCAGTCGCGCGTGCGCAGGATCTCGCGTGCGTGGATCTCGATGTCCACGGCCTGCCCGCCGATGCCGCGGGCCCAGGGCTGGTGGATCAGCATGCGCGCATAGGGGAGGGCCGCCCGGTGGCCGGCGGCGCCGCCGGCGAGCAGCACGGCCGCCATGCTGGCCGCCATGCCGATGCACCAGGTGTGCACCTCGGGCTGGATGTACTGCATCGTGTCGTAGATCGCCATCCCGGCGTACGGGTCCCCGCCGGGGCTGTTGATGTACATGCTGATCTTCTCGGTCGGGTCCTCGCCCTGCAGGTACAGCAACTGCGCCACCACTAGATTGGCGATCTGGTCGTCAATGGGGGTACCGATGAAGACAATCCGCTCCTTGAGCAGCCGCGAGTAGATGTCCTGGGCCCGTTCCCCACGCGGCGTCTGCTCGATGACCATCGGGATGAGAGGCATCGCTTACGTCTCCTCGTCAGCTTCGGTCGTGGGGGCGGCCTCCGCGGCCGCCTCCGGCTTGGGCTCCTGCGGCTCCAGCTCGGCCCTAGACTCATCCAGCGAGACGTCCTCCACTTCGGTCGTAGGGGCGCCCTCCGTGGCCGCCTCGGGTTTGGGCTCCTGCTGCGGCTCCAGCTCGGCCTTCAGCTCCTCCAGCGACACCTCCTCCACCTCAGCCAGCTCGATCACCCGGTCCAGCACCTTCCGGCGTCGCGCCGCGCCCCGCAGGGCGTCATGGCGTTCCGCCGGGATCTCCGCGAGGCTCATCTTGGGTAGGTCGAACCCGCGCTCCCGGGCTTCCTGCTCCCACTCGGCCAGAACTTCGTCGTCACTGGCCTCGATTCCCTCCTGCTCGGCGATCGCTTCCGTAGCGAGCAGCACCGTGAGCTGGCTGCGGGCTGCGGCCGCCTCCACGGCCACCAGAGCCGCGGGTTCCAGGCCCAGCGTCTTCAGCATCTCGTCAGGATCGTCGCCCTGCGTCCGCAGCAACGCCCGCAGTTCCTCCGTCCGCCCCTCGGCCGCTGACTGCACCATCCGTGGCGGCAGCTCCACCACGGTGGTCTGCGCCAGGTGACGCAGCACCTGCCGCGTGAGCGCGCCCTGCATCGCCTCCGTGCGCTCCGTGCGCAGTTGCCCGCGCACCTGCTCCCGCATCTCCTCCAGCGTCTCGACCCCGCCCGCGTCGCGGGCGAACTCGTCGTCCAGCTCCGGCACGCGCCGGGCCTTGATGTCGCTGATCGTTAGCTCAAACTCCGCTTCCTTGCCCGCGAGTTCCTCGCTGTCGAAGTCCTCCGGGTAACGTTCGGTGACGCGGAACGTCTCGTCGAGCTTGTGGCCGAGCACGTGCCTATCCAGAGGCGGCGTGAGGGTCCCCTGACCCGCCACGACGACCTCGGATGCCACCTCCCAGGGCTCCGCCTCGCCCGGCCAGAAGAGCCGCATCTCCAGGTACACGCTGTCGCCCGGCTGCACGTCCTCGCGCCCCGCGTCCTCCTGCTTGGCGGCCGCTTGGCGCAGCGTCTCGATCCGCTCTGCCACGTCCTCGTCCGTCGGTTCCACGGGCGCTCGCTTGAGGTGCAGGCCCTGGTACGGGGCCAACTCCGGCTTGGGCCGTCGGGTCACGGCCAGCGTGAGCAGCAGCGGCTGCCCCTCGTCGGGACGGACCTCCCCCGGCTCCTCGAAGTCGATCACGTCGAGCCCGGAGAGCTCAATGCCGCGCTGCAGCACCTCGGGGGCCATCTGGTCCCACGCCGCCTGCTTCACCTTGTCAGCGCCCAGCTCGTTGCGCAACCGCCACCGGGGGGTCTTGCCCGGGCGGAACCCGGGCACGCGTACCATCTGGCTCAGCTCGCGGTACACGTCGTCAAAGGCGCGGTCAACGCGCTGTACCTCGACCTGGACCTGCAGCTCTGCCGCACTCTCGGGCAGCTCGCGAACCTGGACCTGCAACGTCAAGCCCCCTCGTGCTGTTCGGCTATCACTTTCGCCGATGGGAGTGACTTCCGGCCGAAGCTATCGTAACGTTTCCGGCACCGCTGCGCCGCCCCAAGCCGGAGCTGCCGCCGCCAGGACGCCGGGCCTCGCGCAGCCCGCCGCGGCCAGCCGCGCACCAGCCAGGACGGGGGCTCTGTTCAGAGCAGAACGGTGCGGAATGAGGAGCGCATGGAAGCCTGGAAGTACGGCGAGGGTCTGGTGGGCGCGGAGAGATTCGAACTCTCACGGGTCTCCCCACGTGATCCTAAGTCACGCATGTCTACCATTCCATCACGCGCCCGAGGCGGCCCGGGGCCGCGACAGCAGCCCTGCCCGAGGCCCACGGAGGGTAGCTTCGGCCCGGGGCAGGAGGTGTATCTGGTGGGTCGTGCAGGATTCGAACCTGCGACCTTGGGATTAAGAGTCCCCTGCTCTACCAGCTAAGCTAACGACCCACCATGTCCCGGCCGCGATCGGCGGCGAGGTGACGCCGCCTGTTGTGGTTAGGGTGGCACGCCCGGAGGGACTCGAACCCCCGACCCACGGATCCGAAGTCCGTTGCTCTAGCCAACTGAGCTACGGGCGCACAGGTTCCTGACGACTCGTACTGCCCCTTCGGTGGGGTGGGCGACGGGACTTGAACCCGTAACCGCCGGAGCCACAGTCCGGTGCTCTGCCAATTGAGCTACGCCCACCGCTTGGCTGTCTGCCGGTCGGACCGCGGGCCACTGCTGGCACGCCCGGCCCGATTCGAACGGGCGACCCACTGCTTAGAAGGCAGTTGCTCTAGCCTCTGAGCTACGGGCGCATGTTCCCGACTAGTGCCGCTGCGCAGCGCCACGGCGTCTGGAGCGGGAGACCGGGATCGAACCGGCGACCGTCAGCTTGGAAGGCTGGCGCTCTACCAACTGAGCTACTCCCGCTCGCCACGCGCGGCTCCGGAGCTGCTGGTCGGGGCGGCCGGATTTGAACCGGCGACCTCGTGCTCCCAAGGCACGCGCGCTAGCCAAGCTGCGCCACGCCCCGGTCTTCCGGAGCCCAAACGCCACGGTCGAAGTATAGCAGAAGCCCTACCGAGCGTCAAGCTAAGCCGAGACGCTCAGGCGCCCGCCGGGAGCCTCTGCGTGCTGCACCCCGCCCCGTCTCCTCCCCAGCAGACTCTCCGTCACCGCGGCTGCCGACCGCTGGGACGGCAGAGCGAAGCTCTACCGCCTCCCCCGCGCGTACTCCGCGTTGAACGCGTGACCGTCGAAGCGCTCCTCGTCGGTCAGCTCATCCAGGAACACCGGTTGCCGTGTGCGCCGGCTCACCTTGGCCGCAAGGGCGACCTTGATGGAGTCGAGCACGTCGCGCAGCGGCAGCGGCGCCTCGCCGGCCGCTATGGCTCCCAGGTACGTGCGCAGCAACGCCTCGTACAGCTTGCCAGCGTCCACCGTCGCCGTCTCCACCCCGCCGGTCGTGGTCACGGTCATCTGCCACTGGTGGTGCGGTGAGCCGAGCTGGAACAGCGCGATGCGCCCGTCACCGTACGCGGCGTGGAACACATCGGTGCCACCATGGGAGGCAACCCAGGCCACCGACCGAATCCCCGCCCCGAGCAGCCCGCCCATCATCTCCACGGTGTGGATGCCGTAGTTGAAGAAGTCGCCCGGTCCGCTGAAGAAGGCCGACACGACCTCGCCGCGCTCCGCCAGGCGCTCCCGCAGCTCCCGCACCTCGACGGCCCAGCGCAGCGACGAGCCGCCCATGATGAGCGTGCCGTGCTTCGCCTCCAGGTTCAGCAGCTCGTTGAGGTCCCGGAGGTTGCCGACGATGGGCTTGTCTATCCAGACCGGCTTGCCCGCCTCGATGAACGGCCGGGCGCGGTCGAGGTGGTTATCCCAGTCGGCTGAGTGAACGATGGCAGCATCCACTAGCGCGGGCATGTCCTCGAGGCGCTCGCATGCCGCCGGGATGCCGTGCTCCGCGGCGAACTGCGCCGCATAGCCATCCGGCCGGGCGGCGCCG
>Ga0315282_10013796_pt1 | contig 12119 bp, 8 predicted proteins | sample YL17G07_20_MG_FD_203693 | JGI IMG/M metagenome (GOLD analysis project Ga0315282, IMG submission 203693) | Sediment microbial communities from Yellowstone Lake, YNP, Wyoming, USA - YL17G07_20 | ecosystem: Environmental > Aquatic > Freshwater > Lake > Sediment | place: USA: Wyoming | collected... | reverse complement strand
ACCCGAACGATGACCCGGACAATATTTTCTGGGAACGTTATAAGCGCCTCGATCCGGTGAGTGAGCTCATCGGAGCGGAAAACACTTTCTATCCGGCCGCATTTCTTTTTACGGACACCGGTGAGAGAATCGCCTTAGTTGAGGATGGCGACTGTCCCTTCATCCAAGAGACGGGAATTTACACAAAGATCCGGCACTATAAGTATACGAGGCCGACAGGGATTAATCCTCTTACGGCCTTTCTTCGGGAAGAGATTTCGAGACTAAATCCTGCGAAAATAGGACTCAATATTTCTGAGACCGAACCGGTTGCCGACGGCCTGACGGCGGGGCTGAAAAAAATCATCGAAAAAACCGTGGGAGAGGAATTCTCAAAAAAGCTCGTCTCGGCGGAAGATGTTATCGTGACGTTATGGGGTCAGAAGCTGGTCCAAGAGCAGGAATATATCCGGAGATCTGCTCAAATTGCTCATGAGTTAATGATTGCCGCTTTTAAGAATGTCAAGCCGGGAAAAACTTCGGCTAAAGACGTTTTTGATTTTGTCAGGACGAGAATGAGAGTTAACGGCTGGCGCGTCGGTTGGGACGAAAAAATGTGCCCGATCGTCAGGATTGGGCCCTTGGCGGATCTTCCTCAGGACAAAAATATGGCGAATCCGGGCTCAATCCTCAGTATTAATGCCGGCGCTTTGACGAAAGGCTATTCCAATGACCTCGACAGGACGGCCTACATCCTTAAAGAAAGAGAATCTGTGCCGCCGAATGAAATCCAATTCATGTGGTCGACGCTGCGCCGAGCCGTTGAAGCCGTGGTCAAAGCCATGAGACCTGGAACCGTTGGGCGTGATGTCGATGAGATAGCCAGAAAGATCATTAAAGGCGCTGGGTTTGAAGAATACGGATACCAAACGGGTCATCCTGTCGGGGTCTGGGTTCATGACATCGGAACATTCATCGGACCCCAACACCCTCATTATGGGAGGAAAGTGAATTTAAAACTTCATGAAGGGGAAGTTTTTGCCATCGAACCCGGGATCAGCATGTTCTCTAAAGAATTGAGCGCCCAGATCAGTCTTCATCTGCAGGAAATGGTTGTCGTTACGAAAAAAGGAGGGGAATATTTAATTCCTCCTCAAAGAGAGATTTTTCTCATAAGATAGCATAAAGGAGATCTATCAATTTTTTATCCGCTTCGATTTCGCAAAGTATTGAGCGTTGAGAAAAGAACGAAACCGAGCTTGGCAGCCCCGTTTTAGCAGCCAAAAGAAACGATCCCGCGCTTCAAAAAGGCGGCCTTAGGACGGGGTGGCTGTATAATGGGCCGAATCGTCATCGGTCGGAGGCTGAAATGCTGAAAAAAACATCCGCACGAACCATCGGTTTCGTTTTGGTCATCGTTCTCCTTGCTCGAATTTCCGTTGCGCAGGCAAAAAAAGGCGTCATCCCTCCGGAGAGCGTCCGGACGGACGCGCTCCGAAAGCAAGTGGACTCCCGCATCGACGCCCTGAGCGGGCGGATGATCGAGATCAGCGATTGGATGTACAAGAATCCCGAGTCCGGCTTCCTGGAGTTCAAGGCGTCGGCGATGCTGGTCGACGAGCTGAAGAAGAACGGCTTCGAGGTCGAAACGGGCGTGCCCGGACTGGACCCTGCCTTCGACAGGCTGAAAATCATCGGGGGACTCCCGGCGGATTACGCGGGCCCATCCGGTTTGCCCACGGCCTTCAAGGCGAAATACAAGGGGAAATCCGAACATCCCGTAATCGGAATCATCGTCGAGTACGACGCCCTCCGCGGCAATCCGCCGTTCCACGGGTGCCAGCACAACATGCAGGGACCCACGGGGCTCGGCGCGGCAATCGCCCTCGCGGAGGTCATGGAGGCGAACAAGGTCCCCGGAAGCGTGTGGGTGATCGGAGCCCCGGCCGAGGAAGTGGGGCCTCCGACGAAGGCCGCGCAGGCGAAGGCGGGCTACTACGACGGCGTCGACGTCATGCTCAGGAGCCACGGCACCGCGCGAGAAACCCTTCGCTATCCGGGCGGCTTTTCGTCCCGGAACATCCGCCAGATGAAATACACCTTTCACGGCCGGTCCGCGCACGCCCAAAGCGCATGGGAGGGTAGGAGCGCGCTCGATGCGGTCCTCCTTCTTTTCCATTCCGTCGATATGATGCGCGAGCACTCGCAGCCCCAGTTTCGATTTCACGGCATCGTGAGCGACGGCGGCGTCGCCCCGAATATCGTCCCCGAGACGGCCTCGGCGACCATGTGGATCCGCCACATCATTGACCAGACGCCGGAAGGCGCAGTGAGCCCCAAGAAAGCGGGGACGATGATCGACGGAAAGGTGGTCGAGCTCGACAACATGGCCAAGGGCGCCGCCCTCGCGACCGGGACCACGGTGGACATTGATCACTACGGGGAGTATGTACCGGGCGTTTCGGTCGGGGCGCTCAACGACGTCGCTTTCCAGTACGCGGTCGATTACGGCGGGGTGAAGGTCGGCGAGCGGGCGGTCCCAAACGACTGGGAGGAAACGGGATACGCGACCCTGGTCGTGCCCGGCGCCCACATCGCTATCGGAACGGAGGGCATTCCGGAGGTGCCGGGGCACTCGAAGCCGAACGCGGACATCGGCGTCAGCCCGGCAGGGCACGACTCCCTGGTGCTGACTTCCAAGGTTATGGCTGCGGTCGCGTTACGTTTGGTGACGGACGGCGGCTTGCTGCGGCAGGTTAAGGCGGAGCATGCTCAACTGGTTCAAAAATACAACCAATAGCAAGGATCCTTCTGCAGGGCTAATTCGGCTAGACTGTAGATATCCTCGAGGAAGGCGGGATTTGGGATATTACGATCTGGACGGAACCCCGCTGCCCGGGCAGGAGACAGGACTCCCGAGGCTATTCGCTGACGCTTATTCGCGTCAGGCGTTAGGCTTCGAGCTAAAATAATTCTAATAACGAGGAGGTTCAGGCCATGTCCAAGCGAAGTCATTTCGTATTTTTTTTGGTGGTTCTCTCTCTGCTCCTAACGGGCTGCAAGAGTGCCAAGGAAGAGAAGATTGAGGCCGTCTCCGGCACGAAGAGTAATCGATATGAAGACCTGATGAGTCTGTTCAAGGAGTGGCGCGAGTTCCAGAAGCCTAAGGTTACGGACGAGGTGCCGGATTACACCGCGGCGGCGATGAAGGAACAGAGGAGCGCGTTGGAGAACTACCGGGGCCGGCTAACCGCCATCGATAGTAGCGGCTGGCCGATCCCGCAGCAGGTGGATTATCACATCGTCCGGGCGGAGATGAACGGACTCGATTTTGATCATCGGGTGTTGCGTCCGTGGTCACGGAATCCGTGCTTCTACAGCGTTATCGAGCAGTCCCCGACAGATATGCCCGTTCGGGAAGGGCCCATAATGGAAGGGATGCTATGTCTCTGGAAGGTAAAATACAAGTTTCCTCTTGCCGAGAAGGAAAAAACGGAGTTTCGGATGAAGCTCCAAGCGATCCCGAAGATTCTCGAGCAGGCTAAGGGGAATCTTGTTGAGGAGGCGAAGGACCTCTGGTTTCTCGGCATCCGGAAGAAGAAGGAAGAGAGCTCCATTCTGACCAATTTAGCCAAACGTCTGGCTGAGCAACATCCGGACTTGGTATCCGATGCAGAAATGGCCAAGGCGGCGGTGGATGACTTTCGGGCCTGGCTCGAGACAAAGCAGAGCCGCATGACCGCAACCTCCGGCATCGGGATTGAGAACTATAACTGGTATATGAAGAATGTCCATCTTGTTCCCTACACCTGGCAGGACCAGTTGGTTATTATTCAAGGCGAATTGGATCGGGCGGTGGCCAGCCTCAAGCTCGAGGAACACCGAAATCGGACGCTTCCCGAGCTGCAATCAGTGGCGAGCGAGGAGGAATTCCGGCGGCGTTCAAACGAAGCCCTGAATTACTATATCGAGTTCCTCCGCAAAGAAGAAATCCGGACGGTTCCCGATTATATGTATGATGCCCTGAAGAGGCCGACCGTCATCGGGGACAGAATATTGGGAGAGGGCCGGTTCGTTCCCCCGGGCGGCCTTCGGGACTTCTTTACGCTGGTCTCTTATTGCGACCCGCTGACCATGCAGTGTCATGGCGGGATTCATTGGCCGGACTTCGCCAGGATGGTCAACGAGCCTCATCCGAGTCTCATCCGGCGGGGGCCTCTTCTCTATGACATTTGGGATAGTCGCTGCGAGGGGTTGGCGACAGCGAATGAAGAGATGATGATGCATCTGGGATTATTCGACAAGCGTTCGCCGAGAGTACGTGAACTCATCTATATGCTTCTCGCGAACCGCGGCGCAAGAGCCATGGGCGATTTGAAAATGCATAGTAACGAGTTTACCTTAGATGATGCTGTTAATTATGCTTGTGAATGGACGCCCTACGGCTGGCTGTCCAGAGAAGGGAATACGGTCTGGTTTGACGAGTCACTCTACCTAAACCAGCCCTTCTATGGCGCGAGCTATGTCGTGGGCAAGGTTTATATCGAAAAGCTGCTCTCGGATTGCGCTCGCCAGCAGGGAAAGAAATTCAACCTGAAGGCGTGGTGGGATGAGTTCCACGGAGCCGGACTGATTCCCGTATCGCTGATCCGGTGGCAAATGACCGGTCTCGACGATGAGATTAAGAAATTGTGGTAGCGGTCCCCTTCGTTTTATCGCATGGCCTTCTTCTGGCGCTGTTCGAGAACCGGATATCTTCGGGGATAAATTTTCCTAGATCGTCGGATTTCCTGTCCGTCGCCTTGTCGAGTTTTGCCTATGTATATCTCGCTAATTTTTAAAGGATTATTCCGGTTTGGCTGGACCGGGTTTTTGTTTTTGTGACCGAAATGTGACTATTAGGGACAATCCTCCTAAACACGCTGGACTCCGGATCCAGGGCCGTTTTATTTATTAATCCGCCACTCGATCAATCCGCCCTCATACCAGGTGGTATCGTCCCGCATCCAATTCGCATCCGGGGGGCCGAGCAGTCCTTTCTTATAGGTCTTGGCCTGGAGCTGAATTTCGAGGCGAAGGGCCTTGGTCGTGACCGGCTCGAAACGGACGGTGTTGAATTTATCCTTGTCCACTCCGTAGGCGTCCGACGTCTTGACCGGCTTCCAGGCGTTCCCTTCTTTATAGACGAGATGCCAGACGCTGGGCGCCGGGCAATACTGCTTGTCATCCTTCCAATAAACGTCGACCGATGCGACCCTGGTCGCCTTCGGAAAATCGTACTGAACCCAGGCCCGATCTCCGGTCTGGGGACGCAGCCTCAGGAAATAGGACGACCCATCTTCGGAATTGACCGGCTCGAGCTGGTCGAAGATGGCCTTGATATCTCCGCTCCCGTCCTGGGCGTTGGGATAAAGCCGCTGGGCGATAGTCGGCAGCTTGTGGTCCGGATAGTTTTCGGCGAACGTGCCGTTGCCGCACGACGATGTCGCCTTGCTCGTCGATGCGATCGTCGGCACGGGAGGCAGCTCCACCCTCGATTCCTCGCGGGCCAGCCACACCGCCATTTCTCCCGGGCCGCGGTTCCCGAATGCGTAGAACGGGACGGCACTGTTCGGTCGCATCCAGTAAATGAAAGAGCCGGGGCCCGAAATAACGGTGCGGGCGATGATCCTTTGGGTCTCGGCCTCGGTCCTGTCCCACGTCCTTCTGGAGTTAAAGGGAAGAGGCCGCGCGATATCTCCGATCTCGATCAGCTCATCTGTGAGGTTGTGGAAATGGAGGGTCCAGGCCTCGGTAGTGGTACAGTTTGAAGCTATTGACTTTTAGATCGCTTGGGATTATTGTTCTATTTGCGATCAACGGGGTTCAAAAAGCTCGGTGCCTGTTTGACCATGATCGGCGGTTGAGGAGGAACAACGGCGTTTCTTCCGTTTTTAAACGGCGGCGTGGCGCAATAGGCAGACGCTCCGAGCTTGGAACTTGGTGCCCTTTGGGTATGCGGGTTCGAATCCCGTCGCCGCCAGCAATCTCTTGACATCGGCGATATTTTGTGTCTTTAATAAGCACGAGTTCCAAGCTCGGTGTGTAGCTTAACACGCCACTGGCCAGGCATGGGCCTGGCCTTTTTCTTTTAGCGAATCAGCAAAGTCTCAAAATTTCCTCAATATTCCAAATATGATCTGTAACCTTGGCTTCCATCGCCGGAGTTATTCTTAAGGTCTGATGAATTCGGCAGAAATTATAATGCATGAAATAAAGGGCTACGGCGTATTCCAGGTTTTCGACTTTCTTTGAAAAACCATTTGTCAGCCGAGTAAAACGCCTCATATTCATCCTCATGGTTAAATTCTGCCGCTCTACATAGCTTGTAGAAACTTTCTCATTATCGGGATTGCCCATTATTTTCTGTCTTTTGGTTCCAATGCAGGCCGGGGGGCTATATCTTTTCTGCCCTTCGGAGGTCTGCCCAAATATCTTTATGAGCTGGCTAAAATCAATGTTACTGCCAAAGGTTCTATCTACCGCCTCTAAATACATGCCGTGTCCATCGGTGGTGAGTTGCACTCTATTGGCCAGCCGTCCAGATAAATCTTCAAGAAACATCGTCGCGCACTCTATGTCTCTATAACCGATGAACCAAGAGGGGACTAATTTGGTATCGGCGCAAATGGCCGTGAACGTCCAAATATCACCATAACCGAATCTGCCTTTTTTATCTTTGGGTACAGTGCTGTCCAGTTATAAGTTGAACAAAAGTAATTGGTTACGGTCGTCGGCCATCGATTCATGATCGTTCGTTTCCGTAAGCAGTTGATTCAGCGGAGTTTTCTCGAATGCCATAATGCTCAAAATCTGCAAAAAAGTGTAGAGCGGGGCCTGCAGATCCAGTCTCTTCTTGATGATCGCGACGAGGACGTAAACCGTGATGGCCACCCAAATCTGCGTCCGCACGGCGTTTTCCGAGGTCCCATAAAACGACTTGATCCGCAGGTTCTGTTTGATCCAGCGGAAGAAAAGTTCCACCTGCCAGCGGAGTTTGTAGAGCTTGGCGATCGTCGGCGCGGGCAGAAGGAAATTGTTTGTCAGAAAGATCAAGTACCGATCGTTCTCCCGGTCGTAGAACCGAACCCGACGGATCGCGTCGGGATAGTCGATCTTGGATTTGAGACCGGTCAAGGCGATCCTCTGGTCGCTGGTCAGGTCCGTGGTTTTGTCGACAGGTTGAGACGAGATTCGGCGCGACTGGAGATTCGACTTGGCCCGGATGACGAAAAACGCGTGGTGTTGATGGAGGGTGTAAAGTCGAGAGAAGTCCAGATATCCTCGATCCAGGATGTAGAAGGAACCGGGCTCGAGCGGGAGATCGTCGAGGATCCGGACATCGTGCGTTTTTCCTTGTGTCATATGGATAAAAATTGGTATCGAACCCCTCAGGTCGAGAAGCGAATGGAGCTTGATGGCGCCCTTGCGTTTGCGGAACCGAGCCCAGGGGAAAAGCGACAGACACAGGTCGATCGTCGTGGAATCGAAGGCGTAAACCGTGTTCTCGAGTTCCAGGCCGATGTCCTCGTTGCGGTAAAGTCGACGGGCCTCGGCGATGAGCACCTGGGCAAAGTCGGCGTAGATGCGCCAATCGCGCGCTTCGTTGGCGTTGGCCAAGTTGTTGCGAGAGACGCGGCCGCGGATGCCCATGTGATAGAGCCGGCTTTTCACCGCTTTCAAGCAGGACACGATATCGCGGAGGCTCTCCCGATAAGTCAGTTGGGCGAAGGCCAGGCAGAAGAACTGATCGAGGCACGAAAATTTCCGGACCTTGTAGTCCCCGCCATAACGCTGTACGCATTTCCGAAACTCGTGAAGAGGAAGGAAGGCCATGATCTGGGCGAAGACAGTGGGCAGAGTGTTCATCGGTCGCTCCTCGAAGGGTGAAAGAGCGCCGATTATACAAAATCGCGTTCAAATCGATTACGCGGAAAAATGGCCTCATCTTCTGTATTATGTGCATGATGGAAGGATTTAATATTTTCTTAACTGGACAGCACTGCTTTGGGTACATTCTTTTCTTTGGCGTAGCAAAAAGACCAAATCTCATCGCATTGGATATGAATACAGGGGAGATTCTTAAAGATTTTATTCTGATACTCGGCGCAAGTCTTCCCGATCGTACCCAGGAGCTTAAGAATCGTTACTTTAGAAACCCCGGTCATTCGGCTAGTGGCCCTAATAGAATTCCCCTCAACAAGCGCGGCGATTACTTGGGTTTGTTTCTCGGTCGTTAGCTTGTTCATGGTTATAATATACTTGAGCGCTCAAGCATTGTCAAGCATTATTTTAAAATATTTGACAATCTAAAATTATGGGCGTATATAAGAAACGGAGGCGGTGGGATTCGAACCCACGATAGGCTGTCACCTACGCCCGGTTATAAGCCGGATCCCTTTAACCGCTCGGGCACGCCTCCGATTTTTTTTCTTGGGGTTTAACAAGACAATAATTTATTCACCCCGGTACATTTACTTTAAGGCAGATCCTTAAATTATCACAATATTGTGATATTGTCAAGATAAAAAGGATATTGACAATAACACAATATTGTGATATTCATAATGAAGTATTGGGCATTATTTCAAGAAAGTGACACTATCAGTTCATTTCTAAATTCGTGTAGTCAAGGCATGGAAGAGATTCTTGTGCGTCACTTAGACATATTAACGGAAAAGGGAAATGAAACGCGACGCCCCATTTCCGCTCCTCTTGGCGGAGGACTTCATGAATTACGCGGATGGGCAGACGGTCGCCAAGCGCGCTTAATATATTTTTTCGAAATAGGGAAAAGGATAATTTTTGTTCATGCGTGTTATAAAGCAGGAAAGCGCATTCATCCGGATGATATGAAAATAGCTATCAGAAACAAGAAAAGGATAGAACAAGGGAGAAGCGTTAATGCCTTCACTTACACCAATTAAATTGGGCTTATCCGAAAGAATTGCAAAAGATAAATCTTTTAGGAATAGGTTTTTTCGTGGTCAAGCACAAGATGAAATCGCCATGAGTATTGTATCATTGCGAAAATTAAGGGCGAAACGACAAATAGATTTAGCAACAGAGGCAGGGATGAAGCAATCCGCTATTTCTAGAATTGAGCAAGCTAATTATTCGAAATGGAGCTTGACGACTCTTTGGCGAGTTGCCGAGGCCCTAGATAGCAGATTGCGGGTAACTTTTGAGCCAGTAGAAGGCGTCATTGAACATTATAAGGAGAAAGAAAGAGAACTTGAAAACCAACAACGTGAACAAACCGTGGGAGTGCACGAAGCAATGGCACTAAGATCCGATATACAAGCGGATGAATTATCGACCAAGGTATCTGACGAGGGAACTGTTCTTCCTGTATCTTCATATGCATGATAAGGAGATTGGATTATGGCCAACGAAAAGAAAAAATCATCTACGAAGCCAGTAATTGTTCCCCTTAGGTTCGTTATCCCAGAGACCATCATTACCCGATTCGCTAGCAACATGGTTGTCCAGACCATCGAAAATGAGTTTAAAGTTTCATTTTTTGAGAGTAAGCCGGAAATTCATATCGGTCCATTAAAAGATATACCCAAAGAAGTAAAGGCGGAATGCGTAGCAAGCATTATTGTGACGGTGGATAGAATGCCCGTTTTTATTAATGCCTTACAAACCCACTTTGAGAATTTTAAGAAAAGCAGAGAAATCAAGGAAGATATTTAACGCGCTTTACCCCATCTGGCCTTAGCCGCTTTTTGGGCTATTTGTTTCCGCTTACTTGCGCTTAGTTTCTCCGCCCTTGCTTTCCCGCCCTTCAGTCCACCTAGCCGGCCAAGCGCAACGGCCGCAGGGTTCTTTGCCGGCTTCTCTTCGGTTGTCGTCGCGACTATCCGAGCGGCGATCTGGCTTATATCTTCGGATTTCTTTTTTCTCATGCCCCAATGATAAGCATGAGCGCTCAAGAAAGCAAGGGGAAAGAAAATCAAACTGTACCACTACCCAGGCCTCGTGCCACTTGTCTTTTCCTATCCGGTAGTGAACCATGACGTCCCCGAGAATCGCTCCGGGATTGATATATTCAGTATCGTAGATGTCGTGCGGATACTTCAGGCTGGCGATCCCGCTGCCGCTGAACTTGACGGCGAACTGCTCGCTTGAAATCGCGCTTTGAGCCGCAGCCTTGTGATTTGTAAATAAGACGAATCCCATAGCGAAACAAAAGACGACCATCTTTCGCATTATTTTCCTCCGACGATGTGTTCGTTCCGACAGACTCTTGGCTTGAAGAAAATATATTCGAAATTGATAATAGATTTCAATGGACGGCGAAAGAGGGGAGAAAACCTCATGAGATCGAAGCGATAAAAAAAGGAAAACTTCGACGGCGAAAAAAATGCCGGCGGCTTGTTCTCGTGATTTTCTAAGATTCGGAACCGCCTTATTTTATTCGCAATTCTGATAGACACTTTGCCCAACCTTCAACGAAACCATTATGGGAAAGAATTCCTTGACAATTAGATTGGCATACGATATGTAAAATACCGTGTTTCTTTAGGATTAAGCCTCCGTCAAGCCGGATGAAGCTAAAATTACTCTGTCGAGCGAAGAAGAGTCTTTTTTCCCCACTCAGTCTTTATTATTAAAAAGGGAGGTGAAAGTCTGCAAGTTACGTTGACTGCTTTCTCTCTTTGATCGCTCTTTTGGCAAGACAGTAAACAAAGGAGGGCTCATGAAAATCTTGAGAATTTTGCCAGTTATCATTTTCTGCGCTGCCGTTGGGAATTTGTTGGATGCCCAAACCCTTCGGCAAACAGGCTCGATCAGGGGAATTATTACCGATCCGGACGGGGGGCCACTCCCGGGAGTGAGAATTACGGTTACGGGACCCAGCCTCATCGGTTCGGTGAATGACATGACCAGCGTAACCGGCGCGTACAGGGCGCCCACGCTTCCGACGGGGACTTACACTCTGGTCGCGGAACTTGCCGGATTCAAAAAATTCATCCGGGAAAATATCGTTGTGGAAACCGGGTCGAACGTCACCATCGACATTCAGATGTCTCCCGCGGCTCTCGCCGAAGAGGTCACCGTCGTTGCCCCCTCTCCGACGGTCGATATCACGTCTTCAAAGGTGAACACCGTCGTGAGCGACAAAACGCTCAGGAGCATTCCCTTCAACCGGAACCTCGATTACCTCATGAAGATGGCTCCGGGTGTCACCGGCGATCCGTCGGCCTACCGAGAGGGGAGCGGCGGAGGCACGGGGACGTCCTTCCACGGCAACATCGATACGCAGAACTCGTACGAGGTCGATGGCGTGAACGCGAGCGACTCCGGTTGGCAGATCCGGGTGGTCCACGTCAACTATGAGGCCATGGAGGAAGTTGAGCTGGTGATGGGAGGATTGCCGGCCCAGGTCGGGAATACGGGTGGAGACTTCATCAACGTCGTCACGAAATCCGGCGGAAATGAGTTCCACGGTCAGGTCCTGGGTTATTACACAAATCACAATTTCACTGAAGTGTTATACTCCCAAGAGCAGATCGCGGCGATGGGCGCGGGACAACCCAATATTCCCCTGAATCAGAGAGAAGCCGAGGCTTTCCTCGGGGGGCCTATCATCAAGGACAAGCTGTGGTTCTTTTCCGACGTTGAATACCAGTACTACAGAAACACTGTTCCTTATATCCCGACAACGATTCTCGGCAAATTCTACCCCAATATCTATGTCGACGTCGAAGACTGGATCCGCGCCATGGCCAAATTCACGGCCCAGCTCTCTCCGTCTCTGAGATTCTTCCTCATGGGTCAATGGGAGAACTATAACCGGCCGGTGTGGACGTCAAGCGCCAGGAATACGGTACCGCAGGGGAAAAAAGACAATTGGAAGATCGTGACCACCGGCAACCTATCCTGGATCCTCAGCTCCAACACGATCCTGGACCTCAGGGCCGGCTATATCAATTACAACTATCTCATCCTCAACTACCCCGGCACGGACAACAGCATCGCCTTCACCGACGGATACACCGGTTACAGTTGGGGAGCGAGTTCCTATAACAACTTCATGTACAAGCCCCAGGGTCAAGCGTCGGCGCGCCTCACTCATTTCAAAGATGATTTTT
>Ga0315282_10013795_pt1 | contig 12120 bp, 11 predicted proteins | sample YL17G07_20_MG_FD_203693 | JGI IMG/M metagenome (GOLD analysis project Ga0315282, IMG submission 203693) | Sediment microbial communities from Yellowstone Lake, YNP, Wyoming, USA - YL17G07_20 | ecosystem: Environmental > Aquatic > Freshwater > Lake > Sediment | place: USA: Wyoming | collected... | reverse complement strand
CATTGTAGTAGCTCGGAGCCTCAAGACTGCCGGGGAACATCCCGGGAGGAGGCCTGTGGGCCATGAGACATCGGGTCTACTCACCACACCTCATCTCTACCGCACCCGTTCTGCTGCTGTTCGTGCTGTCCGGCGCGTGCCCGGCTCAGACCTCCTGGCGGGATGCGCCCAGGCACTACTCCCCGCCGCCGTCCTGGGCCGGCGATGGCGGCATCCGCTGGCGCCCCCTCCCTGTCGGCGGCGACTGGTGCCTGACCCCCTACCTGTGGGGAGGCGGGCTCGACCTGCCCCGCGTCGAGGTCCCCTTCGCCCCGGAGACGGACGACTACCAGGCCCGCTGCCGCAACGCCTGGACTAGGCTCCGCGAGGAGGGCGCTTCCCACCCGCGCCAGCGGGAGGGAAGGACCCGCGACCGCGATGCCGATCAGCCCCGCGACCTCACGCCGGTCCTGCGTGACGCCTGGCGGTACTGGCCGGAGGAGGTCGGTCGGCCGTAGCGCCCTGACCCGTGTGAAGGAGGGACGAGGGATGAGACTGCTACGCCCGTCAGTCGTGACTGTCCTCATCGCCGGGGCGGCCCTGCTGGTGGGGCTCACCGGCCCAGCTCTGGCGCAGTTCGGCCGTTCCGGAACCAGCTTCCACCCGTTCCAGCGGTCCAGCCGGTCGGGCATCTGGGGCGGCGGAGGCCCTGGGCGGCCCTGCCTCGCCTCGACCGTGCGGGGGCGGGCCAGCGCCTTCGGCAGTGCCGGCTGCCTGGGCGGCCGCGCGTTGCTCGGCGCGCGCGGCTACCGCTCCCAGTACCGCACCGGCTGGCCATACGGGTTTGCCTACGGCATGCGGCTCATGCCCGGCTGGACGCCGCCGGTGCGCACGCCGAGCCGGCCCTTTGGCCCGCCCCCGGGGCACTGGGGCCGGATGGGCCCATGCGGGGGCCGGCATGTTGGGTGGCGTTAGTGCGGGACGCATCGCCACTGGTCACCGTCGGTGAGAAGGAGCCAGCAAGATGATCACACGTGGTTTGTCGGTCGCTCTCGCTCTCGGCTGTGTCGTGCTGCTGGCCGCGGCGCCAGGCCCGGCGCGGGCCCAGTGCGGGTGGTTCGGGTTCGAGGTCCATGGCGGCGGCCCGCACGGCGGCTGGGGCTGGGACGGCGGGCATCGCGGCGGGGGCTGGTACGGCGACTGGGACGCCCCTGGCAGGGGCTACGACCCGGCCTGGCGCCGAGGACCCAAGTGCGATGATTGGGGCTGGCGGGACTACGGCCGCCGCGGCGACCCGTACGGCTACCGGCGCGGCTACCGCGGCGGATGGGACGACGACGGCTGGGATCGGCGCCCACCGCGGAGGCGGGCCCGCGACTGGAGTGGCTGCTCGGCCTACGGGTGGTAGCGGGAAGGGGCTGGAACCCGGGGGCGGCTACTGCGCGTAGGTGACCGCCAGCAGTACGTCGCCGACCTGCTGCAGGGAGGCCTGGTCGCAGTACTCCGGCGTGTCGTCCACCGTGTGCCACTCGGGGTAGCCGAAGTCAATGAGGTCCACGGCCGGGATGCCCAGGCTCAGGAACGGCACGTGGTCATCCACCAGGTCGTACCCGCCCTCACGCACGAACGCGGTCTTGCCGAGCCGCTCCGCGGTGGAGTAGACCTCGTCCACCCACTGGGGTGCCTGCGCCAGGGATCGCCGCTCTATCGGCAGGTCGAAGCCGGGGTTGCCGTTCTGCTCCCGCTTGGCCAGCCGCGGGTTGCGCTTGTTGCCCCCACCCACCATGTCCAGCAGGATGACCTTGGCCGGTCGCGTCGCTGCGTCCATGTGCCCGGCGTAGTGCCGGCTGCCCAGGCAGAAGCCGTAGTAGGGACCCGCGACCGTGTCGCTGTTGCCGGAGTCCTCGGCGTCCCACAGCGCGATGGTCACCGGCGTCGGCGGCGTCTGCGCCTTGAGGGCGCGCGCCACCTCGAGCAGCACGGCCACGCCCGAGGCCCCATCGCTGGCCCCCAGGCAAGGCTTAGTGCGGTTGGCGGCCAGCGGGTCCTCGTCGCAGCGTGGGCGCGAATCCCAGTGGGCGCACAGCAGCAAGCGATCACCCGCGCGCTGCGACCCGAACTGAGCGACGACGTTGGTGAACGCATACGGCCCGCCGAAGGCGGTACTGGCGGTGAACTGCTGAGCCGTGACCTCGTCGGCGCACCTGGCGAGTTCCGTCTGCAGGTAGGCCAGGCACTTCGCGTGCGCCTGGCTACCCGGCGTCCGCGGCCCGAAGTCGCACTGCTTCACAAGGTCGGCCCAGGCCCGCGCGCCGGAGAAGGTCGGCGTGGACGGTGGAGGGGGCTGCGGCTGCGTCTGGGACGACCCTCCGCCGCAGGAGGACCAGCCGGGAAGCATAGCTGCTGCTGCCAGCAGCAGCAGCACACGTAGAGGCCTGCGCGCCATGGGGAACCTCACCGGACGCTGAGTCGCGTCGGCGGCCGAGTTCGCAGCGCCACAGAGCGAATCCTGCCAGGGGATGCTGCGGAGGCCGGACGTGGACGAAAACGGCGCTTAGGGCTCGTGGAGCGGGGACCGCTGGGCGCGTATCGCGTCGCGGCGCAGGCCCTCCAGCGCGCGCCCCACGTGGGGGTTGGAGGCGGCGTACTCCTTGGTGGGCAACTGGCCGCCGCCTCTGGTCGGCACATACGTGGTCCCCGGCGGCTCGGGCCGGGAGACATAGGTCCGCGCGGGGACGCCGGAGGTCGCCGGCCCGGCCGGCTCGCCGCCACCGGGCGCCCGTGGCGCTTCGGCCACGGTGCGGGCCGGAGGTGCCGTGGTCGCCGGACGCGTGCTTGACGTTGTACCGGGCGCCCCGGCTCCCGGCGTCGGCGGCAGCCCAGCCAGCACCGGCGGCGACGTGCCGGCCGCGACGTCCACGGCGCCAGGCCCGGCGCCAGCGGGCAGCGGCGGGTTACCTCCACGCGCCACCGTCGGCGTCCCGGGCTCACGCGTCGCGGACGCAGTCCGCGGGGACTCGGTAGCCCCAGCAGCCGACCCAGGGGCCGCACCGGCAGACGACGTAGCACCGGCCGTCGGTTGGCCGCCGCCCGCGGCGGACGCAACGGGCACCCGAGTGGGGCCGCCGCGCGGGGGCGCCGCCGCGCCGCCCCACGACCGCAACCTTGGCGCCGCCCGGCGGCGCCGGAGCGTTGATGAACGCGATCGGGCTGACGCCCTCGGCGCTCTGCAGCCAGAGCTGGAGACGCGGTCCGCCCACGGCCACCAACACAGTGGCCGCCGCGGCCGCGGCCCAGCCACCGGCAAAGCGCCACACCCGCGGGTTCGTCGCGGCCTCGCGCCAGATGCGCACCCGGTCGCGCAGCGTCGGGTGGTCCACAGCGGCGAGGGCCGCCATGATGCCCGTCCGCAGGCCAGCGGGGCTCGGCACCGGCGCCTCGTCCTGCAGCCCCTCGACGACGTCCTCCATCCGGCGGAACGCGCGGTAGCACTGGGTGCAGCCGTAGAGGTGGGCGCGGACCGCGGCTGCCTCCTCCGCCTCCAGCTCCCCATCGAGCAGAGCCGAGGCTAGCGGCAGCACACACGTGCAGCGCAGCGGCTGCAGCGCGGCCGGCTCCGCTTCGCCGAGGCGCTCCCAGACCAGCGAACGGGCCGGGGCCTCCGGCTCGACCGAGCGCAGCATGCGACTCGTCAGCCGGAACGATCGCTCCAGCTCACCGCACGCGGCGCAGTGCTTGAGGTGAGCCTCCAGCGACCGCCGGGCCGGTTCAGCCAGCTCGCCATCAACGTACGCTGAGATGTCTTCCCGGGCCACCGGGCAGACCATCGCCGCTCACTCCCCGCCCCCGCTAGGACAGGCAAGACGACTGGTGCCGGACAGGTTCCGGGCACCGCGAGGCGCGGGCAGACGCGTCCTCGCACTCACTATAGACACCAGCGGGCGAACGGGGTTTCAGGAACCTGAGGAGCTGTTGGCCGGGGCCCCGTGCGGGCGCGGCCAGCGGGCGCGCACCCAGGCGCTGAGGCGCGCCCAGGCACCGGCCGTGCCCGGCTCGGCCGCCACCGGCTGCGTGACGAACGCTCGGGCCTCCGCGGCGCACAGCGCGAGGCCCACGGCGGTCGCGTGCACGGGCGTGGAGACCGCGTCCCCGAGGCCGCGCAGGCCCCGCGGCACCCCCACCCGCACCGGTAGGCCGTCCAGCACGCGGGAGGCCAGGTGTGTCGTTCCGGCCAGTTGCGAGCCGCCGCCGGAGATGACGACCCCGCCGGCCACGCGCGCGTACACGCCGGAGCGGCGGACGTCGCGCTGGACCATGGCGAAGATCTCCTCGAGCCGCGGCTCGGTGATCTCGGCGGCCAGCCGTCGCGGGATGCGCTCGATCTCATCCGTGCCGGCCCGCCGGATCTGCACCGCCTCCGTCTCCGCGATGGCCCCGGGCGTGGCTACCGCCCACTTGCGCTTCAGGCTCTCGGCGTCCTCGAGGCTCATGCGCAGCACGCGGGCCAGGTCGCGGGTCACGTGGTTCCCCGCCACGGGGATCGCCGAGGTGTGACAGAGCGCGCCGTCGGTGAAGACGGCGATGTCGGTCGTGCCGCCGCCAATGTCCACCAGGATGACGCCGAGGTCCCGTTCCGCCTGGGCCAGGACGGCGGTGGCCGTGGCGATCGGCTCCAGCACCCGCTGCTGGATGCGCACCCCCGCGTCCTGGACGCAGCGCTCCAGGTTGCGGATGATGCTGCTCATGCCCGTGACGATGTGGGCCTCGAGGTCGAGCAGCGTCCCGGCCATGCCCACCGGCCGCGTGATGCCGCTCACGCCGTCCAGCACGTACTGCCGCTCAGCCACGTGCACGATCTCCCGGTCGGCGGGCAGGCTGACGCTGTCGCGGGCCGACTGCAGCACGCGGTCCATGTCGGCCTGGGTGACCTCACCGGCGCCGGCGACGTTCACGCGGGCGGTCACGTTCACTGAGGAGATGTGGTCGCCGGTGATGCCGACGAAGGCTGCCGGCACCGGCAGGCCGGCCATGCGTTCGGCTTCGGTCACGGAGGCGCGGATGGAGAGCGTCGTCTGCTCCCGGTCCACCACGACGCCCCGCTTGAGGCCGGTGGAGGGGCTGAGGCCGACACCGAGGATCTCCAGCCCCTCACCCGCCGTGGGACGGGCGACGACGGTGCAGATCTTGGTGGTGCCGACGTCGAGGCCGACGACGTAGTGCTCTCGGGCCACAGGGCCACTTCCTTAAGGTTGCCGGACAGGAGCGGGCGTCGGGGCGCGGGGCGCGGCTGCTGCAGAGGTTCCGTTCGGCGCCGCCGCACTCCTCCCGGCCGGGGAGCTGCCGGCGCGCGGGCACCACGTAGGTAGTTCCGGCACCTGCAGGTCCACATAGGCGGCCCGCCGACCGGTGCGGTCTAGGTAGGCCTGCACCTGCAGGAACAGCGGGAGCGTCCGCTCGCACTGCTCCGCCGGTCCCAGCAAGGCCACGACACCGTCCGGGGCCACCAACCGCACGCGCTCCGGGGCCGCCACGTCGAGCGACCCTCCGCGCCAGCCATGCCGCGCCAGCAGTTGTGCGCACTGGCGGGCCACGTCCCAGCGTCGGCCGGTGAGCTGCTCGCCCGGGCGCAGACGGCCGAGGTCTATGCCGCGGATGCGCAGCATCGCGGCCGGCGGCTCCTTGGTAGCGCTCAGCAGGTGCCCCTCGGCATCCACGAGCATGAACTGCACCTTCTGCCGCAAGGCCACGAACGCGCGGCGCGCCTCCACCTCGACCTGGAGCCGATCCGGCAGCCGCCGGGTGACCGTAGCCTTGCGCACCCAGGGGTGGCGCTCGGCCTGTCGGGCCAAGTCCCACACGTCCAGCGTGAGGAGTCGCGAGCCGGGCCGCACGTGCAGTCGGCGGGCCACCGCGGCGCTTAGCCCCTTGGTGGCTGCATTCACTCGGACCTCGCGCACCCGGAAGGCGTCAGACTGCAGCGCTCCGGTCGCGGTGCCGATCACCACCGACAGGACGAACAGCCACGCCGCCGTCGCGGCGCGTCCGCGACGCCGCCGGCGGCGGCGCTCAAGAGCGGGCTCCAGGGGGGTATTGGTTGGCATAGGATGGCGTCAGTTGCTGTGTCTGCGCCCGGTGGGGCGCGGCTGCGTACGGTGCGACTGTGGGCGGCTAGGGTGCCGGCGCGTGACGCCGGCGTAGCTCCTCGGCCAGCCCCAGGCCAACCTCGCGCACGTTGCCCGCGCCGACCGTGAGGATCATGTCCCCCGGGCGGGCTTCGGCGGCGAGGGTGGTCACGATGTCGTCCAGGCGCTCGATGTACCGCGCCGGCTTCTCCGGCTCGTTAGTGCGCACGGCCGCCAGCAGTTGCCGGCTGTCCACGCCGTCCATCGGGTCCTCGCGGGCGGCGTAGATGCTGGTGAGGATCACCTCGTCGGCATCGCGGAACGCGCGACCGAAATCGTCCAGCAGGAACTTGGTGCGCGAGAACAGGTGCGGCTGGAACACGCACACCAGGCGCCGTCCGAAGCCCTCGCGCGCCGCCTGCAGCGTCGCGCGCACCTCAGTCGGGTGGTGGGCATAGTCGTCCACGACCAGGATGTCGCCGCCCTCGTACAGCAGCTCAAACCTCCGCTTCACCCCGACGAACTCCCCCACGGCCTGCATGGCCGTCTCCACCGGCACGCCGACGGCCTCGGCTGCGGCGATCACGGCCAGGGAGTTGGCCACGTTGTGCCGGCCCGGCACGTGCAGCTTCACCCGTCCCGCGGGCTGCCCACGCACGATGAGGTCATACGACACCCCGAAGCCCTGCACCGCCACGGCCTCCGCGCCGAAGTCCGCCGCCGCCTTCAGGCCGTAGGAGATCCGCCGGGCGGGCGTCCCCCCGACGACGTCGGCCACGATGTCGCTGTCCGCGCAGTACACGACAAAGCCCTGGGGGGCGGCAATCCGCACGAAGTCGCGGAAGCGGTCACAGAGCACCTCGAACGAGCCGTGCTGGTCGAGGTGGTCTGGTTCGAGGCTCGTGACGATCTGCGAGCAGTTCGGGTACAGCAGGAACGACGCGTCGCTCTCGCAGGCCTCAAAGACGAGGTGCCGGCCGTGGCCCGCATGACCGTGCAGCCCGAGGTTGCGCACCTCGCCGCCTGCGGCCAGGCTGGGGTCGAGGCCGCCGTAGCGGAGGGTGAGGGCGAGCATGGCCGTCGTGGTGGTCTTGCCGTGCGTGCCGGCGACAGCGATGCCCTGGGTGCCCTGCAGGAGCTGCTGCAGCAGCTCCGAGCGGTGCAGCACGCGCAGGCCCTGCTCGCGGGCCGCCGCCAGCTCGCAGTTGTCCGGCCGGATGGCCGTGTTGTAGATCACCGTCGTGGCGCCGTCGAGGTTGCGCCGATCGTGGCCGATCACCACGCGGGCTCCGTGGTCCACGAGCCGCTGGGTGTTGGCGTTGGCGTGGACATCCGAGCCGGAGACCGGCCGTCCGCGGTCCAGCAGGATCTCGGCCAGGGCCGTCATGCCCTCGCCGCCGATGCCGATGAAGTGCACTAGCTCCGTACTGGCGCCTTGCGCCACGAGTCCCTCCCGGTGCGTACCGGCCGCGGTGGGTCGGCCGCGGACGCAGCCCGTCACCCTTGGACCGGTTGGTGCGCGTATCTTAGCCCTTTTGGGGTCGGCTTGGCAAGGCGGACAGGAAGACCGTGCCGTTCGTAGGAGGCCCCATTGGGGGCGACTCCGACGGATCGGGCCGTGGCCCGCCACAAAGGCCGGCGCCAACGGTGCGGACCAGGGAGGTCGCGGCCGATGGCCGCTCCGACGAACGGCCGTCGCCGCCAATGGCGGCTCCTACGAGCCGGCCGCGGGCAAGCCGTTCTGGATGCTGACCTCTAGTCCGCACCCGCTACCGGCGTCCTGGACGCCGGCGCCGAGCCAGAAGCGGCCGTCCCAGTCGCGGGGCGCGAACTGCTGCAGGTCAAGGTGCACGCGCGTGCCCGCTGGCAGAGGGCCATGCACCTGCTCCCAGTTCACCTCGTTCACGCGCTGAAGGCGCGATAGCACCATCTGCCAGATGGGGGCCCGGCGTTCGCTGCGCTGCTCGGGGTGAGCGGGCCGCATCGGGGGGTAGTGCAGCCACACCCGGCGCGTGTACCCGCGCGCGGTGTGGAAGTCAAGCACAAGCCCCGCGAAGCGGTTGTCTACGAGGTTCCCGTACGCCTTCCAGGGCGTGTACTGGTCGTAGCGCATCCCCAGGTCAAGGGACGTGCAGCCGATCGCCTCTAGCCCGGCGAAGGCGTACCCGTAGCCGTTGTTGGTCTGGGGCATCCGCACCTGCAGTTGCATCCGGTCCAGGTCCACCCGGGCCAGTCCCGCCGGGGCGCCGTGGTAGACCTCCTCGTCCCAGTACAGCACGGCGGGCTCGACGTGGCGGAGGTCGGCGGCCGGTCGGGCCTGCACCGCGCCCGCTGCCGGGCCGTGCGCCTCCGGCCGCGGCGGGATGGTCACGTTGAACTCGAAGCCCGCCCACGCATTCGTGCCCCGCGTGTAGGGCGGGTCGTAGATGGCAGGCAGCACATACGGCCCGGCGTTCCCGAAGTCGAAGTAGCGGCCGGTGTACTTCCAGCTGTTCTGCTGCAGGGGCAGGGAGTTGTCCGGGTCGCGGATCCAGGCCCGGCAGTTCTGGCCCAGCCGGCACAGCTCGGTGAGGTCCGTCGCGACCTGCAGCGTCTGAGGCTGGTTCAGCGGCCCCACGACGATCTGCGGCCGGCCCCAGAACAACTGGCACTCCCGGCCGAGGTAGTAGGCGGCGACGGTCTCGAGGCGCAGCTTGACGGTATGGCCGGCGTAGTCACTGAGGTTCACGGCCTGGGGCAGCCACACACCGGTCTCGGCGCCCCAGATGACCCGGTGTACCACCTGCCGCTGGTCGCCGTCCGCGATCTCCACCACGAAGGCGCCGCCCTGGTTGCTGGCGGCGTAGGCCGACTTGGCCACGTCGAAGATCAGCCAGGGCCCGGGGTCCGAGGCCGGGTCGGCGGGGGCCCGGCGTGCACCCACGGCCAGGAGGGCGAGGGCCACCGCGATCGCCACGCATAGTCCTGCCCAGCGTCGCGCTGCAGGTCTCACTGGGCTCCACCTCCTTGCGGCGCGAGCACCACCGTGCTGAGGAGCATCGGCCGGGTGGGGACGGTCAGTTCCAGCGTGGGCGGGCACGGGCGCGCTGGGAACAGCTCACTGCGGGTCGCCGCCTCCGTGTTCTTCCAGACCCGGGTCGGCTTGCCACCGGCAGCGGCGGGCTGCACCTCGGAGGACGGGTCGGTCAATAGCGACAGCGTGGCGGCCACCGGCTGGCCGGGCTGCAGGCCCAGCTTGGCGGTGTCCACCTGCAAGGCGATGTCGCGAGGCGCGGCTTCGTGGCTGAGGACCTGCACCACGGCCTGCTGCCCGAGGCGGAAGCCGTACGCCTCGAAGTTCGCATCGCCGCGCCACCACTGCGGCGTGACGGCATCGGCCACCAGCTGCATCCCGCGGTAGCGGAGGGCCTCCCGCATCCACGGCACGCGGCTCGGCTCGTAGAAGTTGCCGCACCAGCCGTAGAGCACCGTGTACACCGCCTCGGCCGGATCGGCTGTGGCGTGACCGAAGGTCGGCACGATCACCTGCCCCGGCGCCTCAGCCAGCTTGACCCGCAGCAGGTCGAAGGCCAGAGATCGCCAGTCCGGCCCAGCGAGGGCCTGCCACTGGGCGTCGCGCCACTCCCAGTAGGCGAGGTCCGAATAGGGGCGCTGCGGCCCATTGACGAAGATGGCGGCCTCCGGGTTGACCGCCTGCAGCCGCTCGCGCAGCGTGCGCATGTAGTCGCACCAGTCGTAGCTCTGCACCACGTCCCGTAGTTGCCAGTCCTGCAGCTCGGCCCCGAACCCCGGCCCGTCCATGTAGTAGTAGTCGAGGCCCCACTGCTGGAACCGGGCGGTGTGCATCTGCAGCAGGTACTCCCGGCAGGCCGGGTTGTTGATCTGGAAGTAGAAGGTGGGCGGACGGCCCTGCGTGTCGCTCACGTACCCCCCGGTGATGAGCTGGCCGTCCAGGCCCCGCACGCCGAACTCCGGGTGGTTGCGGTACACGTCGGACTGGGCATCGAAGAGGCAGTTCGTGTACGCGGAGACACGGGCATTCGGGAACATCGTCCGCCAGTTTGGGGCGATGCCGAGCACGTCCTTGCTGCGGCTCTTCGGCGGGTCGCTGTCAGGCTGCCAGTTGCCCCAGGGCGGGTTCAGGAACCAGATAGTGACGGTTACGGGATCGGGGGCGCAGGCCTTGTAGAAGGCGTAGCTGCTCTTGGGGCCCAGGTACATGGCGTCGGCCACGACCTGCTGCGGCCAGGCGGGGCGGCGGAAGTTCCACAGCGCCTGGTACTCCGGAAGCGCCTGGTAGAGGCCCTCGACGGTGCTGATGTCGCCGCTGAAGAGCGCCCAGCGCACCTCGCCGGAGACCTGCTGTCCGGCGCGGAGGTAGTCGCAGAACACGCGGTTGAGCCAGCCGTCGGCGGTGCCCTCCGCCTTGGCGCGGAGGACGAACCGGTCGTTGACGTGGGTCCGGAAGGCGGTCACGCCCAGCGCGTAGTCGGCGCCGACCGCCACCGGTTCGTCGCCAGTAGCGGAGGCGGCGACGGCTGCCGCCGCCCCGGCGGGGAGGGCGGACAGGTCAGCCGCGCGGCTGCTGTGGGCCAGGAACGCCGGGTCGAGGCGCGTCTCGGCTGTGTACGTGACAAAGAAGCCCGTAGTGTCGGTCGTTGAGAAGGCAACGCGCTTGGTCAGTGCCCGATCGGGCTGCAGCACGTAGCGCTTCTCGATCGTCATGCCGGGCAGAGCGCGGTTCTCGCAGGTCAGCACCACGGCGGGCCGGCCGTCTACCGTCGTCTCCTGGAGCTGGGTGACGCGGTCCAGCAGCTCGCTGGAGTGGGCCGTGTCGGCGTCGGTGTCTACTGTGTAGCGGTCGTTGGCCGCCGCCAGCACCCACTGGCCCGTGGCCCGATCCCAGCCGCCGCCGAGAGCGCCGGTGGTGCGGGAGACGGCGAACTGCGCGGCCGCGTCCTCCAGGATGACGTAGTGTGCCTGGTCCGCCGTGGGCGGGCCCGGGTCGGCGCCCAGCAGGGCGGCCAGTAGGGCGAGGCCGAGGGGCATCACGGGTAGGTGGCCCTCCATGCGGCTGTCCCTCTGCAGAACAGCCGGGAGGGGGTGTTCGGTGCCGGTGCACGGACGAATTCGGTGCTGCGGACCTGTGGGGGGTAATTCTCGGGTTCGTTTGGGGGGGTGCCAGGGCGACCAGGGAGGCTGGTCGGCCCAATATAGCTATCCATATCTGTTTGTCTGATGATCGTGGGCAGACAGCCCCGAAGGGGGAGGGGGGACCGGCCTGCCCAAACGAACCCGAGTAGGCGCGTCCCCGAAACGAACCCGAGAATTGCCCCTACCTGCCCCGCAGCGCCGAATCTGCCGGGACGGACGGGCAGGAATGCCCGTCCTACGCGGGGGCGGCGCTTCAGCGCTCGAGGTGCGGGCCGAACCAGACGCCGTGGTCCGAAGTGCGGCCGTTGCCGCCGTCCTCCACGATCAGCTCCAGCTCCTGCACGCCTGACACGTCCACCTCCGCCTCGCGCTCGGTCGGGTCGGTGATCAGCTCCGAGCGGAACAGCTCGCGGCCGTCGCCCCGCACGACGAAGACGACCGATCCCGGGCAGCCCCGCGCCAGGCCGTAGGCGGTGCGGAGGGTCGTCCAGCCGCCCGCCGGATCGTACACGTAGCGCGAGGGGGCATGGGCGTAGATGGAGTCCGAGTGCCAGGTGGTGTCGGAGCCCTGCAGGCTGTAGGCGGGGCTCTCCCAGCCAACCTCCGCCGACTGCCACCTGACCTCCGTGAGGCTCACGGAGGTGGTGTCGGCGGGCAAGGCGCTCACCTCGGGCAGGCTAGCCACCTCGGGCCGCGGGGTGTAGTACTCGCGCACATACTGCAGCTCCTCCGGCGTGTAGACCGACCAGCAGTCCCAGCCGGAGAACTCGGAGAGCTTGTCGTGCCAGAGCTTGAACTTGCCCCACGGGGTCGGCGGCACCTGGTCCGGCGGGAGGGCGAGGAAGTAGCGGAAGGTGCGCTTGAT
>Ga0315282_10013794_pt1 | contig 12120 bp, 10 predicted proteins | sample YL17G07_20_MG_FD_203693 | JGI IMG/M metagenome (GOLD analysis project Ga0315282, IMG submission 203693) | Sediment microbial communities from Yellowstone Lake, YNP, Wyoming, USA - YL17G07_20 | ecosystem: Environmental > Aquatic > Freshwater > Lake > Sediment | place: USA: Wyoming | collected... | reverse complement strand
GGTCGACGAGTGGGGAGCGTGGCACAAGGCGGGCACTGAGGTCAACCGGGCATTCCTGTTTGGACAAACGCCCACTATGCGCGACGCTCTGATTACTGCTCTGACCCTCGATACTTTTCATCGGCACGCGGATAAGGTGGCGATGGCTAATGTTGCTCAGCTTATTAACAACCTTCACTGTCTGTTCCTCGCCCACGAAGACCGATTTGTGGTGACGCCAAACTTCCACGTTTTCGAGGCCTACAAAGCTCACCAGGGAGGCCAATCGGTTCGTTTGATAGTAGCCGCACCGCCCATTTCGTTCCCGCAGGGCAACACGACTGCGACGCTTTGGGGACTCGCCGGTTCTGCCTCGCGGCATGGCAAAAGACTGGTACTTACCCTCGTCAATCCACATGTCAAGGAAGTGCGACCCACTGAAATTGTTGTGCGCGGCGTAGCGATCCGGTCTTGCAAGGTGAGGACCCTCTCAGCACCGGATATTCATGCCTTTAACAGCTTCGATCATCGGCACGCGGTTGAGCCCAAAGATGAAATGGCGAGCGTAGGACAGAGTCTCGTCTGGAATTTCCCACCCGCTTCTGTGACGCGCCTGGAGATGGACCTAGCATAGTTAGTCCTCATCAGTACATTCCGCGCCATCGTTTCGGGTCGGTCGCGCTCTGAACCGGCAGGACTTCAGTATGCCGAAAGTCACCATTCAATTTGCTCATTCCCCTTGCGTGAGCTGGCGGCTTGGATCAACCAGCAACCAAGCCAACGCGCCTGTCCCACACAAAAGCGCTGCCACTCCGAACGAGGCTCCCCAGCCAAAGCGTGAAGCGATCAATGGTGTGAGCGTGGCAGTAACCGTGCTGCCGATTTGTGCCCCCATGTTCATGACCCCGGATACAGAACCGGCAGACTCGCCCGCGATGTCGGCGGTGACAGACCAGAACGTGCTCTGTGATAAATAAAGCGCTCCGGCTCCGCCTGCCAGAACAACACTCGCCAGCCTTGGACTGCTGACGGCAGATCCAGAGGCAACAAACGCTGCGGCGAGACCTATTCCGACTACCGCAACGCCGCATCTTCCCCAACGCTTGCCATAACGGCGCGTGATCCAATCGCTCAGGACTCCTCCCGCCGGCGAACAAATCGCCATGGCGATGAACGGAAGAGTTGCGAAGTATGAGCTCTCACGCAAGTTCAGCCCTCTCACGGTCGAGAGGTAGACAAAAAACCACGTGAAGAATATGTAGGCGACGTAGCCATAACAGAAATAGCTGTAGGTAACTAAAAGGAAGTCTTTGCTCGCCAGAATTCTTCCCCACGGAAGTATTCCCTTCGCCCTATCGCTGGAATTGGGCAAACCGGAGCGAATGACTTCCATTTCTCGGGCGCTCATCCAGGGGTGCTCTTCGGGATTGTCTCTCGCCAGCCAGAACCACACCGATCCAACGACTAACCCCAAAAGCGCGCTCACCCAAAAAGAAAGCCGCCAGCCGCCGTGCAGCATAATGAAGGTAATAAGCGGAGGGGTGATCCCTGCTCCTGCTCCGACACCGGCAAATATGAGTCCGTTAGCTCTTCCGCGCTCGTTGGTCGGAATCCATTTGGCAACCAATCGGTTCGAAGCCGGGTACATCACGGCCTCACCGGCGCCAAGCAGAAACCTCACACAAACAAAAGCCGCTACTGCGCCTGTAATACTCCGCGGGATTGCCGTCGCTAAGCTCGTGAACACCGCCCACCAAACTGCAGCGATAGTGATAACCCATCGCGGCCCATATCGGTCGCTGACACGCCCGCCGGGAGCTTGAAACAGCGCGTAGCCCAGCACGAAGGCGCTGAAAATGTAACCAAGTTGAATATTGGTGAAGTGGAATTCCTTCACAATATAATGGCTTGCAATGGAGATGTTGACGCGGTCGCAGTACGAGACCGAACTGATAATGAAAATCCAAACGATCAGAATCCAGCGTAGTCGCCCTTTCGGCTGTTCAGTCATTCTTACTCCGCCTAAAGTGCCAGGCGCCCTTTCCATAGTGTTTGCCGCGTCATTAGACGCCTTGGAAGACTACACTGAGTGACGAGACTTGGCAACTATTCGGAAGTGAAAAGGTAAAGCGGGTAGAGATCCTTGAAGACTCGTTCAACCTCTTTGGCGAAAGCGGGCTTCGCCACCAGCCGCGAATTTGGCAAGTAGACCTTACGCACAATCCAAGCCTGCAAAGTTTGCCAGTCCTCCTCGCCACGTGGGAGGCCCGGGTGCTGCACCCACTCGCCGCCTTGCTGGCGATGCCAGTAGGTTTCGTAGCGCTTGCCCCGCACCGTTTGTTGCAAGAGCTTGTCGAAGCGCTTTCGCTCTGTCACAAGTCTTTTCCGAAATACTGTCTGGAGCGCCCCCTTTGGCCCGCGCCAGGTATCGTAGATGGAATACCCCGCCGTGACGCAGTCCGCCGAAAGGCCCACGTAAAGGCGCCCGGCGCGGCCACGGTCGTGGCGCCGGTCGTAAACGTACAGGTAGTAGTTTGACTTGTAAGGACTCTTATCCTTGCTGAATCGGATGTCACGGTTGATGCGCGAGAAGTTCCCGTTGGTCCTTCCTGAAACCTCGAATTGGGGGTTGAGGGTGAGAAGAAAAGGGGTGAGAGTCTCGAGCAAAGCGCGAAAGGCGCCCGTCACGTGCATTTCGTAGCGCGCACGGTTCTGGTCAAACCAACCTTTGTTGTTGTGCTGCGAAAGCTCCTGAAAGAAGGCGAAAGATTCCGCCGTGAACCCCGAAAACAAACTCGCCACAGGTGTCTCCTTAGTCAACAGTCGAAGTCACTAGACCATTATAGGTTATCAAGAACCGAGCAGCCCTGTCGCCGACGGTTGGTGGCGTCGTTTGCCAGACATGGACGATCCAAGGCGTCGTCATTCCCGCTTTCGCGGGAACGACGAGGGGATCGAAAGGGCTTGCGATCGAGGGCTTGTCCCACACCGGGCGGGTTGCGCACACGTCGTTCTGTGATACCTGCGCCGCGCGTTTCGGAGATGGAAGTGCGGAAGAGGATGTGGTAGCTTAATCCGAAAGCAGAGATAGCTAGAGGGAGTTAACGAGAATGGCCGAGCTTGCCCTACCTCCGGAACTGGTGTCATGAGTTCACCATGTCGAGCTAAACAAGGTCGGGTGGTGGAATAAGGGTGTGCAGCGCTTGATGCTGGGTGCGATCTGGCTCTGTGGGAAACCTTTGAGCCTTTCAGAGATTAGTCAGGAGCTCTGCACGAGGTTTTACGTGAACTTGGACCCCGGTAAGGTGAAGCAGCAAGCGGATCAGCTATGCCAGAACGGCATGTTGGTGTCCCTGCCCGGGGGCGAACTGAAGGTCTCCGAGAGGGCTATAGAAGAGCTCGAGGAAGAAGTGAAAGAGGCCGAGGAAATCGAGTCTAAAGCAAAAGGGAGGTTCCTCGACCTATTCAGAAAGTGTTGCCCGGCCCTCGCGGCTGACGAAGGATGGGAATCGTTCAATGTGAAACTACTGCTGCCGCTAGTCCGGGAGATCGGCGCGCGCACGTATCAGCTAATATGTGGCACGGCGCTCAACTTGGAAGCTACCCCGCGGTTTCTTGACTTCCTGGCAACGTATCCGCCAGAGGACCGGCAGTCCATCAGGACGGTAATTGTGAGCTTCCTAGACCCAACGGACCCTTGCGTCCGATCCTACGTGTTGCGTAACCTGAATGCGCACTTCTTTCTGGAAGCCGGCAACCTCCACGAACACACTATAGCAGCGCTGGCCGCGATTGCCAAAAATCCACCGTCGTTCAAAATCTTTGTGGACACGAACTTCCTCTTTTCCTTTCTGGGGCTCCACGAGAACCCCTCCAATGAGGCAGCGAAATACCTCATGGAAATGACGGCTCAGCTCAGTGCCAAGGTGTCTTGCAAGTTCTACGTTTCAACGCTGACACTTGACGAAACCAAGCGGGTTATAGGCTGGCATAGAGACTCTTTGCGGGGATTAAGCCTGACCCCAAAGCTGGCCCAGGCAGCGCTAGATACCGGCCTCACCGGTATCGCGCGGAAGTTTGTTGACTTCCAGAATAAGGTTGGGCACCCGGTTCGAGCCGAAGATTACTTTGGTCCCTATCTGACAGATCTAATACCAACCCTTCGTGCGAAGAACGTGGAGTTATTCAACGAAAGCCTCGAACGCTATGGCACGCAGCAGGGCGTTGTAGACGATATCCTTGCCCAGTTTGAGCATGAAAAAGAGCGCTATGGGGTGAGGGCTAAGAGGTACGAGGAGTTGGAGCACGACGTGATCCTTTGGCATTTCGTGCGGGACAAGCGACCCTCTCGCCTGGAGTCCCCTCTCGAGGCCACCTACTGGATTGTCACCGTTGATTACCACCTGCTGGGTTTCGATCTGTTCAAGCGACGGAACGCTCAAAATCAAATCCCAAACTGTCTTCATCCGACCACCCTGATACAGATGCTCCAATTCTGGCTCCCGCGGACGCCCGAATTTGACGAGGCGGTCCTCGGGAGCCTCCGTTTGCCATTCCTGTTCCAGGAATTTGACCCGGCGGCAGAAAAGGTCACGGTTCGTATTCTTGAGGCACTGGCTCGGTTCGAGAACATCAATGAACTACCCAGGGAGGTTGTTACCGCCATTCTCGTGAACGAGGCCTTGCGCCAGAAGGTGGCGCTCGAGGGAGACGAACAGAAGCAGGTCGAACTGGTCAAGCAGGCACTGATCGAGGAGAACGGCAAGATCCGCTCGCAACTGACAAGTGCGAACGAAGAGGCGAGTCGTCTCAAAAGAGAGTTAGCTCAAAAAGACAGGGAAAATACCGGGCTCGATCAACGCTTGGCGGAGCAGGTGTCAAAGGTGGCACAAGCGGAAAGGGAACTGGGCGAGGAGCGCAGACTAAGGGAACAGGTGGAAGCGCGCCTCGAGCGACTGGAACAGCGCCTGAACGAGGACAGGATTGCGCGGCAGAGGAAGCGCGAGATCGGCACTTTTGTAGCCGGATCGACAGTCCTCCTTTTGCTGGCACTATCGGCGCCCGCTGCCCTGCTCTTCTTCTGGAGACACCCATGGGGATCCAGGAAAGCCGTGGTCGTCGGCTGGGCTTTGCTTCTGCTGCTCTGGACGAGGCTAGCTGATGCATCTGGGCAGAGCAGACCCGCTGTCAAGGAGTGGCGGCCGTATGTCGCGCTCCATCGCGTCAAAGGTTGGGTGTTCCTATTTTGTTACACAGTCATCACAGGGGCCTCAGGTAATGCTCTGTACGACTGGCTTAAGAGCTGGCTGAAATAGATTTTCCGCCCGGCCCACCAGAGCTTCCCCCGCAGCAGATGGCGCGCCGGCTGGCGCAGAGCGAAACTCGGCGGTACGCAACATGCCCGCTTAGGAGCGAATCTTCATCCCGGACAACTGCGAGCCATTACGCACTCATTCGTCTTGGGCCTGAACAGGGTCCTCTGCTTCTGCGCTGTGCATTCGCCGGCTGGCTCAGGGCGCAGTTCTGCGCTTGAGCACATGCTATATTAGCGCCGGTCACGCCGACCCCCAAACGCCATTTTGCCCGCTGACAACTGCAATTCATCACCAGCAGCACCTATCGCGGCGCCAGACTTTTTGAGAGTGATCGGTTCCGCTGGAGCTTCGTCGAAGGCCCAGAAGGATATGGAAGAACTCGCGGCGTGGTCATTCTGAACGAGGATAGCCGAAGAGGCCTATCCGTAATGTCAGAAACGAGGTGCATCACGATTAGCTCATTGCCCTCTCCCTTGGGGAGAGGGTGGACCGCGATCCCGACGCACTTCATCGGGACGCGGGCCGGGTGAGGGGTCGGTTGTGCGGTGAGTAGGGATCAGATGCGCCAACACGATCAAGTGACCCCTCACCTGGCTCGCTACGCTCGCCACCCTCTCCCCAAGGGAGAGGGTTAGGATTCTGACTTCCGCCTCTTGTGTCGGCCGAAGACGGGCGAAGGTCAGAACCCCTGAGGTCAACAATCCACAGGTATCCGGGCGGACCGAAACTGACTTCCTGCCTCTTGACAAACGCAATAAGATAGGCTAGGATGGTGCTTTGAGGTTGTGCTCGATGCCACGCCCTGCTGAGAACGCTAGGCGGCCCGCCTGCTGGGGGGCTACTGCCCGCCCCAACCCACTCCCGAGAAGGTGCCAAGCGGGACGAAGAGCCCACGACGGGGAAGGCTGCACGGCGCATCAAGTGGCAGCCTCGGACGCGGTTGTTACTTCTCGACCCTCGACTTTCGACTTCTCGACTTCGAGAAATTGAACGAACGAAGCGCGAATGTCTATGAAAACAAAGCCTCACGGTGGAAAACATAGGAACGAAGCCGGAATGTCTATGAAAACACAAGTACTTAGGTGGATAAAGCTGGAATGTTGTTGAGAATAAGGGTGTTAATAGGTGGATGAAGAGTGGCGGAAGCGCTAGCTGTCGAAGCGCGAAGGTCTGCGTCCCCCAGCAGAATGCTGAAGGAACCTAGGGTTATGTCATTCTGAGCGAAGGGAAGAATCCCGGCAGTTGAAAAATCAAGCAACTGCCGAGATCCTTCGTCGCCTGCGGCTCCTCAGAATGACAGTCCGCGCGGTTTTTCAACTTCCTGCTGGGCATGAGGATTCGACGGAGACAGCCGTGATTCCTTGCGTATCTCTTGACAAGGAACAGAGAAAAAACACGCGCCTATCATGTGTCGAATCTCTCAATGGGACATTCACTCTACGGACTTACTTCAAGGACGGGCAGCCCGCAAGTCAGGCCGTAGTATATTTCGAGCAGATATTTTGACGATGTGTCAGCTTGCCGGGGCGCAGATTGACGCAAAAGGCAGCTCTATCCATCAGCCGACGGAGCATTTGGTCTCTCGGCTGACGGATAAACTCGCCCCGGCGACTCCGGCGAAAGTCTGACAAATGCGGTGATTTCTGGCAGGTAGATTGCCACAGGGAGGGAAGGAACAGTCGAATTTCGTGGTTCAGGAGGAGCATATGTCCATACCCTCACGCATCCGCGATTTTCTGGATTCCGAGAATGTTTCGTACGAAGAGCTCCGTCATCAGCCCGCTTTTACTGGACAAGAGGTCGCACACACGCTTCACCTGTCGGGCAAGAGGTGCGCCAAAACGGTAGTGCTGGAGGGTGACGGAAGGCTGGCAATGGCAGTTTTGCCTGCCTCTAACCGATTGAATCTCCAAGATCTTCAGGCGGAAATGGAAGTCACGCACTTGGAGATGTTGACAGAAAGTGCAATGACCAAGCTTTTCCCGGACTGCGAACAGGGCGCGATTCCACCTCTCGGTCGTCTCTATGGGATGGAGGTGTGGGTGGATCGAGCCATAAGCGATTCGGAGCACATTGTATTCTGCGCCGGCACCCACGAGGACTGCATCCGAATGAAGTACTCCGATTTCGCGAAGTTGACCAAACCGCGCGTTGGCCGGTTTTCGCAGGTGTGGGCCACGGCAGCTTGAACGGTCGGGCCGAGTTCCCCTATCGAGTTTGCCCTATTGGCGTGGCTTGGCCCAGCCCCAGCGGCAAGCGATGAGGCTCGGTGCTTCCCTGTACCATTACTTTGAAGTAATCGAAGGCGGCGTGAACCCCCATCGGAGGGCGAAAAGCGTGTCGCCTCCCTAGGGGGCACGCCCGAAAAGGGGGGAATGCGTCCCAACTGCTTATACGTGCTCCCCGACCCTGAATGGGTTACACTGAGGGCGGGCATTGAAGAAGTGTAATCTCATTTCAGGAGGAATTCATGCTTGCTTTAAGGGAAGAACTGGCGCGACAAATTCCAGGCTTAAGAGAAGAGACTCGGCAACTCACCACGCGCCATGCCGACGCAGTCATTTCCGAGGTAACCGTGGCTCAGGTTGTGGGCGGGATGCGCGGCATAAAGGGCTTGGTGTGCGATACCTCGGTGGTCGACCCGGACAAAGGATTGTACATTCGTGGCATCCCCATTGCCGACCTGGCTCAATGTTTGCCCGAGGCGATTTTCTATTTGCTTTGCGCCGGCGAACTTCCCAATAGCGAGGCTCTTGCCAGCCTCCAGCAAGACTTGCGAAAGCGCGCCCAGATTCCCGTTTACGTTTGGGATGTGCTAAAGACCATGCCAGTAGATTCGCATCCCATGACCATGTTTAGCACCGCCATCCTGGTGATGGAGCGCGATTCCGTCTTCCGGCGCCGCTATGCCGAGGGAATGCGCAAGGAGGAGTTCTGGGAAGCCGCCCTGGAAGATTCCCTGCAATTGCTTGCCAAACTGCCTGGTATTGCCGCGGGTATCTACCGCCTGCGCACGCGCAAGGGCGCCCCTCTCCCCTCCGATCCCAACCTGGACTGGGGGGCCGATTACGCCCACATGCTGGGCTTGCCCGATCCGGAAGGAAACTTTGCACGGCTGATCCGTCTCTACCTCACCTTGCACTGTGACCATGAGGGCGGGAACGTAAGCGCTTTCACCTGCCACACCGTGGGATCTGCCCTCTCCGACCCCTACTACGCGGTCTCGGCGGGGTTGAACGGCCTGGCTGGACCGCTTCATGGGCTTGCCAATCAGGAATGTCTCCAATTCGTTCTGGGAGTTCGTGAGAGATTCCACGGCGTGCCTACCGACGAGCAACTCCGAGAGTACGCCTGGAACACGCTCAAGGCGGGCCACGTCATCCCAGGCTATGGACATGCTGTTTTGCGCATCACCGACCCCAGGTTTGCAGCTTTCCGCATCTTTGGGGAGCAGGTTTGCCCTCAGGATGAAATCTTCAGGATTGTGGAAAGGATTTTCGCCATTGTGCCGGGCGTCCTTCGGGAGCAGGGCAAGGCGAAGGATCCTTGGCCCAATGTGGATGCTATTTCCGGAGCCTTGCTCTACCACTTTGGGCTGACCGAATTCGATTATTACACTGTGCTTTTCGGTGTTTCCCGGGCGCTGGGAATGTGCGCACAGTTAATTATCAACCGCGCGCTCGACACCCCCATCACCCGTCCGAAATCCGTGAGCACGGACTGGATCAAGCTGACTGTCGGACAAACACGGCAGGCTGCTTGAATCAAGGGCGCCACCCAGGGGCGCAAGCCGCCTGCAAGTTCGCAGAGCCTCTCACGCGCCCCGTAACAAAGAGGAGGGTCCCATGGGCCCCACATGCAGCAATTGTCCTGTTCTTAAGACTTCATTATTCAGCAGCCTCTCCAGCGAGGAAGTCTCCCAACTAGGGTGCGTGTTTCGCCCGGCGCGCTACCGGAAGAACCAAATCCTTTTCTTCGAAGGGGGCGTAGCTCAGCACTTGTTCGCTCTCCATTCCGGTCTTGTCAAGCTGGTCAAGTCGCTCGAGAACGGGAAAGATCGCATCACCGGGGTTCTGTTCCCGGGCCAATTGTTTGGCCTGGAAGCCCTTTCTGACCCCACCTACCCCCTCACAGCCGTGACCTTGCGGGACAGCGAAATCTGCGCCGCATCACGGGATGAAGTCGTCATATTCCTGCAATCCAACCCAGGAATCGCACTTGGCATGGTGCGGTTTTTGGTTGCAGAGGTTGGACGCGTACGCGCTCAAGTTACAGACATGAGCTTCAAGGATGCCAGAATGAAGCTGGCGACCTTTCTGCTGTCACTGGTTGCCTCAGACCTTACCCCTCATAACGGACGTGTCACACTCACCCTGCCACTCTCCAGGCAAGAAATTAGCGAGGTTCTCGAGCTATCCCCGGAAACAATAAGCCGTACGCTGGCCTCATTCCGAAAGCAACAGCTGATTGTCGCCCGCGGACGGCACTTGACCATCCAGAATTTCGAGGGCCTGCAGTCAGCCGCGCGCCGCTGAACGCCCCGCCTGGAGCGACTTTACGTTCATGCAATAGACCCCCTTAACCGTCCGGCAGGAAGGCGTGCTAAAGCTGCCTTACAAGCCCCGAAGTCTCGCTAATCGTTGGAGACTAAAGCAATTACACCCACAGTCAGGCGAAAGCAACTAGAGGATCGAAATAAAGAAGCTACTATCATTCGATTGACTTATGTCATGAAGAATTCTGCCGCTCGCCATCGACATCCCGCAACTTCGGCTGCTAGCTTGCTTTCCATGTCGTGCAAGCTCTTGGATCCTGGAATGTTGTTATGGAATTCGCTGGAAGCCGTTTCACTCTTGGGCTAGGCCGGTTCAAGGGAGCAAGAGAAAGTCAATCCATTACCACTGGGTTGCCCACTTGGCCTCAAAAAGCGATGATTCACTCAAGGAAGGTGGCGCTCCTCTGCGCCACAGTGCTCATCTCGACGCCTGCCGCTCTCCCGCAGGCCCTGCGGCCTTCCCCAACGGCGGAGAGTACGAAGGAAATCCTTTTCGTGCAAGCGATGTCTGTGAAGGGGGGGAGGCTGCCTGAGAGATTCCCTTCGGGCAGCAGGATTGTTCGTCTTAAGAATGGAAACAGCACACCCGAGAATCTCACACCGATTTTTTTTGGCGCGGCAGATCCACGCATCTCCTTCGATGGCTCGAAGGTGCTCTTCGCGGGGAAGAAAGATGCCGCAGCAACCTGGCAGATCTGGGAAATGAACACGGATGGAACGGGCCAGCGCCAAGTGACCCACTGCGACGGGAATTGTCTTGCCCCGGCCTACTTGCCACGCGATGCAATCGCTTTCTCCGGCGAAGTCCGGGATGCGGACGGAAGCCGGGCCTATCAAATCCATTTCGCTAAGCTGGACGGGAGCGATGTGCATCCCATCACCTTTGGCCCGGGTGACTACGAACTCGAAACGGTGCTACAGAATGGGTTAATCCTGGTTTCCGCGCGCTCACCTCTAAAGGCGAGGGGGGAGTTTGAGAGTTCGCGCAACCTCTATACGCTGCGGCCCGACGGCAGCGGGCTGGCGGCGTTCCGATGCGACCATGAGGGGCCGGCAATTCGCAGCCAAGCTGAAGAGCTGGATGACGGGTCCGTGGTTTTCGTCAAGAACACGGTGCTTGGCTCCGAAGCCGGGGGCGATCTGGTGGCGATTAGACGTGGCGCCACGCACAATTCAGCTCTGGGCCCCGAGAGCACCTTGAGCTGGTCGCCCCGACACCTCGAAGCCGCGCGATTGATCGTAGCACGCCGAGTGTCAGCGCCCCGAGCAGCGGGGAAGTTCGACCTGTATTCCTTTGATCTTGACCATGGCAAGCTCCAGGGCCCGATCTACAAGGATTCCCAATTCTCCAGTATCGAGGCCGTTCCGGTCGCCGCGCATCCGGCTCCTCGCTGGTACTGGAGCACGCTAGACCCGGAAGCAAAGGTGGGCTACTTCATTTGCCTGGACGCCTCGTTGTCCGCTGACGCGCCTAAAGGCCGCCTGGCGCCTCTCTCAACTGCCGTTCGCGTGCTGGCTCTTGATCCAGCCACTCGGAAGGAAATCAGCCTGGGGGAGGCGCCCGTCGAGCGGGACGGCTCGTTTTACATCGCGGTGCCGCCGGACCGCCCGGTACGTTTCGAGCTGCTGAATACCGATGCAAAAGTGGTCCGAGCTCAACAGAGTTGGATTTGGGCGCGTCCAGCGGAAGAACATGGCTGCGTGGGCTGCCACGAAGACCGTGCTGTGGCTCCCGAGAATCGCTGGCCGCTTGCTCTGCGGCGTTTTGACACGCCCATCCGGCTGGGTGTTCAGGCGCCGCTCACAGCAGCGCACTGAGTGTAGCGCTGCTCTTGGTTGTGGTGGTGTTCTCTAAGCCCTGACTGGAGTTTCTATGCGGTGTGATTCCGAGCGAAGGGCTGCCATTCCGATCCGTCGGCTGACGGATCGGAATGACAGGTGGAAGACGCTGGAAATGACACCGTTCTAGCACGGGGGAAGTGATAATGGAAGTTCCGGCACGAAAAATCACAAGCACGCTGGCGGCGACACTCCTGCTGAGCGTGGGGTTAAGAGTCGCGGCGCAAAACCCAGCGCGAACAACGCAGCCGCGTACGTTGAGTCCACAGCACACTACTGCTGGCAATCCAGCGCGGGATCCCGCGCGGCAGGCAGGCGTTTCCCCTGCCCTGCCCACCTTTGAAGATGTCACCGAGAAATCCGGTATCAATTTCCGGCACTCCTTTGGGGAGCAGAAGCTGAGCTCCATCATGGAGGCCACCGGTTCCGGTT
>Ga0315282_10013793_pt1 | contig 12120 bp, 8 predicted proteins | sample YL17G07_20_MG_FD_203693 | JGI IMG/M metagenome (GOLD analysis project Ga0315282, IMG submission 203693) | Sediment microbial communities from Yellowstone Lake, YNP, Wyoming, USA - YL17G07_20 | ecosystem: Environmental > Aquatic > Freshwater > Lake > Sediment | place: USA: Wyoming | collected... | reverse complement strand
AAGACCGGACCCCCGACGAGGTCTACTGGTCTACGCTACAGACGGAACAGACGGCTGCATGACGAGCAGTTCATCACCTAAGAACCGGATCATGCTGTCCAAGCCAACCCGGCCACCTGTGGCCAACAGGCAGGACCGGAATCAGTACCTACGAGGGCGGTCATGTCCCAGAGTGTAGTGCGACTCGCACTCGTCGGTCCGGTCGGTGTCAGCTCCTCGTCGGCGTCACCACCCCGAGCGCCGGTCGCGCGCTGACGCCCTGCAGCACCGAGCCGCTCGGATTGCTGGCAGTCCGGCTCCGACAGAAGGGCCTTGGCGAACCGTGAGGTGAAATGCGCGCTCACGGATGAAGCAGACCCGCCACCGGTGGCCTCATCGGTCACGCGTCCCACCCTCTCGCGATCACCTCGCAACCGGACAAGCCATTCCTCCCGAAGCGGCCACCATCCGCTGTCAAGCAACCAGTCGGTTCACGACCTGAAGCGCTGCGCTGGTCCCGCGGAGCGTCAAGACTGTGCCCGGCTCAGCGTCCGATCAGACGCATGATCGTGTCTGCCTTGCCGGACGGTGCTCCGGTGCGACGCTCCTCCTCGTCGGCGGCAGCCAGCATGCGCACGGCGAAGTTGGTCGCCAGCCAGCGGAGCGGCTCGGGCTCCCAGCGCCGTGACCGGTGCTGCACCCACGGCAGGCGCACGATGTCCGTGTCGCGCCGCAGGATGAGGTCGGCGAGCGTGCGGCCGGCCAGGTTGCTGGTCGCCACACCGTCACCCGCGTAGCCGCCGGCCCAGGCGAGCCCGCTCGCCTGGTCGAAGGTGACCCCGGGGTACCAGTCGCGCGGGATGCCGATCGGTCCACCCCAGCGATGCGTGATCCGCGCCTCGCGCGTGGCCGGGAAGAGCTCATGAATCACCCGTCGGAGAGCCTCGAAGACCGCCGGCTCGCGCTCGAAGCGGTCGCTGATCCTCGAGCCGAAGTGGTAGGGGGCGCCGCGGCCTCCCAGGGCGATGCGCCCGTCCGGCGTCCGCGACGCGTAGATGATCAAGTGGCGGGCGTCGTCGAACGTCTCCCTGCCGGACCAGCCGATCTGAGCCCACACGTCGTCGGGCAGCGGCTCGGTGGCCACCATCAGCGAGTACATGGGTAGCACGTCGCGGTGATGGCCGGGGGCGCCGACCGTGTAGCCCTCGGTTGCCAGCACGACGACCGTGGCGCGCACGACGCCGCGGGCGGTGGTCACCGTGCTGCCGTCCGCGCCGCCGGCGAAGGAGAGCACCGGCGTGCGCTCGTAGAGGACCGCGCCGCGTCGCTCGACGGCCTCCGCCAGCCCGCGTGCCAGACGCGCGGGGTCCACGGCGGCGCACTGCGGCGTGTAGAGGGCGCCCAAGCAGCCGGCCACATGCAGGTGCTCGTCAGCCGCGTCCTTATCCAGCCAGCGGAAGTCGTCGCCGAAGCCCCACGACGTGTACCGGTCGAGCTCCTTCTTGCGCGAGGCCACGTGCGCCGGCGTCGTTGCGGCCATGAAGGCGCCGCCCTTGACGAAGCCGCAGTCGAAGCCCTCTTCGCCGGCGACGCGGCCCACCTCGTCGACCGTGTGGAACATCTCGCGCTGCGTGGCGATCGCCGCCTCGCGGCCGGCGTGGCGGGCCATCTGCTCGTAGGTGGCCGCGAACAGCCACGAGCACCAGGCCCCGTTGCGCCCCGATGCCCCGAAGCCGGCGATCTCGCGTTCCAGGACGGCGATCCGCAACGACGGGTCGGCGGCGGCGAGATAGTAGGCCGTCCAGAGGCCGGTGTAGCCGGCGCCGATGATCGCCACGTCCGCGTCGGTGTCGCCGGGCAGCGACGGGCGTGGTTCCAGAGAACCAGGCACGCCGTCAAGCCACAGACTACGTGAACGGTAGTACTGGCTGAGAGAACCCATGCGTCCCACCCCTCTCGTGACGGCGGCCCGGCGCGTCCCGCACCACCTGTTCATCCTTCTCGTCCATTCCATCTCACAGACAGAGAGAAAGCGGCCGACCCGTTGCTCGCTAGACCTCGAGCGGTCCGCTACGGCTCCGCCTGCTCACACCTCACACCTGTGCCAGCTGCCCAAGCTCTCCCGTACCTGCACGGTCCTTGACTTGGATCGACCCTGGGCCTTGACACGATTACTGGGGCGCGGCAATACTAACAGTGATTGCTTATACAGACAAGCAGACACGAACCAGTCGCCCCGGAGTGCAGATAGACCATCGGTAGCGGAGTTCGAGTGTCGAGGTGCGACGACTGCACGCCACGTCCGACAGGCGACTCGGGTGATGGGACGATGCCCGTGAAGGACGACGGGTCAGCTTCATCCGCCGGATGAGAGGCATCAGGCGAGAGTCCGGAGGCGAGGACTGCGCCTTTGGGCGGAACGAGATCAGCGAGACGATCACTCAGTGGGAGCCTCCGAAAGGTGGTTTGAGATGCAGAACCTCGAGAGGGTCTGTCGTCCGTGCGTCCTCGGACTCGAGGACTGCGATGTGGGCATGACGCTCGAAGAGATCGAACGCGACCTGGGCGTGACCGTGGTCGCGAAGCTGTCGGAGAACGAGAACCCCTTCGGGATGTCGCCCAGAGCAATGGAAGCTGCGATCGCCGAGCTGCCCAAGGCGTTCATGTATCCAGAACACACCTTCTGCGACCTCGTCGATGCTCTTGCTGCCGCGAATGGCGTTGCCCCGTCGATGGTCGTGGCTGGACACGGGGCTGAAGCTCTGGTACACCTCGTGCCCCAGCTGTTCGTCAGCCCTGGTGATGAGGTCGTCCTTGCGGACGTCACCTACACCGTGTACCGGCAAGCCAGCATGCTCATGGATGCCAGCCTGCGCGTGGTTCCATTGCGCGACTTCCGTCACGATCTCAAGGCCATGGCGAAGGCGGTGACCCCGAGAACGAAACTGATCTGGGTGTGCAATCCCAACAACCCCACGGGTACGATCGTCTATCGCCGCGAGACCCAAGCCTTCCTGGACGCTCTGCCCTCCGGTGTGGCCGTGGTCTTCGACCAGGCCTACCGCGAGTTCGTCGATGACCCCGACTACGCGGACGGTGTCGCGTTCCTCAAGGAGGGCTACGAGAACGTCATCGTCCTCCGCACCTTCTCCAAGGTCCACGGCATGGCCGGGCTTCGCGCGGGCTACTGCATCGCGTCCGACACTGTGTGCGGATACCTCAACCGCATGCGGGAGCCGTTCAACGTCAACAGGCTGGCGATCGTGGCAGGTCTGGCGCCTCTTGCGGATCACGACTTCATTGCACGGTCTCTCGAGAACAACAGGCTCGGCCGCAGGTACCTCACGGAGCAGCTCCTCAGACTGGGCATGGAGCCGGTCGCCAGTCAGGCCAACTTCGTCCTCGTCGACACCAAACGCGACGCCGACGCGCTCTTCGAGCGACTCCTCGCGCGTGGCGTCTGTGTACGCCCCGCATCTGACTGGGGTCTCGACACGTTCCTGCGTATCACCGTCGGTCGGCCCGAGGAGAACGAGCTGGTCGTGACTGCGCTGGAAGAGGAAGCGCGCGCGATGAGCCTGCTGAAGTAAGCTGATGAATCGGCGCCGGCGGACGAGACGCGAGGCTGGCGGACCATCGCGGTCACTTCAAGGCCCGTGCGGTGACCGGAGCCGCACCGGCGGCGCTGAAGACCGAACATGCAGAACAGTCAGCCTTCCCGCACAGGTCCGTACCGGCGGAAACAAGCGTGCGGGCGACTCTGGAGGGTACATGCTCACATGTGGAGAAGCAGCGGTGCGCCTGCTCGAGGCCTATGGAGTCGACCTGGTGTTCGGCATTCCCGGCGCCCAGAACCTGGAGCTCTACCGGGGACTCGCCAAGTCGGGGATCCGACATGTCTCGACTCGCCATGAGCAGGGTGCGGGATTCATGGCCGACGGGTTCGCGCGCAGCTCAGGCACTCCGGGCGTCTGCTTCGTGATCGGCGGTCCCGGACTGACCAATGTGGCGACTCCCATGGGGCAAGCGTACTCCGAGTCGGTTCCTATGCTGGTCCTCTCTGGAGTAGGGCGCACCGACACGCTCGACATGGGCCGCGGCACTACGCACGAGCTGCGCGACCAGTCCGGGCTCGCAGCCCACGTGACCGCCTCGAGTCATACCGTGCTGGCGCCAGCGCAGCTTCCTGAGCTTGTGGCCGAAGCGTTCGCGATGTTCGCGTGCAGGCGACCGCGGCCGGTCCACATCGAGATCCCGACGGACGTTGCCGAGATGCCGGCCGACTTCGAGCCAGTCGCCTGGCCGACGCCCAGTCCGCCATCTCCGCAGCCAAGTGCCATAGCGGAGGCGGCGCGAATGCTTGCCTCGGCCGAGCGTCCAGCCGTCGTTCTCGGCGGAGGGACGGTGAATGCCGCCCGAGAGGCTCGTGACGTTGTGGAGATGCTCGATTCACCGACGGTCCTGACCACGAACGCCAAAGGCATCCTGCCGCGCGGGCACGGACTCAGCCTGGGCTCCAACCTGCAGTTCGCGCCGGTCCGGAGCTACGTCGAGAGCGCCGATGTCGTCCTGGCGGTGGGAACGGAGTTCGGTGAGACAGATACCCAGCTTTTCGACGAGGATCTCAACCTGGGCGGGCAGTTGATCCGCATCGATATCGAGGCTTCCCAATTGGCCCGCGCGCAGCGTCCGACGCTTGCCATCGTAAGTGACGCTGGTGAGGGTCTGGCGGCTCTGACAGAGGCCTTGCGGGGCATGAATGGTGCCCGCCCCAGGTCTGAGGAGAAGGTCACCGGACTGGTTCGCGCCATCCGGACAGAGGCGAGGAATCACTGGTGGCCGGGCACCGCCGTGTTCGCCCGGCTGCTCGATGTCATCACCGACTCGTTGCCCAGTGCGCTGATCGTGGGGGACTCAACGCAACCGGCCTATGCGTTCGACCATCTGTTCGAGCCGCCAGAACCGCGTTCCTACATGACCGCCACGATGGGCTACGGGACACTCGGATTCGCGCTGCCGGCAGCGATGGGAGCGAAGCTCGGATCGCCGTCCCGCCCGGTCGTCGCGGTCATCGGTGATGCAGGCGTCCAGTTCACACTGCCCGAGCTCGCCACTGCGGTCCAGGAGCACATCCCGGTCGTCGTGCTCGTCTGGAAGAACAGAGGCTATGAGGAGATCCGCGTCCTTATGACGGAGAGAGGTATCCCATCGGAGGGCTTCCGGATCGAGGTGCCGGACTTCGTGGTGCTGGCCCAGGGGTTCGGCTGTCAGGCGGCCGTGGCCCGAGATGGTGAGGAGCTCTCGCGATTGCTGGCACAGTACTGGCAGCTGGATGTACCGCTGGTCATCGAGGTTGACGAAGAAGCCCTGAGCGGGTGATCCGTACGCTGGACTTGAACACCGGACGAGTGAGCCCACCGCAGAGGTCGGTTGCGCTGACGGATGCCGCGTTCACGCGCTTGCGCCATGCCAAGGCTCCACCGACGCGGACACGAGCTCCGGCGTTGATTCTCCGCCTCCGACCTCACCCAGAGTGATGACGCGCATCTCCCTCATGATCACCTGCCTCGGGGACGCGCTGTTTCCCGAAGTTGGTCTGGAAGCGGCAAACGTTCTGCGTGAGCTGGGCTACCGCGTCGATCTGCCGTCACGACAGGTCTGCTGCGGTCAGGCGGCCTTCAACAGCGGCTGTCCGGATGCTGCCCGCCGCTCGGCTGAGGCGTTTCTGCGCGCCTTCTCAGACAGCGAAGCAGTGGTCTGCGTTTCGGGGTCCTGCACGGCCATGGTCCGCCACCACTATCCGAAGCTGTTTGCCGGCACATCTCAAGAGCAGGAGGCTTTGCAGCTCGGCGCGCGCACCCATGAATTCTCTGAGTTGCTCGTCGACGTGCTCGGCGTTCAAAGCCTGCCGGTGGCCTGCCACCGCTCCGCGACCTTCCATCGTTCGTGCCACACCAGCCGCCTCCTGGGCATCGTCGAGGCGCCCGAGAGACTGCTGGCGATGGTCGAGGGCCTCGACTACCGGCCGCTGGCCCGACCCGACGAGTGCTGCGGCTTCGGGGGCACCTTCTCAATCAAGTATCCGCAGATCTCCACAGCGATGGTCGATGAGAAGGTCGACGATGTCTTGTCGACTGGCGCTGAACTGCTGCTCGGTCTCGATATGAGCTGCCTCATGAACATCGAGGGCCGTCTGCGCCGCCGCGGGGCTGCCGTCGAGGTCAAGCACCTCGCCCAGCTGCTGGGAGAAGGATGGCAGCGCTAGCCGAACGACAGCGAGCCGCTCACCTTGCCGAGATCGAGCGAACTCTCGGCGATCCTGTCCTGCAGCAGACCATCCGCACACGGCAGGACAACCGCCGGTGCCTGCAACGGCAGGCGGCCGCGGAGCTGCCCGACTGGCAAGCCTGGAAGGAGGCGGTCGCCGACCTGCGGAGTCACACGCTGGCGCACCTCGACGCCTACCTGGGGGAGTTCGCCGACAATCTCGAGCGCCGCGGCGGGCAGATCTTCTTCGCTGCCGATGCCGCCGAAGCATGCGACTACGTCGTCAGGCTGGCGCACGCCAAGGAAGCGAGCCTGATCGTCAAAGCCAAGTCGATGCTGAGCGAGGAGATCTGCCTGAATCCGGCCCTGGCGGCCGCCGGTGTCCAGGCGATCGAGACAGACCTGGGCGAGTTCATCATCCAACTCGCGCATGAGAGGCCTTTTCACATCCTCGGACCGGCCAGCCACAAGACGCTCGAGCAGATCTGCGAGCTGTTTCGCGAACTGACTCCTGAGTACCTGCCGCCGGAGCCGCAGGCGTTGGCGGCCTTCGCGCGCCGCTATCTGCGCGAGAAGTTCCTTTCCGCGGAGATCGGCATCACCGGCTGCAACTTCGCCGTTGCCAGCGAAGGCGCCATCGTGCTGATCACCAACGAGGGCAACGGGCGGCTGTGCAGTGCGCTGCCACCCACGCACGTCGTGCTGATGGGTATCGAGCGTCTCGTCCCCGACCTGTCCGGCCTGGAGCCGTTGCTCACCGTTCTGCCGCGTTCGGCGAACGGCCTCCGCGCCACCACCTACACGCAGATCATCAGCGGCCCACGGCGCTCCGACCGCGAGGACGGGCCTCGCGAGTTGCACGTCGTGGTCGTCGACAACGGTCGTTCGCGCATCCTCGGCACCACCTACCGTCCGATCCTTCACTGCATTCGCTGCGGCGCGTGCCTCGACAACTGCCCCGTCTATCGAAACATCGGCGGCCATGCCTACGGTGCGGTCTACAGCGGTCCCATCGGCGCTGTGCTCACACCGCTACTTGAGGGCCTCGACCTCTATGCACACCTTCCGTTCGCGTCAACCCTCTGCGGCGCCTGCGACGACGTCTGTTCGGCCCGCATACCGCTGACCGATCTGCTGCTTGACCTTCGGCGCGACGTCGTAGCCCAGCGGCTGAGCGGTCGCGGCTGGGAGCTCGGCATGCGGGGCTTCGCCGAGATCACGCGACACCCGGACCTGTGGAGGGCGGCGGTGCGGCTCGCGCGCCTCGCCCTCAAGCCATGGGTGCGTGAAGGGTTCATCCGTCGTGGCCTCGGACCGCTGCGTCGCTGGACGGCCGGCCGTGACTTCCCCGCCGTGCCACCAAAGAGCTTTCGCGCGCTTTGGCGCCGCGACGCCTACACCTCATAGAAGGGAGGCGAGCTGACGTGGAGCGCAGGGCCTTCGTCAAAAGGATCAGAGATGAGCTCGCAGGCGGCGACCCCGACGAGCCAACGTGCGAGCCCACGACGGCCTTTGCTCCCGCGACACCTTATTCCGGGCGCTCCGCAGAGGGATTGCAGACCGTCTTCTTGGCACGGCAGGAGGAACTCGGCGTGATGGCCACCGTGGCTGCGACGCGACGCCAAGCGCAGACAGCCGTCGGTCAGCTGCTCGACGAGCGCGACTGGCATCTTGTCTGCTCGCCGGGTATCTCTTGGCCGGGCATTGAGGAACGCCGAACCGAGCACATCGCAGCGGCGGACTTCGGTCTTGTCGAAGCCCGCTGGGCGATCGCCGAGAGCGGCACGATCGTGGTCGATACCGCTGATGGGGAACGCCGTGCCACCTCGCTACTGCCTCCTGCGGTGGGTTTCACCCTGCCTCGCTCAGGGCTCGTTGCGCGCCTCGGCGATCTGCTGCGTCAGCTTGTCCAGAATCGGGGCCCACTCCCCGCGTGCATCACGATGATCACCGGCCCCAGTGCCAGTGCCGACATCGCCGGCGTGCGCACGTTGGGCGTCCATGGACCGGGCGAGGTGCATGTCTGGATCATCGAGAACGAGTGAACCAGCCCTCTGCCGACCACCTATGTGACTGCTTGTCGCATCGAAGCCGGCCACGTAAGGAGAGAGCGACCATGCCGAAGCTGCTTCGCGTCGATCTGAATGACGGGTCCGCGCGGGAAGAGACGATTCGCGAGGATATTGTCCGCGACTACCTGGGCCCGAAGGGCGTCTGTTCCCGCTATCTGCTCGACGAGGTACCCCCGGAGACAGAGCCGTTGAGTCCGGGCAACAAGATGGTCTTCTCTTGTGGTCCACTCTCGGGGAGCATGATGGCGGGAACCAATCGCTTCGGCGTGTACTTCATCTCGCCGCTCACCGGAGGCTACGGTGAGTCCACGTCGGGCGGCCATCTGGCCACTCAGTTCGCACGCACCGGCTACCGCATGCTGATCATCGAGGGCAGATCTCCTCGTCCGGTCTTTCTGGAGGTCTCGCCCGCGGGGGCGACCATCCACGCTGCGGAAGACCTCTGGGGGAGCGACGTCTTCGTCACTGAGTCTGCCCTACTGGCCAGGGTGGGGGTCAAGGGCGCGAGAGCCACCGTGGTCGGCCCGGCGGGTGAGAACCTCGTTCGCTTCGCCTGCATGATCAATGACAGGACCCACGTCCTTGGCCGCGGTGGCGTCGGGGCACTTGCGGGCTCGAAGAACCTGAAAGGCATCGTCTTCCATGGGTCCAGGGAAGCAGAGCTCGTGCGCCCGGATGCCGTCAAGGCGTTGGCGCGAGAGATGCTCGAGATAGGAAGGGATCATCCCGCTGCCGAATCCTTCCGGCGTTTCGGCACGCTCGCTGTCGTCGCGATGACCAACCGGCTCGACCTGTTCCCGACACGCTACTGGCAGGAGGGGCACCTCGACGGTTGGGAAGACACGATCGGTCCCGACCTGATGGTCGAGCGCTACAAGCTGAAGAACACCATGTGTCCGCCTTGCGTTCTGCAGTGCGGCAATCTCTGTCGAGTTCCGGAGGGACAGCTGAAGGGCCTGGAGCTCGAGCCCGAGTTCGAGACCGTCTATGCGTTCGCCGGACTGTGCCAGGTCGGCGACCTTGCCGAGGTCATGCGCATGAACGAGATCTGCGACCGGCTCGGCATCGACACGATATCGGCCGGCAATCTGGCGGGACTGGCGATAGAGGCGTGTGTCCAGGGACGACTCGACCTCGGACTTCGCTATGGCGACGCAGACGGCGTTGCCGAGTTCGTCACGGCGATGGCCAAGCGGGACGGCGAAGTGGCCGACGTGTTCGCCGACGGCATCCTCGCCGTAGAGAAGGCGTTTGGGCTCCGTGATGTCGCCGTGCACGTCAAGGGCATGGAGCCCGCAGGCTACGATCCCCGTCGCAGCAAGGGGATGGGACTCGGCTACATCATGAGCGAACGCGGGGCGTGCCATCAACGCGCCACCTTCATCAGAGCCGAACTGATTGGCGCGATCGACATGGCGCAAGTCGAGGGCAAGGCTGCCATGTACGTCGACTACGAGGACCGTTTCGTGATGATGGACTGCATGATCTTCTGTCACTTCTACCGCGACCTGCTGCCATGGGAGTTCCTGACACGGATCGCCAGCGCGGCCGTGGGTCACGACTACACGACGGACGAACTGAGGACTATCGCGAACCGCATCGTGACCTGTACTCACGAGATCAACCGTCGCCGAGGTTTCGGCCCGCAGAAGGAGAGCTTCGGCCCATGGATCACGGAGCGCCCCATCGTCGCTGCCGATGGTGAGGAGCTGCGGACGACGGCCGAGGAGTTCGAGACGATGCGTCGCGAGTACTATGAAGCGCGAGGTTGGAAGGAGCCGCCAGCCTGCGAGATGTAGCGCTCGGCGGAGTCCGCACCCAAGCTGGTCTTCATGCGCCGACGGTGGAGTCGGTCACGGTGTGGGGGCGACCTTGAAGCAAGCTGGGAAAGGGAGGGCACGTGGAAAGCAGGGAGGGTCAAAGAGGTGTCGCGGTCAATGACGGCGTCTTCTGGCAGGGGGGTGATCCTCGGTGGGAAACAGTCCGCTCCATCACGCCCCTCACGCGGACCATCCGCGCGGACGTCTGCGTCGTAGGGGGTGGTTTCACGGGATTGTGGTCGGCTCTGTGGCTCAAGAAGCTGGCCAGCGAACTGGACGTCGTACTCGTCGAACAGACCTACTGCGGGCATGGGTCTTCGGGGAGGAACGGAGGCTGGCTGAACGGGTGGGACGACATTCTGCCAACGCTCACTCGACTGTACGGCCGCAGCGATGCCCTCGCCTTGCTCGACCTGTCTCATCGAAGTCTGAACGACATGACGCAGGTGGTCAGCGACGGGGCGATCGATTGTGACCTGGCGATGCAAGGAGGCTTGATCGTTGCGACGTCCGAGGCCCAGCAAAGTGGGGTGCGGGAGACAGTGGCTGCCATGGAAGCGGCGGGGAAAGGGAGTCTGGTGAGGATCCTCTCAGCCGAAGAGGCGAGCCAGATGTCGGGCATGCCTGAGGCCTCCGGCGGCTACCTTCTCGAGCACGCGGGCTCGGTCCAGCCGGCGCTCCTCGCTCAAGGCCTGAGACGTCTTGTGGAGGCCGCCGGAGTCCAGGTGTTCGAGTCCTCTCCCATGGTGAAGCTCCACCGCGAAGCACCCGCCATGGTCGACACGCTTGCCGGCTCGGTCATCGCCGACCAGATCATCCTCGCGTGCGGGTCGTGGCTTGCGCGCGTCTCCGAGCTGCGGCGCACCCTGTTCATCATCCCGACCCACGTTATCGCGACCGAGCCGTGTGAAGACGAGCTGGATGCGCTCGGATGGACGCGAGGACGGCCGTTCGCCGATGCGCGGACGGCGGTCCACTACGGCCAAAGGACCGCCGATTACCGCATGGTCTTCGGCCGAGGCGGCGGGCGCCTCGGGTTCGCGGGACACATCATCCCTGAGCATTTCCATGATCGTCGTGAGACACAAGAGATCGCGGCGGACATGCGGCGGATGATGCCGACGATGAAGGCGGCTCGGATCGACTGGGCGTGGGGAGGACCCATAGACCGGACGCAGCACGGCATGCCGTGGGTCGGCGTAATCGGCCGGCACCGCAACATCCACTACGGCGTCGGCTACGGCGGCAACGGCGTCGTGCCCTCACACGTGATAGGGCACACGCTGGCTTCTGTGACGCTGGGCTTGGACGACGAGTACTCCCGATCTCCGCTTGTCTCCGACCCACCCTCCTATCTGCCGGTCGAACCACTCAGATCTGTAGGTGCACGTCTCGTAAGGGGCGCCGTCATCAGGTGCGAGGAGCGAGAAGACGCTGGCCGCGTAGCAGATCCAGTATCAAGGGTTCTGCGTCGAGCCCTCAGCCTGTCGATGCCCAAGGGGGTTCAGGTCGCTCCACTGGCCGAACGAGTCGCTCGCATGACCAGCTTCGCTCGCCGCGGGGATAGCGGAAGAGCCCAGGGAGCTGCCGAGTACGGACAAGCTTTCGACTCGACCACTCACTCAGGAGGGGCAGACGCGTAGTGGCAGTACGCGTGGAGTGCTCTACGGTTGAGCAGCGTTGGCTCATTTGTGAGCAGGCGTTGGATCTGCTCGAGCGCATGGTTCCACGTTATGGGCAAGGAAAAGCCCTAGAGGCTTGATGTGGGTTCATCGTCCGTCGTAGGCGGCCAGTGCTCGCGGCGGGCGCCCGAGGAGGCTGTTGATGAACATGGCGAGGGTCAGCGCCAACAGTCGTTGGCCACAGGTGGCCGGGTTGGCTTGGACAGCATGATCCGGTTCTTAGGTGATGAACTGCTCGTCATGCAGCCGTCTGTTCCGTCTGTAGCGTAGACCAGTAGACCTCGTCGGGGGTCCGGTCTT
>Ga0315282_10013792_pt1 | contig 12123 bp, 12 predicted proteins | sample YL17G07_20_MG_FD_203693 | JGI IMG/M metagenome (GOLD analysis project Ga0315282, IMG submission 203693) | Sediment microbial communities from Yellowstone Lake, YNP, Wyoming, USA - YL17G07_20 | ecosystem: Environmental > Aquatic > Freshwater > Lake > Sediment | place: USA: Wyoming | collected... | reverse complement strand
TAAACACCGCCATTTCCGCTTGAATACTAAAGGGGTATGATCATCCCACATCATTTTGCCTCAGGTGTTAACTTATCATAGAAGGCTTCAACGGGTATCTTCTTTTTTAACTCTTCGATCTCTTTTTCCACAAGCTCAGTTAATTTCTTAAGCTTCAACTTCCTCATGATTTCATCCTTTATTTTGAGAAATGGAGGTTTAGGATCAATTTTCCTACTATCCAGTTTGAAAATAGAGTAACCCCCTTTTGTCTTGACAATATCGCTGATCCCTCCTTTTTCCAATTTTGAAACGGCATCTTCTATCTCCTTTTTTCCTTTCCCTTTTTCGAACAAATCTAACTCTCCTGCCGTATATTTGGCCTCAGGATCGATAGACCTCTCTGTGGCTAATTTTTTAAAATATTCTCCCTTCTTCAAAGCCCCTAAAATCTCTCTCGCTTCCGCTTCCTTTTCCACGACAATTTGACTTATTTTGAGGTACTCCCGTTCCTTTATCTCTGGATCCGTATTGTAATACTTTTCCACCTCTTCCTCTGAAACCTCAACCTTCTTTTCAATATAAGCCCTCACATACTCCTGTGTGATAAAATCATCCTGAATCATTTTCAGCTTAGCCTGGGTGTCTGCCTTTTCAGTCAACCCTTTATTCCTGCCTTCTACAACGAAGAGACGAGCCTTGATCATGCTATCCAGCAATTGTTTCCTATTCTTTAAATCTTTCAGTGCCTCTTGAACCCCAGGAGGAAAAGTCTTTAATCTTGTTTCGAAATCAATTTTGATAATCACCTCATTTCCGATCTTGGCCAAAACCTCATCATCTGCGCCAAAGGTTCGGGTAACCCCTGTGATGATTAAAAATAATGAGGCCACAACAACCGTTATTGAGAATCTGCGCATTTCCTTTTAACCTCCTTCAAATATGAGAGTCCAATCTCTTATAGATAGTCATCGAAAACAGGCTTCAATTTCATAAAGAGAGCTTGTCCAACCCAGAGTAGAAAAATGGCAAAGACTCCGATATAGATTACACCCATCCAATTCGGCAACTCTTGCTTTAGGATCAATGAACGATAGATTTCCAGAAGATGGGTCATGGGATTGACCATCAAAAAGATCCTATATTTTTCAGGAACCATGGAAAGAGGATACATCACAGGACTGATGTAGAGCCAGATCATAAAAAAGGAGTTTACGATCTGAGCGACATCTCTGAAAAATACGTTGACGCAAGAAAGAATCAATCCGATTCCCGTCGTAAACAGGATCTGCAAAACAAAACCAAAAGGGAGAAGAAATAAATATAGAAACGAATCAATTTTTCCAAGCAAAATTAATGCCAGAATGAATAGGCCAAATCCAATCAATTGGAGCAAGAAGCTTGAGAGGACAGTGGAGACGACAAAGAGTTCAGAAGGAAACTTCAACTTTTTTACCAAATTGGCATTCTCAATAATCACTCCGGTGGACCTCAGAGAGGCCTCGCTGAAGGCCATCCAGGGAAGAAAACCACAGATCAAAAACTCAATAAATCCCCTCTCCTTTCCATAATCGCCGATCTTGATCTTAAATATGACGGAAAAAAGGAAGGTAAATATTAAGAGCATGAGGATGGGATTGATGATGGACCAAAAAAATCCCAGTGTCGATCCAATGTATCGAGACCGGATATCCCTCCTGACCATAGTGAGAAGGAGATAGCTATTTGAGAAGATGGTTTTAAAGATATTCAATCCTCTACCCTTCCACGAATGGTTTAGGCCATTTTATAAAATGGAACCGTGGCTTCCCTCTATGACCTCTCCACTTAATCACTTTCGCGGGATTTCCGGCGACCACCGCATAGGGGGGGATATCCTTAACCACAGCAGAACCTCCCCCAACAACACACCCCTTACCCAACTTCACATTTTGCAAAATCACAGATCCCCCTCCGATCCAGACATCCTCTTCTATTACAATCTTCCCGTGCGTGAGTCCCTGTTCCTGAATCAACTTTCTATCATCCATGTATCCATGCCCAGCACTTAGGATGCAAACGTTGGGGGCGATCAGAACCCGATCTCCGATCTCAAGCCCACCTTCTCCCGAGATATAACATCCCCAGTTGATCTGGACATAATTACCGATGATCAGATCGGTATAGGGATTGTCGTCCAAGGTACCCAAGATGAAACGAGAACCGGAATGGATATAACAATGGTCCCCGATAACAATCCCTCGATTCAAATATTTACTTCCGCTTCGAATGATCTCCACACCGTCAGCGATGAATGTCCCTTCTCCGATATATTCTATCAATTCATGATAACCCCTCATGACACCATCCTCTATTTGACCCAATGATGCTTCAGCCGGCACACACCCATCTCCCTCGTATCCCCTTTGATGGTAATCGTTTTTTCAAGGGTATCGAAGAGCCGTAATGCGGGTTTGTCCATGGAATGAGACCGAATGATATATTTTCCGGGAAGGAGGACCACCTCTGGTAATTCATAACAGATTGAATAGAGATTCTCCCCTATCTTTTTCGGCTCGACTCCATCCATATCCGTGCTGATCCCATAAATTGGGGTCTGGTCATTCCTGACAATTCCTATTGCCACTGCAGGTGTCTCTTCATCCGGTGGGGTTTCAATGGTGACCTCCACCCGAATCGTTTCTCCCATTTGAAATTCATTTTTTTCGACGTTTTCTCCATTCAAAATTCTGAGTTCCGTTACAATGTTATAGAGGGAGGAACGAAGCTTTTCGATTCTGGTGTCCCTCTTATTTTCTTCCGCTTCCTTCTCTCTCATGAAATCCAAATACGCATTGACCACATCTGAAGCGTCACCCATAGACTTGATATGTCCGTGATCCAACCAGATGGCCTTTTGGCAAATCTTCTTAATGTGAAACATCCCATGGGAACAGAGAAGAATGGTTTTACCCTCGATGAGGAATTTCTCCATCCGCTTAATACATTTCTTTTGAAAGTTTTCATCCCCAACGGCTAATACCTCATCCGTCACCAATAGATCAGGGTTCAATGAAGTGGCGATTGAAAAACCTAGTCGAACGTACATCCCCGTTGAATAGGTCCTAATAGGCCTGTCAATAAAATCACCCAAATCCGAGAATTCAATAATCTCTGGAAGGATATCTCTAATCTCCCTCTCTGAGAGCCCCATCACAGACCCGGAGAGAAAGATATTCTCCCTTCCCGTATAATCCGGATGGAAACCAGTTCCTAAGTCTAAAAGGGCCCCAACCTTACCACGGGTTTCGATACTCCCCGTGGTCGGTTTCGTCACACCGGTGACGATTTTCAAAAGTGTGCTCTTCCCCGCCCCATTTTCTCCGATGACCCCAAAGGATTCACCCTTCTTAATATGAAAGCTGATATCTTTTAAGGCCCAGAACTCTTGATGGTATCTCCTTTTCCCCAAGGTGAGGAATTCCTTCACCTGATCAATCGGATGGTGAAAGAGTTTATACCTCTTTCCTAAATCTTTGGCTTCGATAAAGTAATCCATCATAAACCATTAGGCATCTTTTAAATATTCTTTCAAAATATGGGCTAACCCTCCAAATGAATTTTCTTCCAGAATTGTCACTCTTTTTATCAAGAAAGGGTCATCTCCTCTATGATTGCCACCTGGATGGGTGGTGAACGCACCGTTATAGCCCGCCCCTTTTAAACATTCGATGAGATCCGCATCATAAGCCCCAAAGGGGTAAGCGAAAAAAAGAACTTCTTTCCCAAGGGTTTCTTGGATAATGGTTTTCGACATCTTTAATTCTTCGCTAATCCTCTTTCCTTTTTCTTCCTTCGTCTCATATTGACCTCGATTCTCCCTATATTTTAATGAAATTTGAGACAGTTTTTCCTTCCAATCCTCCCTTTTAAAGAAGACAACCCCTCCTTGTTTCTTCACATAACCCACACACCGATCCATCAATTCTTTCTTAGGAATGAACCTCTGCGATACTAATTCATAGCCCAATCCAAAGATCGGTGCTCCGTATCTTCTGTCCAATCCTTTCACGTAGGGCTCCAGATTCGGTGTTTTACCGATATAGAAATCCTCTATCCGGTCACTGACAAAAATGAGAGAATGGGTGTGAGAATGACTCTCGATCCTTAATGTACCCTTCTCCTCAATCTCTTCCCACCAATTCTTTCCAGATTTTCTAATATATTTTTGTGCCGTCGGAGCAAAAACAGTGCCGGTAAATCGATATTTTTTAAGAAGGGGGTAAGCTAGGGTGTAATTCTCTATCGAGCCATCATCTAAGGTGATGACAATGGGCCTCTCTGGAATCAAAACTTCTTCTCCTTTTAGGTAATGGAGGAGGCTCCCCAAGGGAATACTTTCAAATTTATTTTCCCTCAACCAAGAAAGATGGTCGGAAAAACATTCTTGAAATCCATCCATCCATGGATGGTATAACAAGACATAAATGGGTTTTTTAAAATCTGATTTCTTGATCATCACCTTTTTAAATTTTTCTTACCCAATGGAGGAATGAGGAAAGCGAGAATGAATTTTTTCTCTCATTCCTTTTTCTCTTATAACATTCGTAATAGAGGCTGACCCCTGTTTGGGGAGATCGAATATCCAAACCGCTCAATTCACTCTCTCCGCTGTATTGAAAACTCACTCTTTTGGGTTCAAATCCGCATTCCTTCAAAACATAGGCCAATGTCTCTCCATCATATAAAAAGGTATGACCTCCAAGCCTCATTCCCTGATTAAAGACTTCACATAAACTCCTCGTCGTTAATGGAACCCCAATTTGCTCATCCCACAATTTAAGAAGTCCTCTATCTCCCTGTACATACCTCTTGGCAAACTGATGAAGGTCAGGAGTAAGGACTCTCATTGCCCCACTCTCCTTCAAGATTCTATGACATTCCTTAAAAAAACCATAACCCCTTTCCAGGTCCAATTGATCAACAAAATCTTCCGAATGAATGTAATCGATGGATTGAGACTTAAAAGGAAGATCTTGTCTGAGGTCAGCAACTACGTCAGGCTTACACGATTTGTCAAGGTCAACGTTGACCCAGCCATCCAACTTATGATACCCGCAACCAAAATGGACCTTAATCTTGGCCATCATTGATGAGAAATCCGTGATAGACTATGGAAGAAGAAATTGGTCAGCAAAGGGCCACATATGCCAATGGTCCGGTCTCTCCCGGATCCTTTGGTCAATCAATCTTACACACTCCTTGACGCATTCTTCTTCGTCTTTAACATAAATAGGCTTCTCAAAACATATTTTTCGGCCCGTCCCATTCTCTAAGAAGGAAAAAAAAGGCAATACAGGTATATTCAACTCTTTTGCGATTGAAATAAGCCCCTTCGGAAACCTCGTTTGCATGTTTAGGAACTGCACCTCTACATTCTCCTTGACCAGGTAGGGAGGAACATCGAAAGCAGTAGTCACCCACACTCCCTCCCGCAGTGCCTTCAAAAGATTTTTCTTCCCTTCCTTCTTGTAGGAAACCCTCCTTTCAAACATCCTTCCAATAACCCAGTTGCTTAACTTGTGAAAGAAATAGAACGCCCTTTTTGAAGGGTAGTCTTCTTTCTTGATGTCCGTTGAAAAAAATTGGACTCTGACGCCTCTATCTCTTAAAAAAGGAAGAATCCAAAACCCACCTCCAAAATGGTAGCAGATAAGGATTACAGCGCTCCCACTTCTCAGAACTTCATTTAAATTTTCTTCTCCTTCTAATTTCAATCTCCGGACGAAACTCTTTGAAAACCCAAATTGATAGATAAAATTATCAATTTCGTCACAGTAGATGACTTCAAAATATCGCCGAGTGGCCAAATCTAATTCTTTTCTTGAAAAATGAGAATGGCCAAGTAATTCGACCATCCACTTCTTCATCGATTTCTTTTTCGTTAAATTATACAAATAGTCTAACCGGGATAAATATCGGGCGAGAAGATATGGAAAGGGCGGCGGGAACAGGCTAAAAATCGGAAAGAAAAAAAAATATTTCACCCACAACCAAAGATTCTCTATCACAGCGGATGAACCCCTTCCTTCACTTTGATAGTGCCGTTTTCCTCAATTTGCGAGAACAAGACTTTAGCCCTTTGACCCTTTTCCGGCATTGTCGCTCCGGTGAATCCAATCGGCTCATGGCCCTTTAAGAAAACTCAACAAAAAGTGATAATTGGAAAAAGTACCATCCCAATCAGCTATTTGTCAAGGGTGTTTCGTCTCCGAGGTCGCATTGCGTATCGTCAGAGCCACAGGTCTTAGGGAGTACAACGATCTAAAATGATTTGGGGTCCACCTCTGACAATAGCTCGATCATTGCCAAACCGAACCTTTCCCCAATAATTTCGTAACCTCTGCGACTAAAATGGACTTTGTCCCCCAATGGAAGGTCTTCTGTCCTTATCATCTTACAGTTTGGCAGACGCACTCTGCTCTGCTCCTCTTGGACGACCCTCCAATTTTTAAACGCCTCTTGATCTTGATTCGTCCCGATCTGTGCAAAGACCACTGCCAAACTTTGAGAATTTTTCTCCCCACGGGAATGGATTTTTTCTTATCTGGGTTTCAAGGTTGGGATCCAATGCATCCGTTTCCCCCTGAAAAAATAGTAGGCCCTTGATCTTTCCCATGGGAGAGGCGGCCAGGACCCTCTTCAAGCAGGATCCATAGAGACTATTCTTACTCAAACTTCTCTGCCATTCCTCAATGGAAGAGCCCCTTTTCGCACAGGGGATTAATCCAACAAACCAGTTCGGATTGTTTCTCAAGAGGGTTTTTGCAAATGCAGTCCCGCAACTATACCCTGCATCCACATCCAATGAAACCAGATCCACTTGTCCTGTTGGATTATCAATGGGTTCGCGCGCATATTTCCAGCGATAATCGTTTCCAAAGACGAGAACCTTTGGATCGATTTGGATATCCGTGGGATGGATCTCCCCATACCCCACCATATTCGATTGTCCTGCTAAGTAAATAAACTCACGTTGCCTATGGCTTGCTCGGGAATTCCAACATTCTGAGATTCAGAAGCCTTTTCCTCTGACTTTTCAGCATGATGAAGGGGCACCCTCGCTCCCGAAATAATACGTTCACCCACGAAAATCCTTTCAAAAAAAATTCCCAAGAATGCCCCTGAGAAGATCGATTCGGCGATGACCCAAACAAGAAATTTCGATTTCACGTTTCTTCCTCTTTGGTGACGGCCATTTGCTGATCAGTTCTTAAATCAACCCAACCTTGAGAACTATTTGGAAATATATCATATTTTAGAAAAAAATAGTATGCCACTTCAGATGAAGGTCTTCTCGTGGGGAGATGGACCTCGGCTTTGAGGGGGATTTCGACGCCAATAGACAATCAATGAAAGAGCCGAAAACAATGTTATAAAGCCGCCGTAGGTGAAGTATTTATTTCGATATTCAAGGTTGAATGAATGTCTGCCGACCTTGAGGCCATGAATTTCAAATCCAAGAGAATCCTTTGATGGAATAAGGCTGACCGATGAGTCATTGGAATACCAGTTGCTGTTCATATTCATCGTTGATCTGATGGTACAATCCTTTTTGGCCGCTTTATAATCAATCACGATCTTATTTGACGCTATTTGATAATTGAATGTCGGGATACAATCTGGATCGTAGGAAAATATCGGGATTGGATTCGCAATTTCCCAAATGGCAATTTCGGGGTCGGAATATATTTCCTTCAGAATGGGATTTTGACTGATCCTCTTATCTACCAACTCTTTCCGGCTCAAAAAATACTTGACCCCGTTCTCTCGAAGCCACTGGAAGTCGGATAAATTCGTCATTAAAGTAAGAAGTTTTATAGAGTCAATAAACTTCAAGTGTACGGGCAACCTCACAACCTTGCCTTTCCTTAATTTCTCTAAATAGGATTTTTGCACCGCTGGATCGTAGCCTCCTAAAGATCGGATTTTATATATTCGAGGCCAGTTATCTAAGAAAGAGAAGGGCAGTGCCTTTTGGTCGACCAAAATGGAGTAGGCTAACCCGTCCGTCATTATTTTATGGTGAATATCCTTGTTCGCAATGATCATGTCTTGCCCGCCTATTAATTTAGCTGACCCTCGCAATGTATTGTAATCACCTGGCATGTTGACGATGAGCGTGAGAGCCGAAATAACATAGATGGGTAGGGAAATGTAATAACTGATTCTGTTGGTATTTTGGAAAATAAAAAAGAGATAAATGATCAGAAACAATAAAAGGGATATAAATACAGTGGCAAGGCTCCATGGCCTAAAATAAACGGCAAAAAGCAGGAAATACTTGATTTTGTTCAGTATAGGAGTAAACACGAATAAAAACAAGAACCCGAGGGAGGCAAGAAGAGCAAATAGCAATGGTTTATGGATCAGTTGTAAACGGCGTTTGATGAGTAAAAGAATGGGGACCAAGGAGAAATAGCCAATGGAACCCATGTAAAAATAGGTGAGGGAGGAATCCCAGGGGACATGAAGGTTGCCGGATAGGTGTCCGAAATAATCGGGAAGAAATAATGTGATGAGTGAACTCAAAGGGAAGTGGCTTCGTTCAGATGTGGCTGTGGAGCCTATAATGAGCCTGAAGAATGGTAGGAGTTGAATGGAGGCAATACCTGTAATGAAGAGGATCGAAACTGCGATTCTTGTCAGTATTTGTTTAAAATTAATTGAATTTCTACGAAATAGAAACCAACAGATGAATGCTCCAAGTAACAGAGAAGATTGGACTGCGAGGAATTGATGCGGAAAACCTGCGAAAAGCATCAGAACTGAGGAAAGAATATATATGATTAATCCGATCTTTTTCTGATGAAATATACCTTCATACAGGCCCAAGATCGCGAATGGCAACCAACATACGGTTGCAAAAAACCAGAAATGTTGGAGCTGACCCTGAAAGAAACCGGAATAGGGTATCAATACGGAGGCGAAAACAGAAATCATACTCGATGCTGTAAATCTTTTTGTAATCAAAAAAATGGAAGCTGAAAAAAGAAGGACATGAGTTAAATTGAATGTCTGATAAAGGTCGAAGGTTAAGTCTGTCTTTAGTAAGAGGAGAAGAAAATAAAAGCATAACTTCGGGAGATAAAAGACCGCCGCCGGAATATTCCCAACAAAGTCAATTCCGTTGTAAATATAAAAATCCCATTGAGGGATAGCTCTGTTTTCTTTCAAAGAGTGAAAAAGGTAATGCTCAAGTGGATAATGGTGCCCGGTCAGGTCCCACCCGATATGTCTCTCTCCATTCCAGATAGGGGTATAAAAAATGAACCAACAGACAAGGAGAAATACAAGAAAAAACAAATCATGTTTTCGAAGCTTAAAATACTTAATCAACTTGGTCCCATCATCAATTCTTTTGCCTGACTCGTCTTGAATCCAAGGTGCATTTCCCTTAAGGTTGCATTGGATAGGGAGCCCTTCTATTCAACTGTCAGGTTTATTTAGTCTTTATCAGAACTTTGAACCGAGCTCTGGCCACACTGCTATGGTTAAATATAAAATATACCCCAATAAAAAAATCCGCTATTCGAAATTTTATTTTCAGACAGCGGCCCACCTGTCCATCCCCTAACACAAATTTCTTTTCAATGTCAAGGACTTTCCACTCCCTCCTGTAATCCCTCAGTTACGAAGCGTGGGGTACTGGCGATGGTGTAACTCAGGGCTTTAGCCCTGATTCTTCAGCCCTAAAGGGCTGAGTTACATGTCAGGGCAGCAATTTGGGTTCCGTAACTGAGGGATTACTCCCTCCTGCTGGAAAAACCCAGTTATAATTCCTATTGACTTCTGTTTTTGAATCGAATAAGGTTTGTTCCGAACTTTATCAAGGAGGTTTGTGAATGAAGCGAACACGTAAATTAATGACTGTTGGTCTAATTTTTTTATTGTTCGGGTGCACTGCTTCAAGACATGAGATCCAGTTGAAGACGTGGGGTGAGCCTTTTACAGGGATGGAATTCGTCTTCGTAAACGGCGGTTGCTACATGATGGGTGATAACTTTGGCGATGGATATGAGGTGGAACACCCCGTTCATGAGGTTTGCGTGAATGGGTTCTGGATGGGGAAATATGAAGTGACTCAAGGCCAGTGGGAAAAGGTGATGGGGACCAATCCGTCACACTTCAGAAACGGTCATGATTACCCAGTGGAAACGGTGAATTGGGATGATGCACAAGAATTTGTTCGAAAGCTCAATCAGATCAATGGAAAGGGATTCCGTTTGCCTACAGAGGCAGAGTGGGAATATGCGGCCCGAAGCGGGGGAAAGAAAGAGAAGTGGGCTGGCACGAACAAAGAGTCCGAACTCGGAGAATATGCATGGTATGTCGTCAACTCCGGGGTGAAAACCCACCCTGTGGGACAGAAACGAGCGAATGGGTTAGGGCTATATGATATGAGCGGCAACGTGTGGGAGTGGGTTCAGGATTGGTATGATAAGAGCTATTACAAAGAGAGCCCAAGAGATAACCCCGTCGGGCCAAACCGTCTTCGTACATACAGAGCGGTTCGGGGAGGTTCCTGTTATGACGGGGCGCAAAACGTCCGCACATCCAATCGAAGTGGGGCGATTGGCCCTCGAGCACGGAACCCCTTCACTGGATTTCGTTTGGTTTTTGCTGCCCAATGATTCTCTTAATCCTGAAACGCTTTTTTACGATTTTCATGATGGAATTTTCATCGGTAGGGCTTCAATGATTCCAAAAGTTGAGGATGAACCTTGTAGCCGAGCGCTATGGCCTGATCCAGATGTCTCACCGCCAAACGAAATTCCTTCCTTGTGTAGTGTGCGGCTGCCAAGTTGTAATGGGCTCTCGCCTCTTTTGGGTTGATCTCCAAGACCTTATTCCATTCCGAAATTGCCTGACCGACGGCCCCCTTTTTGAAGTATGCCTCCGCCAAGATGAGCCTTGCGGTCACGCCATTTGGATTCATCCGAAGCGCACTCCTGCTCTCGGTGACGGCTTCATCCAGCATCCCTTTGATGAGATAGGTTTCTCCCAAATGAACATGGGCCTCCTCATCATCAGATCTGATGATCAACACCTTTCTAAATTGTGCGATGGCCTCTTCGATCATCCCTTTGTAACGATAGGCCACGCCCAGGTTCGTGAGGGCAACAACGTCTTTCGGGTCAATCTTTAAGGCCTGAAGGAAGGAGGAAATCCCCTCATTCAGCATGCCTTTTTGAAGATAAACGATCCCTAAGAAGGTATGAGCATCGCCATAGTCAGGCTTCAATTTTAGTGCTTTACGAATCTCTAAGAAAGCTTGATCCACCATACCCTTCTTAATATAAATTTCCCCCAGGTTCACAAGGGCCTCAACATGACTCGGATCGATCATTACAACCCTCTTAAAGTCTACTAAAGCCTTCTCCAAATCTCCATTCTTTAAATAGACCAGCCCCACATGATTTAGGGCTCTAACGTTGTTAGGGTCAATCCTCAATGCCTTTTTGAACTCAGCCAAACTCTCTTCATTGCTGCCTCTTAGATAATAAATTTCCCCCAAGTAAGCGTAGGCCTGGGCATACTTAGGATTGATGGTTAAGGCTTTCTGCAAACGCCACACAGCTTCATTAACAAGCCCTCTATTGTAATAGATTACTCCAAGGTTGAAGTGGGCAGGTGCTATTTTCGGATCTAATTTCAACGCCAGTTCAAATTCCCCCATGGCTTTCTCCACTTGCCCATTGGAATAGTAATAATAGCCAAGATTATAATGGGGTCTTCCTTTATTGGGAGACTTTTTAACGCAATCCACCCATAATTCAAATTCACTCCTCCAGATCGAATTCCGTTTAATGGTTGACCATGAGAGGGGGAGGATAGTCAGGATAAGCAGCCCTGCAAAGATAGCTCTTCTCTTCGGTTTCTCGGTAGGAGCCCACTTCTCCCATCCCCTTACCCATAGAAGGGAGAATAAAAAGATGGGGCCAATCGAAGGAAGATACAGCCGATGTTCATAGACCATTTCGAGGGGTATGATGGAGGACTCGATCACGAGATTTCCGAAATACCAGAAGATGAAAAAGGAAAGGGCTGGCCACCGCTTCATCTTCCAGACTCCTATCCCGATGAAAAATAGAATGACCACCT
>Ga0315282_10013791_pt1 | contig 12124 bp, 5 predicted proteins | sample YL17G07_20_MG_FD_203693 | JGI IMG/M metagenome (GOLD analysis project Ga0315282, IMG submission 203693) | Sediment microbial communities from Yellowstone Lake, YNP, Wyoming, USA - YL17G07_20 | ecosystem: Environmental > Aquatic > Freshwater > Lake > Sediment | place: USA: Wyoming | collected... | reverse complement strand
ACGTCATCTCTACCTTGTCGGAATCCAACGTAGCAGTCGCCTTCTCTGTCACGTTGCCCTCGAGCGTGCTCTTGGGGCCGTGCTCCTCGATTGCCTTGCCGTTGCCAATCAGGACGTTGTTTGCCACGGTATGCTCGCCGCCCACGATGGGCTGGCCGTGGACTTTGCGGTCCGTGACCTTCCCGCGCAGCATGATTCCGGCCTTGGTGCTTTGCCCGATGATGTTGTGCGCGAAAATCTGGCCGCGGCTGTCGTGTTCGTAGATGCCGTTGCCCTTCGTGTCCCAGATGACGTTGTGGTCCAGCATGTTGAGCTTCGACGACGCCTCGATGAAAATCCCGCCGTGGATCGTCGAGGTGCGGAGGACGATGTTCCGCGCGCAGCGCGAGTTCACGTTGGCGAAGTCCATCCAGATGCCCGGGCCGTGCAGCGTATCCACGATCAGGTTGTGGCGGATGAGCGTGTTCTCGTTGAGGTGCATCTTGATCGCGCCGGTTTCGTAGTAGTGCTCGACATTGTGGAACGCGTTGCGTCGCAGCACGTTGTCCTCGACCAGACAGCTTACCGAATGCAGTCCCGCAAGGCCGCACACGCCGCAGTCGGTCACGGTGTTGCGGCGGACGATGTGGTGCCCGATCAGCGGCGGCTGCGGGAGAACCCAGATCTGGTTGCCGAAGTCAATGCCCACGCTGTTGGCCCAGCGCACGGTGTTGTCTTCGATCAGCCAGTGGTGCCCGCGCCACGTGGAAATCGCCCCGTATTGCGGCATCGGGAACGCGTTGCCCGCGTGCTCGATGGTGAAGCCCTGCACGTGGATGTAGCCCAGCCCCATCGTCTCGGGAGCGAACACGCACCGCTGCGTCGTGACCTCAATCGTCGCGCCGTTCGGATCGCTGTCACCGAGCGTGCGCACATGCAGCGTCTTGCCGGCATCGGTCACCCAGAATGCGCCTGCCGTCTTCTCCAGCGCCTCGCGCGTCGCGGCCTGCTCGAGCCGCTTGCCGTCCTGGAAGACGAGCGCGGGCGGCAACGTGTACGGCGCTTTGCCCTTCTGCGGCCGGGCCCAGTCCATCCACTCGAACTGCTGCGCGTTGATGTTCTCTTCTTTGAACGGATTGTAGCCGTCGAACAACTCCGCGGGCAGTGCGGCGGACCAGACCTTCGCGGCGCCCGCCGGCGCGGCAGCTTCCCACTTCGCCTTCAGCACACGCGAGCCTTTGATGACAACCTTCGCGCCGGGCGCGGCCTGGTAGCTGATCATCGCCTCGGGGCCGGTCCCGCCGCGCCGCGGCCTGACCCACTCGCGGTACTCGCCCGCCGCCACGACGACGCGTTCGCCGGGTTGCAGGACCTGCGCGGCGCGGTCAATGGTCTTGAACGGCTGCGCCTCACTTCCCGGTCCGTCGTCGGCTGCCTGCGGATGCGCCCCGTTGACGTGATAGGTTTTGGTGAACGTGAGCGGCCGATCCCATGTCTTGAACTCTTTCCCGTCGGGAAGCAGCGCGGGAGGGACGAGACTACGAAGCCCGATGGTATCCACGGCATCCGCTCCTTCGGCGCGTGCGGCGCACCACGGCCACACCAGGAACACAGACAACGCGACGCTCGCAGCGAAGTGCTGCGCGCCGCCGCTTCGGTGGCCGGGGGTTCTCACGGCTTTGTTCCTCCTCAGCCCATCGTCACTTCGAGCGCTTGCCCCGCCTGGATCGAGAGCGTCGCGCCCAGTGTTATCAGCACGCGGTTGTTCTCGATGGCGTGTTGCGCCGCAACCGCGTTGCCGGCCACGGTCACGGTGACCTTCCCGGGCTTGGCGTTCTCGGGCAGCGCAAAGGCCAGCGTCTTCACGCACAACTGCCCTTTCTTCAGCTCCAGCTTCTCCTTCTGCGTCTGCCCCTCGCGCTTCTGGCTGAACGTTCCCCAGCCTTCCGCCGTGGTGAACGCGGCGCGGAAATCCTCCGGCGTCAGGCGCGGCGCAAACCCCAGGTGCCCCTTGGGTCCGTGGTATTCATAGCCGCAGGCGGCGAGGTAGACGCCGTAACTGGCCATCGAGCGCGCGTAATGGTCGCCGCACTCGACTTCGTTCCACGGGTTGCGGCGCGACGCATGGTAGCGGTCGTGCACCGCGCGCGTGACGGCCAGGCCTTCCTGCAGCAACCCTTCCCAGATCATGTGGCCCGCGGCCTGGTACTCAAAGCCGTTCATGCACTCGTTGAAGTAGAAATCGAAGCCCTGCTGGACTCGCGCGGCGTCGCCCTTGGGCCAGGTGCACATGATGAGTCCGGCCTCGCCGGCCATCGCGTACCAGCGGCCTTTCTTGTTCGCCTTGCGCCACGGACCGACATCAGGCGAGAAATTGCAGCGCCACAGCGACTGCAGGGCGGTCTTCACGTGGGCTTCGGGCAGCACGCGGGGTAAGCCCACCTGCCACGCCCAGCTCTGGCCGAAGACCTGGTCAATCTCGCAGCCGTCGAACGAGCCGACGGTCTTGGCATGGTTCTTGTCGGGCAACTGGAGATAGTACTCGCCGTTGAAGAGCTGCTCGTCAATGTTCTTACTGCCGCGCTCGACGATGGTGCGGCAGCGGTCGGCGAACTCGGTCTCGCCCATCTCGCGGGCCATCGCCTCGCCGGCACGCACGGCGGCGAGGTAAAGGGAACTGAGCCAGGAGATCCGGCCGAACCACGCCTGGTCGAGCGTGTTCATCTGGGCGCCTTCCAGCACGCCGTCGTCGTTGCCGTCCAGTTGCAGCAGCGGCTTGAACATGGTCTTGATCTTCGGCCAGTTGCGTTTCAGGAAGGCATCGTCGGCCGACATCTGGTGTTCGCGATAGATGCGCAGAATCGTGCCCGACTGGCCGTCCACCGCCAGCCCGCGGTCGAACTCCGCGCGGAAACCGCTCACGCCGCTGTCGGCATTGAGCGCCAGACCCAGGTCCACGCGCTCCCGCGTGTCGCGTTCGATGGAGGGGAACAGCCGCGCCACCGCGTGCGCGTAATGCCACACATGCGTGCACGTGCCGTGGCAGCAGCCGACGCCTTCCCAGCCCCAGAAGCGGTCGCTGGCATACCAGTGCGCGGTCGAGGTGGCGAGGATGGAGATGTTGAGGAAGGTGCGGTCGAGGAACCAGAACGGCAGCGTCGAGTCGTACCAGGTGTCGTGCCACAGCCGGGTCTGCGCCGTGAATGGCTCGCAGTTCTTCGCAACATACTCCGCCACCTCGGCGGCATCCTTGAAGCGCTTGGCGTAGCGCCGCGTGCCGGAGCCCTGCAGATTGTCAATCCGGTCGTTGGGGAAATGCCACACCAGCACGAACGTGACCGTGGCCTCTTTGCCGGGAGCCAGGGCCAGCTTGCGGCCGAGCGCGCCGACGAGCTTCTGGTCCATGCTCTTTGCGGCAGGTCCCGCCGCCGCTTCGGCCGGCGCAAACACCACGTCCGGCGCCTTGCCATCGGCCAGCGCGGCGCTGCCCAGATCGTCCGGTTTCTCCTCAAGCAACGCCAGGCCCATCGTCCCGAAGTCAGGCAGCTCCTCCAACTTGCCGCCCGCGGCCGGCTTGTCGCTGAAGGCGATCTTGCCCACGCCGATGTTGCCCCACCCGCCCTTCTCGGCGTCCACGATCTCGATGAGCGCGTCCTTGCCCTTGAGTTCGCGGACATCGAACTGCTGCTGCGACATCTTGTTGTCGTTCCGGCCCGTGGCGGTGCGGGCGGCCTTGCCGTCCACGATGAGGTTGAGGCAGGTCTTGCCCTTGTGGCCGCCGCCGCCAATCCAGAACGTGACAAAGGTCCGCTCGATGGTGAAGGGCTTGCTGGTGAGCTTGCCCGTGCCGGCGTCCTTGGCGCCCACATCGTTGCCCGGCGCGGAGGCGTGGGAGTTGACCACACGCTCGCCCTCGCCGCCGACGTCGCCCTGGTACGCGGGGATTGCCGCGCGCTTCACCGGCCCGGAGCCGAACGCAGTGCCCTCGACCTTCCAGCCTTCGTACGTCTCCTTGTTCCAGTCCTCGAAGACGATGTCGGGTTTGGCGGCGACGACGGTGCCCGTGGGTTTCTCCACGCTGCAGTTAAGCAGGCTGCAGCCCTTGCCGCGCACGATCTCGTTGCGGCGCGTGCCGGGCTGCGACCGGTTGTGCAGGCAGACCGCGTTCTCCAGCCAGCCGGCCAGTTCCGCCTCGATGGCCTCGGCGCCCGTGTTCTTCACCGTGAAACGCAGGATCGTCGCGGGCAGGCTCGAATCGTCGGCGTTCAGCGGGATGAACGGCGAGAAGGCTTCCAGCGTCACGGCCACGGGCGCGGCGTCGTCGCGGTACTCGACGAAACCGATGGGATATTCGCCGCAGAACGTGATGTTCGCGAAGCCGGAGCGGTCGAGGGCCCTCACCTCGGTCTTGCCGCCGGACTTGACGCGGATGGCGAAGCCCTGGTCCAGCGGCGAGGCGGGCTTCATGGGGCTGCGGTAATGTGCGTCGCCTGTGCCGATGTGCTGGTTGAAGATGTCCCAGTGCCAGAGCTTGCCGTCGCCGCCGAGGTACATTTGCCCGGCACAGAGCCCGCCGATCGGCATGCCGATCTTCTCAAGCTCCGCGCCGCGGTAGACCGTCCGTTCGCCGCGCGCATAGAGCGATTTGACCCACTCCGGCGCGAGCTTCTTGTCGGGCGGGATGAGCTTCTCGAAGTCCTCTTTGCTGAACGGCCCGGCCATCACGTCCCGGCCCACGAAGAGCAGCCCCGCGGCGCTCAAGCCGCTCACTCGCAGGAACTCCCGCCGCGTGCCGCCACCGCGTTCTGTGCCACTGCTGGCTTGTCCCGCAGTGCCGTTGCACCCGCACCGCGCGTCTTCACACTGGGACTTCCGCTTGGCATTGGACATTCCCGATCCCTCCTGGAACTCTTACACCGGACGAAACCACTCATGCTGAGATGATCCGGGGTCAGGAGCCACCCGGCTCCTGTGGCATGGTGTAGGCGATGGTAGCACTGAGTGGCCCGTACACTATGCAGTGAGGGGGCGTACATGAGACGCGGATACCCGCTTAGGTTCTTCTCAATCGCGGGCATCGCGGTGGCAGGCCTGACCGCTGCGGCAGAGCCGGCTTCGTCCGTTCCCCTCGGCTCGCCGGATTTCCAGCCAAGCCTACAGCGGCCCAGCGGATGGCGCGGTGACGGCTCAGGACGCTACACCGGCGCGACGCCGCCAGTGACCTTCGAGCGCAACATCATAACGCCCATCAGCAGGTTCCGCTGCCAGGCGAAGAGGCCGCCGGCCAATGCGGAGGCCGGCGCCGCCGGCGAGGTCGCGGGCAGTCTCGTCTCACAGTACGCGGGCGCCTACCGGATCACGGAGTGGCTCGTGCTCGGTCCGGTCGTCCCGTCGAATCCGGCAAAGCCGCTCGATAGCCCGGCTGTCCCCAACGAAGCGGCTCTTGCCCCGGACGAGGGCGAAGCAACCGGTGAACTCAAGTGGCGGCGGGTCGAGAGTGTGGGTGGCGTGGATTTCGGCGAAGTCTTCGGCCAGAAGCCTGGGGGGAAGGTCGCTTACGCACTCGCCTATTTCCGATCCGACGAGGCGCTTCGTTGCGCGATGGGCTGGGAGGGGCGCGACCTCAAGCAGTGGCTCAACGGCGCGCCCGCGAGCGGCTGGGACAGAGAGAAGCATCCGATCCGGAAGGGCTGGAACCGCCTGCTTGTCAAAAGCGTCGCACCCGCCAACCAGGACGCCTGGGCGTTCAAGACCTTTTTCTTCCCGCACAGCGAGACGGGGCTGGAGTATGGCGCGAAGAACATCCGTTGGGCCACGCCGCTCCCGGCCTCGAGCTGGGCGACACCTGTCATCGCCGGCGACAGGATTCTCCTGACCTCCGACCCGAACGATCTGCTCTGCCTCGACAAACGCGACGGACGCTTGCTGTGGATCCGTTCCAACCCGCTCTGGTACGCCGCGGTGGAGGCCGAGCGGGAGAAGCCCGCGCGCCTCGCGTTCGTGCGCTTCACCAAGACGACCCTCACGCTGGTTGCGAACAGGGCGCTGGACAAGGCGGGCGCGGCCTCGCCCGCGGCGTTCTCGATCGCCGATGCGCGCGTCGTCAAGGCGGAACTCAGCCCCGATCTCCGAGCCGTTCGCCTGACCTCTGCCGCGCCCTGGCCCTGGCAATACGGGACCGCTGTCACCGTGCAGTGCCCGGGACTGAAGGCCGCGAACGGCGAAGCCGTGGCGGGCGCTCTCACCTTCACGCCGTGGCCCGGCCGTCCGGTCGGGCGCGAGCTGCTGCCGGCATGCCTGATTGGCGAACTGCGCGAGCGCATTGACCCGAACAAGATCGTGAAAGCGCCGGTCCTCGACGAGGCGGCCGTCCGGCCGGCTGAGGGCGCCGCGTGGACTCGCGCGACTGCCGATGAAGGCGTCTTCGACCTTCGGCGGATTGCCGGACAGAAGCACAATGTCGCCGTGCACGCCTGTGTGTACCTCTGGTCGGCCGCCGAGCGCGAGGTGCAGCTCTGGTTCGGCTCGGACGGAGGCATCCGCGCAGCGGTCAACGGCAAGCTTGTGCACGCTCTGGCGGTCGGCCGGGGCTGCAAGCCCGATCAGGACAAGATCGCGGGCGTCCTGCTGCAGAAGGGCTGGAACACGCTCCTGCTGATGATCTCAAAGACAGGCAACGACTGGGCCTTCTGCGTCAGAATCATGGATGCCTCAGGCAAGGAGCCGGCCCACGGCGTGTGCTGCCTCGCCGCTCGTCCCGAGGACGCGCGCGCGGGACTCGAGGCCGAGGCCGAAGCAGCGCCGGTCGCCGACGAAGCCGCCGGTTTCGGCTTTCTCGACGATCTCCGGCCGAAGGTTACGGAACTCGAGCGGCTGAATGAGGCGTGCGTGAACGCGGCCGGCTGGTCCGGCGACGAACCCCGCCAGAAGCTCGCCCAGACCATTACCGACAAAGTGATGACGGCCAATCGGGCCTACCGCGTCAGCATCGGCTGGGGCGGGGGCAATACCGGTCCGACTCCCGTGACCGACGGACAGCGCGTGTATGCCTGGTTCGGCGAGACGGGTGTGGTGGCGTGCTACGACCTCGAGGGGCGGCGCATCTGGACGCGTTTCGAGCAGCCTGGCGGCGGCGAACACGGCATCAACTCGTCGCCGGTGCTCGTGGGCCGCCTGCTGGTGCTCATCGCCGGTGACCACTGGGTCGCGTTCGACAAGCTGAGCGGGCAGATCGCCTGGCAACAGAAGTACAACCACCCCTGCTACGGAACGCCCGTGCCGGCCCAGGTGGGTGGGGAGGCCGTGCTGGTCGGTCCCGACGGCCAGGTCGTGAGGGTCTCGGACGGCGAGGTCGTCGCGCAGAGCATCGGCAAGTTCGATGGCGAGTGCGCTTCAGCGGTTGTTGACGGGAACCGTTTCTTCCTGTTCGCACGCGCGGGGTTCTGCGCCGCGGAACTCCCCGCGAAGGCCGAGAAGAACGCCGGCACGCGCATCATCAGGATGATTGAGCCGAAGGTGCTGGACCCTGGCCGGGAGCCCTACCCGGTCGGCTCGCCCGTCTACCACGACGGCATCCTGTACGCGGTGCGGAGCGGTTGGGGCGCCGGCAGCCGCGACGTCATCCTGTATGCTTTCGACCCGGCTGCCCCGGAGCCGATCTACAGGCAGAAGCTCGAGCTGGAGCCGGTGATATTCTACGGGCCGGAGGGCGGGGGCGTGTGCGCGAGCCTCGCGCTCGCCGGGGGGAACATCTATGTGATGGACAACCGCGGGACAGGGCTTGTCTTCCAGCCTGGCCGGGAATACAGGCAGGTCGCCAGGTTCCGCCTGGACCACTGGACGCGCCGGGGCGGCAGAGAGGTGACGGGGAGTTCGCCTGTGTTCGAAGGAAGCCGCATCTACCTGCGCGGCCGCGAGATGTTCTACTGCATCGGCGAACGGTGAGCTGCTGCGAGGCGCACAGCCTGCGGTGCAGCCGTCTCGGCTGCATGCAGGCCAAGGGACCCGCACCGCAATCGGGAGATGGGGCGCCGGACATGACAAACCTGTTTCGGATCCTGGGCTCCGCCGTGCTTCTCGGCATGGGCTGCCCCGTGCAGGGCGCCGAAGCCGCCGCCGCTGAGCCCGTACAGCACTTGGCAGGCTGGCGCGGGGACGGCTCGGGGTGCTTCCCTGGCGCCGATCCTGTCCTCGAATGGTCCCTCAATCCACGGAAGAACGTTAGATGGATGACGGTGATGGGGCCGAGCCATTCCTCTCCCATCGTTGCCGGCGACCGCGTCTTCGTGACGGCGGAACCCCATCATCTGCTCTGCCTCAACAAGGCCGACGGCCGGGTCCTCTGGACGCGGACCAACTCGTTCGATGACCTGCCGCCCGGCGTTGCCGCAAATCTTGACGCCGACAAAAAGGAGCCTGCGACCCTGGCCGGCTACACGACGCCCTCGCCGGTGGCTGACGGCCGGCACGTGTTCGTATTCCTCGGCACCGGCATCACTGCCTGTTATGACTACGACGGCAACCGCGCGTGGATCGTGTTCCTCGACTACCCGCAGTTGTCCACGGAGGGCCGGGCCGTCTCCCCTGTCATCGCCGGTGGGAAACTCCTCGCCCAACCAGGTTGCCTGGTCGCGCTCGACCCGAATACGGGGCAGACACTTTGGGCCACGCCCAAGGGGGCGATCAAGGGCACGCACGGCACGCCGCTGGCGCTCAGGATCGGTGATGTCGAGGCGGTCGTCTCGGCTGCGGGAGACGTCGTCCGCCTCGCTGACGGCAAGATCCTCGCCCAGAAACTGGGCCGACTGCTGTACCCCAGCCCCATCCTCAAAGACCGCGTCCTCTATCTCATCGGTGGCATGGCCAGCGCCATGGAACTGCCGGGCAAGGCAGCGGAACAGATGACGGCGGATGATTTCCCTGAGCGGTGGTCCGCGAAGCTCGAAGGAGTGTTCTACGCGTCCCCGGTGTGTCACGACGGACTGGCCTACACCGTTGCCAGGGACGCCAGGTACACCGTTCTCGATGCGGCCACAGGCGAAATCGCTCTCCAGAAAGTACTCGATCTGCCGCCGGCGGGCAGTAAGGCGGATAAACCCTCGGTCTATCCCAGCGTGACAGTAGCGGGCAAATACGTCTTCATCTCGAATGACGCGGGCGACACGGTGATCCTTGAGGCAGGCCGCGAGTACAAGCAGATCGCGCGGATCAGCTTCGGCGACGGCTCCAGCGCGACCCCGGCCTTCGACGGGCGTGATATGTTCCTTCGTGGCGCGAAGACGCTCTACTGCATCGGCCGGTAAGCGTGTGGCACAAAGGGCGTCACAACAATCACCTTTGACGGACCCCGCGGCGTATACAAGCGGAGGAGGTGACGGATGGAACAGGACATCCTGATGCTGTCGGCGCTGCTGGCCCTCGGGCTGGTGCAGGCGGCGGCGACGGCGGTTGCTGATGACGTGCCGGCCGAAGAGCCCAACGACTCCATCATGGCCCCGCCGGCCGAGGTGGCCGAGATGGCCGAGTGGGCGGCGGCCGCCTTCCTGGGGCCGAAGGCCGAGGCCCCCGCTGCGACGTTCCTCAAGGCCGAGCCGCCGTTCTCGTTCAGCTATGGCGGCCAGGCGTCGGCGGGGTTCCTGGCGGCGTGGCCGCGAACCGTCGAGACGAAAGAGCTGAAAGACCGCACCGTCCACACCGTTTGCTGGACCGACCCGAAGACGCGCCTCGCCGTCAGCGCCACGGTCAGCATCTTCAAGCGCTACCCCGCCGTCGAGTGGCTCCTGCGCTTTGAGAACCAGGGAAACGCCGACACGCCGCTCATCGAAAACATCCAGGCGCTCGACACCGTCGTGGGCACGCTGCCGGACAAGCGCCCCGCGACGCTGCATCGCATTGCCGGCGACGATTGCAGCGAACGCTCGTTCATGCCCATCGAGACACCTTTGCCGGCGGGCCAAACCATCCGTCTGGCGCCGAACGGCGGACGATCGTCCAATGGGACCTTCCCGTTCTTCAACCTGGAATGCGAGGGCCGCGGGCTTCTCACGGCCATCGGCTGGTCCGGGCAGTGGGCGGCCGCGCTGGAGCGCGGCCCCGCTGGGCCGACGCATCTCAGGGCTGGAATGGAACGGACGCGCCTGCTGCTCCATCCGGGCGAGAAGATCCGCTCGCCGCGGATTCTCCTCATGGCGTGGAGGAACGGCCGCACGGCGGCGCACAACCGCTTCCGCCGCCTCATGCTCTTCCACTACGTGCCGCAGGAGAACGGACGTCCCGCGGCTATGCCCGTCTTCTGGCAGGGCTATGACCGGTACAACGCGCGGTCCGACTGGGCCTCGGAGGCTGGGCAACTGCATGCGGCCCAGTTGGCGGCCAAGGCGGGATGTGACTTCCTCTGGCTCGATGCTGCCTGGTTCCCCGGCAACTTCCCGAACGGCGTGGGCAACTGGACGCCGAAGCCGAAGGAGTTCCCGCGCGGCCTGAAGCCCGTCGGCGACGAGTGCCACCGGCTGGGCCTCAAGTTCATCGTCTGGTTCGAGCCGGAGCGGGTGGCCGCGGGATCGCAGATCGCGCGCGAGCATCCGGAGTTCGTTTTCGGCGGCGAGAAGGGCGGCCTCTTCAAACTCAGCGACCCCGCCGCGCGACAGTGGCTCACGGACCTCCTGAACCAGCGCATTACCGAGTTCGGCATGGACTGGTATCGCAACGACTTCAACATGGATCCCCTGCCGTCCTGGCGCGCGGCCGACGCACCCGACCGCCAGGGGATGACCGAGATCCGCTACGTCGAGGGGCACTACGAGATGTGGGACGACATGCGGGCCAGGCACCCCGGCCTCCTCATTGACAACTGCGCCAGCGGCGGCCGACGGATTGACCTGGAAAGCTGCATGCGCTCGGTGCCGCTCTGGCAGAGCGACACGGCTTGCTCGCCCGGCCATCCCGAGTGGAACCAGGCTCAGACGTACGGCTTGTGCCTCTACCTGCCGTTCCACGAGGCCTGCGCCTGGACGCCCGATGCGTACGAGATGCGGGGCACCTGCGCGGCCGGGGCGATCGTCCAGTTCGACTTCCTAGATCCCGGCTTCTCCATTGAACGGGCACGCGAAGCGGTGGAGGAGGCCAAGGCGAACCGGAAATACTGGTATGGGGACTTCTACCCGCTCACGCCCTGCACTGTCGCGCCGGACCAGTTCCACGCCATCCAGTTCCACCGCGCCGACCTGGGCGAGGGGATGGTACTGGCGATGCGCCGGCGTCTGTGCAACACCGTGGGCATCATCGTGGAACTCCAGGCCATTGATCCCGCGGCCCAGTACACGGTCGAGCTGGTGGACGAGGCCCGGCAGAAAACCACGCGGACCATGACGGGCGAGGAGCTGCGCACGAATCTGCCCTTGAGGATAACCCAGAAGCCCGGCAGTCTGCTCGTTCGGTACAAGGACATGACGAAGAGATAGGGCAGCATCGCGTTGCAGGCGACCGCCGGCGAAAAGTCGCAGGCGCTGGATGCAGCCAGGCTTGCCGAAAGCGCGGAAGGTTATGGAGGCTATCCCAGCACTAACCAATGGACCGCGGTTAGTGATTGATGTTGACGACGTGGGGGGCGTTCTGCGCGGAGTCTTCGTTCACTGCGGCGCCACTGGCATACGATGCGCACGCGACAAGCACCAACACCGAAAGCACCACGGCAGCCAGGTGCAGCGCGGCGGAGGCATACTGCAACGCCAGCATCGCGCGACCGCAGGGGCGAGGCAAGTGGGATGAGGAGCGTTTGGCGCGGGGAGCGGAGTGAGAAGCAACTGTGGCGAACATGGGCCGTTCCTTTCGTCTCTCACTTCATCGTTCTGCACTGCACAGTTCCTTCGACGCACATGTGCATGCGGCGGTTTCGGGAATTTTGGAAAGCACGTGCAACTATTCCGGAAGTCAATGTGTACACGTAGGTTAGAGCGTGTGCGTGTTTCAGGGCGTTCTCCCGCAGGAAGGCGGGCGTCGCATGGGAAGGCTATCGCGCCGTTCGTTCGTGCAGCGCAGTGTTGGCGTGGTGATGGCATCCGGCGTGATGCTCCCGCTGCCGGCTGAAGACGCGCCGCCTGCGCCGGTGAAGCACCGCGCCGCCATCATCGGCCATACCGGCAAAGGG
>Ga0315282_10013790_pt1 | contig 12124 bp, 11 predicted proteins | sample YL17G07_20_MG_FD_203693 | JGI IMG/M metagenome (GOLD analysis project Ga0315282, IMG submission 203693) | Sediment microbial communities from Yellowstone Lake, YNP, Wyoming, USA - YL17G07_20 | ecosystem: Environmental > Aquatic > Freshwater > Lake > Sediment | place: USA: Wyoming | collected... | reverse complement strand
AAAAGGGGTCGCCGACAACGTTTCCTTTCTCGTCTAGATCAGTAATGGCTACTGCATATCCTGAGCCTTGCACATTCACATCGCTGCTGCTCAACCAGATATAGATGGTTACTGTGCCATCGACCACGTAATCCTCAGATAATGGTGGGGTAATCCACGATACCATTCCGACGTAACCAGTGACTGTATAGAAGGAGTAGGGTATCTGTTGCATGATGTTGCACTTCAAGACGGTCGTGGTCGCTTCAGTGGCTAATGGAGGATCTCCGTCAGCGCCATCATAGACAGTTATCGACCCGTTCTCATTGCGATATATCTCTGAACGGTTATGATAGAATAACACTGTTGACGGGTCCCCTAGAATAGGGATCGGTCCTTGCGTCGCCAAATGTTTTCCGAAAACCGCGAGTATGATGAGCAAAACAATGTAGGCAAAGAATAGTCTTCTGAGAAGCTTAATCACTACACGTGCCCCAGCTGGAAGACGGCACATCAAATCACAGCAAAGTTATAAAGCTTCACGGGAAACGTCACTCTAGACCGTCATCGCAAAAATCGTCTTTTACAAAGATCAGGGGTTCTTACCGTTTTGATAGATCAGGCTACCTGGAACGCTGACAGATTCAGTAATGGTATGGAGCTCGTGACCACGATTCCAAGCGTTCTGAACCAAGAACCTACTCCTGAGCGGAGGGGCTAGGGAGAAACTTAAGACAACCGAACGCAAATCAGATGAGGTACATTGCTTGACCTTAGATCGTTTAGCGGTTGGATGTGGCGTTCATGTTGATGATTTGTTGTTTTGCAGTGAAGAATGTATGACTGAATATTCCGATAAAATGAGATGAAGCGAATTGACCAGAAAAGATGAGGACGATCAGCCGAAGATGGAAAAAGCCGTTGACCGCTATGCCGGTAAGGTCGGCACGTCTGGAACTTTTCAATGTATCAAGTGCGGGACGAATAAGTCGATGGATGAGTGCACCGAGATTGTGCAGGCCGGTCCGCATCCAAGAGGCTACTGTAAGAAGTGTAAGAATGTGAAGGAATGACTGGGAAGTTCGATAAGCTGAAGTCTGTCACCAGGATGAAGAAAGAGATCGAGAGTTAGGATAGAAGGACTTTATTTCATCATACACACATATACACAATCACATGTCTGTAAATTGAGTGTGAACTTACTTATTTTGAGGGCATTTCTGAAAACAGGTCTACTTGATTTCCTAACAGTCTGCAACTCAACCTTGGTTTTGGGTTGTCCTTTTCCGGAGACTCAGGTAGGCCTCCCTAGGTGTCAGGACCTGCAGAGCGGGCAGTCTTTTCCGCAGCAAATCTTTGAGTCTCCCATCCGAAGTCACAAGTGCCTTGTCGGAAGAAGCCAGAGCTGCCCTGATGAAAGGGGCATCATGATGACTCTGAAGATCGGGGTCGTTCAGTCTATCAGGATAGTTTCTCTCTGAAACCTTCTCGCTATTATGCAACAATTCATTCAGCATTGGAAGTATTCGCATCTGAAACAAACCCGTCATGAATCCTAGAGAGATTCTTGAGCTTAGAATTATATTTCCTCAACATTTCTGACGAGCTTACAACAGCTTTCCTTTTATCTCATTCAGCAGGACAGCTGTATCGAGCCAGTTTAGATCAACTATGTGATCAAATACGAATTCATTGAGAACTAGCTCCCTCATTGCTCAACACCTTGATATATTCGCCCAGCTGACCAGCTTCATGTTCGAAAGTACATGTAGTTCTCATCCATTATTCCTAGAAACAATTGTCTTTGACCAGTGTCAACAGCATTTGAAAGAGAAAAGAAGTGAATGTCAACTTTGCCAATAGTCCTCGGAAAACGCATTTCATTTTGAATTTCCCAATAAAGTTCATCGTCTAGGTTCTTGAATGCTGCGAACAACAGAACGTTGTATTCATCAGTGTTGGTGTGAAGTGCTATGGTCACATGAGGGTCATTTCTAATGTTCTGAACAAACGCATCTTTGTTTGATTTGACCTCCAATTTGCAGATTGCGAGGAAGTAGTTTGGAGGAGTGAAGAAACTGGGAAATCTGCATAGAGGATTAGAGATCCATTCTTCATCAATGAATTTTTGTGTCCGTTTGATGATCGTGCTTCTATGAAGTGCGAGTTCTTTTGATAGCCGACTTTCGTTTAGTTTAATGCATTTTCCTTCTGTCAGAAGCTTGAGTATCTGAAGACTTAGTCTATCAATTTCGTATCCATTCATGGCAAGCTTTCCTTTGTGCTTAAACTCCTCTTCGATTAGGTGGACTGGCGCGTTTGGATCGTATTTTATCCGTAGCTCAGTTGAGTAGAAGGACGTCGAACTTCTAGGTAGAGACCCATCAACAAGGGGGATCTTACCTTCCACAGCAAGTTTCTCCTTCCAAAGTTGATAACTCGTTATGCTCTTGTGGTAGAGAACGATTAGGGTGTTGTATTCTGAATACCTAGATCTGAAAGCGCCGAATATGTGCGGATCCTCTCTGAACCATTTGTCAATCTCCTCGCTGTATGGGAGATCGGCCTCTGTCAGAACTAGAAGTGGATATTCTTTGTTCAATCCCGCAAAAGGGAAGTAAGGGCGAGTGAGAATCCTATTCTTGAATATTTCTTCAACTCTTTTCCGTACAGTATTCCTGTGCTTCCTGAGAGCTCTTGAGAGACAATGAATATTCACACTCACACCATTCCCATATACCAAGCTCTTGAGGAGAGCGTGATCAACCTCCTCAGACGTCATTTTGTTCACGTTGAAGTGGTAGGAGGATGCCCGAACTGATAAGCATCTGGATACGTTTCTTGTATTTATTGATTGGATTTGAGTGTTTTCAGGCTAGAGAGACAATCATTCTGTATATTGTTTGGAAAGTTATTGTTCGCAATGGCGTACAATCTCCGAGCTAGGATTAGACATCGAGTTGCGATAGGCGTTTGTGAGCCCAGACTATTTGACGAAACGAGCCTTTCGGGTTGTAATCGTGGGATATATGCCTCTGCCGGTATCACCTCTCTAGATTGGAGGCCGGCTAGAACTGAAGAATACTGGGAGTTTGGTGAAGCAGTTCGAAAGGGAACCCGGAAAAGTATCCACTTTGATAAAACTCGGGAAAATCGTTATCAGAACAGAATGGTCTGAAACAGTTCCTGGTGAGTTTCCGATAACCGAATGGCGCACTTTTCCTTTAGAGATACCCTCCAAGGGCTTTAAGAAACATATAATGGGCAATTTTCCGGGTGGCCTGAAAGATCCAGTTGAAGAAGACCTGGAAGTGATTCATCTACCAGTGTACATCGGGGAAGATATTTGCGATGCAAGAATATTCGAAGAGTCACCGTATCCGGCAAGAACGGAAGCAATGGCCAAGGTTCCCGTGGTTACTGTTGCGACAAAAGCATGTGGTGAATGCTCATGTAGCGGCGTGCAGACTCAGTCGCTTTCTGTTCTTCCAGTGTGGAGCGACGGCACATGCATGGTCTTGGAGCTGGAATGGTATGAAGGTAACCCAATGGAAGGGGGAATCAACCCTGAATGGTACATACAGGCATCACCTAGACTTTCAGTAAAAGAGGGATTGGAGAAACTCAAAGAAAGTTCGAGACCATCTCCGATCGCTGAGAAATGTTGCTACTGTTTACACGTCAACCCAACGTCACTTGGAACTCATGTACTTGGTGAAGAACAAGAACCCCCCTGCCCGTCGCCAAGCAAGATTTGGCCTCGGAGATGGAAGTTCGACACACATGAGAAGATGCTAGGCGCCATAGACAGGCTATCTGAAGCATTCAGTCAGATCTCGAGGTGTACGATTGATCTCCCCTTACGAGGAATCTGAAGCTGCCAAGAATAGCCACCTTGCAACTATGCAGGTGCTCGCGATGCCAAGAGATGCCGTGAACCACGACAACGAAGTAAAAGTGCATGTTCGAAACGTTTCGAGACCCAGCAACATTGCCCCCAGCGTCAGAGAGAAAGTACACATCACCATAAGGACCAACGTCGGCGATCTGATCGGCGCTCTCAACGATGGCGCTACAATTCAAGTGGAAGGCAGCGCAGGAAAGTATGCAGCTGACGGAATGACTGCAGGAGAAGTGATAGTAAATGGTGATGCTGACGAAGGAGCTGGTTCGGTAATGTGCGGCGGTATACTGGTGATAAAAGGAAATGCAAAGAACCGCTTAGGGCAATTGCTGAAGGGCGGCACCATAGTTGTAGGTGGAAATGTAGGGCATCACGTCGCTTCATTCATGATAGCTGGCACAATAGTGATTGGGGGGGATGCAGGTCGAGAATTGGGTGACTTCATGATAGGTGGCGCAATTTACATCAAAGGTAGCTACGATACGATGGGAAAAAACCTGCGGCAGGCTGAGTTAACCGAGGAAGACAAACTGTTTCTCAGGAGACTCTTCTCAAAATACCAACTCGATCTGGACACAAACGCGTTCAAGAGAATCACTCCGTTTTCTAGCACATTGGTGTGAGCCAACACCAAAAAGAAAGTATCGTCAGTAAGGAACAGACTCAGAAATATTCCCACAACAGTCATTTCGACGAGTTCTGCTGGCAAATAAGAGAATCCAAGAACATCTGGGATGAGCTGATGGCACCTCATGAACCAGAGCTGTGGACTGTAGTGATGTACGGCTATCTGGATAGATGCTGATGTTTTCCGTGTCAATCTTGCACTTTTCTGTCTCAAAGGCTGCGCATTGTGTACATCATAGTGAAGATTACTGTTGACAATAACTCACACAATCCGCCTTGATAACTGACAATCAGTCGCAGAGGAAATCTGTCATGCTTGTCTATTTGTTGTCATAGGGATTCTGAGCTGTAATCGGGGAATATATGCTGAAACTGTGTATCCGTTCACGTGGCCGAAAAGCTCGGTCAACTTGGTTTCGAACGGAGGATCCGAGAAAAATGATGATAGGTGTTCCAAAAGAGATCAAACCCAATGAGAGAAGAGTATCTTCGACACCCGACACTGTGAAAAGATTCATTGCTGATGGATTCGAAGTCTGCGTCGAAAAAGGAGCAGGCGAGGGATCCTTCTTCAAGGATTCGGACTATGAACAAGCAGGAGCGAAGATTGCAGACGTTGAGACGATCTGGGGATCAGAATTGGTGATTCATGTTAAGGAACCATTATTCAACAAAGACAAGAACAAACATGAACTCGATATGATGAACAAGGGAGCTTATCTTGTAACTTTCCTCCATCCATCAAATCCCGCACATCATGACTTTGTTAGGAAGATGGCCAACAATGGCATTGTCGGAATCACTATGGACAGTATCCCAAGGATTACTCGGGCCCAGGTTATGGATCCGTTGACTAGCATGAGCACGATAACAGGATACAGATCCATGTTGATTGCGGCAAATCTTCTTCCAAAGTTCGTGCCAATGTTAACGACACCGGTGGGAACGATAAAACCCTCAAACGCTCTCATACTTGGGGTAGGTGTTGTGGGATTACAGTCTCTGGCAACCGCCAAGCGACTGGGAGCTTCTGTCCACGCAATTGACATAAGAAAAGATGCGCGAGAACAGGCAAAAAGCCTGGGAGCAAAGATCATCGATTTTGCGCCGCCAGATGATGTCGCAGCAGACAAGAGTGGATATGCGAAACGTCTTCCACCTGAATGGATGGAGAAAGAGAAAGAGGTACTGAGATCAATTCTCAAAGACATGGACATAGTGGTATCGTCACCACTAATAATGGGTGAAGAAGCCCCGATGCTCATAACGAAAGACATGGTCAAGTTGATGAAACCTGGATCCGTCATAGTGGACGTCTCCATCGATCAAGGTGGAACCTGCGAACTTACAAAGTCAGCTCAGACAATTGACACCGATGGCGTGAAAGTAGTCGGAACCGCAAACATACCAGGAGCGCAACCAGTCGACTCAACTCGAATGTACGCCGAAAATGTCTACGCCTTTATCAAACACATCTCGAACGGCGGCGGGGAGATCAAGCTAGACATGAACGACGAGATAGTCAAGCAATGCGTCGTGACGATGGATGGAAAAATAGTTCACGATGGAACCCTTCGTGCGATGAAAGTGAACTAGGGAAACAAACCTAGAATTCCCATCTTTTTTCTTCATGACTGATTTACGGTGATGAACAAGTGGAACCACTAGTTATGGTAGTAGTGTTCATAGTCGCTTTCATAGCAGGATTCTTCGTCATATCTAAGATACCTTCACTGTTGCACACGCCTTTGATGTCGGGAACGAATGCTCTTTCAGGCGTCAATATTCTCGGTGCACTTGTGGCAACGTCAGTTGCAATCTTGACATCAAGCAAGATCATTGGAGCAGTTGCAGTAGTTTTTTCGATGATAAACGTTGCAGGAGGCTTCGGAGTCACAGACAGGATGCTGAAGATGTTCAAGGAGAAGAACGAACGATGAATATGACCTTGGTCGAATCAGCAGTATACCTTGCAACAGCCATAATGGTTCTGATCGGACTTAGAATGCTGTCATCTCCCAAGACAGCTCTATGGGGAAATAGAATAGCTGCACTGGGCATGACTGCTGCGATACTGACAACTCTTATCAGGTACAAGATATTCGATCCCGTACTGGTCTATCCAGCAATAGTCATTGGAAGTGCCATTGGGGTCTGGCTGTCAAGAAGAATAAAGATGACCGAAATACCTGAACTGGTCAGTTCATTCAACGGATTCGGAGCAGGAGCATCCGCTTTTATTCCAATAATGGAAATAATCAACGCCTACTCTACAAGTAGCTACCCAGAAATGAGCGTCTTCTGGAAAACTACGTCTGTACTAGGAATAGTTGTTGGTGTGTTAACTCTCGGAGGAAGTGCAGTTGCAGCACTAAAACTTCATGGAGCAATCAAACAGAAACCAATACAGTTACCGCAACACTCAGCAATCACATACGTGTTGTTGATTGTCATCGGTATCTTTGGATTCTTCGCAGTTCAATCCTCAAACACAATGGCAATTCCGTGGGCAATTCTCATCGCCATCGTTTCTTTGATCTACGGCATCTTGTTGCTGGTTCGAGTTGGAGGCGCAGATATGCCTGTCATGATCGCATTTCTCAACTCTCTCCACGGAATAGCGGCCGCAATAGTTGGATTCGTGGTCCAGAACAATCTCCTCATAGCCATAGGTGCCATCGTCGGCGCATCCGGCTACATCCTCACCCGCATAATGTGCAAGGCTATGAACAGATCACTTCAAAGCGTCCTCAAAGGCAAGATTCTGACAGCTGCACCAACACAATCGACCAAGAAAGTTTCAGAAGTGACGATGGAGAAGCCAACCAAGGATCCGATAGAAACTGCACAGGAGATTCTAAAGGAATCCAAGAAAGTCATAATTGTACCTGGCTATGGCATGGCAGCTTCACAGTGCCAAGAACCTGTGAAGAAGCTACTGGACCTCCTCGAACAGAGAGGGGTGGAAGTCAAGTTCGCAATCCACCCGGTCGCTGGGAGAATGCCAGGACACATGAATGTCATACTGTCAGAAGTTGATGTTCCATACGACAAACTGTTCGAAATGGCTGCAATCAATCCAGAGTTCCCGCAGACAGATGCTGCCCTGATAATTGGAGCTAACGATGTGGTTAACCCCGCGGCTCAGACCGCGTCAGGAACACCGATCTATGGAATGCCAATCCTGGAAGCCTACAAAGCAAGAAATGTTCTAGTGTTCAAACGATCCAAAGCAGCCGGTTACGCCGGAGTGGACAACCCACTGTTCGAAATGGAGAACACAACGATGGTCTATGGAGACGCGCTGAAGATGCTCAATCTGCTGATCGAGAAACTGGGAACAAACTGAAAAGGCTGCAAATTGCATACCAACGTCTACTGGCAATGTTTTCTACCAAACTGCTCAGCAAAGTCTAACGGAGGCAATGAACCAAAATTGACTTCATGTTAGACATCTTGAAAACGATAGGCTCTGGTTCACTAATGTCTACGCAGTCGTTGTTGCAGGAGCGATAACCTTCCTGAGACAGTTCAGTACATCTCAAGGCTTTCACATCGTCCTAATGTTTCTGCTCATATTCTCCTTACTCGGATTGATTCTCACCATGAACACTGACAATGATCTCAGTAGCCACATGGATGCAATACATGGAATAATCGAGAGACTCCGCCGGGGGGTTACATGGGCTATTCTTCTTCTTTCAAGAAAGATATGTCTCTGTGGAGAATAGAGTTAGAAACGTGTTCATTGGATTCTATCTTGTCCTGATTTTGCTTTGGGCTTACCTGTTATACATTCAATATCAAGCATGAGGTATGACGCAAGACGCCAGATCCTGTCGGGTCCGCCACATCATTCCGGTTCAAAAAGGATGTATGATAATCAATTGGAGCCACATACAATCTTGATAGAAAAGATCGTGGTTCATCCCTATGACTGAATTTCTTCACCGAAAAGTGCGGTGAAATTCAAAATAGGACTCTGCACAAGAAAACATCCATGTGGTTAGAAATCTATCCGAGTATGGCTCCTCGTTTGATTCGCTTCTACAGGGAAAGAAAGGTTGCTCCATTAACCACACGGAAGGTTCACAATAAATATCTGAGGAGAATGTTGGGCTAGACGAGTGACTGACTTCTCTTGTGATATCAAATTGGTTTCCGGAAATGAGTACCCCCAAATCTTGTGGACGCGAAAACAATTAGGACTAAGCTTGTTGCGATGTTTCTGCCGATCGTTTTTCATCTCTCTTCTTTTTAGGCTTCTTAACCATCCTAAACTTACCCAAGCAATCTACCCCCTGCAGATCTAAAGAGTTGAACTCATTTCAGACCCAGCCTCGGTCATGCATTGCTTTTACAACTTCGTCTACGGCCAGAACCATTGATGCGTCCCGATACGAGAGGCTCAGTCTCTCAGATGTTTCGACAACCCGGTCGAACGCGTCGGCGATAGTCTCTCGTATCGTGTCGTACACTTCTTGCCTAGGAGTTATGCTTCCTGATTTGCCGCTTCTCCACTCCACGTAGGATGCGACTACACCGCCGCTGTTAGCTAGGATATCAGGCACAATAATCGCACCCTTCTTACGAAGGATGGCATCGCCTTCGGCGGTTGTGGGACCGTTTGCACCTTCCACTATTGTTTTTGCCCGCACTCTTGGAGCGGTCTCGCGGTTGATTACATTCTCTACAGCTGCAGGTATGAGAACGTCAACATCCAGGGACAGCAGATCTTCATTGGTTATTGTCCTTCCTTTGAAGCCTTTGACCATTCCATTTTCGTTGACGTGTCTAGAAAGTTCTTTGATATTCAACCCATCAGGGTTGGTCACTCCTCCATAGGCATCCGCGACCGCTACTATTCTTGCTCCGCGTTCACTGAGAAAGTTGCAGGTCCAGCTCCCCACGTTCCCGAAACCTTGGACTGCGACTTTCGTCTCCTTCACATCCTTGTTCCGCAGCTTCTCCAGAGCATAGATAGCTGCAATTGAAACGCCGTAACCCGTCGCTTCTTCTCTTCCAGGAAGCCCTCCGACTCTCGGAGGCTTGCCTGTTACGCACTCGGGCATGTGAAGCTCACCATAGATTGCCGCCATTTCTGGTGGACCGGAACCCAAGTCGGGAGCGGGAATATAGCTTCCAGAAGATAATTCCAAACGAATCTCGTGAACAAATCTTCTGATAACAAGTTTCTTCGTGAAAGCCGACGTCGTTCGAAGGTCTACGCTTATTCCAGATTTCCCACCGCCGAAGGGGATCCTTGTAAGAGCCGTCTTCCAAGTCATTCTCTCAGCAAGATCCCGCGTCTCCTCCAATATAACATTTGGTGCAAGCCTGATTCCACCCTTTGCTGGTCCTCGAGCCGTATTGTGATATACAAGGTAGGCGTCGGCCAGTATCACAGTCTTATCGTCAAGCTTGGCTCTCAGATCGATTATCGTCTGTTTCTCATCTTTTTCTAAGAGTTTCTCTTCGATAGAAGAAAGATTTAGAAGTCTTCCAATTCTGGAAAGGTCTGCTCCACCGACTAGTTTCTTACCTTCAAACAAATGCATACTCACCAGCAGCTTGTATTCTGGATTCAAGATAGTTTGACAGCTAAGCGCCCTCCATCACTATCATAGTGAGCGTTGAGCGGATCCTATCTAATCTTCTTATTTTCCAAGCTGAGATATTTTTGAGATTCTCTTCGGTGTCAGCTTTTATCTTGATGATTATGTCGTATACACCGTAGACAGCGTAGGCTTCTTCAACATTATCGATCTTCTCAAGTTCCTTCAAGACCTCATTCTCAGCTCCTATCTGACAGTTTATCAACATGAATGCGAGAGGCAAGCCTCACACTGAGTCCACAATTTCTCTACACTGGCTGCCTAACTTAAAAGACCCGATTACACATGTTGAATGAGAAATGTCCAAATTGCACATTTCTTCATGTGACACAACATACATGAAGAAGTGAACGATACTACGGGCCTACGCGTTGCTACAATAACTGATTCCACCGGATCTATTCGGTTACCGCTTTGGAACAGTCAAATGGACGCGGTTTCTGTTGGAGACGATGTTGAGATAAGGAATGCCTCCGTAGTGACATTTCGAGGATCGCTCCAAGGTAGTCCCAGCCAAAAGAAAAGGCGGGCTGATTATTGTCAAAACTGCAAAATCATCCAATCTGAAGCAACCCTCCAAAGCTTCACCAAAAGATGAGAGCCTACCGCTGGTTGAGGCATGAGTTATCGAGGTGATGTTTTGGTCAGGATGGATGAGGGCACGTTAGCTCGTCTTATCAGGGCTGTCAAGATTGTTGCCAGGATGATCAAGAAGGCTTTCAACCCAGATTTTGTCTGCGTCTTCACACGTGGAGGACGCATACCCCATCTACACGTGGCCGTTTTTCCATCTTTGCGGTTTCAAAAGAAACGTTGACGCACGTCGTAGCAGTTCTATTGACAATTCTTCTGATTATAAGATTCACGTTTTTCTGTTTTGGATACTTTTTGTTACGTATGTGATGATCTTCGATTGTCATCGCAGTCGAGGGTTGACTCATTCTTCTCTCTCTACTTCTATGGTGCATTTCGCCAAGAGGGCGCCGATCACTCCGATCGCGGCCAGTTGTGGCGCCAAGAGAACCCCAATAATGCCCGCCGACAGCGGAAACTCCACAACGGTCTTGCCTTCATGTTTCACAAGAATTCTCCTAACGTTTCCCTCGTGAACCAACTCTTTGATCTTATTCAGAAGTTGATCTCCGGATACGCTGAACTCTTCTTTCCTAACCTTCGGCATATCCATCTCTGTCTAAATAAGCCGATACCCCTAAATATAGTCGATATCAGGTCTGGGAGCAAATAGAGTGCAAGCGGATGGTTACTGAAAGAGAGATTGTTCTCCAAGAATGCAAGAACGGAGTCTTTGTAGCTTCTCCCACATCGAGAGCTGGCGGATCGATCGTCTATCGATACCATCCAAGCCCCGGCGTTGTATACATAAATGCAACGAATAGTTGTACCAATCGTTGCACCTTCTGCGTAAGACAGTTCACGTCCGGTCTCTCTGGCTATATGTTGTACCTTAAGAGTGAACCGACAGCCGATGAGTTGTGGGAGGCACTTCAACGAGAGATTCAACCTACAGATAGACAAGTGGTATGGTGCGGATTCGGAGAACCGACCACCAGACTCAATCTAATTCTAGATTTGACTAGGAAGATAAAAGAGAAGTATCCACATGTCCAAATCCGATTGGATACTGATGGACAGGCTCAGCTCCGTTACAAGTCGCGAAATGTTGCCAAAGAACTGAAAGAAGCTGGCGTAGGAGTGGTCTCCATAAGCTTGAATGCTGAGAATGAAGAGAAATATGACGCTCTTTGTAATCCTGCGTATCCAGGCGCTTACAAAGCCCTGCTAGAATTCGCGAAAGAGTGCAAGAAACATTCCTTAGCCGTCAGGCTATCTGTGGTAGGCAGCACCGACGCAAATATCCAAGAATGCAAGAAAATTGCAGACGAATTCAATTGCGAGTTCGTTGTTAGGTAAGCAACGTGTTTCGCTGCCGTCTTCCGATGATTGTCGAAACTACAGAAGTACCCAGTTTCGAATTTTG
>Ga0315282_10013789_pt1 | contig 12124 bp, 9 predicted proteins | sample YL17G07_20_MG_FD_203693 | JGI IMG/M metagenome (GOLD analysis project Ga0315282, IMG submission 203693) | Sediment microbial communities from Yellowstone Lake, YNP, Wyoming, USA - YL17G07_20 | ecosystem: Environmental > Aquatic > Freshwater > Lake > Sediment | place: USA: Wyoming | collected... | reverse complement strand
GGAGTTGGACCGGGAGATCCGACAGCGGGGCCGAGCGAATCGTGCCGCCCAAGCCTTGGAGACGATCCCTGGGATCGGGCCGTTCATCGCCCTGTTGCTCGTGGCGGAGATCGGGGACCTGAGCCGGTTTCCTACGCCCAAGCACTTGGTATCGTACGTGGGGCTGGCGCCCTCGCTGTACGCCTCGGGCGAGCGGCGGTGGACGGGCGAGATCACCAAACAAGGGTCGAGCCTGTTGCGATGGGCGCTGGTGCAGGCGGCACATGTGGCGGCGCGCAGCCCGCGGTTTGTAGGGTTTTACGAACGTCTGCGGGAACGCCATGGGCCGGCGAAAGCCGCCGTGGCGCTGGCCCGCAAACTGGCCACCCTCAGTTTCTACCGCTGGCGGGCGGCGGAGGTTCGCGCGCCGGTGTCGCTGGCGGCAACAAGTTCGGGAGTGCACCTGGGGTAGCGCATGGTCGGAACATCGACCCTCAAGCTCTGATTAGGACACTCCCGGCTGCGCATGAACATCGTGGTCCGAGAAGGACCGAATAGGTGAGTGAGCTCAAACTCGCGCAGCCTTCAGCAAGCGGAGGCCTCGACTTCCGGAGAGGCGTAGTGTGGCTTCGCTCGCATCCCCCGTTTCCGGCTGGGGGGGCTGCTCGCTCCGCCACACAAAACAAAGAACGAGCAAAAACCCTTGACACCGCCGCCCCCTTCATAGATGCGCTACCGGCCTCTTTCGAATCGCTCGACGGGTCTCCCTCGCGCGATTCGCCGTGAACGGTAACCGGCAGGCTGGCGCAGAGGGGTGTTCCATGGCCTTCCAGCCCACGACCACGGGCTGGAAGCCCGTGCTACCGCAGCCTCGCGGCCCCCCGGGTGCGAACCAAGCAAGCAGCGCAGACCTGCATCTTCCCTGCGACGGGCGTTAGGAGCAGCGGACTTCGCTGGCTGGCGTCCCGATGGATCGGGGCGATCTTCCCCGTTTGACGATTGCGTTATTCCGCCCCCAATTATGCGGACGAGGCCCGGGGCGGCCGCGTCGAGACGCGCGGACCCGAGAAGCTTTGTGCCAGCCAGCCCCGAAGTCGTCCTGAAACATCGGAGACACTCCGCTCTCGGTCTTTTCTGCAGTATGATAAAAGGACGTCATCATACGTGGTTGGGCTTGACGGTAGGACCTGGCCGGGGTAGGGTGCCTCTGGAGCGCTTGGGAAGGAGAATGAAGCCATGACCGGAATTCAGTTTGTAACCGACGTTAAAGGGCGCAAGGTCGCCGTCCAGATCGACCTGAGAAAGCACGGGGCGCTCTGGGAGGATTTCTGGGATGTCCTCGTGTCCGAGTCGCGCCGCAAGGAAAAGGGCATTCCCTACGAGGAATACCGGGCCAGCCGATTGAAGGGCAATCATCAGCGTGGCTAGATACTCTCTCGAAATAAAGCCATCTGCCGGGAAAGAACTGGATGCGCTCGATGATGCGCTGTTTGCCCGGATAGACCGCAAGATTATGGCACTTGCCGAGAATCCCCGTCCGCCAGGCTGCAAAAAGCTCAAAGGGTACAAAGGCCAGTGGCGGGCCCGCGTGGGCGATTACCGTGTGGTGTACACCATCGACGACCAAAAACTTCTGGTGGAGGTCACGCGAATCCGCCACCGAAGCGAGGTCTACGAGCGATGAAGGCTCGCCGATTTTAGCCTCCTCTAGAAATCGCAGAGCTACCGCTCTCAGCCAGCCACACGTGTGCGAGACCTGGGGCGGCCGCGTCGAGACGCGCAGACTCGAGTAGAGGCTGTCTCAAAACTAGGAGTATGGAAGGCGGAGTGCTGAGCGAATCAGCATGAGCCAAGAGATTCGCGGGCTGGCGCAGATTCGCGTTTTGTGCGAGTCGGCGATTTCCCGAAGGGAGTCACGATTGAATTAGGAATGTCGGGGATTTCCAGGGTTTCCTCCACACACGACTCGAAAGCAGTGACAAGTGACGAGTGACGAGGTCTCAGGAGGCAGGCGTCAGTGGTCAGTCGGCAACTGACCCCTCACCCGTCCCGATAAATCGGGACACCCTCTCCCCGAGGGAGAGGGCTAGGGTCGTTGGTTCCTCACTTCATTCGTCCCGATAAATCGGGACAGGTTCCGCCGCCTCTAGGTCGAACAGAAGCGTCGTGGGCGTAATAAAACGGTAGCGGGTCACTTTCGCCTTGTAACGGCGGCCTGTGACCGCCGGACTTAGGTTTTCAAACATTTCGGCGCTCCCCGGCAGGACCGGGGCAGGCGCCGAGCGCCGCTACGGCTGACCGCGATTGACAGCTTCCTCCGCTCCGGGTGGAGTGAAGCTGAGGGAAGAGCATGTCCTCAACCGACCCCAAAGAGCACGCCCATGAATTAATTGAGCGCTTGCCGCCCGCCCAAGTGGCTGCGGTGGTCGGCTTGCTGGAGGCCATGCTCGATCCTGTCTCCCGCGCCATCGCCCACGCCCCTATCGACGACGAACCGCTCACGGCGGAAGAGGAAAAGGCAGTCGATGAAGCCCGCGAGTGGCGGAAGCACAACAAGGGCATCCCGCACGAGCAGGTGCTGGCCGAACTCGGTATCACGCAGGAAGAAATCCACAACTACAAGGAACCGGCGTGAAGCGGATCGTCTGGACCGAACCGGGCGCGGCCGATGTTCCCCGTCTGGACAAGCCGACAGCTATGCGCATTCTCTCCGCCCTCCATCGCTTCGCGGGCTGTTGTGCATGTAATCCAGCTTCTCCAGACGCTTCCTTCCGCTCGAAACATTAAAGGGATAAAATCGGCGCAGCCAGCGGGTAGGGTAGCCACGGTCAGTGCTTCTCTCACCGTGGGCTCTTCTCATCACGTACGCTCGGCGGCTCATGGCCTGAACACGTGTGGATGCCATTCGGGCCTCGAAGCGCGCCAATCGGTGCCAGAATGCGCGCAAACCCCCTGAAATCGTTGACAGTTTTCTTGGCGGCGTGTTAACGTTTCCCCTTTGTCTTGCATCTCCAGTTTCCAGCCTACAGGAAGGAGGCTCGACGTGCCCGAGCCAGAAGAGAATTATCTGTTTTCCTCGGAATCCGTCACGGAGGGTCACCCCGATAAAATCTGCGACCAGATTTCCGATGCTGTGCTGGATGCCGTCCTGGGCGCCGACCCGCGCGGCCGCGTGGCCTGCGAGTCAATGGTGAAGGACCAAGACGTCTATGTCGTCGGCGAAATCACCACGTCGGCGAAGCCCGACATTGAAAAGCTCGTCAAGGAAACAGTACGACGGATTGGCTACACGGACCCGGATTGTGGTTTCACCGCGGATTCCTGCCACGTAACGGTTAACCTGACGCAGCAGGCCCGCGACATTGCCCAGGGCGTTGACACCGGCGGCGCGGGCGACCAGGGGCTGATGTTTGGTTACGCTTGTGATGAAACCGACGAGCTGATGCCGTTTCCCATCATGATGGCCCACAAACTCTGCCTCCGCCTGGCCGAGGTTCGCCACAAGAAGATCCTCGATTTCATTCGTCCCGATGGCAAATCCCAGGTCACGGTGGAGTACAACGGCTCGAAACCGCTGCGCGTGGAGGCGGTCGTGGTTTCCACTCAACACACCCCGACGGTCTCCACCGAGACGCTTCATGAAGGCGTCATGCAGTGCGTCATCAAGCCGGTGATTCCCGCCCACATGCTGGATAAGAACACCAAGTACCACATCAATCCTACGGGACGCTTCGTGACCGGTGGGCCGGTGGGCGACTCCGGCCTGACGGGACGCAAGATCATCGTGGACACTTACGGAGGCATGGCGCGCCACGGCGGAGGATGCTTCTCGGGGAAAGATCCCACCAAGGTGGATCGTTCGGCAACGTACATGGCCCGGTACATCGCCAAGAACCTGGTGGCGGCGGGACTCGCCCCACGCGCCGAAGTACAACTGGCTTATGCCATCGGTGTTGCTGACCCGGTGTCGGTGATGGTCCGAACTTTTGGGACCGGCAAGGTGGACAACGTCCGGCTGGTGGAACTGGTTCGCAAGCATTTCAAGCTGACCCCGCAGGGCATCATCGAGTCGCTCGATCTGCTGCGTCCGATTTACAGGAAGACTGCGGCTTACGGCCACTTCGGCCGCCCGGAGCCCGAGTTCACCTGGGAGAAAACTGACAAGGCGGCGGCACTGAAAAAGGAGGTGGGAGTTTAATGGCGACCACCAAGCCGGTTGCTGGCGACATCAAGGACTTGAATCTGGCCGCGAAGGGGAAGACCCGGATCGAGTGGGCCAACCAGTGGATGCCTGTCCTCCAGCTCATCCGCAAGCGCTTCCTCCAGGAGCGCCCACTCGCCGGCGTGCGGATTTCCGCCTGCCTCCACGTGACCTCGGAAACCGCCAACCTGGCCATCACCCTACGGGATGGCGGGGCGGAGGTGGTGGTCTGTGCTTCCAACCCTTTGAGCACGCAGGATGACGTGGCGGCCTCGCTCGTGCAGGACCATCACATCCCCACCTTCGCCATCAAAGGCGAGGACAAGGACTCGTATTATTCCCACATCATCTCGGCCCTCGACCATCGCCCCCAGATCACCATGGATGATGGCGCCGACCTGGTCACCACCATCCTCACCAAGCGCCAGGACCTGATCCCCCAGATCGTGGGAGGCACCGAGGAAACCACCACGGGCGTCATCCGGCTGCGCAGCATGGGGAAGGAGGGCGTCCTCAAGTATCCCATCATCTCGGTCAACGATGCCGATACCAAACATCTGTTCGATAACCGTTACGGGACCGGCCAGTCGACCGTGGACGGCATCATGCGCGCCACAAACCTCTTGTTTGCGGGCCTGCGGGTGGTGGTGGCGGGCTACGGTTGGTGCGGGCGCGGCGTGACGATGCGCGCCAAGGGCCTGGGCGCGGACGTTCTGGTGACGGAAGTCAATCCCACCCGCGCCATCGAAGCCGTCATGGACGGCTTCCGCGTCATGCCCATGGCCGAAGCCGCCAAGATCGGCGATGTCTTCATTACCGTCACCGGGGACAAGGCGGTGGTGACGAGTGAGCACTTCAAGCTGATGAAGGATGGCGCGGTGGTTTGCAACTCCGGCCACTTCAATGTGGAAATCGATATCCCGGCGCTCGAAAAGATGGCGCTGGGGAAACGCCAGACGCGTGACTTCGTGGACGAGTATACCCTGCGGGACGGCCGCAAGATCTTTCTCCTCGGCGAAGGCCGGCTTATCAACCTGGCGGCCGCCGAGGGTCATCCCGCCGTGGTGATGGACATGAGCTTTGCTAACCAGGCGCTTTCGGTGGAGTACCTGGTGAAGAACGCCAAGAACCTCGAACCGAAAGTGTACCCGGTCCCGCGGGATATCGATCAGAGCGTGGCGCGGCTGAAACTTCAATCGCTGGGCGTAACCATCGATAAGCTCACCCCGGAGCAGGAGGAATACCTCACCTCCTGGTCGGAGGGCACGTAGGCGGACTGAGTGATTGATTCATTGAGTCATTGAGCCATTGAGGAGAACCACTGGTCGATAGTTCCAATCTCTCCATGGTTCAATCGCCAATCACTAATTTCTCTTGAGCTTGAAGCAGGGATGAAAGATTTTGCGCAACGCGCGCTGGACACAGCACTGGCCCGTGGGGCGACTTACGTTGACGTGCGGGTGGTGGACATCCGGCAGCGCTACCTTTCCACGAAGAACGGCCAGTGCGCGCAGGTGCGGGAATCGCAGTCCTGCGGGCTGGGTATTCGCGCCATCGCGGACGGCGCCTGGGGCTTTGCTTCCACCGATGACCTGACGCGCGCCGGCGTGGACAAGGCCGCGGCGCTGGCCGTGGAGATTGGCCGCTCCAGCGCGCTCGCCAAAAAGCAGGACGTCCGTCTGGCCCCGGAAGAAAAGATCGCGGACCGTTGGGCGGGCCGCTGCCAGATCGATCCCTTCACCGTTCCCGTTTCGTCCTGTCTTGACCTTCTGCTCAAGGTGGATGGGGAATTGCGCAAGGTCAAGGGGGTGACACTCGCCGAAGCTCTCATGGATTTCCGGCGCCTCGAGCAGTTGTTCCTCTCCAGCCTGGGAACCGAAATCTATCAGGTGAAAACTCAAACCGGCGCGGGATTCGTGGCCACCTCCTTCTGCGACAACGAGATTCAGAAGCGCTCTTATGCCAATTCCTTTGGCGGTCAGTACCAGACCAAGGGTTATGAACTCGTCGAGGAGTTGGACCTGCTCGGCAACGCTCCACGTATTGCGGAGGAGGCCGTGGCGCTCCACCGGTGCGAGCAGTGCCCGGCAGGCGTGAAGGACATCATCCTGGGGAGTTCCCAGCTCGGGTTGCAGATTCATGAGTCGATCGGGCATCCCATTGAACTCGACCGGGTGCTGGGGACTGAGGCCAATTTTGCCGGCATGAGTTTCCTGACCCTGGAAAAGTTGCGGAAACTGAAGTACGCGTCCGACATCGTGAACGTGGTGGCGGACGCCACCCCCGCCCACGGGCCGGGCCTGGGCACCTTTGCTTACGATGACGAGGGCGTGCCCGCGCACGCCACGCCCATCATCAAGGACGGCCTCTTTGTGGGTTATCTCACCTCGCGTGAAACCGCCGCGGCGGTGGGCGACACCCGGTCGAATGGCGCCATGCGCGCGGAGAGCTGGAACCGCATTCCGCTCATCCGCATGACCAACGTCAGCCTTCTGCCGGGCGCCTGGAAACTAGAAGACCTGATCGCCGATACCGACGATGGGATTTACATGGAGACCAACCGAAGCTGGTCCATTGACGACCGCCGGCACAACTTCCAGTTTGGAACAGAGATTGGCTGGGAGATCAAGGGCGGAAAAAAGACCCGGATGCTGAAGAACCCGAGCTACGGCGGCATCACCACGGATTTCTGGAACTCCTGCGACGCGATTTGCGGCCCTGAGTACTGGACGCTGTGGGGCACGCCGAACTGCGGCAAAGGCCAGCCCATGCAGACCATGGGGACTGGTCACGGGGCCGCACCGGCGCGCTTCCGCAAAGTGCAGGTTGGAGTCGCCTACGGAAATTGAGCCATTGAGTGATTTTTTCATTGAGTCATTGGAAGACCAAGCGGAGGGGTCAGGAGGATTGGCGCAGGTGGCAGGCCGTCATCATTCCAAGCACTCAATCACCAAATCGCTCAATGGCAAAATGGCTCAATGAATCAATTCTAAAATGATCCTTTCTTGTCAAAAAGCCGAGCAAATTTTCTCGAAGGTCCTGAAGTACTCCACGGCGGAGGAGACGGAGGCGATCATCAGTTCGACGGCCTATGCGCTCACGCGCTTTGCCAACAACACCATCCACCAGAACGTGGCGGAAGAGAGTTCCGTGCTCTCCGTGCGGGCCGTGGTGGACGGACGCATGGCGCGCGCCAGCACCAACAAGTTTGACGAGGATTCCGTCCGCCAGTTGTGCGAAGGAGCGCTGGCGCTGGCCCGCTGGCAGCCGCCTGACCCGGACCTCTTGCCGATGCCCGCTGCGCAGATGTACCAGGCGGTGGAGCGCTTTTACGCGGAGACGGCGGAACTGACCCCGCCGGCCCGAGCCAAAACCGTTCAGGCGGTGATCGCGCGCGCGGAAACCGATCACCTGACCGCGGCGGGAGTCTTTTCCAGCAGCGCGACGGCCTCGGCCCTCTTTAACTCCCGCGGCCTCGGCGCTTTCCATGAAGAGACCCTGTCGGAATTCTCCGTGACCATGCTGGGCGAGTCGAGCTCGGGCTGGGCGAAGAAAACCTCGCCTAACCGGGCCGAAATCGAGCCCGAGCAGCTTGCCGAGCGCGCGGCACGCAAGGCCCTGGAGAGTCGTGAGCCTCGTGAGATACCCCCCGGGAAGTACACGGTCATCCTGGAGCCGGCGGCGGTCCTGGACCTGCTAGGGTTCCTCGTCCTGGATTTTGGTGGCCTGGCCATTCATGAGAAGCGGAGCTGTTTCACCGGGCGGGTGGGGCAGAAGGTCTTCGGAGAGAATATCCACCTCCGCGATGATGTCTTCCATCCTTTGCAGGCCGGCGCGCCGTTTGACGGCGAAGGGATGCCGCGCCAGCGCGTCACCCTGGTGGAGAAGGGTGTGGTGAAGAATCTGGTCTACGCGCGGCAGTCCGCTCACAAGGCCGGCGCGGAGCCCACCGGCCACGGTTTCCCCCTCCCCAATGAATACGGGGAAGCCCCCATGAATATCGTCATGGAAGGAAACCGGTCGAGCCTCGAGGAGATGGTCCGTTCGACCTCGCAGGGCCTGCTGGTGACCCGCCTGTGGTATATCCGCGAGGTGGATCCTTACCGGAAGATCCTGACCGGCATGACGCGCGATGGCACCTTCTGGATTGAAGGCGGGGAAGTGCGGCACGGCGTCCGCAACTTTCGCTTCAACCAGAGCCTCATTGAAATGCTCGGCCAGGTCGAGATGATGAGCCCGCCCCAGCGAACGGCCGGAGAAGAATCGTTTGAAATGGTGGTACCGGCCATGAAGGTTCGCGACTTCAATTTTTCCTCGATCACCAGGTATTGATCCGCGCCGTAGCAGCCCCGGCTGACTCACGCTGCGCTGCACCCCGCAAGGGGTGCCGAGATGTTTTCGAAACTTGACAATTCTAAGAAACGGATGCTAGATAAGTTAAGTGGCCTCGATGGCGCTATCGTCTAGGGGTTAGGACGTCAGATTCTCAATCTGAAAACCCGGGTTCGATTCCCGGTAGCGCTACCAAATCAACAAGTTGCGATTTTAATCTCTCAGAACCAATTAGTTAGCGAGATCCCAGCCCGCGTCTTTTGAGTCTATTCTTTCCTCGTAAGTCGCCCTTGTGCCCTGCAGAAATGGACAGTAAATGGACAGCGTATGGTAGGCGGGGGAGCACGGTTCAAGGGCTTGGAGGGGGAATGTGCCAGCTTCGGGGCGGGTGTGGTGTGACAGGTCTCGGATTCTTCATGATGTGCCGGTCACGGATCCCGAGGGAGTCAGTCCCTTTGTACACTGGAAGCAGCTTTTTTGTCGAGACAAACATGGGCCAGGGATGATTGTGCCCTTGTCTGGTCATTTTTCAGTCCAAATTCCGCAGTCCTCCGAAAATGAGCCATCACACCGGACAAACCCTTTTGGGCACCCCACGTTGTCGCTTGATCTCCCCAGAGCCGAGGTTATTGCGGAGGACAAAATGACAAAATCTGCGCCTAATATTTGCGGTAGATTAACTTCACAAAAGGGCTTAATCTTTGCCTCCAGGGGGCCGATATGGAGAAGGGGGATTGCTCACGGAGGAACCTGTGCCAACCCCGCCCGTTTTGTTCGTTGATGACCAACCAGCCGTCAGCAAGTTGCTGTGCGGAAAACTTTCTCAAGAAATGCATGAGTGCACGACTGCTTCAAGTGGGCAGGAGGCGTTCGAGTTGATGTAGGTGGAAGGGAGCCTTCGGATTTAGCCCTTGCCGCAAATTTTCGGCTCGAACTCCTTGCACGAAGCTCGAAACAAATCTCAGCGTGAAGAGGCCCGGGGGAGCGTGTACGATGAACCCTTCCACGCTGCTTGAAATCAATCCTTCGGCTTCAGTCGAGCATGTGACTTGGCTCCTGTTCATTTTCCAACCGAGCCCCTGTAGAAGAGCAGATGCAAGCCGGAGATGTTAAGTGGCGATCGCAGAGTGTTTGCCGAGTGGGGGAAACCGGATGGCAACGTCAACGCTATCCTTCGAAGAAGCAGACAGCACACGAGCTAGAATCTTTTCGTGCGACCTTGGCCTTTAGGATCGGGGCGAGGTGATCTGATTACATGAAGGCTTCCCGAAAAGACTGGACGCTCCACCTGATTTCCATAGATTCAGTTCGGCAGAGCCGTTACCATACGTCCCATGGGCGGACAAACCAGGAAGGACGCTGCCGGAGCTACCGATCCCGGATCCGGTGAAAGGACTCTCATCTACATTCCCATTATCCATACCCAAGCCGATATGGGAGCACTGAGCGAGTCAATACGGCGCTTGAAAGTCAAGAAGCTGGGTAGAAAAGGCTGGGAGCGCAACGTGAATCTGGTGGATGCATTGTGGGCAAAGATCGAACAGGTCGTCGAGATTCTAGATCTTCCTTACAAACGGGTTCGTCTCTATCAAGACGGTTTGCCGGTATGCGGGCGCGAGGTGGAGATTGTTACGGAGCTGGCTAGAGCCGGGAGTCGCAACCATCGGCTGCTTCTTCGCTTAAGGGAGAAGGGTGCCACGATCACGGGCACAGAATCTTCCGAGCTCCTGGTGGAAGAGTATCAACTCGTCAAGGAGGATTTCGCTTCGCGGAAGCCCGAGGTCGCCGCCGGAGGGGAAGCACGCCGGAAAGCGTTGAGGGATTCCTTGCTCAAACGGCGCGATCAGTACATCGCCCGCCGGATTAACGACACGCTTCGGATGGGGGAAACGGGCCTGATCTTCCTGGGGATGCTTCACTCTGTGGGGCCCTGGCTCGATAAGGATATTCGGGTCGTCTACCCGATTCAACAACCCTTGAATCGTGGAGGGCAAGAACCGTGACAGCCGTGGCAAGCAAGATTCTCATTGTGGACGACGAAAATGAGATTTGCGCTCTCATTGCCCAGTACGTGCAGCATGAGGGACTAACCCCGATCGTGGCCCACTCTGGAGAAGTCGGCGTGGAGAAGGTCCGCACGGAACACCCCGATACTTTGGTCGTAGATATGAAGCTGCCGGGTATAGACGGCATGCAAGTCCTGAAAGCCGCGAAGGCCCTGGACGAGGATCTTCCCGTGATTCTGATGACGGGCTACCCTGAAATTCGGGGCGCGGTGGCGGCGATGAGGGCCGGCGCTCACGATTACCTTGCGAAACCTCTCAAACACCACGAGGTGCTTCGCGTGGTCTTCCGCGCGCTGAACGAACGCGCCCTCAAGCGCAAGCTCCGACGGCTCTCCTCCCAGATCCAGGACGAGTCTTCGCTCCGAGAATCCATGGGACCCGGCGGTGCCGTGAGCCGGTTGATCTCCGATGTAACCCGGGTAGCCAAAACCAACTTCAGCGTCTTGATTCTGGGGGAAACCGGATCGGGGAAAGAGCTCGTGGCGCACGCCATCCATCAACTCAGCCCTCGATGCAAGGCTCCCTTTATGGCGGTGGACTGCGGGGCCATCCCCGAGACGCTTTTAGAAAGCGAGCTGTTTGGACACGAAAAGGGAGCGTATACCGGAGCGGACAGACAGAAGATAGGCAAATTCGAAATGACCCGTGGCGGGACACTCTTCCTGGACGAAATCTCGAACATGCCTTTGGGCTCCCAGGCCAAATTGCTGCGGGTGCTTCAGGAGAAGACCCTCTACCGCATCGGCGGCACGCAACCCGTCAGTGCGGATGTCCGAGTTCTGGCGGCCAGCAACCAGGACCTACACCGCTTGGGGGAATCGGGCTCATTTCGCCAAGACGTCTATTTTCGGCTGAACGAATTCACCATTTCGGTTCCGCCTTTGCGCGAGCGCCAGGAGGACATCCTGTATCTGGCCAAGCGGTTCCTGGATCTCACCAATCTCGAGTTGCAGAAGAACGTGAAGGGCTTTACGCAATCGGCGGTCGATGTTCTGCTCGCTTACAATTGGCCCGGAAATGCTCGGCAGCTCCGTTCCGTGATCCGCCGCGCTGTTCTTCTGGCGGATGATATGATCGCGGAGCACCACCTGGGGATAGATTGCGTATCTCCTAAACCCGCGGTTGCGTGCTCGGAAGGCGAAAAGCAAACTCAGGACGCGGTCCGGGGAGACCTTACTTTCAAAGAAATCAAGCATCGCAAGATCGTCGCCATGGAGATGGAAATCTTAGCTCAAGTACTGCGGGAAACGGGTGGGAATAAGGCGAAAGCCGCTCGCTTGCTTCATATCGATTATAAGACCATATATTTAAAATTAAGGCAATATGGCATTTCTATAGGCTGAAAGGGATAAGGTGCGTTATGGTGGAAAAGAGAAAAGGGCAAACCTCGCACGGTGGAATGGAAGGCGGCCTCGGAGGGATCCTCAAGGGCTTGGGAGACCTGTTGGAAAAGCTCAACGAACTGGCCGAGACCGGTCAAGAGCTCTCCAAAACGGGAGAAATCCACGGCCCCGGAAAACAGCTCAGGGGGATTTACGGATTCACT
>Ga0315282_10013787_pt1 | contig 12125 bp, 17 predicted proteins | sample YL17G07_20_MG_FD_203693 | JGI IMG/M metagenome (GOLD analysis project Ga0315282, IMG submission 203693) | Sediment microbial communities from Yellowstone Lake, YNP, Wyoming, USA - YL17G07_20 | ecosystem: Environmental > Aquatic > Freshwater > Lake > Sediment | place: USA: Wyoming | collected... | reverse complement strand
GTATTCGGTACGACGAGAATGGACAGGGCGCTTGAAAACGTGCCTGAAAATTCTAGGATAAAGTTCGAATACAAAGGGCAGGAAGCGACGAAACGTGGCGGGAAAGCGCACGTGTTTGATGTGAAAGTTGCCAGGGTATCGGCGTAAGAGGGGTTTATAAAACAAACAGGGTAAGGGCTTTTGAAATTATTTGAAAGCCCTTCCCGGTTGTTTTTGAGCGAGGAAGATGAAATATAAAAAGATGACGGCAAAAGAATTTGGTTATAGAATGGCTAAAACCTTATGGGCGAGTAAATCATCTACTGCATTCTTTTTTATACAGCAAGCTTTTGGAGAAGAAACTCAATGGGAAGATTGCGAAAGAATGATGAAAGATGTTATAGGGAAAGAAAATGAAAAGGTAACATGGAGGGAAAAAAAATGAAAAAGGTAACATGGGCGGATTATCGTACTGATAAGGTGGAAATAAGAGAAATAAAAGAGATTTATAATTTTAGTCGGGCTTTTGGGCGTGTAGCGTTAAAAATAGTATGTCCTTTTTGTAATTCTAAAATAATTGTTTATTTATGGAGTTATTCGGCTGTTGGTAAACGGTGTGATTGTGGAGCTTTATTGGGTAATAAAGAAGCTTTTAGGTTAAAATAATTTGTTATAATATTAAACCATGCTGAAAATCGAAAATCCTAAAAAACAAAAAATTAAGTATTATCCGATAAGCAAATATCCTGAACCGCCTGAACATGTAAAGCGTATTCGTGGCAGGGTTTGGGAACGGCATACGGTTGTATATAAGCGCCGGATAAGAGTACCGGCGTATAAATACTTGAAATTTATCGGCTGGCGGAAAAAAGATAAAAGGCATAAGCGCAGGCGTGTTTATCGGCTGTTAAAAGTAAAAGCCTACAGTTACCTGAAAGAATATGAAATTACGGCGTGGGTACAAACCCGCCCGGTACAGAAAAAGATTGCAAAGAAGCGTGTTATCGGGAAATGGATTCGCACGGAGCAATATCTCGATACGCTGGAACGCAAACTGCACAGCCGTTATCCGAAAATTGAAATTATCAGACCTATGTCGAGGTATGGGCTGTTTGATTATAACAAGCATTACCGGATAGCCCAGCCGGAAGGGCATTTAGGCTGGACGCAGAAAAAATTCAAATTCTGCTGGAAAACGCAGGTGTTTCCCGGTAAATGGAAATTTAACTTATTCATTATTTTCTATTATGTAAAGGCTATGACGGATTATACGGCGAAAACGTATAAATTATTGTTTAAGTCGTCGACGTTCAGGGTTTATGGCGTCGATATGAGCTTGTTCGATATACTTAAATACGAAGTGCCGAAAGCCATAAAGACGATACAAAAGAACATGAAAAAGAGCGGGAAAGTCTTGACGTTTGCGGAATTCGCCATGTTTTCCGCTACTACCCGGAGAATAATACAGTTATTACGGCAGGATTACCCGATAAATTATAATGCTATGACGGAACGGGGTATAAAGCCCGTCGAGCAGGAAACGCCGGAGACGGAAGATACGAGGTTTACCGAGGAAGATATTGACGGGTAAGCATTACCCGTCAACTTCGAGAAAGGCACAGCCTTTACGAGAAGTGATAGAGTAAGGCAAAGTCTTAGCGAGAAGTGATAGCCGAGAAAAAGGCGAATGAAAAAACAATTCAAAGAATTCATAAAACAAAAACCGAAATTTTTTAATACTAAAGTAATTACCTGCCCGGACATACAAAACGATATTGAATTCCCGGTTTTTTGTGAATATAACCGGTGTGAATTTTTTTCCGGCGATAAATGTATGAAAAAACTAAAATCGAATTTGGAGAATTAATGTTTTTCTTTTATAAATTTGGATATTTTCATAGCTATGGATTTATTTTGTATCGGGTTTGTTTTTCATTTCAATAATTGTAAATTTTATGAACCAAACACAGGCGAAGCCTAAACTCTTTAGGCTTTATGATAAAAAATGTTGTTGTACCGGTATGGATTAAGCAGGGTATAAAAATGAATCATCTTTCATTCCCGAAAAAATACCGTATTTTCGGCGCTGATACGGAGACGATTGACGGCAGACCGTATTGTTTTCAGGTATCTGACGACGGTAAGACGGCAGAACTTATCTGGGTAAACGAAAATAACATCTTAAAATTATTTCTCGATTATATGTTTCCGAAACTCTTTTACGCTTCCGTAAACGTAGTATATTTCCACCAGCTTTCTTTTGATATAGCCGTGCTTCTTTACGGAGAACACAAAAAATGGATTGGAAACGAAAATTTCAAGCTCGATAAATACGGCTGGGAAATGAGCGTTGTAGTCAGCAAAGTCTGTTTTGCTTTCCTGAAACACAAAAAAACAAACAAGCAGTTAAAGATTCTTGACAGCCGGGCGTTTTTCCCGAATATCCCTAAATCCGATCTTGCGGGTTTATCCGAGCAGTTGCATTTACCGTCGAAAAAGCTCGATAAGCCTGATGGGTTAGGCACAAAGCGCCTGAAAACAAAAGAATTTATTGATTATGCGAAGAACGACGCTGTATGCGAATATAACCTTGCAAGCTGGATTATCGAACAGCACAGGGATTATAATTGCAGGATAAGCGTTTCTTCCAGCCAGTTTTCCGCCCGGATATTCCGACATGATTATATCCGTAAGGGAGACCGGCTCATATACCCGCCTGACCCGATTGTCGAAGCTTCTTTATTATCCTATCACGGCGGTAAAAACGGGTTTTATTGTCCGGGGGTGACTATCGCCGAGAAATGCTATGATATAGATATTGTTTCGGCGTACCCGTACGCTATGAAACAAATCCCGAATTTTATTTCCGGGCATTATGAATATCGGGGGAAATATGACCCGGATTATGAAGGTGTCTGGTGTATATGCGGGAAATTAAGCAACTGCAAATACCCGATTCTTTTTTCCCATAATTTTAAGCCGTTGCGCGATAAGGCTGATAATGTCTGGGTAACTTCCTACGAATTAAAAGAAGCTTTGAAAATGAAAGAGATAATCTTAAAAACTTGTTATGGCTACATATATATTCCCTCTTATTCTGAATATAACCCGCTATGCGATTTCGTAGACCATTTTTACGGTATGAAAGAAAAAACCCCTAAGTCCGATTCCCGGTATATTTTATATAAAGTAATTTTGAATTCGCTATACGGCAAATTTATTCAGACGATAGAATATACCGAGCCGGACAAGGACAAAAAAGGCTCTAACGTCGAGAAAGAAGATTTTATACAGACGGCGCACGGGGAATATATCGAGAACCCGGAAAAGAGAAAGAAATGGAATGCCGGGGGGTTGTTTAATCCGTTTATTGCGACTTTGATTACCGGATATGTCCGGGCATATTTGCACAGGCTCGAACATAAATACCAGAGCCTTGACAGCTCGACTGATTCTATCAAGACGTTGCAGAAACCTGATGAAGTCGAAGGATTAGGCGGATATAAAATAGCTTGTGTCGGAAAATGTATTTTATTGCGCAATAAATTATATTTGCATTATAACGAAAAAGGCGAATTGAAAAAATATGCTTTGCACGGGTTTTCCGGGAACGTACAGCAATTAAAGGAATTATTCGATAGGCGGGAAAAGAAATATAAAGTCAATCACATGTTTAAGGTACGGGAAGCTTTTAGGCAGAAAAAGCGGGCTTTAGCCGTAACGACGGTTGACAGGAAGCTGGAAGTTGATTTCAGTAAAATTTATTATTTATAAGAGGACAAGATGAAAAAGAAAACTTGCAATAAAAAGGTTAATGGTAGAATAAAAAAGTATTGCAATACAAATTATTGTATGTATTGGGATTATTACGTTGGTAAATGTGCTTTTAGGAAGCCCAAAAACTCAAGGTAATTTGATTGCCTGTATAGTGAAAGGCAAAGCCTTCAATAGTCTGTTACGCTATACAGGCGATTTGATATTAATTGTTCTTTGACAGCCTGTTATGGCGGAAAACGAGACGCTACAAGGCGTAAGGATACCGCAAAGTATTGAATCTTGAAAGAACAATATCCACAATTCTATATTGTTGTGTAAAATCAATCAACAAACCGATAAGGCAAAGCCTTCAAAAAGATTTGATAGTCATTACGCTATAAAGGCTGGTAGCTACGGTGCAAACCCGTCTCAGCCGTATACCCGTGAAAACCGGGTGTTGACAGGCTGTTCAAAGATTAAAATAATATCCCTTGACAATAAGGGATATATCTGTTATAATGTATTAAAGGCTTAATAAATCAAACAGGGGGATTAAAACACATGGTAAAAAGACAAGGAAAAACTTTTGTTGTAGACGGAGACGGCGACGAAGTACCGGAAATACTTGCGGAAGAAGTGCCTAAAGAAGTAGAGAAGTTAAAGAAAGAGCATGAATCCGACGAGTATACCGTCTCGATTTCCGTTGTAACGAAAAAAGGGCAGAAACCCGAAAAAATCCCGGAAGAATTCTCTTTGGATTTTGATATAAACTCCATAGTCGAGAAATACGGCGGTGGGAAATATAAGTTTACTGTCAGAGACGCAAACGGCGAATATGTTTCTAAATGGACTTCTTATTATGCTAATCCGAAAGAGAATGTTCCGCAAGCCCGGCAGGACGAATCAATGAATAAAATCGTCGAGATAGTACAGGCGCAGTTAAAGGCTTCGCAAGACCAGATAAAGACCGTGCAGGACAAAAACGATAATCTTATCGGGCAGATGTTTACCAGCATGACGAATATGTTCGCTACGCTTTCCGCAAAGAACAACGACGGTAAAAAGGATATGTCCGAAATACTCGAAATGGCGAAACTCCTGAAAGAACTTTCCGGGGATAAGCAGACCGGTATGGGAGATTTCGTCGAGCTAGTAAAGCTGGGTATGGAACTCAAAGGTTCAAGCTCGTCCGAAGGCGGGGTAGTGGATAAAGTTATTTCCATGCTGATAGACAAATTCGGCGATTCCGGGATAGCGGAAAAACTCGTAACGGCTTTAGAAGCTAAAAGCAAAGGAGCAACGCCCGTGAGAAAACAAATCGAATCTATACCTGCCGTTCCGGCACAGCCGGAAACGAATCCGCCGTTAGAAATTATCCACTCTGATAATCCCGTTGAAATATTTATTATGACGCAAATACACGATAAACTTTCGAGCTTTATAAACTTTGCGAAAAAAGGCTCGGACGTATCGATTGTTTCGGATTATATTGTCGAACAGCTTGAACGGGCGGAATACGACGAACTGAAAAAGTATCTTGAAATACCGGAAAATCTGGAGAAGATATTCATTAAATTCCCTGAACTTACGGCGTATCGTGAATGGGTACTTGCTTTACTTGACGACATAGTGAATTTTTACAAAGCGGAAATTCCGGCTGAACCGGCAGCGAAGGAAAGTAAAATTGAAAATAAACCTGCTTAACGACTTAAAAACCAATGAAGCGGTAGTTTATAAAAATGCCGTTACAACCGATACGGTAAACGCTATTACCACACTCATAAAAAATTCCCGGAATATTCCTTTTGTGCGTGAATCCGCCGAGGATATTATAAGGTATATCCCGGAAAAGAGCTGGAACGAGGAAATAACGGCTGTTTTCGAGTGGGTAAAAAGCAATATGCATTACACAAAAGATTACCCGAACGTAGAATATATCAAGACCCCGGAACGGCATTTACGGGATATTCAGGAGCGTGGGCTTGCTTTCGGAGATTGTGACGACCATGTAACGCTTTTAGGTTCGCTCCTGTATTCGATAGGTTACATTACCCGGATAGTAATAATTCAGAGCAAGTGGAATACCGAAGGCGGTTGGAATCACGTTTACCTTTACGTCAACATGCCTTTTTCAAATAATTGGGTTGCTCTCGACGCAACGGCAAAAGACAAGCCTATGGGCTGGGAATCGGAATTTATAAAACGTAAAATATTTGAGCCGATAGGCGTTTGAAGCCATGCTTCAAACGGAAGCGAAAAGTTAATGGAGCTTCGATTGTGTTTATAACCATAAGCATAAAAATCAACGGCGTTATAGTAACCCGTGAATTCAACGATTCCGAGTGCGTTTATGACGTTATAGAAAAACTTAAATTCTCTTTACAACTGCCGAAAGAAAAAGAATTCGTTTTGGTAAACGAAAAAGAAAATAAATTTCTGCCGAACAACATGCAACTCCGGGTCTGCCCGTTCAATTACAATAATCTAAAACTCCTTGAAATTGGTAAAGACGTCCTTCCGTTAGCGCCCGTATTATAAAACTCATATAAAATCGTTTTTTGGGCTTGACAGGATTCTGTAAATCTGCTATAACTATAGTACAGGGCTTTAAGGCTGTTAAAAGCAAATGATTTTTTGACAGTCTTTAAGCCCTGTTTATTTTTAAGCCTTAAACCCTGTCTCCGGCGCATGCCGGAGAGCAATCATACAAAAATAATCGCTTTTCTTCTGTAAAAGGATTATAAATGAAACTGCAAGGATTAGGATTGGAATACGCAACGGTAGAAGAAGCAAAAGCAAACCTGAATTTTCTGCAAATTTTACTTTCTTCAAAGCAAGCCGAATTAATCAATACCGAAAGCTGGATAAACAGTTTTAAGGCTCTTTGCAATTCGGTATATGCCGTATACCGGTATTACGGTGAATTTGCGCTGGGAAAAACAATAAATTTCGAGACCGATACATTCCCGTCTTTTTCTGACCTGTATTTAGCGCAAAGCGGTAGAGACGCCCTGAATAATTATCTCCTTCATGTAAATTTATATTTGAATACGTACAAACCAGCCTTGATTTTACTTCAATCCGATATACCCGATATAACCCAGCAGATAGCGGACACAGAATATTTTATTATGAATTACGTTGCGCCTGTACCGGAAATTATTCCTGAACCCGTACCAGCACCGCCGGTTATTGAACCTTTACCGGCAGAACAGCCTACCCCGGTATCGGTTGTAGCTGTCGAGCCTGTTCCCGACCCTACACTCCCAGAAACGCCCGAAATACCGCCAGAAATTGTGCCTGTTGCGTCTGAAATACCTGTTGTGCCTGCTGACCCGGTAACAGAAGAAATTCCGGCTGAAAACCCTATAATAACCGGGATAGCGACTACGGCTATTGTTCCGGGAGAAATGCCGAGCGCACCTGAAACTCCCGTACCGGTAATTCTTCCTGCTTCTGTTACGCCGGCAGTACCGGCAAAAAGAAATTATCTTCCTTTTATTATAGGTATATCCCTATTATCATTTTTATATCTGCTAAAAAGTCGAAGGAGAACAGTTTGAAGCGTTATTTATCCGAAGATGTATTTACTATAAACGATACAATACTTTCATGGTATAATAATTTAACTTTACCAATACCGGGTGAAAATATAGTTAATAACCTTTCTATTATCTGGCAGACTTCCGGGAAAGAAACAGCATTAAAAACCTTGCTTGCGGAATGGGCTGATTTGCAGACAGATATAGCCGATAAGGTTACTTTAATCAATACTAAATTCGACGAGATAATGGGTACAACGACGGCATTAAGCAAGCCGGCTGTACTTACCGGTGTTGCTGTCTTATCGATAGGCGTAATACTTCTGCTGATATTTTTAGGGAGGCAAAAAGAGTGAAAATATCCTTATCAAGTTTAGAACCTCATTCAATAAATTACGGCAAGACTTTAAGCCCGTCTACGGCGCAATATACTACTGCTAATGATATAGATTACTGGTTACGGCAGAGAGATGTAATACTTGACTTCAATACCGTATGCCATAACTGGAATTTAGCGCATGGCATACAACCGCAACCGCTGGCATACGCATATTTCGATGAAGAATTCAGAAGGTTCTGGTACGCTGTCGTTAGCTGGTATACAAGCTGGAACGTTCCCGCTCCGCTTTCCGAATGGGTTACTAACTGGGTTTCGCAGATATACATGTATCAATACGCAGAAGGAACACACACAAAAGAATTCGTTGATTTTGACGGTAGCCGTGTAGAATATGGTATCAAGCAGGCATTTATAGATTTTACCAATCAAGCTAATATATACAAAAATACTGTTAAAACTGAAATTATCGGCTGGTATACAGCGGAAGGAATCACCACGCAGACCGCCGAAGAAGTAGAGGACTGGTATAACCGTTATGCTACTGTTGGAAGGGATATATGTTATTCGGAATTTATGACAATGACTGCAAACATTAAATCCGGTAACATAGCGGAAGAAATAAAAGGCTGGTATACGGCTATAAACATGGCTGTACCGGCAGACGTAGAAATAAATTATTGGGTAAATATATATCAGGTGCAAGGCAAAGATATATGCAAGTCTCAATGGACGGCAAACATAAATACCGTTATAGAAAGGGATATACGCTCATGGTATCCGAATTTATCTCTTACAACGGATTCTCTGCCGTCGTGGATAGAAAAATACAAATCAGCGGGAAAATACGCCTGTAAACTCGAATTCGATAATACTTTAACGGCGATATTATCAGACGAAATAAAAACGTGGTTTATTGCTCTTGGTATTACCGACGTATCGGTTTCGGAAATTAATACGTGGGTGCAGAGATATATTACTGCCGGAAAAGATACGGCTTATTCGGAATTCCTTATATCGGATATAGTTATACAGAATGAAATTGTCAAATGGTATACGGAAGCAAATATAAGCGCTACTTCAACAGAAATTAATACGTGGATTGCAAGATATAAACTTATCGGAAAGACAGCTTGCTACAGCGAATTCCTTAATTCCATAAAAGCTCCGGGTACTACCCCGGAAGTGCCGGTAGCGCCCGGCGCTCCGATAGTAACGTTAACGGAACAGAACCGCAGGGATATGGTTTATAGCTGGTATATAGCAATCGGCAAGAAGCCGGAAGAAATACAGGAAGAATGGCTCATAACGTGGGCTTCTAAAATTCTTGCTGTCGGTGAGGAACAGGCTCACAGCGAATTTATTTTTGCTAACGGGCAGGCAAAATTACAAGCGGGCGGGAATGTATTGCCGTATATAATCGGTGCTGGCGCTGTATATGCTTTAGTAAAGATGGTATTCTAAAAAATGAATAATTTAGGATTTAGTTTTGCTATTTTCGAGACTATATCAAACCTTTATAAATCTTTACCACAGATTAATATAGGTAAAATGTTGCCTGATATAAACATAGGAAAATTTTTACAACCGCAATCCGAAGCTTCCGCTACGGGTACGGGAGATTTCGACGTAACGTATCAGGAAATATTCAACTGGTTCGTAAACGCCGGCGTTCCGCCGGAAAATATACAATCCATGTGGGTTGAAACGTGGTTATCGGAAGCTAAACTCGTCGGAAAAACTTATGCCTATAAAGAGCTTGTCGCCGGCTGGCAGACACAGGCGAGGAACGCCGTATTAAGTAAAGTCTTTCTGGGGTTAGGCGTGGTTCTTGCAGGGTATTTAGCGTATAAAACTTTAAGGAGAAAATAAAATGAGATTACAAGGGTTAGGAATAGATTTCGACGTAAACTATATTTTTAAGACGGTAATAAACCAGATACTTGCCGATTATCAGGCTAAAGTAGGGAATTTCTTATCAGCGAAACAAAAAATACTTTTATTGCAGTCGAGAAACAACCAGCTTTCTTTGCATTACCCGGCAATATCAGCGCAAGCGTCAAGCCTTGCCGTTACGATTAGCGGGCTTCTTTCGGCGCAGAGCGCACTTGAAATTTCAGGTTTGAATATAATCAATATCGTCAATACCGTAAAGACTAACCCGATAGTAGCGAAACTTTTAGCCGGTACTCTTTCGATAAGCAATATAACTTTAGCGGATATTTCGACTATTACCGGGCTGTATAATTCGATTACAAAAGCCAAAGACGATATGGGCGGGTTCATCGATAGTGTTACAACGCACCTGAATAATGTCGCTACCGTCGAAAGCCAGATAATCGCCCTTGAAACGCAGGTCGGGATAAAGCAGGGCGGATTTAATATTATGAGTTTACTGACAACGAAAAATCTGCTTATTGCCGGCGGAGTATTGTTTATAGCGACGAAAGGGTTCGGGCTGTTGAAGGCGATAAAGAAATACAGGAAGGCATAAGTGAAAAAAAGAAAAAATAAAAATCCTGTCCGGGTAAAAGCCACCGCAAAAAGAAAGGGGTATATTTTGCACCCGGCGAAAATTATACATTGTAAAACTTGCGGGCGCATAATCCTGAAAAAATCTCCGGGTAAAAGTTACCCGAAAGACGTTATACTTTCTTTTACGAGACGGCACTACAAAAAATTTCACCCTATACAATTCAGGAGAATGATAGAAGCCGGACGCAGGAAAAGAGCGCTGAAAAATCCTGTTAAGAAACTAAAAAGGATTTATAAATATTGCGTTTCACTCAATCCTATAAGCCCGCATTTTTCGAGGTATAACAGCGCTTCGATTTACGGTCTTTCTGACGGCTCTGTACTTATCAAGGGAAACAAGCCGATAAAAATTCCAAAGATTATTCCCGGAAGAAACGACGTTATAAAAAACATAATAGCAAAAAAAGGTCGAGCGTTAAAGTTGCCGGGGTTAGCTCCGATAAACGCTACTGACACTTTTATTCATAGGTTCTCTAACAAACCTAAATTGCACTACCTTTTAGACGGTAGTTTACTAATAAAAGGCAATAAGCCATTATGGAAAATATTCGATTATAAAGGAGAATAAAAAATGAAACACTTCAAGATTTTAATTTTGGTTGCTCTCTGCTTTGTATTTTCGGGTCTTTCTTTCGCAAGTTCCGAAAAATTCGTTGTTACTCTTACCACTACTCCGGTAACAATTTATTCCGGCGTAGGTATTATCGAGGACGTTTACGCATGGAATTACAGCACGTTTACCGTAACGATAGCTGTAACTGACGCTTCGAATAATTATCATTTCATTAAATCTCTCACTACCCTGACGGAAGGCAGTATTTCCGGGTCGCAGATTACGGCTACGGGGTACAGGATTGGTGTCAGCTCCGTTATAACGACAAACAACTGCACGCAGGATTTAGGGTTTACTATAAACGATAAAAACAAGGTCGGAGCGGTTATACATTACCAGAAATAAACGAGCAAGCATTGCTTGTTCGCTTCGAGCAAGGCGCTGGCTTGCGAGAAGAAAGAAGGAATTTATGAAAGAGCCGTTTTTAATTAATCCATTGCGCTGGCATAAACGCAAATCAAGAAGGGCGAAAAAAATTTCGCATAAATCCGTAAAAAGGGGAAGTGATATTATGAAAAGGAGACGTAGAAGCCACAGACGGAGACGTAACCCCGGAATGGAAGAACTGATGATACTTAACCGTGCAAGACGCAGGTCTGGCGGGCATAGATTATCGGTATCAGGGCGCAGAGGGCATGTAAGAATATCGGGAAGGTCAAAACTTGCGCCACGTTCAAGAGGGCATATCCTTAATCCCGCAGGGATTATGGGCGCTTTAACTCCGCCGATGGATTCGGCGATAATCACGCAGTTTATCGGTGTTACCGCAGGGTTCGTTGCGACGAGGGTGTTGCCGAAATATGTTCTGCCGTTGGATTGGCAGACAGGCACAAAAGCTGTTGTCGGTAAAGTCGGTACGGTAATTGTTACGACGGCAGTTGCGGGTATGATATTCAAATCCCGTGAAATCCGCAGAGCGGTATTTTTAGGCGGATTACTTTCGCTGGGTATAGATTTACTGGCGCAGGCGTTACCGGGTACGGTAATGGGCGGTCTGAATCTTGTAGTGCCGGATAGCGGGTTAAGAATGGTTGTTCCCAGAGGGCAGGTTTACGGCGCAACGCCGGGTGTTCCGGGTGCAAGCCCAGCTATTCCAATAAGCCACGAAGAAGATTCATGGTAAATAAAAATTGCCGGATATACCCCGGAATTTTAATAATATCAAAGGTCGAAACGGATTTTCTTTTATCCGTACTTCTCTATATGAGAGAGTAAAGTATAAAGAAGGAGCTAAATAATGGACGTACTAAACATTTCGACAGGACAGCTTCAAAGCCTTTCAGTCGTCGATAAAGCCAAACGGCGTATGCTTGATTTTGAATATTTTGATATTCAGGGATATGACCAAGCCGGGCATACAAGC
>Ga0315282_10013786_pt1 | contig 12126 bp, 8 predicted proteins | sample YL17G07_20_MG_FD_203693 | JGI IMG/M metagenome (GOLD analysis project Ga0315282, IMG submission 203693) | Sediment microbial communities from Yellowstone Lake, YNP, Wyoming, USA - YL17G07_20 | ecosystem: Environmental > Aquatic > Freshwater > Lake > Sediment | place: USA: Wyoming | collected... | reverse complement strand
TCACCTATCCTGAAATTACATACAGCGATATCAAGCAAGATCTTGTTGGAACAGGAACTATCAACGCAGACCCGAGTTTTTCCGGCGCTCCGATGGATATAGGCGCATGGATCAACGTATCCTTTAATGCCGATATTTATCAAACCATGCTTAGCCCGGGCAAACCCATCGCAAATCAGGACACCATGAAAAACCTATTTCTGCAACCCAATGTCGAAGATCCGAGAATGTTTCTCATCGCCGGAAATACGACTACTGAAATACTTATATGGGGAAATGTGACTGATTTCGTGACGAAAGGCGATACATACAGGATCTTTGATCTCCACCTGAACGCGGACTCTCCCTGTATCGATACAGCCTTTGACGATGACGCCCCTAGCACCGATATTGAAGGGAATCCGAGAATGGACATTCCGGGAGTGGGCAATCCCGGCACCAAGGCCGACATGGGGGCGTATGAGTACGTGCCGAAGAAGTGAGCGCAGGAGGTCGAACCTGAACCTAAAACGATTCGCGCTGTGTTTCGATCTGGCGGTTGCCGATCTCAACCATCGAGATTTTCGGGCGGGTCGTAGCGGTTGATGAAGTGCAGGTTCAGGTAGTTGATCGTGAAGTGCGCCGCGATCGGCGCCGAGAGCTCGCCCATGAGCCTGAAAAGCCCCCCGAACGCGAAACCGATCACGAGCGCCTGGAAGGTCCACGGAATGAAGCGCCGCGTCGGTCCGAAATGCAGGAGCCCGAAGATGAGCGAAGACGCCACGAGCCCCACCGCGGGCTGGAGCGCGCCCCGGAAGAAGAGCTCCTCGGCCACGGCCGACGCCGCGGCATAGCCGATCACGTCCGAGTCGCTCAGGCGGCCGAGCAGGCTCCGGAACTCGATGTGGAGCAGCCGAGCCCATGTGTAACGCTTGACCGAGAAGCGCGTCAGGCGCGCGGCCAGCATGCCGAACGCGATGCCTGCGAGCGCGCCCACCGGGACCCCGAACTCGAGCGGCAGATGCAGGAGGCCGTCCGGATGATGGTAGATGTCCGGGTTGTCCCGCAAGAAGCCCCACACCATCGCGGCCACGGCGAGCGATCCGTACAACAACCCGACCGTTTGTAGCTTGAGCTTAGCCATTTTCGTTCAGACTGGCGGGAGAATAGCATCGGACCCTCGGGAAGGGAAGCGACCCCTCCGAAGTTGACACGATCGGCCGAGATCCGTAGTTTTACGAGTTCAAAGCGTTATGCTTGACGTAGGGATCGAGAAAGGGAGGATCATGACGACACTCAGGAGATTGAACCCCGAGGATCTCAACATCATCATCGACACCTTGAAGGAGTTCGCCCAGAGGCACCTCCCGCTCGACAAGCGGCTGAAATGGGACCACGAGGATCACTGTCCGATCGAGGAGGTGCGCATGCTCATGAGCCCCGAGGTGGGGCTCCATCTCGTGTTCCTTCCCGAGGAGTACGGCGGCATGGGGGGCGGTGCGTACGACATCTACCGTGTGAGCGAGGAGTTCGCCCGGATCGACCTCGGCGTGGCCACGGCCATGCTGGCCGTCGCGCTCGGCACGGACCCGATCCTGGTCGGCGGAACCCCGGCGCAGAAGGAGACGTGGATCTCCCGCATCGCCTCGGAGGGGCTCCTCGTGGCCTACGCCGTCACCGAGCCCGAAGCCGGGAGCAACGTCGAGGCCCTGAAGACCAAGGCGACGCCCATCCCGGGGCCGGACGGCAGGCCCAGTGCATACCGTATCAACGGCGTGAAGCAGTTCATCTCGAACGGCGGCATCGCGGATCTCTACTCGGTGCTGGCCCGCACTCCGGGCGGCCCGAGCTTCTTCGTGGTGGAGAAAGGCACGCCGGGCCTGTCGGTGGGCAAGACCGAGGACAAGCACGGCATCCGGCTCAGCAACACGGCCCAGGTGGTGCTCGATGAGGTGGAGGTACCGGCCCAGAACCTCCTCGGGATCGAGGAAGGGCAGGGGATCAAGCAGTCGAACGAGGTGTTCGCCTACACGAGGCTCATGGTCGCTGCGTTCGGCCTCGGCGGCGGCGAGTCGGCGCTCGAAAAGGCGATCGCGTACGCGAAGCAGCGGAAGCAGTTCGGCACCCTGCTCTGCGAGAAGCAGGGGTACATGCACAAGCTCATCGTGCCCCACGCGGTGCGTCTCGAGGCGGCCCGGGCCTACATCGAGGAGGTGGCCGACCGTCTCGACGCCGGGGAGCGAGACATCCAGGTCGAAGGCTCGATCGCCAAGCTCTTCGCCACGGAAACGGGCAACGCCACCGCCGAGGCCGCGATCCAGGCCCTGGGCGGCTACGGCTACTGCCGCGAGTACGAGGTGGAGAAGATCAAGCGCGACGTCCGGATCCTGCCGATCTACGAAGGCACGAGCGAGATCCAGCAGAGCATCATCGGCCTGTTCCGGCTGCGCACCAACGTGAAGAGGAAAGGGGCGTACTACGACGGCATGGCCGATGCGATGGACAGGCTCGACGCGTCGCGGCCGGGCCTGAACGCGGCGCTTGCGGCGCGGGCCGCCAGGGTCCTCGGCAAGGCCACCATCCTGGCCTTCAAGGGAAAGATCATGGGCGAGCAGCGCACGCTCTTCGCCATCGCGGACTCGGCGGTCGAGGTCGAGACGTCGGTGGCGCTCTGCCGATCGGCTGCGGCCCGGGGAGGGGACAAGATCGAGGCCATGTGCCGGATCTGGGCGGCCGACGCCGCGAGCCAGTGCTGCCATCGGCTCCAGAGGCTCTTCGCCTCGTCGCCGTCGATCCCCGCGGAGAATTGGAAGGACATCAAGACTCTCGCCTCGGACGACGCGCTCCTCGGCGCCTACAAGACCTACACCGCGGACATGGACTTCATCGGCCAGGAACTCGTCAAGGACTGACCCCATCTTCGAGCTTCCACCGACATAAATTTCATCAATTTTTCATCTCTTGAGGTATGATGCGGAATCACATGCGTCCGCCAATCTCCATCGTGGGTCTGATCCTTCTGGGTATTCCGTTTGCATGCCTCTCGTGCATCCACGATTGCGAGACCACAGGCAAGGAGTGGTGCGACGGCGAAGTGCACAAGCGCTGCTCCAAGCCGGATCGGGGACATCTCCAGGGCAACTGGATCGCCGAAACCGACTGCGCAGACCTCGGCGCCACGTGCAAGGAGGTCGGATGGAGCGACGGCGAAATGCAGGTGGGCTGCGTCCTTTCCGAGACTCCCTGTCCGGGAGGAATGCTCTCGCTGTGCCTGGGGAACCGTCCTGCCGACTGCTCGAGGATGGGCTTCCCCGAGGCTGCCACGAGCTGCAAGGCCGATCAGGTCTGCGTGGAGGATTTCTCGGTCCGTGAGGCCTTCTGCGCGTATTCGCGGGAGTCGTGTCTGGAAGGTGCGATGCGCTGCGTCAGTGGTGAGTCCGGAGCCTATCTTGAGTGCAAGAACGGGGTATGGCAGGTCAAGGTGAACTGCCCAGCAGGACGGAAGTGCGTTGATATCGTTCCGGACGCCGGAACAATGCCACCGGATGCGGGGCTGGATGCAGGACAGGATGGAGGCAAGGACGCCGGGGCCGTTCCCGGCCAGGTGGAGTGTCGATAGGTCCATGACAAAGTCGATGAAACGGCTCGCTCCCGGATACATTCTTCTCGCGCTGGCCGCTGTGTCCTGCCGGCCAGATGACGAATGCGACTCGGTCGGCGACTGGTGGTGCGACGGGGACACCCTCTCCCACTGTGCCAATGAACCTGCGGATACCCTCGAGGGAGGCGGCTTCGTCAACCGGGTCGACAAGGACGACTGCCGGAAGCACGAAGCCTCGTGCATCGAGGAGACCGACGCCAAAGGACCGTTCGCCTACTGCGGATATCCCAAGACCCCTTGCTCGAGAGACGCCGTGGACGTCTGCATCGGGGATGCGATCATCGCCTCCTGCCGAAGCTCGGCCCATCCCCAATACACCGGCGAGTGCAGCGAGGATCCGGGGTGTCAGCTGGATACCTGCAACCCCTCGCGGAAGCGATACTGCGCCGTCAGCCTAGGCGCTTCCATTTGCGTGGCAGAGCCTGGGAGCTGCAGTCCGGACGGTGCAATGAAATGCTCAAAGCGGTACGAGGGGGTCTGGCTCGAGTGCGATCAGGGGGTATGGATGAACGACATCCGCTGCGCTCCGGGACTTCAATGCGTCGATGACAAGGACGGCGGCGTGGCGTGCCGGTAGCGCGTCACTTTCCCGCGTAGCCCAGGGCGTTCAGGCGGGCAGCGGCGTCTTCGTCGAGGCCCACGCGGGACGACTTGACCGCCCCCTTGGAGGCCTGCACGGCCTGCTCCACGAGCAGCTTGCGGCCGTCGGATGTGGACGGCCTGTCCGATGCCGATATCTCCTGTCTCTCGGAAGGGTCCGACGACAGGTTGTAGAGCTCCTCGGGCAGGAGACCGCGCGGGTTGCCCGGGTTCGCGAGGATGAGCTTCATCTCCCGGCCGTCCTTCATGTAGCGCAGGCTCGACAGGCGGTTCCCTTCGTGATCCTCCTCGCCGTAGACCGGAAGCTGCGACGGATCGGGCTCGGGCCGGCCCTGCACGCCCGGCGGGATCGGCACCCCCACGTTCGCGAGGATGAACGGCATCACATCCACGAGCCGCATCCACGAGCCTTCCTGCAGACCCGCCTGCACCTTGCCCGGGAACTTGACCATGAGCACCACGCGCACCTGCTCGTCGTAGAGCGTGGTGCCGTGCCACCACCCGTCGTGATCGTGCAGCTCCTCGCCGTGGTCGCTGTAGAGCACGATCAGCGAATCATCGTAGAGCCCCCGCTGCTTCAGCCCCTGGAGGAGACGGCCGAAATGCTCGTCGAAATATTTCACCTCGCCCGCGTAGAGCGCCCGGATCTCGGGGAGCATCGATTCGGGCGGATTGGGATTGGCCACGCGCGCGATGCCGGTGCCGTCGAACGGATGCCGGAAGTACGGGTCGTGCGGGTCCATATAGCACGAGAAGTGGAAGAACGGCCTGGGCGGGGTCCTGTCCAGCCAGGCGAGGATATCCACCGTCATCTTCTCGGCTTCGAGATAGTAATGGCGCGGCTCGAGCTTCGCGATGCCGAGCCGCTCGTGCACGAGCCGGAAGATCGAGTAGAGGGCGAGCTTGCTCGCGTTGTCGTCGGCCCAGAGGAGCAGATCCGGCTCGATGTACGTGTATTCCTGGAACCCCTGCTGGTAGTTGAAGTACGGAGCCAGGTTGAAGTTCGCGACCAGCCCGCCCGTGGCGTATCCGGCGCCCGAGAGCGCCTCGGCCAGGGTCACGACCTCGTTCGGGAGCGCGTCGTTCTTGTACATCACCTTGTGAGAGGACGGGAAGCGGCCCGTGAATACCGTGGCGACCGACGGCCGCGTCCAGGAGGACTGGGCGAAGGCGTTCCTGAACACCACCGCGTCCCTGGCGAAGGCGTCCATGTTGGGGGTGAGTCCGAGCGTGCTCCCGTAGGAGCCCACGTGGTCCGGCCGCAGGGTATCGACGTGGATCAGGAAGATGTCGGGCTTGCCCTGGGCCGCCCGGCCGGACACGAGCTTCGCCGGGGGCTCGCCTCCGGTGAACGAGAGCGCGAGACACGCAAGCGTGACGAGGCCGTAAAACGCTGCATTCATGGGGAGGGAAAACGCTCTGGGGCTCACTCGGCGGCCGATGTTCAAGATGAGATATCGGCCGAGCACGAACACGCCGAGCAACGCAACGAGCAGGCCGAGCTGAACGAGAATCCCCTTGGGGGACATCATGGGCACGTTCTCGTTGAACACGTCGCGGTAGATCTTGAACCGGACGATGATGAACCCCACGCCTGCGAGGAAGGTCATGAACACGAAGACCCAGCGGCGCAGTCGATCCGGGGCCGAGACCCGATCGATCCGGCGCCAACCGTAGCCGAAGAGCGCAAGGCACGCGCCGCCCAGGCCGCAGGCGATGCCGTAGGTGAGGGCCGCGAAGCAGAAGACCGAGAGGTCGTGCTTGTCCGCGGCGAAAACGATGATCGACAGCGTTTCGATCAGGCCCAGGACCAGCCCGGCGATGAGCCCGGCGCCCGCGCCGGTCATGACATAGTCTGCGACATCAGGCGGGGAGTAGGGCTTCGTGGGCTCCCCGGAAGCGGCGGCCAAGCTCGCCGAAGGGACCGCCTCCCCGGCCTCGACCACGGAGGGGGCGGTCGGCTCGACCTGCTGCCGCTGTGCCGCGATCACCTCGTAGTAGTCGGCCTTGCGCAGAAGCCAGATCGGGCCGCCCAGCACGCTGATCGCTTCCTCCACGAGATAGCCGAGGAAGGCGAAGACCGCGGCGATCGGGCCCAGGAAGAAGGCGAACACCCCCTCGCGCATGCCGATGCCCGCGATCGAGAGCGGCAGGACCGTGGCGCCGATCATGAGAGCGCCGGTGGCGAACATGTAGTCGATAGGGAACGTGACGCCGATGGCCCTGGCCGTGCAGAGATAGACGCCGATCGACGCGAGATGCACCCCGAACCCGATGAGCGTGGCCTTGAGGAGCCGCGCCTTCTCGTGCTCGTATGCGCTCACGGCCGAGATCAGCTTGTGAAAGGCCTTGGAGATACCCCCGGCCGGAGGCAGGAGCAGGGTCGCGACGCGGCGGAGCAGGCCCGGCATGAAGAGCACCATCACGGACGCGGCCGTGACGCCGAAGAAGATGACACCGAGACCGAGCACCGTGCTCGTGTTCACGCTCCGCTCCGCAAAGAGGGCGGCTCCGACCGGAATGCTGGCCAGCAGCAGGGTGCCGAGCACGAAGAAGCCGATCACCTTCTCGACCAGGATGACCGACAGGGACTTCGATGTGTCGCCGGTGTAGCGGGCGATATCGTAGATCCGGTACCCGTCCAGGCCCGAGGTTCCAGGCGAGAACGACCCGATGAACCGGCCGATGAGAAACGCCTCCACGACGTGACGCAGGGGGATGCGGTACCCCTGGCCCGCCAGGAGCACGCGCCAACGCCACACCGTGCACCCCATGCCGAAGGCCTTGACGAGCAGGCCCAGGAGGAGCCAGGCGGCCGAGATGCGGATCCCCTGCTTCAGGATGGTGGTGATCTCGCCCTGCGCGAGCATGTAGAACACGATGAGCCCCACAAGGCCCGAGGAGAAGGTGAGCTTCGGCACCCAGACGAGCTTGCGGGGCACGATCCCGAGGAGCGCGAGAAACAGTCCGATCAGGGTGAGGAATCCCTGCTTGGCCACCTGACCCGACCAGCTCTTTCTCTCGAACGATGTCTCGACCCCGGGGGCTTTGATGTCTCGGCTCTCGAGGGATCCGGTTGCGGCTGCAGCAGGCCGTTCCGGCTCCTGCGGCGGATGGGTGATCGCCTGGATGAACTTCAAGCCGAACCAGAGAGTGATGAGGAGTCCGCACAGGATGAGGACATGTTTTTTATATCGTTTGAGGAAACTCACCAGGCCACCTCCTGCATGATGAGGCCTTGGATCAGCAAAGCTCTTACAAGATGTTCTCATAAAAAGATAGGGAGCGGGGTGTCAAATTCGAGGCAGAAGAGATGGGTGCTTGATGGGTCTCGAAATCAGGCCCGGAAATATTTTTTCATGATGAACAGCCGGATCGGGACGGATTTCCCCGAATCAATGGACAAAATAAATATTAATAATCGTATAGATGCGAATTATTATTTAATGTAAATTCTAGATTTGTACCTGCCACCAATGAAGATTAAAAGAAAAAGTAATAGAAACGGAAATTTGTAGTATTATAGCATCCAGCAATTGCCGATCCATGGAGGACATCAATGGCACACCGAATGAGATTCTTTCCCCTATGTCTCATCGCGGTCCTGGCCGCGGCATGCGCGGGCGCGCTGGTCTTCTCCTGCACCGAGAGCAACCCCGGAGGGGGCACACCGTTCGGTGAGGATGACGGCGGCGGGGGTGGAACAGACGGCGACTCGGATACGGACACCGATGCGGACGGCGACGGTGACGGCGGAGACAGCGACACGGATACGGACGCCGATTCGGACGGAGACTCCGGGTCGATCGTGATCGGCGAGTGCGTTGGCCACGAGGGGGAAAATGTCTGCTCAGGCGACGGACAAGCCGTTCTCAAATGTCCCAAGGACAAGGGCGAGCCGGAGCGCGTGCCGTGCGGCGACGGCAAGGGGTGCGTGGACGGGAAATGCCAGTCGTGGGCTTGCACGCCGTACGCCATCGAGTGCACGGACGACACCCATTACAAGGAGTGCAAGTGGAACGGCACCGGATGGAACGAGAACATCGCCTGTCCTCCGAACCGGTTCTTCTGCGAGGCGGATAAAGGGGGGTGCGTGCTCACCTGCCGGTATCTGGTCATGTTCCTGGTGGACAAGTCGGGCAGCATGGCCGGGACGAAATGGCAGCAGGTCAAGGACGCCGTGGCCACCATGGTGAACGACCCGAATTTCAAGGATACGGTGTGGTTCGGGCTCTCGGAGTTCCCGACCGTCACCAACTGCGGCGTTTCCGGGAACCCCAAGGTGGCGGTGGGGGACGTGGCCACCACCGGTCCCCAGATCATCTCGACCATGAATTCGACCGCGGCCAACGGCAGCACGCCGCTCTACGACGCGATGAAGTTCGTCCGGGATGCGGATTTACAGACTTTCAAGGACAAGCGGTTCCCGTCGATCCTGATCGTGCTCACGGACGGCGCTGGCAACTGCGTCGCCAACGACGCTCCGGGACCGCTCGGATCAATCACCGCCGAGCTCGTGACCCAGAACATCAGCACCTACGCCATCGGGTTCGGCAGCGGAACCGATTTCGATCCGGCGCAGCTCACCGCGATCGCGCAGAACGGCGGCACCGGCGTCACGACCTACTACACCGCAAACTCGCTTCAAACGTTGATTGACGTTTTTTACCAAATCTTCGGCAACTTTCACGAGTGCTGAAGGAGGAAAGGTCATGAGAAGCCTTCTTGTTGCGACGCTGGCCGCAGCCATCGGGCTCGCAGCCCTGTCGTCCGCGTGCTCCGAAGGGGCGGGCGCCGCCGGATCCGGCGTGATCGATGAAGGGGCCGACGCGGACACGGACACCGACACCGATTCGGACACCGACACCGATACCGATGCGGACGCGGACGGCGATACCGATGCGGATGGGGACACGGACAGCGGCGTGATCCCGGTGGACAACATCTGCAAGGGGCACGCCGGCGAAAAGGTCTGTTCCAGGAACGGCATGGGCGTGGTGCAGTGCACCCAGAACGGCCAGGAGACCGACCCCCAGGCCTGCGGGGACGGAAGGGCCTGCGTGGACGGCAGCTGCAAGAGCGTGACGTGCACCCCTTACGCCATCGAGTGCGTGGATACGCGGACGTACAAGGAATGCAAGGACGACGGCTCGGGCTGGAGCGCCGCCCTGGATTGCCCGCACAGCTACCTGTGCAGCAAGGATCAGGGGGGCTGCTTCAAGTCGTGCAAGAACCGCGTGCTGATCCTGCTCGACAAGTCGGGCAGCATGTCGGGAACCAAGTGGAACACGGCCAACCAGGCCATCCAGTTCCTGGTCACCACGTTTGCGGATGTCGAGGTGGGCCTGTCCGTGTTTCCTACGGACACATCCTGTGCGGTCGGGCCCGAGGTGGTGCCGATCGCCTTCAACAACGCCACCCCGATCGATAACTGGATCAGCGCGAACGCGGCCAACGGCAGCACCCCCATGTGGGAGGCCATGCAATACCTGCACACCAACCCGCCGGCCGGGTTCGACGACGCAACGTTCCAGCGGTCCATCATCATCGTGGCCGACGGCCAGCCCAACTGCAATGTCCCCATCACGTCGAAAGTCGCGCTCACCAATGCGACCAAGGCCCTCGTGAACGACGGATACAAGGTCTACATCATCGGCTTCAGCGGCACGGGCCTCGCGATCCTGAACGCGATCGCGGCCAACGGCGGTACCAGCTACACCACGTACTTCAAGGCCGCGGACCTCAACGCGCTCAAGCAGGCCTTCGCCCAGATCGGCGCCGACCTGCACTCTTGTTAGATTATTCCTTGGGCTGGCAGGAGATGCCGAGCTTCTTGCGGATCGCGACGAGCGTGTCGAGCAGCCGGTCGATGTCCTCGTCGGAGTGGCCGGCCGTGATGTTGCACCGCATGCGCTCGACCCCCTTCTTGACCGCCGGATACACGATCGGAACGAGATAGAAGCCCGCATCGAACAGGGTCTGCGAGAAGATGAACGTGGACTCCTCGTCGTAGGTCATGACCGGCATGATGTGGCTCTCGCTCTGGCCGAGGTTGAACCCCCGCTCCTTGAGCCCGGTGCGCATCCGCTCCTTGTTCCGGTTGAGCTTCGCGAGAGGCTCCGGGTCGGTGCGGATGATGTCCACGATCTTGGAGGCTGCGGCCAGAACCGGAACGGGCAGAGAGGCCGAGAACACGAAAGGTCGTGCGTTGTGGTGCATGTATTCCACGATATCCTTGGTGGTCATGATGAACCCGCCGATGGATCCGAGCGACTTGGAGAAGGTGGAGATGACCACATCGAACCGGTCCTTGAGGCCGAAGTACTCGACGCACCCGCGGCCCGTCTTGCCGATGGTGCCGGTGCCGTGGGCGTCGTCGATGAAGGTCATGGCGTCGAATTCTTCGGCGAGATCCGCGATCTCCCGCATGGGTCCCAGGTCGCCGTCGAGCGAGTAGACGCTCTCGGCCACGATGGCCGCGTGCGGGGTCTTGAGGGTCTCGAGGAGCTTGCGGAGATGGGTCGCGTCGTTATGCCGGAAGAGGCGGACATCCGTGTTCCGTTTGGGGAAGCCGTTCGCGAGGAACGTGCCGTCGATAATGCTCGCGTGGCTCAGAGCATCGATGAGGATGGTACAGTCGCGCTCGATGAGCGTGGAGATCGAGCTTACCACGGCCTGGTAGCCGGTGGTGGTCACAAGCACGGCTTCGACATCCATCCATTCGGCGAGCTTCTTCTCGAACTCGATGTGGGCCACGGTGGTGGCCTGGAGCCTGGAGCTTCCGAGACCGATGCCGTAGCGGTCCACCGCCTGCTTGGCCGCCTCACGGACCCGGGGGTCCATGGTGAGGCCGAGGTAGTCGTTCGAGCTGAAGTTGATGATGGGCCGCCCCTTGACCGTGGTCTTGACCCCGCCGCTCTCAAACTCTCGGAAATACGGGTAGAAACCAGCAGCCTTGGCCTTCCTGGATCGGGTCAGCTCTCCCTTGACCTTCTCATTTTCGTAAAACCACTTCGCCACGGTTGTCACCTCGGTCGATCGAGAAGCGTTAGAGTCGAAAATAGCTAACAGGAAGCCGGTGGTTAGTCAAGAACCAACCCGGGTCGGGAATCGACAGGAGAGAAGAAATCATCGAAAGAATATGGTACAAAGGGATCTCACCGGAAGGAGCATGAGATGAGACGAGCGAAGATCGTATGCACCCTGGGACCTGCCTCAACATCGGCCGAGGCTCTGGACCGGATGATCGAGGCGGGAATGGACGTGGCGAGGCTCAACTTTTCGCACGGAACGCACGAAGGGCATCAACAGGCGGCCCGGATGGTCCGGGAGGCATCGGCCAGGGCCGGACGGCCGGTGGCTGTGCTCCAGGACCTTTGCGGTCCCAAGATCCGCGTGGGACGGCTTCCCGGCGGCGCTGTGGAGCTGAAGGCCGGAGAACGAATCGCGTTTTTTGTGGGAGAGGAGACCGCGGACCCGCGCAGGCTCCCGGTGTCGGAGCCGGCCGTGATCGGGAGATCCAAACCCGGGGACAAACTTCTTCTCGACGACGGGATGCTCGCGCTCGAAGTGGTCTCGAAGACCGGTGATCGAGAGATGATCTGCAGCGTGATTGACGGCGGGAGACTGAAGGACCACAAGGGAATCAATCTTCCGAACGTGGATCTCGGTCTTCCGGCGCTTACGGCCAAGGACCGCGAAGACCTCGCGTTCGGCATCGAAATCGGGGTCGATTACATGGCCTTGAGCTTCGTCAACTCGGCCGAGGACGTGCTCGAGGCGAAGCGGTTGAACCACGGCATCCCGGTCGTGGCCAAGCTCGAGACCCCGACCGCGGTGAGGAACTTGGAAGCCATTGTCGAAGCGGCCGATTGCCTCATGGTCGC
>Ga0315282_10013785_pt1 | contig 12126 bp, 13 predicted proteins | sample YL17G07_20_MG_FD_203693 | JGI IMG/M metagenome (GOLD analysis project Ga0315282, IMG submission 203693) | Sediment microbial communities from Yellowstone Lake, YNP, Wyoming, USA - YL17G07_20 | ecosystem: Environmental > Aquatic > Freshwater > Lake > Sediment | place: USA: Wyoming | collected... | reverse complement strand
GACGAAGATGACCTCCGTCTCGAGCCGGTGCTCAGCCGCCGCGTCGGCAAGCTCGCGATGGAGCTGCCGCAGGCTGTCCGCCTCGTCCTTCACAGGTATGACCACGGAGATCATGGCTGCCGGCTCAGCCTCCGATAGGATGCCTCCACTGACAAGTAGCTGCCCGCCGACGCGACTAGCTCAACCGCGAGCCACACAAGCCGCAGTGCCACGGCGGACAGCACAGCGAGCTCCGGCCCCAACACCGGCGAGAGAGTCGACATGATAACCCACTCTCGCACGCCCAGCCCGCCCGGCATGACCACGACCACGAATCCCGCCGCCACGGCCAGCCCCGACGCAGCGATCAGGAGCGGCCAGTCGCTCACCGGCACGGGCGCGCTAGACAGAGCGCTCACGCACGCGACGAAACTCGCGCCATTGAGGAGCCATGCCGCGACAAGCGTCGGCACGCCCCTCAACACCGTCCGGGCCCGGACGGGCGGCGGGGCGTCGCCTCCCCGTCCGAACGGTAGCGAGAGCACCTTCGCCACCTTGGCGAAAGCCCAGGGCGTGAGCACTAGCCCCAGGCCGACCGCTATCGCGCCCGACATGAGGAGCAGCAAGGGCTTGGCCGCCAGGTCGTGCTTCGTGTCGGCAGCGAAGAGCGCGCACGCGACGGCGGCGCCGACCGCGACCATCATGGGCGTCTCGTAGAAGCTCGCCACGGTGGTGACCGCGGGTGGAACGCCCTTGGTCGAGAGCAGCCCGCAGCGGACGACGACCACCCAGGCCTTACCGGGGATGTACTTCCCAAGCTGGCTCACCCACCAGGCAACCACACCGAACCGCCGCAGCGCCTGGCCGCCCATGTCCTTCACCACGCGGCTGAAAAAGGCGGCAACGAGGGTCATCCCGCACAGGTAAAGGACGAACGACAAGACGAGCTCCCACGGCGAGAACTCGATGCGGCTCCAGTCCACGCGCTCTGTCAGCTTCATGAACTGGCTACCAACGCCGGCTATCACCAACGCGGCTATGACAAGTCTGACGCTCAGCGACAGCCAGCGCCTGCGGCCTTTGGCGTCCCCCGCGGGCTCGAGCTGCGCCCGCCACTGTGCTAGGCGATCGCGGAGGGACACGTCAGCCGGTCACCCCCGGGGCCGGTGACGAAGGTGAAGGATGCCCTCGCCATAGCCCTTCCCCACAACGGGAGCGAACCCGCTCCCCTTTGAGAGAGCCAGTCCTGAGCCCGGTCCAGAGGGGCCCGTGTGAGGACCCCATCACCGTCCCCCTTCGAGCGGCTGGAACTGCTCGTGGACCCGGCGGATCTCGTCGAAGCCGCGGGCGAGCGCCCGGACGCAGTCCGGGTCGAAGTGCGCGCCCGCGTCGGACTGGGCGATCTCGAGGCCCACGTCGAGCGGCTGGGCCATCTTGTAGCAACGCTGAGAGGTGATCGCGTCGAACGCGTCCGATAGCGCGGTCATCCTACCGAAGAGGGGGATCTCGTCTCCCTTGGTACCGAGAGGGTAGCCACTGCCGTTCATCTTCTCGTGGTGGGTGAGCGCGACGTTCTCAGACGTTTTCATGATGGGTGATTCGGAGCCGCCGAGGATCTTGGCGCCCATGGTCGTGTGCGACCGCATGATGTGCCACTCGTCGTCGGTGAGCTTGCCTTCCTTGAGGAGTATGGAGTCCGGGATGCCCAGCTTGCCGACGTCGTGCATCGGACTGGCGAAGCGGGCCATCTCGACGTCGTCCCCGCTCAGCCCCAGGTTCCGGGCGATCACGGCCGTGTAGCGGCTCATCCGCTGGATGTGCGCCGCAGTCTCCGGGTCGCGGAACTCCGCGGCGACCGAAAGCCTGAAGACGGTCTCGAACTGCGCCTCTCGGAGTCTGGCCGCGAGCTGCGCGTTCGCGATGGCTGTGCCGGCTTGGCCGGCCAGGGCCTGCAGGACGATGGGCGCGTGTGCCGGGAACGCGACGGGCCGGCCTTCGGTGTCGCGGGCATCCACCAGCTCGATGACACCGATCGACTCGCGGGAAGGGCTCACAAGCGGTACCGCGATGATGGAGAAGGGCTCGTCGAGACCCGCGCATTCAGTTAGCAGGTCATGCGAGTAGGGCACCCCGTGCCCCACTGCCCGCACATCCTCCACATTCACCGACTCGCCCGTCTCCGCGACGTACCGCGGGAGTCCGCACCAGGTCTCGGCGTCCGGGGCGAGGCAGCGGATTGCGGGCGCGCCGGAGGTCCGGTGTGCGACGGCGCGTAGGGCCGCGCCCTCCAGTACGTACAGGATCCCGGCCCTGGCCGAGGTCGACGCGAGGGCCGCGTCGAGCACCTCGTCGAGCCGCGGGCCGAGGTCGTGCGCGCTTGGGGGTACGAACGGCAAATGGGCAAGCCCGGCGATGAGGCCTGGCAGCCCCGGACCCCAGCTCGTCATTGGGTGATCGTCCGCCATGCGCGCTTCGGCCGGGCCGGCTCCCAGTGTGGTGCGCCGCCCGGCCAACCTGCCCCTTCGCCGCTATCGCCAGGGGTCAGACCCCTGGTACCACTCGTCGGTTGCGGCCATCCGGAATCGCTGAGCGGAGCCGGCGCCTGGCGTGATCCGGCTCCGCTCGGACGCGACCTCGTCTAGTGCCACCACCGATCCCTACCCATGATGTTGATCCTGATCCTCCGGGACTTCGACTCCGACAACTGAGCCTGCACCCAGACGACGCCGGACTCCGAGCCCGCGACGAGCCGCGTAACGTCCGGCGAGCCCGTCGGCACGAGCCGCGCGTCGGTCCTGGTCTGCATGACCCACACGAGCTCCCGGGCCTTGCCGCTGTACCCATCGACGGTCGCTGTGATGGACTGCTCGTCGCCCGGCGACATGCAGTCGGTTTCCTCACGCAGGCGGACGGCATTGTGCTTACGATGGCTCGCCTGGTCCTGCTCGTCAGGCGACAGGAGCCACGCGACCAACTGACTGCGGTCGCTACCGCGCTGGTGAACGCTGACGTCCGTGGATTGCGAGTCTCCGTCTAGGTCGAAGCTGATATGGCACCGGCCCGCGGGCGGGTCGTCGAAGCCGAACCAACCATCGTTGCCGGTGGTCGTGTGCATCGGCTCGGTTGACTGGGCGGTGAGGTTAACGTCGGCGCCCACTGCGGGGTCGTAGCCATCGCCGTCCAGGTCGCGCACTCCCGCGCCCCCGGGCGAATCCACTACGACGCCCTCAACCTTCTCGCCACCGGGGATGCTGCCCCCGGTGAGCCTCGCGCCGGCCGCCTCGTCAGCGGGGAGGCCGGCGATATCGCTGATGCCACATCCCGCCAGCCCGGCGGCTATGCCTACGGCTGCGGTGACTATTGCTGGAACTAGGAACAGCCATTGTCGCCACTTCAACTCCCCCCACCACCTTTCAAGTAACCACCGAGCCGCCGTCGACGGCCTCCTGCCAACGCTCGCGCAGGAAGGACCAGGGGGACAAGGCCAGGACTCGGTCCACGAGGTCCTGCCGTCCTTGTCGCGCAGCGGTTCCAAGGTAGTTAAGGTAGACTGCGATGATCGTGTGCTTGACGTCCTGGACCTGCGCGAAGCCGACGGTCCAGAGAGGCCACCACATTGCTTCGATGATGTCGATAGCCTCGCCGAACCGGGCCTGCGCCTCGTCGTGCCGGCCGAGTGCGAGAAGCGAGAGGCCTTGTACGTGTTGTGCAGCCCAGAGCGTGTGGCGGGCCTCAAGCCTCCGCGCCGACTCGCCTGCGGCGATTGCCCGCTCTTCAGCGGCCGCCGCATTGCCAAGGACGAGCTGCACCTGCGCCAGACAGGCAAGTGCCTCGGCCACGATACCGTTCGCGCCGATCATGCCCGCTCCGGTTACGATGTCCCCAAGGATCGACGCGGCGCGCGACGGGTCTCCACCAGTGAGGACCAGACGCGCCTCGAGAAGACGGGCGGACAACCGGTAGCTCGGCGCCTTGAGCGTCTCCGCAACCGCGGTGGCCTGCCCGATCGGGCCTGCGGCCCGGTCCGGGTCTCCGCTCTCGAGATAGGCCGCGCCGAGGCGAAGATTGGCGTACAGCTCGGCGAACCGAGCCTTCGACGCCATCGCGAGCTCTACGGCTCGCCGGGCGAGCGCGATCGCCCGGTCGCACAGCCCTGCCAGTGCGTACCACTCCGAGAGCGCGGCCCCCGCCGTGGACTCACGAAGCTGATCTTCAGCGAGCGACGCGGCCTGGTAAGCCTGGTCCAGATGCCGCCACGCGTCGGCCATGTCGCCCATCCGCGTCTTGCATACGCCGACGTTGATCATGGCCTCAAGTTTCTGGCCACGAAGGTCGGCAAGATCGGCCGCGCCCGCCATCCTGTGGGCCGCGTCCAGCGCGCCCCGCAGGTCGCCACGAGCCAGAACCACGTTCGCGCGGTTGCCGTGCAAGTAGGCCTGAATGTAGGCGGCCTGACGCGGTGTCGGGTTCGCTGAGACCAGCACCGACTCCGCCGCAGCCAACTGCTCAAGCGCCTTTTCATACTCGCCGAGCTGCTCCTGGATGCCGCCGATGGACAGCAGACCCGTGCATCGCCTGAACCAGTTCGTGCTCCGTGTGGCGAGCGTTGCCTGATCCACGGCCGCCTCTGGTTCTCCCAGGAGCTGTAGTACATTCACGAGACCTTGGCGGGACTGGAGCTCGTCCTCCCGTGACCCGCACTCAGTCCAGAGGCCGACCGCGCCCATGTAAGCGGCGCGGGCTTCCTCGAACTCACCGAGCTCCGTGTGCGCGTTGCCGAGCAGGTGAAGGCCGCCGGCCTTGGCTTGGCCGTCACCGATCTGACTAGCAATCGCTATCAGCGTCTCACATGTGGCCACCAGCTCCCGAGGATTGGGCGGGCCGGCCAAGGCGTTGGCGAGTCGCGCCAAGTCACCCAGCCGCTCTCGCAAGTGCCGCTCCTCGGGAGGTGGACCGCCGAAGCCGCCGTTTCCCGCTCGTGTCGCATCATTGCTGCCGGTGTTCACGGGATGAGCCTCCTTTCTCTGCCGGATGCACCGACCCACGTCGGTACGAGACACCCGCTACGCAACGACCGCTGCGGATGCTCCTAGTCTCCTTGCCATGCGCCGAAGACGGGCCGTGCAGGCAGAGAAGGTTTCACTCGACTTTTTGCGGGTCCCCGTGCCAAGGGGCCTTGCCGGCACGGATGTCATAGACCGTCTCGACCTTCGCGCGACCGAGCATGTCTCCTGCTTCGGTCGGGCGACATAGAGCGCGGAGCCCGCCGACACCCCCGGCGGGCTCCAAGCGAACGCTCGTCTAGCGTGCAACAGACGGACTATGGTGCCCCTGGCGGGGCATCGAGTCCTCCGAATGAACGCACGCCGGAGAACACGAAGTAGGTAGTCCGTCCGAGACGGTCCTCGGGGTAGAACGTGTCCAGGCTGCTGCGGGCACCCACGCGCCAGTAGACGTGCTCTGCGTCGCGATAGGCCGTAGCCGCATCCCCCCCCTGGTAAGTCCTGGCGATCTGCACTTGCGCGGAGCCTACCAGGTACTCCGTGCTTCGCGACGTCTGCCCTGCGGGGAAGGTCGGATCGGTGGACAGCTCGATGACGTACGAGTCCGCGCCGGGAGTCGACTCCCAGGTGAACTGGACCGTGGCGACGTCAACGTCCAGGCTGCCCGGCTCCGGCTCCGTCGGGGGGAACACCAGGACCGGGCGCCGTAGCGCGGTCACAGAGCCTGAGCTGTAAGGCTCGGATACCCACAGTGTTCCCCCGAAAGCCGCCGTGCCGTTCGGCGGGTCGAACGGTATCGTCGGGAGCTTCTTGGTCACGACCCTGATAGCGTAATAGTACGTGTCTCCCGCGCTCGGGGGCGTGGGGGTGAGCTCGTAGGTGATGCTGGTCGATCCATACTGGATGCTCGCCGTCCCGCTGCCGGCCGACCGGTTGACCGCCACGACGCCCGTCGTGTCGTCCGTGGTTAGCGTTACGTTCTCGATCGGCGGCTGGATGGCAGAGGTGTCGATGAACACCGAGGAGCCGCCGCCCTCGAGGAAGGCTATCAGCGCTTGGGGAATCGTCGGAACCTGGGGGATAGAGCTCCGGTAGACCTCATAGCCTACGACGTAGCCCGCGCGTGTCTGCGGCTCCAGCGGAACTCGGGACGGAGCGTTCCAGGACAGCCTGATGGAGGCTCCTTCCAGTACGGTGTCGGTCAGTGCGGCCGCCCTGATCGACACGCCTGCCAGGTCCTCGGGGTTCTGCGCCCCTCCGACAACGCCCGAGCCGCCGCAGCCTGCGAGCCAGACCGCCAGCCCGGCAACCGCCAGAGCCGCCGGCGGGATCCAGTGCCTCATCGTCAGCACCTCCGAGCGAACCGGGGCAGTCACCGCCCTCGGCCGCCTCATTCCTCGAATAGTTAAGACGGTCCTCGCGCGGTCAGCGTCTCGCCTCGTGTACAGCTTGGCTTATCGGGCGGGACTTCGCAAGCAGGAATCACCGGCGGGGTTCCGAAACCGTCCGCTGGTCGATGCTCGCCCCGGTGACGGGACGGAAGGCCTACTGCCGTACGTCGGTCGAGTCGGGTTGACACGGGGAGGGCCGTGGCTATACTCTCCGTCGGTTGTGGTGGTATGCCGCACAGGGAGCAGTTACCGGATGGGCAGCTCGCGTTTCACAGCGAAGCGGGACGTCGTTGCACAGACTACGGCGGAGGGCTTCATCCTAGTGGACGTGAGCACTCAGGACATCTTCGAGCTAAACGAGACCGCCCAGCGCATTTGGGAGCTCCTGGTGGCGGGAAAGACCAGCGAGGAGATCTCCGGCGCCCTGTTCGACGAATATGAGGCCACGGAGGAGCAGATCGCTGAGTGCGTCGATGAGACGATCGCCGAACTGCTCGAGCAGGGGTTGCTGTTGGGCACGACGTGACAGCCGACAGACGCGCCGGAGCGTCATGCTGTTGTGGCGCCCGGCAGGAAGCCTTGCCCGCATCGTGGAATGACAGAGGTTGGGAAAGGAGAGCGGGCCGGATCATGGACAAGAAGAAGAGGACGTTCGTGCGCCCGCGCATCGTCAGACGCCGCGAGAAGCTCGCCACCATCGTGCAGTTCGCCACTGGCGGCCGCCCGCAGAGCGACTCCGATTCCGAGACCAAGAAATAGCCGACGGGGAGTGTAGCGTCTCCGATGCCGCGGGGTCCCAGGACCGTGCGGCTGTTCTTTGTACCTGGGCGATCGTCCGCTGTCAGCCCGGTGCGCCGGGGTTGACGGACCGACGAACACTGAGGATCGCTTCCCTGCGCTCCTCCGTGGGCAGACCGTACAGACGCGACACCCCTCGATCGCTGAGCAGCTCGCGGTCCTTGGGGCCGGCTAGGATGTCGAAAGCGACGTCGCCCACCCGCAGAAGATCGGGCAGCGGGCCCGTCGCGTCGCCCGCGAGCATGCGCGTCATCCGATCGTCGTCCAGAGCCTGAGCCAACGCCTCCGTCGCAGCGGGGCCTCCGTTCAGGAGCCTGGTGGTCGGGTCGCCGGCTCCCGCGTCTCTGTCCAGTACCTCGGGTGCCCCGGCGTCGCACAGCCGACGGATCTGGTATCGGGCCCATTGCGGCTCGCCCGGCTTCGCCTTCGACGGATCGCCGGGGGGATTCCGGTCCTCCGTCACCATCGCGGCGAGTACTTCGCGGTCGCGCAGAAGCATGGCCTTGCCGGCATAGTCGTCGACGCCGAACTCCAGCCCCTTCTCGATGGTTCGCAGCGCCACCGCCCGCGGCCAGCCGCCCGCGATGCCTTCGATAGCCGACCGATGCGCCAGGTACGTCAGGCATGCCGGGAGCCTCGCGAAGCCGGCCGCCCCGGCTTGCGCGGCGGCTTTGGCGGATTCCTCGGTTTTCCCAAGCTTGGCCAGCAGGCAGGCCCTCAGGGCTGCCGCCACGTCGCGTCCCGGCACACCCCACTCCTTGCCATCGGCTGCGCCTATTGCCATCTCCGCTCCCTCGCCCGCGTCGCGCCCAAGCAACGCAAAGCCGGAAGATAGCACTTCTTCGTGACTGGCGGGCTCTTCGGAACGGACCACTTCCGTCCCGGCGCCCAGCACCTCAAGCCACGGAGACAGGTAGTACTTGTCGCCCTCGAAGCGGAACGTCCACAGCCATTCTGCCTCGGGCGCCGCCGGCCCGCTCGACTCCGCATCCGCCAGCGCTGTCCAGTGGACCCGAACGGGCGTCATGCCCCCGATGTCGGGCAGGCTCAGGGCGGACACCTCGGTCGCGGCGTCGCCCAGCGACTCCTGCTCATCCGGAGACAGCGGGCTCTGAGGGACCTCGCGCACCGCGGGCGCGAAGCCGATCACGGGCCGGCCCGTGCGCTCGAGAGCGTACTGCGCGCACCCCAGATCGAGGGCCGGGGCGCTCGACCGGTCCACCTGGGCCGGAGTGACGGACGGCGCGCCGGCCGGCACGGCGGCCGAAGGGGGTCTCCTGTGACAGCTCCCACAGCACACTGCAAGCGCGAGCACCAACCCTGTGGCAACCGCGTGCTTCACCAGCTCAGCTCCTTGTGGTAGGCGCGCCCGGCGTCATCGGGGTGCTGGCCCCGATTCCCGGTCGGCACGCGATCCGCGTAGGTACCGACGCCCAAGCGCCCAGGCGGCGAAATCGTCCACCGGCCCCGGCGGCACGCGGAGCCCCCTCGGAAGCAGACGGGCAAGCCCGCGGGCCGGTACGGTGTCGAGGTAGAGGGCCCTGGCCTCCTCTGTCGAGCGGTGCTCATCGACTAGCACGACTGTCAGGTCGGGGCAGACCTGCGCGATGGTCGACGCGACGCTCGCCCCCGTGCGATCTCCTACAGCTATGACCCGCACGCCGAACCGCCGGGCCAGGTCGGCCGCCGCCCCGGCGGCATCGCCGGCCGGCACGATCCGCCTGTGGACGCAGCCTCCGTCGTGAGAGACGACCGCGAGGCCGGCCTTATCCCGGCCGGGATCGACAGCCAGCACCGCGGCTCCCTTACAAGATGGGGTCGACATCGATCCTGTACCTGGGCACGTCTATGTTGCGGTAGTCTCCCGGCTTGTCCGGGTCGGGCACCACTACCGCGGACAGGCGGGCGCCCACGTTCAGTTCCGAATGAAGGCGCACTACCTCGCTGACCACGTTCTCGACGGTCTCGTACGAAGGGTCCGCGATCTTCTCAGGCGCGATGACGCCCCGGTAGTCCCCGGCCAAGCTGGTCGATTCGCGGGCGGCCTCACGCGCCTTGACGGCCAGATCCAGGCAAGCCTGCGCGATCTCGTCCTTTGCGGCACCGACGGGCGCGGGGACCGTGGCCAGCACCGAGCCGACCGGGAGCCCGGCTGACCGAACGAGACCAACGTAGAACTCCACGATGGCCGGGCGGTTCTTCGGCACCGGATACGGGCCCACACGCACCATCGCGTACACCGGCGCACGCTGCGAGAGTTGCGCGATCCTGTCCGCGGTGCTCGCCAGGTACCTGTCGTAGGCGTCGAGTCGCTCCTTCAAGTCGAGGAAATGCCAGTCCGGCCCCGTCTTAACCTCAGCGTCCATGAGGATGAGGAGGAGGCCCGCCGTCGCCTCCTTCTGGTCAGCCGCGTAGTCCCACGGGGCACAGCCCGCCGCCTTCGCCGCGTCCTCGGCGTCGGTCAGGAGTCCTCCGAGGGCGCGCCTCGTCTCGGGCGCTTCGCTGCCCTGCGCCACGACCAGCCGGGCTAGCTCGCGGCCGCGCGCGAGAGCGATCGGCAGGCCGTCCTTGTACCCAAACAGAGGTAGGCTGCCCGCGAAGGCCTGCTTGCCGGCCTCAAGGATGAGCGCATCCCTGGCCTCCTCGGCGGAGCGTTTGTCCTTCTCGATGCCCGTGATGTCGTGCGTGAGGGTGTCCTGCCGGGTCTGCAGATCGCGAAGACGGATCTCGGCATTGCCCAGCTCGCCCCTCGTTCGCGCGGCATCGCCCTCCGCGGACCGCGCGGCGGCGCCGGCTGTCTCGGCATGCTCGACGGCTTCGCTCCGCGCGGTCTCCGCGTCGCCAAGGTCGTCTCGCGTCCGGCTCAGCTCGATCTGAGCGCTATCCAGCCCCTGGGCAGCCGCGGCGGCGGCCTGCTCGGCAGTGCCCTTTGCCGCTTCCGCCTCCGCGATCTGCTGCTTGAGCTCCTGCATGTAGAAGAGCGACTCCCGGACCTCCGCGGACGTGAGTGAGAGCACGGCCACCGTGCCGACGGTAATGGCGCATCCGGTCGTGACGGCGATCAGCACGGCGGTCTGCCTGGGCCGCAGGCCGAAGATGCTCACGCGCTTCTTGCCCAGGCGCTTGCCGAGCACGTCACCGACGTAGGCGACGATCCCGCTCACGATGATCACCGTCAGCAGCAGCGGGATGTTCATATCCCACGCACCCCACCGGAGCGTTCCCACAGGATCCGAATGCCCTGCAGCGTCAGGTCGTCGACCACCTGCGACACCGTCCTACATGCCGACGCGACTAGGGGGGCCACCCCGCCGGTCGCGAGCACGGGCGCCTCTGCTCCCATATCACCTCTGATGCGTTCCACAAGACCGTCCACCAGGCCCGCCAGCCCGTAGATCATGCCCGACCTGATCGCGTCGGGCGTGTTCGTGCCGAGGGCGCGCGGCGGGACGCGCAAGTCGATCATCGGCAGCTTCGCGGCGCGCATGTACAGCGCGGCGAGTGCCGTCTCCGCGCCCGGCCCGATGGCTCCGCCGACGTAGGCACCGTCCGCGTCTACGGCGTTGATGGTCGTCGCCGTCCCGAAGTCCACCACGATGACCGGCGCGCCGACACGTTCGACCGCCGCGACGGCGTCGGCGATCCTATCGGCGCCGACTGACCATGGCGGGTCGTACTTCACCACCACCCCACTCCCCTCGGCGCTGACGGCGCGAATGGGCACACCGAGGTGTCGCTGGCACATCTCGGCGTACCGCGAAGCCGTCGGCGGCACCACCGTACACACCGCCGCCGCCGCGAGGTCGTCCTTCCTCAGCCCCCACAGCCCAAGCATCCCGAGCAGCGTGAGCCCAATGCTGTCGGCCGACGACGACGGCTCCGTGGCGTACCGGAAGTCCGCCACCAGCCTGGCACCGTCGAAGATACCGGCTCGCGTGGAAGTGTTACCGACATCGACTGCCAGTAGCAGGCCCATTGACGCCTTGCATCACTCCGAGGCCTTGAACTTCACCAGGACCGTCCGACCGACATCGCGGGAGGTGCGCACCTCGTCCACGAGACCCCGCATCAGCTCCAGGCCCCTGCCGCGGTCGGCAAGCGGGTCCACTGGAGCTTCCGCGAGCCGCACGCCCGGGCCTTCGTCCTGCACCGTCACGGTCAGGGCGCGGTCGGACTCTTCGAGCCGAATACTGACCCAGCGCGCGGGGTTGTACCGGTTCCCGTGCTCGATAGCGTTGACGACGGCCTCGTGGACGGCAGCGGCCAGCTCGTCAGCGGGCTCAGCCGCGAAGCCGGCTCTGCAAGCCCACTCTGCCACACTCGCCCTGACGCCCCGCAGCTCGCCCGGGTCACTAGGGATGCGCATCTGCCGCCGGTCCACGGGTACGAGTCCCTACTATGTGGCCCGCTACGAGACTGAGCACTCCTGTCCCCACAGCCACGCACGAGACCAACGCGATCTCCCCCAGAGCTCTTGGCAGCGCCTCTGCCGCCGTCCGCGCGAGCAGCGGCTCCGCCCAGGCCGCCGCCGCGTTGTTCGCCGCATGGCACGCCATCGCCGGCAGCACAGACCCCGTGAGCATGCTCAGTGAGCCCAGCAATAGGCCGAGTCCGAGGTGCCACAGCGACAGCGACGCGTGGACGGCCGTGAAGAGTATACCACTGACCCCCACCGCCTCGGGCTTGGCCAACGGGGGCGCAAGTGCCGACAGAAGTAGACCTCGGAACAGCAACTCCTCGCAGACGCCCGGTCCGAGCGCCGCAGCCGCGGCCAGCCCCAGCCCGGCGTCCGCCGACGGTGGCAGTCGTACCGGCCATGATGACCAGAGCGTGACCCCCAGTGCAAGAAGCACTGACCGGCCGCCCCCCCCACCCCCCCCCCCAAACCCCCCCCCCCCCAACCACACACCACACCCCCCCCCCCCCCAACACCCCCCCCCCCCCCCCCCCTCCCA
>Ga0315282_10013784_pt1 | contig 12126 bp, 9 predicted proteins | sample YL17G07_20_MG_FD_203693 | JGI IMG/M metagenome (GOLD analysis project Ga0315282, IMG submission 203693) | Sediment microbial communities from Yellowstone Lake, YNP, Wyoming, USA - YL17G07_20 | ecosystem: Environmental > Aquatic > Freshwater > Lake > Sediment | place: USA: Wyoming | collected... | reverse complement strand
ACGGCGTCACCACGGACGTCACCACGCAGGGGCGGCGAGAGTGGTTCGAAGTGAAGCGTCGCAGGTCAGAGTATGTGGGCGAGGGGGGAGTTGAACCCCCACCCGGTTGCCCGGACAGGATCCTGAAGCAGGTGAACGGGTGACGATGTAGGGCCAACCACGGCCAACTACGGCCATTCCAAGCGCGAAGAGGGGGATCGCATGGCCGTTCCTGGCCCATCTTGGCCGTTGTTTGTGTGAGCTCGCGTCACCACGGCGTCACCACGAACGGCCCTTCGAACCAAGTGACGGCGGGCGACGACGAAGATGCCGACCGCGATGAGGCCTCGAAGCCCGCCTACGGCACGATGATGCGTGCGCCAGCGTCGGTCCTCCACAGACGCCAGGTCAAATCCCCGGTGGTGCAGAGCTGGGCCTGCTCGTCGGCGTTGAGCGTCGGGATCGCGTCCGAGGCCGTCCCGGAGCCGACGTGCGTGCCGAGACGCCCGCGGATGTGGAACGCCTCCTGGCGGAAGACCTCCTGGGTAGACACGTAGTCGAAGTCGAGCCGAGCGGGAGGCAGAGTCGGACCGTGGCCGAAGAACAACCACCTCAGCTCGGTGCCATCCTCGCAGCCGAGGGTCTCCACGACATAGAGCTTGCGGAGCTGAATCGTGGAGTCAACCTTCGCGGTGACCACGAACATCGGAAGCACCTGGGAGGTCCTGCCCCGGTAGTTGCGCAGGCGGACCGAAGTGGGCGCGGTCCCCTCCTCAGGTGTGACGAAGCTCCTCGTCGTTCCATCCGCTCTTGTGATGACCGTCCTAGTCGTGCCATCGTCGGACGTGAAGACGGTCCTCGTCGTGCCATCCGCACGTGAGGTGACCTGCATCTGCACGTCGGCTGAAGGAAGGCTCGCGCTGCCCGCGTCAGTCCGCTCGACCTGCCAGGTCAGCTCCCCACTGCTACAGAGCTGAGCCTGCTCATCGGCGTTGAGCGTCGGGATTGCGAGCGATAGCGTCCCCGAGCCTCCGTGCACACCGAGCCTTCCGTGAACGTGGACCGCAGCGAAGGGGTACAGGTGGTCGAGGCCGAAAGTCTCCCCCGGAGGCATCGGGAGGTCAAACGCCACCCCAAGCTGGAACTGGCTGCCGTCCTCGCAATCGAGGGTCACCGAGCTGAAGTCGATGATGCCGTCCCTGGTCGCATCCTTCACGTAGGTCTTCGCGCTGACCAGCCCGCCTTGAGAGGTCTGGCCACGGTAGTGGCGATAGCGCACGTCCCCCGCCGAGGCTGCGGCAGGAACCAGCATGGAGAGCACCATCAGCCCCGCCACTCCCGCTCCGACGATCCTGGTCCTCGTCATCGCGACCACCCCCTCGACAAGCATGGGCGTCGAGCGGACTCCTGTCTAGGCCGCCTCAGCCCGTGGTGCGACGCCGGCGAGCGACGACGAACGCACCGACCACGATGAGCACGACCAACGCGGCTAGGACGATCACCCGCAACGGGAAGCCTCCCGCCTCGGAAGCCGCGAGCGGACTCGGCGACGGAGTGCGCTGTAGCCCGAGGTCCGTCAATGCCCGCTGGTACTGCTCTGCCGCCGAGAGTTCCTCAAGTGTCAGTACGAGGCTGGAGGCTCCCAAAATGCCTCCCGACATCCGCCCCATGAACAGAAGCGTCTGGCCGACGTAGTGTTCCGCTGTCGACCGCTTCAGAGGTATGGGCTCCCCACAAGACTCGAACAAGGCGGACCGAAGGTCTCCGGCCGACCCAGGGCCTTTGAGCACGTCGTCGATTTGAACGTTGCCTTTGAGCACGTCGTCGATTTGAACGTTGAGGATGACCAGGGTTAGCCCCGACGCATGAACCCTCTGAACACCCACGACCTTCGCCCACCAGATGACCCCGGAGTCATGTACCACTTGGTCGAACGGTCCCTCGACACAAGCAGACGCCGACGAGCCAAGGACGAGCAGCGCGGAGACCGCCAGCACCAGGACGAACGCGAGTCGACGCATCGCTACCTCACCTTATGCCACTCCTGTCTCTCGCTGTGACGTGCGGTCGGTCAGAGGCGGTTTCGGGGTGCTAGACCACTCAGTCGGCTCGGCAGGTGGGTCCCGGCACTATCCGTTCCAGGGTCTTCCATCCACCCACGTAGAGACCCGAGGGCACGGCGACGACATCGCTGACCCCGTACTCGGTTCCCTCGGTCTCCACGTGCCCGAGGACCGGGCCGTCGAACGCGTCGGCGCAGTAGTAGCCGCCGGACGCGTGGGTGACCCACAGCACGCCTCCGGCCACGTACGCGCTCAGACCATTCGAGCCGCCGGGCTCGAAGACGGCAGCCTGCCGCAGATCGCCCTCGCGCAACAGCGAGAGCGTGGCCATCATGCCGGTCGGGGTAGTGACCCACACGCCTTCGTCGGTCGCGGCCAGGCCGCTCGGGCCCGCCAGGTCGGCGAAGCCCTGCCACGAACTCGCGATCGTCGTCCCGGTCTCGGCGTCCAGTTGCAGCAAGGGGGTCCGGTCGTGACGAACCGGCGCGTCGGTCGCCACGTAGAGATCCTCGCCGCTCGGGTCGGCGACCAGGAGCTGGACCCTGCCGGCGAACGGGACGGTCCGGCGGACGGCGCCCGACCATGGATCGAGCAGCACAAGGCGCTTCCCGACCGCGACCCAGAGCCCTGCGGGAACAGCGGCGAGGGCGATCGGCGGTGCCGACATCGTCTTCCGGTCGCGGACCGCCAGGGTGTTCCCGTCGAGCCGGTACAGGAGCCGGTCGCTGCCCCGGAACCGCGTCCCACCCGAGGCCCACAGGGACCCACCTGCGTAGGCGAGCCGGTCGACGCCCCCCTGCCCGCCGGCGATCGGCACGCTCCTCACGATGGAACCCGTCGCAGGGTCGAAACGCACGATCACCTGTCGATCGCCGTTCGAGTGCAGCAGGTACGCGGCGTAGAGCGTTCCATCTTCGCCCGCCGTGAGCGCGGTGACCGGTCCGGGGAGTGGCAGCACCTTTCGGATCTCCTGGGATGCTGCCGGGCTACCGGCGGAGGCTACCGGTGTCACCGCTCGCCATGAGCGTCCCCCGTCTCGAGTTACGAACAGCGATCGCTGCCGGTCCAGGTACACGATCGCCCAGGCCCGCCGAGCGTCGATCGCAGCGATGGAGAACACTCGCCCCTCTGCCGTGATCCGCGATCTCTGCCACGTGTTCCCGCCGTCATCGGTGTGGAAGACCGCAGGTGAGCCTCTCGCGACGGTCCACCAGTCGGTCGAGCTCGTGACGCTCGTAGGCCTCGGTGCCGGGAATGCGCTGACGCGCCCCGTCCCGCGCGGACGCAACACGGCCGCGAGCCGCCAGGTCCTTCCGCCGTCGGCCGTCGCATCGAACGCGACCACCTCCCGGCCGCGGTCAGGGTTCCGAAGCGTGATGGGCACGACCGCGTGTTCGAGGTCCGAGAACGTAGGTCGGTCGACCAGCCTGATCCATCCTCGGCAGCACTCAGGGAGGGGGATTGGGACCCGCGCCCACGTCCGGCCCCCGTCCTTCGTGCGGAACAGTCCGCCGCGGCTGTGGATGAAGCCCCCCATCCACCCATCAAGAGGGTCGAGGAAACGGACGGCCGTGATCCACTCGAAGTCCCGCTCCCTGGACCAGGTCTTGCCGCCGTCCCTCGTGCGCTGGAGCGACGCGCTCGAGCCCGTGGGCTCCTGGTGGATCAGCCAACCGTTCTGCGAATCTACGAACGAAGGCACCCTGTTCGCGCCAGCGTTGCAGGTGACTCCGTCGATCGCCGTGCGGCGCCAAGTCCGGGCCCCGTCCTCGGTGCGGAAGAGGGTCCCCTGGCCACCCGCGCAGCTCTCGGCGACGACCCATCCGTGGTACCGGTCCAAGAAGGAGACGCTGTAGATGCTGCCCTCCTCCGGAAGCGGGGACGGCGTGATGTCGGACCACGTTCTGCCGAAGTCCTCCGTCGCGAGCAGGCGGTCCCGGCACCTCTCGCCGCGACACCGGTAGACGGTTGTCACACCGAACGAGGCTGAGACCAGCTGGAACACGCCGACGCTCGTGGTGCGTTGCGCCTTCGGCGTGACGGTTGGACTCGGGGAAGGTGAGACGGTCTGCGCCGGCGGGTTCGATGAACCGAGGCTCGGCGACGTAGCGCCACCCGAGCCAGACGTGCATGAGGCGGCCGAAATCACGACCAAGGCGACGACTGCGATACGGGCCCGTGACCGGCCCATGGGTGACTCCTCTCGGCACCGCGACTCTACTCCGGCGCTCCGGCGCCCGCGAGTGACGTTCCCGTAACGAGCCGACATCCGGCGGGACATGTCAGCCGCTGGGCGACGGAACCAACGCCGGGCGCCCGCGGCTGACCCGGAGAACCGTGAGCTCGGGCGTGAGGTTCAAACGTCGCTACTCAGCACGCGGTACCCCGATCGCTCGTGCACGATGAGAATGTACGCGGGTGCATTGCCGCCCTTCGGGACGAGCGTCAGGTACCAGGCCGAGGCGGCGATCAGCTGCCGTGCCTGCACCGAGCAGTTGGCAGCGGTGATGCCAGCGCGAGCCAGCAGGAAGGCCGACATCCTCGGTCCGGTCAGCCGCTCGGCTCGACCCGACACCTCAATCCCCCTGGTCGAGTACGGCTCGCCCTCAGACGACGAGGCGAACGCCGCCTCGCTTGACCAGCCCATCCTGGCGACGTACCAGAGGTCGAGCATCGCCCAGGCGGTCTGCGGGTCGTACGAGGCCGGGGACAGGGATCGCAGGAACTCCAGACCCGTCTGGTACACGGAGCCAGCATCGCCTGGCGACGGTGGTACCAAGCGCCTGGCGTCGAGACAGGAGGCGAGCGTCGAGGGAGTAGGCGATACCTCGGGTGTCTCGCTGGTCGACGGCGTGAACGTGATCGACGAGACGATCTGCCGGGCGATCTCCTGATCCTGCGCCGAGGCTTCTGGCCCGATCCAGACGTTCAGGTGGTAGCGGGCGTTCCCGTTCACCTGCACCCGCTCGCTGTAGAGGACCGGACCCGGCCCAGGAGTGGGCTCGACCCGCAGATCATCGAACGAGAGAGGGAACGTGGTGTCCGGAGTGGTGGGAGTGCCGATGGTACCCGGCCCACCCTCCATGAGATCGAACTCCACGACCACGCCTATGGGAGGAAGAAGGTTCATGCGCGGGGGCCAGTAGCAGCCGTTCTCACTCACGGGACTGTGGTAGGCGTCGGGTACGTTCGCGACGAGGGCACCGGTGAACCCCGCCATGCACACCATCTCGAACTCGGTCAGGTGCCAGTCCGACGGGTAGCGCATGCTCCAGCCGAGGGCGTCGGTGTAGGTGGCATCGACGCCCTCGGTCTCCGGGGAAGGTGAGGAAGTCACTTCCACGCCCCTGGAAAGCACCACCGGCACCATCGCGAGCTCGCCGATCTCGACTGAGGACTTGAAGGGATCCCCCGCCGCACCGGTTTCCGGGAGTGGACCTGCGCTGTAGGCGTAGAGGTAGCCGTTCGGGCTAGGAACGATGCACCCCTCGCCGTGCGCAGTGAGATCGGGCACCGTGAGAGTGCCGATCGAGTGGTTCGGATCCACCTCGACCGTTCCCTCGACGTCGAGCGGGCGGGCACAGTCGAACGATGCGACGAGCCCGACGGCCCCTGGGGGCACGTCCAGGAAGTCGAACCGCAGCGTCTGGCCCGCGACGAGCATCTCCCCGCGACTCACGCCGAGGTCGAACTCTGAGGAGGTCACCGGATGGACCTCTACGACCTCCCAGATGCCGCTAGCTCCCTGAACGCCCGGCTGGGCCAGCGTGATCTCGTGACCCATCATCAGGGGGAGGCTCGAGCAGTTGCCGGCAGCGGGGCTGGTCGTCTGCCCACTCGGACCTATCTCTAAGCAGTTCACTGCCCCGAAGCCGACCGTAGCGACCACCAACCCATCCGGGTTGGTGCTTGTCGAGTCGACCACGACCTTGGGCCATCCCATCACCTCGGTGGCGAACCGGGTCGCAACCTCAGTCGGCGAGAGCTGCCAGGTTGCCGAGGGGTCCCCTTCGTCGGCCTTCCCCTGCACCACCCCGATATCGGAGAGCAGCGCCGGACCGAGCTCGACCGAGCGCTGCGGCCACAGCGAGAGGAAGGGGGAGCTCGTGCTGGCAGCCGGCGCAGGGGACTGGCCCGGGCGGAAGGCGATCACCGCGAAACCGATCCCCGCCCCAGCGACCACCATCGCGAGGGCGCCGGCCGTGATGCGCCGTCTGCGCTCGCGCCTCTTCACGCGCTTCATGGTTCGTTCCAGCGCGTCCGGCGATGCGCTCCCGCGATCCACCGCCGCAGACATCAGCTCCTTGAGCTCATTCATCGGATCCTCCGAGTTCACTTCGAAGGGACGCTCTCGCCCTGTGTATGCGGGTGCGCACCGATGCGGGCGCGATGCCGAGGGTCTCCCCCGCCTCTTCCGCGCTGAACCCGAGCCACTCGATCAGAACCAGAGCTTCGCGCTGGGCGCGTGGGAGCCTTGCGATCGCATCGAGGATCTCGGTGCGAGCCTCACTGGCGGAGGGCGGAGGCGAGTAGGTACCCCTCTCCTTCTCCGCCTGGAGGCGCCTCCTTCGAAGACGTCTGTGGTTCAGGTTGAAGGCGACCCGGTAGACGTAGGACGCGGGGCTGTCGGCAGAGCGCACCTTCGACCATCTCTCGAAGACGCGGGCCATCGCCTCCTGCGCCAGGTCTTCCCCCTCGGCCTTGCTGCCGGTGAGCAGCCACATCGCCCTGAAGAGGTGGTCGTACTGCGAGGTGAAGAAGTCCTCGAATGAAAGGAGCTCCTTCTCGTCCGAGCGCTCAGCCACCGTCCGCCCGCTCATCCTCCGCTGGATCACCCTGAACAATAAGAGTCACGAAGGCGACCTGGCGTTTCAGGCAACCTTCTACGAAGTCGACTAGCACCGTTCCTGACCGTTGTTGGCCGATGTTTGCGTGAGCTCGCGTCACCACGGCGTCACCACGAACGATCCCCGCCGACTCGACCTCCCACGCTCAACCGAAGACACGTGGGCGATCAGGTACTCAGCTCCGAACGGATCTACGAGATCCAGGTTCCCCCGACGGACCCCGTGACCGACCAGCCGTTCGGACCCTGCTCGACGACCCACACGCCACCCGCACCGCAGAGCCCTCCGCAGTACTCGGAGGCCGGCACCGTCAGCTTGTCGCCGCTACCCGCGATCGGGCCGAGCCGGATCAGCGTCCCGTGCACCTTCCCGTTGAAGATGTCCTTCACGAGCTGCCGCGTCTGCGAGACGAACTTCACAGAAGGCCAGTCGGAGAGGGCATGGAGCAACGCCGCCTGTTCCTCCTCCGAGAGCATCGAGGTGCAGTCACCGGCGTCCCAGCCCTTGTCCGCCTCCGTGCATAAGTGGTCGAAGATGAAGACCGTGCCTTCCTTCGGGAACTCAGCCAGGCTGCGGACGACGGCCTCGTAGACCGCGACCTCTTGAGCGTCGAGGCCATCCAAGGTTGGAGGCACCGAGGCAGCAGCGGGCGGCAGGGGCTGCCATGCAGCGCAGCAGTCCAGGCCGGGGCCGCTCGTGAGCCGTCGGCGCTCGCCTCCCTGGAGGTCGATCACGAACAGATCCCCGGTGAATCCGTCTGTTCCCCACTCGAACGCGCTCCTCGTGAAGACGATCTCACGGCCGTCGGGGGACCAGGCGGGGTAGACGTCGCCGCAGCCCGATGATGCAGCGCGGCAGGAGGTGAGGAGCCTCAGGTCGGTCCCGTCGGTTCGCATCACGTAGATGCCGGATCGCCTCCAGCTTCCTTGTAGCCCAGAGGCGTCGAACACGAACCAGTCTCCGTCCGGTGACCACGCCGGCGGCCCGGCGACCTCGATCCGTGCCGAAGGCGTGATCGAGCGAACCACTTCACCCGTCTCCGCACTCACCAACAGGATCACGGTCCCCCCCGGGACGTGCCCCAAGGTGACGGCGATCTGGCGGCCGTCAGGTGACCAGGTGGGTGATCCGATGGATCCCAGGTCCTTCGTCAGGGGCGCAAGGCTGCTGCCGTCTGCTCCAACGACCCACAAGCTCCCCGCCTCATTCCGGTACATCGTGAACACAAGCCTGGTCCCGTCGGGGGACCAGGTGGGGTCGCTCTGGCCCTCGCACTCCGGTGGTTCGCACCCGACGAGTTTGACGGCGCCGCTTCCGTCAGGGTTCATGAGATAGATTCCGTTGGCGCGAAGAAACGCGAGCCGCGACCCGTCCGGTGACCAGGCTGGGGTGGAACGATAGATGACTCCCTCCGCGAGCTTGACGAGCCCCGTGCCGTTGGGCTCGACCGCATAGATGGCTGAGACGGCGATCGATGGCTCCTTGACCATGTATTTCGGATCCGTACGAACGAACGCGATCTCGCCGTTCGAGTGCAGGACGGGTGGGCCAGGAGAGAGCGGCGGCGTCTGTGGCTGGCGGCTGCGGAAGGCCCACTCAGCGAATGCGAAGCCGGCAACAGCTACTGCGAGAGCGACAATCACCGTGACCACCCGGTGGCCGCGGGGCTCGGGCGGGACCAGGCGGGGCTCGCGGCGCTCGATGTCCGGCCACAGATCCGGCGCACCGGTCCGCGATAGCGAGTCGAACCGCTGCTTCAGATCAGCCATCGTCATCCTCGAGCAGTTCACGCAGGCGCCGACGGGCACGCATCAGATGGACCCGCACGGCCGCCGACGTCGAGCCGATGATCTGTGCGACCTCCCTCACGGGGTAGCCGCCCGCGTGGTGAAGGACAACCGCCGCACGCTGCTTCTCCGACAGCTTCTTCAGAGCCCCCATGAGCTCCCTCGCCGGCACCTCCATCTCGTAGGAACCCTCTGGGACGATGGCCGTATGCCGACCGCGCTCCTTCAGCTCACCGGCGGCGATGCGGAAGGACGTCCGCCATAGCCACCGCTCCGGGTCGCGGACCTCATCACCTCGCCTCAGCGCCTGCGCGAAAGCCTCGGCCACGGCGTCCTTCGCCACCTCCGGGTCACCGGCGAACGCGAGCACCGAACGCCACATCCGGTCGCCCTGCTCCCGGTAGAGGCGTTCGAGCTCCCCCTGGTCACTCCCACTCACCAGCACATCCTGCACCCCTACAGGAGCGGAAACCGGCCGAGATGTGAACAGGCCGCCGCCGATTTGATCACGGGTCGGGTGCCGGACGTCGAGGAGCGGCCAGCCTCCGCGAGGCCCTACCTGACCTACCTTGGCCGATCTTTGTCCGACGTCTCTTCGCCACGGCCTCACCACGAAGGGCCCCCTTCATGCCTATCCGCCTTCGGCCCTGAGGCCGGCAGGGAGTACGTCGTGGTGAGATGGATCTAGGCGGCTAGGCGAACCACCGACTCCCCAGCCTCCAGCACCGGCTTCGATGCCACGGCCGTCCTGCCGGCTACGACCGCAGGGCGTCTCCGACGCTCTCGAAACTGACGACAGGCGTCTCCATTAGATGGCCGTCCCAAGCTTGAACAACCAGGTGTATCGAGAGCGACGGCGGGGAGAGCGACGGCGGGACTCCGGTCTCTCCGCGGGCGCTCACCAGCTGTCCGTCTAGGTTCCACCTGACCTCGCCGCCTGTACCCTCCCCGTACACGACCTCCTGACGGTCGGGGTCGTACGAGAAGCCCGACAGCTGGTAGCCCTTCAGGTCCTCGATACCGAGCGCGTAGAAGCCGCTCTCCACGTGGACCAGGAAGAACGGTGCGTACGCGCCCCACGTCGTCTGCCCGGTGAAGTCATCGGGACCGAACAGCCTGACGGTCCCGACCGGGTACGCATCGGGCAGGTCGAGCACGAAGTACCTCCCGGTCGTCGTGTACGCGGTCAGCTCCGGGACGCGGATCGAGGCGAGCATGGGATCGAGCAGGTCGCGGTCGGCCGCCGATGCGTCGGAGCCGAGCCACCCCCTGACGATGTAGGGGACCCCGAGCGCCCCAAACTGGAGCGAAAGGGTGGTGTTCGACGTGGGGGCACCTACAGACCGCCAGAGGTCCGAAGACAAGGGGAAGCGCGAGTCGTCGGAAGGTTGGACGAATCCTGGTCCCTCCTCTTGTGTGATCGACAGCACGACGGCACCCGGCGGCAGCTCGGCGAGCTTCGGAGGGTAGTTCACGAGTGACCCGAGGTCCGGTGCCACCGAGGGCGTGGGAAGCGGCACGTTGGAGAACATGGCGCCGCTCACCGTGATGCGCGACTGCAGCTGCACGGGCGTCACGTACCAGGCCGAAGGGTAGTCGATGCTCCACCCGAGGGGGTCGGTGTAGGTGGCGCCGAGGCCCTCGACACGGGGAGAGGACGACGCGGGTGCTGGGACCGGCTGCCACGCGATGCAGCAGGCGTCCGCCACTCCGAGCTGCAACTCGTGGACGTCCGAACCGTCGGCATTCATCACGAAGGTCCTCGGCGAAGCCGCACCACTCGCCGTGCTGAAGGAGATGAGACGCCCGTCTGGCGACCAGGTGGGACCGGTCAGGAACGAGCACGAGCCATCGCACTCGTAGATCGCGTGCCGGTCGCTCCCGTCCGGGCGCATGACCTCGATCGTCTCCTTGTCGTTCGGCTGCGTGGCGGCGAACGCGATCCAGCTTCCGTCCGGCGACCAGACCGGATGCGTCTCGCTCGCCTCCGTATCTGTGAGCTGTTTCGCGTTCGACCCGTCGGCGTTCATGATCCAGAGGTCTCCGGGGGCATTGGATTCCCGCTCGTACACGATGCGTGTGCCATCCGGCGACCAGGCAGGCCAGACGTCGTCGGCGGGGTCGCTGGTTAGGCGGGTCTCACCGGTGCCGTCGGACCGGACAGCGTAGATGTCGTAGTCCACCTCCTTGCCCGGCGAAACGGAAAGGCCTCCCTTGGAGTAGGCGATCCATCCGCCGTCGGCGGACCAGGATGCCCCCGCGGTGAACTGGTCGTTGTGGGTGAGTTGGCGCTCCTCGCCGCTTCCGACGTCGACCACTGCGACGTTTCCAGGTGCGAAGTCGGACCCGTCAATCGCGAACGCGAGCTTGCTCCCGTCCGGCGACCAGGCGGGCGGTTGCACTGCGGTCATCCCTTCATACAGCTTGGTCAGCCCGGTGCCGTCGGCGTGCATCACGTACAGGGCTTGAGCTCCGGGAAGGAGCGGCTGACCCGCGAGGAACGCCATGTCGCCGTTGGCCATGGGGATCACCAGTTGCGGGTTGGCAGCAGGCTTGCCGGAAGGACTCGTGCGGAAAGCGATCACCGCGAACGCGATCCCGGCGACAGCGACGGCGAGAGCGACGACCACCGTGACCACCCGGTGACCGTGGGGGGGCTCGGACGGGATCGAGCGGGGTTCGCGGTGCTCGATACCCTTCCACAGGTCGGGCGGATCGATCCGGTCCACCTCGGCGAACCTTCCTCGAAGCTCAGTGGCCATAGTCGTCTCCCAGTTCCTTGCGAAGCCTCTTCCTCGCTCGGTAAAGGTGGACGCCCACGGACGAGCGAGACGATCCGAGGATCGCGGCGATCTCGGAAAGCGAGTAGCCCGCGTAGTAGTGAAGGATCGTCGAGGCACGCTGCTGCGCCGGCAGCCTCCGGAGGGCCCGTACGAGGTCGATGATGGACTCGGGCGCCTCTGCTTCCAGGGGCGGCGATGACAGGGCCTCCGGGGGGTCACCCGCGCGGGTCCGCTGCAACTCCCCGTGCGCGATCACGAACGCGGCCTTCCATACCCAAGCGCCCGGATTCCTGACCGCATCTCCTCGTGCGATCCCTTGGGCGAAGGCCTCCGACACCGCATCGCTCGCCACCTCCCAACTCCCCGTATCGAGGAGCAGGGCTCGCCACAGACGGACCCCTTCCGCTCGGAAGGCCTCCTCCCAACGGCTCCGCCCCTCGGTATCCACCCCGCCATCCTGCATCCACTGAGTACGGGAGGGAACGAGAGCGTTCGTTTTACCTGGGAGAGGGATCTCATGGCCGTTCCTGACCGTCCTTGGCCGTTCTTTGCGTGAGCTCCCGTCTGTCAACGCCGGTCGAAAACTGGACGGTTTGCGCCGGTTGAAAACTGGACACCTCACGAAGCCCCTTCAGGCTGCAGCACCTCCTTGCCCTTGCCTTTGAGC
>Ga0315282_10013783_pt1 | contig 12127 bp, 18 predicted proteins | sample YL17G07_20_MG_FD_203693 | JGI IMG/M metagenome (GOLD analysis project Ga0315282, IMG submission 203693) | Sediment microbial communities from Yellowstone Lake, YNP, Wyoming, USA - YL17G07_20 | ecosystem: Environmental > Aquatic > Freshwater > Lake > Sediment | place: USA: Wyoming | collected... | reverse complement strand
TCTCTTTCATACGCAAGGGCTTGCTTGGTTTTTCAAGCCAGTAAATAGTGTTTATATCCTGTGAATAGGGAAGATATTTTCCTTTATAAATTGCACTACTTTTCTGGCCTGGGCAAAACATAACCCCTTATCAATTCCGTTTAAAATAAACAATGGATCATCCAGACGGTCTGCGTCCGGCCCGTACATCATTCCACCTATTATACCGGCGTGTTGGTCCACAGGTTCAATGCCGCAGAATGTAGCCCATGCCAGTGTCCAGAGTGCTGCTGTTTTGTAAATATTGTATCCGCCTGCACCCATTGCCAATATCTTCGGAGAGATTCTATTGATTATATCTATCACGCCTTTATAACCATTGCTGGTGAGATTGAGGTGTGTGAGGGGGTCATCTTTGTGGGTATCACATCCAATTTCTGCAAAAACTATATCGGGTTTGAAGCATTCTACGAGAGGCGGCACAATTGATTCAAAGGCGAATAGATATATCTCGTCATCTGTTCCTTCACGGAGCGGTACGTTTACGTTGTAGCCTTTGCCTTCCTGTATACCTATTTCATTCTCGAAACCAGAACCTGGATAGAGCGTCTCTCCTGATTCGTGTAATGATATTTTAAGCACCTTGTCAGTATTATAAAAGGCGTTCTGAACGCCATTCCCATGGTGGGCATCTATATCAATGTAAGCAATTCTCTGCCCTTTTTTTATAAGGTCTGTAATCGTAACTGCAATATCGTTGATGTAGCAAAATCCCTCTGCGTGACCGCTCCCTGCATGGTGGAATCCTCCAATAGGGTTGAATACAAACCTTGCTTCGTTATTAAAAAGCATCATAGCTCCGTTGTAAGTTCCTCCCGTTGCAAGAAGAGAAAGTTGATACATGGACTTGAATAAAGGGTTATCGCCTGTTCCAAGCCCTGCATGGAGCATTTCGATGGTGAATTCACCTTTCTCGCCTTTCTTAAGGAGATCGATGTAGTTTTTGTCATGGAATAGATATAAGATTTCTTCTCGCAGGGGGTTCGGTTCTGTTATCTTTTGATTTTTCTTGTAGATTAAAGAATACCTGTTTAGAAGTTCGAGAAGTATCTTTGCCCTCACAGGTTTAAAGGGATGGGAAGGGTTATATTCAGAATTTGCAAGTTCGTCTGAATGCATTAATACATTCAACTCAGGTCCCCTTTTCCCCCTTTTTAACTGAAACGACAACCTGTTCACTTATAGGTCCGTAAGAGTGCCACGACCTTACCTATAACTTCTAATCTTTTCCCCTCGTTTTCCTTTATTACCAAGGGTTCCATGTCTTTATTCGCAGGCAGAAGCATAACTTTCCCGTTATTTCGTTTGAACCTCTTTACAAGAACCTCCCCGTCAATCACACACGCTATAATATCTCCATCTCTCACAACCTTCTGGGGCTTCACAACCACTATGTCTTTGTCTCTTATTCCATCTTCTACCATACTATCGCCTTTTACCTTCAGGAAAAGGTGCTCAGCATTGAGGAACTTATCAAGCTCAATATAGTCCTCTATATTTAAGGGCTCCATAGGGCTTCCTGCTGAGATTTCTCCGATGACAGGAAGCTGAATGTTCCTTAATATTCGTAGCCCCCTTCTCTTCCCCCTATCCCTTTTCAGATATCCTTTCTTTTCGAGGGCCACAATGTGGTCAAATATGGTTCTTACAGATTGTATCTTGAAAAAGGACGCAATCTCTCTTAATGTTGGAGGGTATCCATTCTTGAGCACCCCACTCTGTATATACCTCAGTACCTCAGATTGTCTTTTTGTCAGCACTGTTAACTCCCTGCGGGATAATTATGAATGTAGAATGTAGAATGAAGAATTTTAATATCTTTCCATTTTTAATGCTTAATTTTTCATTCTTCATTGTCTTTAGCATACCGCCTTTTTTAGCATAAAATCTGATAACTTGCTTACCCCTTCCTTAAATGGTTTTGCAAAGAAACCGTTCTTCCAGCTTCCATCTCTGAATAAATCAGATATAACCAAAAGTGCAATACCTTTCAACCCTCTGTATTTGCATACCGCATAAAAGGAAGCTACTTCCATCTCTACGGCAGAAACACCCATCTTTCTGTACTTTTTAATTTTGCTCTGCGTTTCTCTATAAAGTGCATCGCAACTCCAGACAGTGCCCTCGAAAAAGCCCCATTCTTTTATGCAATACTTACATGCTTCAAACCAGTCTGAATAAACAAAGGTCTCCCTGTCTTTTAGGTAATGATAAGAAATACCATCCTCCCTTAAGGCACCTCTTACGAGAATAACATTGCCTATCTCCAGGGAACTGTCTATGCCCCCGCAATAACCCCATAAGACAAATTCCTTAACACCGAAGGCAGAAAGTTCTTCAACTGTAGCAGCAATATTCGGGCCACCCAAGTAAGACCTGATTATAACAGTATTGCTTTTCTCAATCCTGTATATGGGTCTGAAATGGGACCATGCACCTATCAGGTTACCTTTTGATTTATTCAGTATAGATTTAAGGTCCCCTGTATTGAATGTGATTATTACCCTTTCCGGAAGAGAAAGCTCCTCCCTCTTTTTTCCTGTAAACGTTGACACAATATCAGCGGGGGTTAGAAGTGGTGGGGAGGGATCAAAAAACCTTTTCAATAAATCTTCTCTTCAGCTTTCTATATGTTTCATCAAGGTGTTCAGAGATTACCCTAATCTCACCCACTACAGGCATAAAGTTTGTGTCGCCAAACCATCGCGGGACAATGTGTATATGAATGTGTTCTTCAAGCCCGGCACCGGCTGCTCTCCCCACATTAATGCCTATATTCAATCCATCAACCCTGAACTCTTCCTTGAAAATATCCACCATGATTTTTACAAGCTTCATCATGTCGAGGGATTCCTCATCAATCAATTCCTCAAGCAACCCTACGTGTCTCACAGGAACCACCATAACGTGGCCATTTGTATATGGAAACCTGTTCATAACAACAAATGCCTTTCCCATCCTTCCTATTACAAGCGCCTTTTCATCATCATCTTTATCAATGCAGAGAAAACATTTGTTATCCCTCTTATTAATAGAGCCTGTAATATATTCAATCCTCCATGGCGCCCATATTCTATCCATATTAATCCCTCGAAAATACGTAATCTTTCCAGTATTCTGGAACAACCTTTACACCGATGTGAAGCATGAGCATATAAAAACTATTTGGTCTTGAAGGTCTTTTTCTTGGATACATATCCACTTCATCCGGGAGTTTATCGCTCTTTCTAAGATTACAATGTATGCATGAGGTGACGATATTTGACCACTCTGTTACCCCGCCCCTTGATTTAGGAACTATGTGGTCACAGGTGAGACCTTTGGGGTCAAACCTCTTTCCACAATACTGACAGGTATAGTCATCCCTTAAAAATATATTCCTTCTTGAAAACTTCACACTCATATGATTATTACGAACGAGCCTTAAGAGCCTCACAACAGCAGGCTGCCTGATGCTTATGGAAACGCCCCTTATTTCTCTCTCATACTCCCTTAAGACCTCAACCTTTCCGAGAAACATGAGGGTTACGGCTTTCTTCCATGACAGCACGCTTAATGGTTCAAATGTTGTATTCAAAAGAAGGGTTCTATCCATAAATCTTTTGAAAATTAACGTTTTTTTGCCTGATTGTCAAGGTTTTTCAAATAGTTATAGACTGATAAGCCGATGGCTGATAATCCATAAAGACATGACCTTACCCACCTGCTTATAACAGCTGAAAAATTTTACTTTTTTCTGGTCTTACAGGTTATATGTATGGTATTAAAAATGTGTATAATAAATTTAATAAAAGGGGTGAGGATATGCCTGTTCAAGGTGACGATGATAAACAAGGAAAAGGCGGGGAAGAATTTTGGAAACCCTTAGAGAATCAAGAGAAGATTAAAGAAAATGGGGGGATTAAAGGTATGTTAAAAAACCTGCCAACGACGACAATAATTCTTGTTCTGTTAATTGTGATTGTCGGTGCAGTGGTTGTTTCCATGGCGTTAAAGGTTTCAACACTTAAGGCAGAGATAGGTGAAATTAAAGGATTGAAAACACAGATAACGGCAATTGAAGACAAACTGGGGGAGATTAATAAGGATAGAGACAGAATAAAAAATGATTTAACCCAGGTTAGAGGGGATTTAGAAACCTTTAAGACCCAGAAGGCACAAGTTGAGGCAGCGCTCCAGAAACAGACTGCAGCCAAGAAAAAGGCTGCTGCTCAAAAATCGGTTCCAAGGGACAAAAGGCCTTAACCCTTAAAAAGGAGGGTATAATGAATATTTTTGAAGCCGCTGATATCTTTCAGTTTGCCATCAGAATAGAAGAGAACGGTGAAATATTTTATCATAGGGCGGCCCTTATCGCAGACGATAAAAACATAGCAGATATATTTAATCATCTTGCCGATGAAGAGATAATACACAAAAGAATATTTCAGGATCTATTGTCAAAAGTAGACGTGCACAGACAACCGGAAAGTTATAAGGGAGAATATATTGCGTACCTTCGTGACTATATAGACAATAAGGCTGTTTTTACAAAGGAGGTAAGGGACAGTGAATTATCAAACGTTCATGACACCCTGTCAGCAATCAACTTTGCCATGCAGAGGGAGTTAGACTCTGTTCTTTATTACCAGGAAATAAAGCAGTTTGTACCGGAAAAACAGCACGGTTTGATAGACAAAATCATTGAGGAAGAAAGGGAACATTTCTCGAAGCTCTCGACCATTAAGAAAAGCTATACAGAAAAGTAGATTCTTTTATGGACACACATTATCGCGTAAGGCACCTATCATAACCCCTGATGGAATATAACTTGCTGGTGGATTGTCTTTGATGTCTTCAGGTCTTTTTGGTGCGTCTTTTTTTGTACTGTCTTCGGTATTGGATAGGATAGTGATAGTATATTTTCTGGAAGAACAGTTTATCTCGAATTGTAATTTAGACCTTTCTTGTTCTTCTCCATCACGTATCTTCTCCACTGTCTTTTGCCAGACCCTGACAATATTTTTTTCAGGACGTTCAATACTTTCTTTATCAAAAAGATATTCTTCTCCTGATTCAGCTTTGTAAAACAACTTCCACTCTGCCCCTTCTGATATTGAATAGCCAGCAGTAATGAACAGTCCAGCAAAAATAATGACCAGCATCTTTTGAAAAAAACTCATTTGAGGGTTACTTTCCACCTTGTTCCTGTCTTTTTTGCTCCATGTAGCTTACAACCCGGAGAAGTCCTTTTCCCTTTGCAATATCAAAGGCTGTTTTATTCTCTTTATTTGCCGCAGTCAGGTCTGCACCTTTATTTATCAGGATATTGGCCATGCCTACGTACTTGTTTGAACAGGCACACATAAGGGGGGTATTATTGGCACTATCCCTGGCATTTATATCAGCACCGTACTCTATCAATAAGCTTGCTATCTCTATATGCCCATTTTTGCATGCATTCATAAGCAGGCTATCACCACTACTGTCCCTTACATTCACATCAACACCTCTGGCAGTTAATAATCTAACTGTTCCTGTATGACCATTCCAGCAGGCATATACAAGAGGTGTATTGCCAAGTTTGTTCATTGCATTTACATTGGCTCCACTATCTATCAATAACCTTGCTGTGTCCGTAAAACCGTTCATGCAGGCATACATAAGGGGGGTAGAGCCGTTGTTATCGGCAGCATTTACATCGGCGCCCTTATCTATAAATAGTCTTACATTATCAATATCGCCTTTCTCACAGGCCTTAAACAAAAGTTCTGTGAATTGACTGCCCGGCATAAATTTTATTATACCATGAATAGATTAAATAGAAAAATCAAAAGATTTCTTCAAGCCTCAAGGAGGCTGTGGTACCAGGGAAAATGTATCATAAGTTTGTCTTCTATATCGTTCAGTATCAACTGTGCCAGCTCCACCGGTTTATTAGCCTTTTCAAATCCCTCTGAACTAAATCCTCCTTCGTTTTCCCCTAACATCAGAAAATTCCTAATTCTTGCCGGTCTCCAGGTTAACATTGCCTTTACGGTTTCTGCTACTATGTCCTCTACTTCGATTTTTCCTTTTTCAATTCCCCAGAGCGCCAGTTGGGCAATATAAGGCGAGATAGGATCAGGCCTTTCTCCTGCCTTCTCGAGCATCTCCTTTGCCTTTTGGCTGACCGGTAGTCTATTCAAACTTTTCATCTCTTCCTGCAACCTTTTTTCTTTTTGTAATCAAGACCTTACCATTTTTCTCAATGACAAAAGCGGCAGCTATTATGGAGTCAGAACCCTTAGCCTTAAGCCACGGCTACCTTTTATTCCTCCATGGAGATACTGTTTGGTGGTCTGGACGTTAAAAAAATTGCTCAAATCGCTCCTTTTTTGCCTTGCATATAGGACAGACTTCAGGAGGTTGCTCCCTGGCGCATAAATAGCCACAGACCTTGCATCTCCATAGAGGATAAGGAAGTGTACCAGGACCTTTAAGCAGGGGTTCCGCCTTCTTCACCCTTTCTTCAGGCGAGGGCCTCCTTTCAGGAATTGACGTTATCTTCTTTTTCCCCTCGAGGGCAGACAGGGATACATACAGGGCACAGTAGCAGGCGCCATATTCATTTAAATCGAGGTCACGGTAATCGCAAGGGCATATAATATCAATATCTTCCAGCCTATTGTTAGATGCCAGCCTGCAGGGGCATGCATAGTATCCATACCTCCTTTGATTTAAAAGCAGGCCCCTGACGAGTTCTTTTGCGAAGTCTATATCGGGATTGAGATGGTATCCCGATGCTTCAGCATCTTTCGATAACCTATCGTAGAGGCTTTTCACCTCTTCCACACTAAGAGGTTTATCATTACTCATAATCCAGCTGCCTCCCTTATCTTCTTTTCATCATAACCAACTATACATTTCTCTCCATTTATTACAATCGAGGGGAATGAACAGCTCGGATTCCATCGTTTGATTTCCTCTATGGTTTTTTGCCTTTCCTCACCTTTTAGGGCGTCCACATCCACATAATCATAGCCCACGCCGAGGTCTTGAAGAAAGGCCTTTGTTTTTTTACACCAGACGCATGTGCTCAGTGTATAGATAATTATATTTCCCCTGTTACTCCCATCAACATGTTCCATAGCCATAACATCACCCCCTATCGTTCTGTTCTATATTGAATGTTTGTTTAACTATTGCCAGCCAATTGGCTCGTAACCCTTTTCTCTGAGACAGCGGTACACAAAGTTTTTATAAATCGGAGTTGGTTTTGATGCCCTGGATACTTCATGTACAAGTCCTGATGCTGCACCTGCTGCTGCACCCACTCCTGCACCTCTACCCAGATTGCCAGTCACAGCACCTGCTGCTCCTCCAATAACCGCACCAGCCGCTCCACCAGCCGCTGTGCTTTTCGCAGCCTCCAGACCAGCATCAGATTTAACGTATTCATCGGCCTTACGTTCGCATTCTTCAACATCCCTTTGAGCCTTTTCTTCCCCTACCATTTTAAGATATGCATTAGGGTAAAGGACAGGTCCCTGGGATGCACAACCTGTCAAAAGGAGGATGGTGATTAATATAAGAAATCTTTTCATCATGTTATTCCCCACATCCAATTTTAACCGTTTGCATGGAAATATTCAAGGTTACCCCTTTTTCCTAATATTTGAACATACCATCTTCATAGATAGTTATCTTTTTTCCAGAAGCAAGGCGGGCAGTCACCCTCTTCTTTTCCGTGTTGACAAAATCCCAGTGCATGGCCGAATCGTTAAACCCCATCTCCTTTTTTATCCTTTTTGTCATTTCAGCCGGGTTCCCATCATACGTGTCGCTGTAAGAAGCTCCCAGGGCGATATGGCAGTTTCCGTAATTACCGCCATGGTTTTCATCAAAGAGTGTGTCTGCCATAAATCTATCAATCCTTGAGAATCGTTTATCCGTGAGTGAAAATTCTCCGACCCTTGATGCCCCCCTATCCATGGATAGTTGTTTTACGACAAAATCCTCCCCTTTCTCTGCCATAATTTTCACCACCGATCCTTTTTTAAATGTGAGGTGTACCCCCTCAACATAGTTCCCGCTCCGGAAAGAGGGGAGATTCGCATAGTACGTCCCTTCAGTTCCCCGCCAGTCAGGGGAGAGAAAGATCTCAAAGCTCGGGATGTTATGTCCGGAGATACCCACCCATTTTCTCTTATTTCCCAATGTAATCTTTAAATCGAAGTTCCGGGACTCCACATGGAGGTATTTTACCTCAAGGCTATTCAACCATTTCTTTATGCCACCCACATGTGTATAGATTGAGTTCCATTCCAGAACTGGATTATCCCTGTCAAGATAACAGGCCCTTACAATCTGTTCCGTGTACCCTTTCAGGGTTATCTTTGCCTCTTTGGCCAGTTCAGGGGTAGGAAGTGTACAGAGTGTCCAGCTATAGAGCCCTTTCTCCTCGCGGGCATCCAGGATATCGCGGAGAGGCTTTCTAAAAATCAGGACCTTTCCGATTTTCATTGGGTCTATGTCCTTGAGATGGGTGAGGGATTCCGGGGCACGGAGAAAAACCCTTCCACTTAAATTATCGCAGAGCTCCTTCTCCCCTGGTGCCTGGAAGATGAGCTGCCTTCCATTGGCCTTTTTATAGAAGTTGTGTTCCATACCAGAGGTCAGGCCCATTCGCTGGATAGGATTCATCCCCATACCAAGGATTCTGTTATACAGGATTTCAGCGAGTTTGATGGCAGCGGGGTCATATTGCAGAAGGATAATGTCGTTCTTCTTAAACTTACCCTTTCTTGCCGTTTTAAGTCCCCAGAGAAGTACATCTGCGTATTTATCAAGCTTAATATCTGTAAGCATTGTACTCGTCCTCCTTGCATTCTATTTATATCAGACCTTTCCCCTTTCTTCAACCTGTGGTCCAAAAAGGTTATGGGATTCCCCTGCCTTGACGGAAAAAGAATAATGGGTTAGTCTTACATAGAAGTTAGAGGTAAACCCGTTCTTTTTAAGGAGGGTAGGGTGTTAGACCAAAATGCACTCCATGTCCTTAAGAAAAGGTATTTTATCAAGGACGAAAAGGGTAATCCAATAGAAACCCCTGAAGGGTTCTTTGCGCGGGTTGCAGGTTCCATTGCCCGGGCAGAGGAGAATTACAGGGAAGGACAGCGCGAAAAGATGGGAGAAGCCTTTTATCAGATGCTCTTAAATCTTGAATTTCTTCCCAACTCACCAGCACTTATGAATGCGGGCAGGGAACTCGGACAGCTTGCTGCCTGCTTTGTTCTGCCCGTTGAGGATTCCCTTGATTCCATATTTGATTCGGTAAAACGGACGGCCAAGATTCATCAGTCAGGCGGTGGAACAGGGTTCTCATTCTCTAAACTAAGACCAAAAGATGATATTGTGGCTTCTACCATGGGCGTTGCAAGCGGACCTGTATCCTTCATCAGGATCTTTAACATGGCAACAGAGGTGATAAAGCAGGGTGGCACAAGAAGGGGTGCAAATATGGGTATGCTCCGGATAGACCATCCTGATATAGAAGAGTTTGTAACAGTGAAAAGAGACCCGAGGGAGCTTGTCAACTTTAACCTTTCCGTTGCGGTGAGCGATGCATTTATGAATGCCTATAAGACGGATAGTGAATTTCCCCTTATAAACCCGAGAACAGAAAAGGTTGTAAAGAAGGTACGGGCCCGTGAGCTTTTCAGGCTCATTGCGGAATCAGCATGGGATTCAGGTGAACCAGGCGTGATATTTATTGACACGATAAACAGGTTTAACCCCATACCTCATATCGGAGAGATTGAGGCAACAAACCCCTGCGGTGAACAACCACTCTTACCGTATGAATCGTGTTGCCTCGGCTCAATTAACCTCTCAAGGATGGTAAAGGATAATGCGATTGACTGGGAAAGACTGAAGGAGCTTACCTACCTTGGGGTTAGATTCCTTGACAATGTGATTGATGTAAATAAATATCCACTCCCGGAGATTGAAAAGATAACAAAGGGTAACAGAAAGATAGGCCTCGGTGTGATGGGATTTGCCCACATGTTGATCAAACTGGGAATACCTTATGACTCGCAAGATGCAGAGAAAATTGGTGGCCAGGTAATGGATTTTATTCAGAGGGAGTCAAAAATAGCTTCAAAGGCACTTGCCGATGAGAGAGGTCCTTTCCCAAATTACAGGGGAAGCATGTGGGAAAAGGATAACCTTTTACAGCGAAACGCCACGACAACAACGATCGCACCCACAGGCACCCTGAGTATTATTGCAGGCACTTCAAGTGGTATTGAACCCATCTATGACATCACGTATACAAGGATCCTCTTCGGTGATATACAGGTTGAGATTACTGACCCTCTCTATGCAGAGATGAAAGGGAGGCAGGGCGAATCCGAGAAGATACTCAAACTTTTCAGAAAGGCGTACCAGATTTCCCCTTTTGATCACTTAAAAATCCAGAGGGCCTTTCAAAACCACGTTGACAATGCAGTTTCAAAAACAATAAACCTTCCCGAGAGCGCCACACCCGAAACAATACTCAATATTTACCTCGAGGCGCACCGAATGGGGCTGAAAGGAACCACGGTATTCAGGGACAGAAGCCGGGATTACCAGGTACTCTCATGCGGCGCACATCAGGTCTGCTGATGGTTTTTTATCTTTTGGGGTGGTTAGAAAAAATTCCCATCTTTCCCGCCGGTATATCAAAAATCAGCGAGTCCCCATAGCTTACAGCCCCATCTCGCTTTACATATGCGAGTGTATAGAAATGAACTACCCCGAGGCAAACCTCTGGGTATCGAAGGCAGTATCGAGGCCCTTTATACGAAGCCAGCTTCGGGGAATGAACCCGAGGGGCATTCAATTCGTGCAAGATGTAAAAGACAAATTTGATACATGGGTGTAAAAAAATGTTGACCTTTATTTTATTCTGTGTGATAGTATTTACGGAGTTTCGGAAGCATTCTGTTGTTTGTGATCTCAAAGGCTTTTACTTTTGTAGTGTCTTCATAACACAGTTCCGTAATCTTCAAATTTTCAATAAGGAGGTGCTTAAGTTATGGCAAAAGGAACTGTAAAATGGTTCAACGAGTCAAAGGGCTTTGGTTTCATTACCAAAGAGGACGGCGGAGACGTTTTCGTTCACTATTCAGCCATTCAGGGTGATGGTTTTAAATCATTGTCTGAAGGTCAGGAAGTGAGTTTTGACGTTGTGAGCGGCCCAAAAGGCCCAAGTGCAGCAAACGTAGTAAAACTCTAAGCCAAGAAAGCAGGTTCGGATTCCTCTGAGCCTGCTTTTTATTTCCCCTTCATGCATGTGAAAATAGGATTGACAAAGAATAATGAATGTATATATTTATGTACGCTGTTGTTGGATATATGGCGACAACAAATATGAATAAAAGGAGTTAAGAATGCTTGTAGTATCTGATAAGGCAAGTGAAATGATTAAGGAATTCGTCAAGGAAAAGAACGTTGAAGGCGCTATCCGGATCGTGATGGCCGGAGTTGGGTGATCAGGGCCCTCTTTGGGCATGGCTCTGGATGAGCCAAAAGAGGATGACGAAGTATTTGACGAAAATGGTGTTACCTTTATCATCAACAAGGAATTGTTTGAGGAGATAAAACCGGTAAATGTGGATTATGTAAAAACCGCTATGGGTGATGGATTTATGGTTAAATCAGGTATGGCAAACAGTAGTGGGTGTGGAAGCTCCTGCAGCAGCTGTTAAGACTGAAATAGCAGGTCTCAAAAGATATTAACCCATATTCTTTTCGGAAAAAAATGTATAGCTCAGGGGGCTTAAACCCTGTTAAGATATGGATTGATAAAATGATGGAGGTTTAAATATGAAGATAAACAGTATTTCGAAGGTCGAGAAGGTAAAACTCAACATAGAGGGGGCAAAAGACACCTACAAACAGATTCCCATATCAAAAAATGATGGCACACCGTCGTTTTCCTTTCGTGTATTCACCCTTGAACCAAACGGCTACACCCCTTATCACACACACCCCTTTGAGCATATCAACTATATCATGGAGGGTAAGGGTGCTGTTGTCATGGAAGGGGGCGAAGAAAGGCCGGTAAAAAAGGGTGATT
>Ga0315282_10013782_pt1 | contig 12127 bp, 10 predicted proteins | sample YL17G07_20_MG_FD_203693 | JGI IMG/M metagenome (GOLD analysis project Ga0315282, IMG submission 203693) | Sediment microbial communities from Yellowstone Lake, YNP, Wyoming, USA - YL17G07_20 | ecosystem: Environmental > Aquatic > Freshwater > Lake > Sediment | place: USA: Wyoming | collected... | reverse complement strand
GCATGTTTTGAATCTTGAAATCTATTCACATCGTCTAGTGCGGAGGATAGGAACAGAGCTGTGTATGCTCCGACGCCTGGGATCGTATCAATCAGCCTTGCCCCTCTATCCTTGTTGCTGGCGTCTGTTGTTTCTGGTGAAATGATTCTCCTAGAATAGCGTCTAGGAGGTTGTTGTTGTTTTGTTGTTGTGATATTATATTAACAAGCGTTTGACACATCACCAAAAGTGAAAACTCTTGTCAACAATCACGAGGCCTACACGATCTGCCCCCAGTTGAGAACCAATCATAGCGACGTTCGAGACCATTCATACTATAGCTGTGATCAGGCGGTTCTCAGCAAGAGCAGACATCAGTAATTCACCTTGCTGGCCGAATAGGGCTTGAAAGGCTATCTCAAGTACTCTCCAAGAACTAGCTCGAGAATATCGACGTCTTCGACATCGATGGTTCGGTGAACGGTTTCACGGGCACGCCTACCAGGTAATCGTTGAAGTCCGCTTCCCACGTAGTAGGCTTTCGGTTTCCTCCGGACTAAGGGTCTTCTCGATTCCTAGTCTGTAATGCCAGTCATACAAACAATACCTGATCACCTTGACCATCTTGCCCCCAAGATGGAGCGGCATCACTTCCTCTGGAGTCCGTTTTGAGAAACGCGTAATCTCCAGTTTGAAAATACACTTCTCCCAAGTCTCGCCCTCTCTCCTTACAGTCTTGCCAGTCTTCTCGACCGCGACGACTCTTCCCTTTAGCCTTCGGTCGCTAGCCTTCGCTGCGCTCATCTGGGATTCCTCGCTGTTACCCATTGCTTGCAGATGCTTGCTCCCTCTACAGCGTCCCTGCCGTATCCATCAGCCCCGAGTGACCTAGCAGTCTCCAGATTGAGGGGCGCGCCCCCCACCAATGTCTTTGCAGTAATCTTTGCCTTCCGAATGGCGTCCGTTACCTCCCTCATGTGAGGAAATGTCGTGGAAAGCAATGCCGACATTGCAACTATGTCGGCTGAGATCTCTCTCGTTGTTGTCAAGAAGCGCTCAGCGGAAACGTCGACGCCTAAGTCATGAACCTCAAATCCTGATGCTCCTACCATGCTTGCCACTATGTTCTTCCCGATATCGTGAAGATCACCCTCGACAGTTCCAATGACGATACGACCCTTCGACGCTATATCGGATGGTTTCAAGTGTGCCGCAAATACTTTCATTCCTTCACTGAAGGTCTCACCTGCCATCACTAACTCGGGCAGGAAGTATTCACCTGTTTGGTACTTCTGGCCGACGACTTCCATGCCCTTTGCCATACCGTTCATGACACCGTCATATGCGCTGACGCCTTGCTTAAGCGCGCCTTCGGCGAGAGCTTTGATGTTGTCAATGTCGAACCTGAGAATTGCCTCTTTCAAACTGTTAAGCATCTGTTCCTGTGCCACTTCGGGACCCCCCGGAAACCGGACGTTTGCTCAGCTGTTAGTTAAGCTTCGTGGCGTTGGTGCGAAGATCCTGTCCTGCGCTAAACTATCAATGTCTTTTCAAATCCCATAATCTCAGCTAGTTTCTCCAAGTTCTCAACAGCATCATGATTAACCACGGCCCAATGCTGATTCGCACCCGAGACTAGTGCTGTTTCCAGGAAGCGCTTCACAGGCGGATCAATCTTCACTAGCATGTGAGCGTACCCCTCAAGTTTCTCAGTGATGGCTACCGCCTGCCCTCTCGATGTGATCATCCGAAAATTATCGCGTTCGCTTACGATAGCAAGCAAAGTGACAACGCCCTCCCTGAAGGTGAAGTACATGCATGCTCCTTCTACCTCATCATAGTGTTGGAATTCACAATCCGGAATTATCTTCACCTTCGACAAATCTTGGGCCAGGTTCGGATTGAGCATTCCTTGGTGTCCCATTAGTACGGTATTGTTGGGAACATCGAAAGTATAGATCTCGCAAAACGCCGCTGGCTTGCCTGTCAGTTTCTGGAGAATAAGCATCGAGAGAGTCCCCCAAATGTCTCCCTCCATGCCCACGGGCACAGGCTTCTCAACGATCGACTTCGCCGGCAAGCAGGGCGACCCCGACCCCGACCCCGTAGAACAAAGGATCAAGCAACATGGCGACTTGAAGCGGGTACGGTGACACATCGATGGGAAAGAACACTCCTGACAGCAAGAACAGGGGCCACATCACAAAGGTGGCTATCAACTGGAATGCGTGGAAATCATTCAGGGCGGAACCGATAGAGACGCCTAGGCCAACGAAACCGGCAGTGATGAGGAACATGACTCCTACGGCGGCAAGGGCACCTGCCATGAATGTGAGGGTTGGCGTGAAGGCGCCCATTAGCCCGGCAACAGTCATCAGTATCATCCCCTGAATCGACGCGGTCGCCGTGCCACCGAGGATTCTTCCGAGGACGATGCTGGTGCGGCTGACGGGTGCGATGATCATCTCTTTCAGGAAGCCGAACTGCCGGTCGAAGATGACGGAGACACCAGAAAACACGGAACCAAAAAGGAGTCCCATACCTATTATTCCTGGTGTCAGGTACGAGAGGTAGTCGAGTCCGCCGAATTCGCCGATGAAGCCTCCAAGCCCCAGGCCGAAGATAACGAGGAAGAAGAAGCTCTGTGCCACCGAGGCGATGATACGTGCCTTGGCTCGCCAGTAAAGTCTCCATTCGCGTAGCAGGATCACGTAGATCGCTTGTCCAGACAGCAGTTGTGCCACTTCACATCTCCCCTTCTATCCCTTGGCTATCTTGGTCCTCTGAACCTCCGCCCACGGGCTTCTTGGACGATGCGATGACGCCGTATGGCTTCTATGAAGCTACCGTGTTCTTCACGGATGCTTCGACCAGTAACTGAGAGAAAGACATCGTCTAGGGTAGGCTTGTGCAACTCCACCGACTCAAGAGCCACCCCAGTTCCATCGACTAGCTTCACAATCTCGGGAATTCGATGACTACCGTCGTCTACCAATAGGTTAAGGCGTTTCGGACCCCTGTCGCTGTCAGATTGGTCATTCTCTCTTGCCATGTCCTTCGCCGGCATCTGCTGCAAGGGTTGGGGCACTTTGCCGCCGCCAACGGCATTACTAGGTCCTTCGAGTATCATTCCTTCAGGAGTCATACCTGGCACAATTCCGCTCATGCTTCCCTCGGGAATTCCCCGCATCATCTGCGTCGTGCGGCTCATGACTGCTTGGCTACTGTCACCTGCAACTGTATCGACGCGGCGTATCCAGTCTTTTCCCTCCAACAGAGGTTTGATCTTTGTGGTCGCCTTCGGATCCTGCAAAGTCAAACTCACGACATCGCCTTCAAGACGCGCCTTCAGCTTGTCCGGGGTATCGAACGCTACGATTCTGCCAAAGTCAATGATTAGAATGCGGTTGCAAAGATGATCTGCTTCTTCCGTATAGTGGGTAGTTAGGATGATTGTAACGTCCTCTTCTCGGTTCAGGCGCTGTATGTGCTCCCAGATAGCTCTCCGGGTTTGTGGGTCAAGTCCGAGCGTCGGCTCGTCCAGAAAGAGGATTTTTGGGTAGTGTAGTAGTCCTCGGGCAATTTCAAGTCGGCGTTTCATGCCTCCGCTGTAAGTCTTCACGAGGTCATCGGCACGATCTGAGAGCTGAACCACTTCGAGCACTTCCTTGATCCGTTGCTGTCGAACATCCCGCCTGAGGCCGTAGATGCGGCTGTGAAAGTCCAAATTCTCTCTTCCAGTCAATTCGTTGTCAAGGGTGTGGTCCTGGAAGACAAAGCCGATGCTGCGGCGAACCCCGTCAGGGTCTCCGAGAATGTCGTTGCCATTAACGATGGCCGTGCCACTAGTTGGTCGCAGAAGGGTTGCCAACATGTTTAGGGTTGTGGTCTTACCCGCTCCGTTGGGGCCGAGAAATCCCAAGACCTCGCCCTCATCTACAGTGAAGGTGATACCATCTACCGCTCTGACCTCGTTGTTGAAGACCTTGGTCAGGGATTTGACTTCGATGATTCTGCTAGTCCTTTCCTTGAACTTGTTCTCTATTTCTTCCATTCGCTCGTTTTCTCTCATTTTCAAGTGTCTCAGGGTTTCTTTGTCCATCACCCTCAAATGAAATTTGAGACTTGGTCAAGCGGGAGTTGCTAGATGGTTCCCTCCCAACGAAACAGGTCACGAACGGGGCAGACTTTCGTGAACAAACTTCGCACGTTTTCCATGGATGGCAAGAAACGACTGAAGGAAAAGCACCTTGAGGCCGTCGTCGGCGCTGTCTTTGCTGAATCCGCGCCTGCGCCACTGAAACCAGAATCTTTCGAGGCGCCCACAGCCATGGAAAAGGAACCAGAGTACCCTGAATGCGGGAGCCCGGTGAATCCCTCGGAATAGTTCTGCGCCGAATGTGCTACGCGCTTGGGGGATCTGATCCAAGATGCACCGGTGGTTAGTGCAAGCCGCCAGCTCATGAAGAGATACCCCGCATAGAATCATCGAGACAGAAATAGGAGACCCATCGGGGGAAGCCTCCAAGCTGGTTCTTGGGCTATTGGGCCGGTTTTGCTTCGACTATCACTTGCACAAGTTGGTGTTGACCTGATCTGATTATGCCCACCTGAATCACTTGTCCAGGCAAAGTATGCCTTTCTAAGTGAGTCAGGAAATCATCAAAGTTCGCAATTCTAACGCCGTCTATTGAGACTATGATGTCGCCGCCGAGAGTGTATTGCTGTCCTGCGATGCTGATGAGTTGGCTTCCACCCCTCAAGCCAGCCTTGTCGGCCGGCCCGCCTGGCTGTGTCTTCTCGATGAGCAGCCCGTAGGTGACGTTTGTGCCGGCCGCCTGTGATAGTTGGTAGTTCATGTCGACCGCTTGAATTCCGACGTAGTATTTGTCGTATTTGCCCGTCGATATCAGGGATGGTAGTTCTCGCAGTATAGTGTCCGAGGGGATTGCGAACCCGACGCCTTGGGAGCCGCTGACCGCTGCCGTCGTAATCCCTACCACAAACCCATGGGCGTCGAGCAAGGGTCCTCCAGAATTTCCGGGATTTATTGGTGCGCTAAACTGGATTACGTCCGCAATCGAATAACTTCCTGATGTGGACTCGTATTGGATCGATCTGCCTAACTGGCTTATGATACCGAAGGTCATAGAACCTGACAGCCCAAAGGGACTGCCAATGGCGACAACGGGATCTCCTACTCTCAGTGATGACGATGAAAAGAGATGGAGTGAGTAGAGATCACTCGGTGGATTATCTATCGAGACTATTGCGAGATCACTCAGCGCATCCGAACCGATGATGGTGATTGGGTACGCGTTCCCATCTCCAAATGTCAATGTCGCATTCACGATACCATCTATGACATGGAAGTTCGTAACCATGACATAGTGTAGGTTACTGTGGGCTATGACGAAACCTGATCCGGTTACGCTCTCGATGATCTTCGTCTGCCCGAAAAACGTTGAAAAAGACGTGATCTTGGAGCCTTGAATTGTGACTATGCTCTCACTGGCGCTCTGGTAGACCTCCACACAATCCAATCCCAAAACAGAGGCATTTGACATAACTGCTCCTCCAGTTGATTGCTCCTACGCTGCAGTTCAGACACAGCCTGCTGGAGCGCAGCGACCTTCACCGTTTCTGACCATAGCACTACCCCACAGCATAGAACAACTGATCCGAAGAGAACAATCAACAGGAGTAAGGCCGGCAGCTTGACGGTTAGGCTCTTTCTTGACAGTCGTTCCACCAATTTGCGTTCATCTCATCGACGGAATTGGGACGATTGAATTCGACTCGTCTTAAGCGTTTACCAGAATTATGTCACAGATTCTTCAGCATCTCCCCCATGGCGTGTAGATGTTAGGATTCCCACTTGGCACTTGCCGGTCCTGATCTCTTACTTCTGCATGATGCGGTATGCATATCGTTGCACGGTCTACGATAACGTTGTGAAAGATGAGATTGCCTCCGAGATCATTCCTCGCAAGATCGAGCTCCCAATCCAATCGCACCGAAACGTGTCAATCAAGAAAGAGGAACCAGGCCAGCGAGAATTTTCATTGGTGCGGCCGCCTAGATTCGGATTCGAGTCGTTGGTTTCTATTTCGCAGCATCTTCAGACTCGCCTTCCCTTGTTCGACGCAAACTGCAATAGTCACTGATGCAATAATAGTGACGTGAACCCTCACAAGTGACGGAATAGGAAGAAAGGTACAGTCACCCATGGAAGGTGGCGGGCCCGGTTAGGTGACATTTCACGTTTTGAACCAACGAAATCCGGGCGGACAAACACTACGCTAGAACTCCGCCGACACTTCGGCGGAGGAGGTTCACGGGACGAGGCCTGGGTATCGTGAAAGTTCGGAACTCAGCGGCTGCTGACGTTAGTGACACCCCGCTTTCCGAAAGCGAGAGGCTGTGTTAGTTCGCAGCTGTTCATGAGTGGTCTGCAATTGACCATCCATGGTAGCTCATAGAGGGATCAGGACATATGGCACAATACAAAAGAGAGCACCCCGAAGACTACGCCGGTTAGTGACGCGGCACCAGCCTTCTTCGTCCGCCAGACGACCAGTATCAACCCGGCGAACACGAGGAGATCGCAGAGAAAAGGCATGGTGAAGCAGAAGAGAACGAGCGAAGTCAGCCCATCCGCGACGGAAGGGACAGACAAGAAGGCCGCGGTGTTCTTGGATTACGTTGCACAGAAGAAACACATGGAGCGGAACTAACCAGCATTCTTGCTCCGTGTATTCTAGATAGCGGATCCCTTCGTCAGATCATGAGCTAGCTCTGTTGGAGTCGCCAAGATGAGGAGCACTCGTGCATTAGCGACCTTTTCCGCTTCCTCATTCCAGCGGCGGCCTTTGCTGGCTTTGTGTCTGATAATCGAGGCTGCCGCCACACACAGCGCCAACACCGGGAGGAGATGCCATATCTCCGGTACCGGAACGCCTACGCCCACCTGCGTTATGTCGCTTCTCACAAACTGGCTGCTGGGAGCATCTCCCCATTTCTCGGCGCAGATCCCGTAGACGCTCGTCTCGTTGAACTTGAGCCTGACCTCTCCCTTTGAATCGGTCGTGTAATCGCCATTCGCATGCACTCTTGCTTGCGTGAGTGGAACCCAGTCTCCGCCGGAATCATCTCTGTATTTCACTGTAACTGTGACAGTCTCGTTGATTCCCACTTCAGTATGATCTACTTCCACCCTCAGGGGTCTGACCCCGTCTGTACCCCAGTAGATCAGGATATCGTCTCCGCTATGGACAACGTAGTTGTTTATGCTAGTGCCTCCGAGAGAGTAGTTCACGCGGTACATCCACCCATATTGACCTTGGGCCCCGTGGCCGGCAACGGAGTCAACATAGAATCCTGTGTCGAGATACCACTGATCTGAGACCTGATATGAGAAGCCTCCTGATTTCGAGGCCTTGTCCAGCGCAGCTAGGACGCTGTCTCCTTGTATGGTGTACGCCTTCCCGCTGTTGTGGCAGTTGATCGTCGTGGATTGCGGGATCTGGACCCATCCCTTCCAGACAGTACTGGTGAGATCTTCGATCCTGATATGAACCTGAGTGGAGGTGCTTGTGTTTGTGGTCGTTGTGGTTGTGGAGGTCTCACTTGACGTTGTGGTGGTGGAAGAAGTCTCACTCGACGTCGTTGTAGTGGGAGTCTGTACGGAGTTTGTGACTGGGTATGGTTTGCCCAACAATGCTGGAATGGCATACGCTGTCCACCAAGTGCTGCCCGACTGACCTTGCTTCCAGCTGAAAGATCCATCTTCGTTCTGTAGACTCATGAGGTGAGCGACCGGACTCGTTCCACTTTGTATCCAATCTGATGTTGTTGGATCAATGCTAGCTGCGGCGAGCGCCATGATCGCCCATGCATCGGAGGCTGAGTTTGCTTCGCTATCGAAGGTGAACCCTCCACCAGACGCCAATTGACTTCTCAGGTAGCTTACTGCGTTCGTTACTGGAGGTGAGCTTGCTTGTTCTCCGGCCGCGATCAACGCCATCATTGTTGCAGCGGTGTCATCGGCGCTGCTTGCCCCCGAATGCCAGCTCCATCCTCCGTCAGCATTCTGGTGGTTCTTCAGGTATGAAACTGAGTTACTTATCTCGACAGTATTCTTGTCGACGCCGGCCGAGATTAAGGCGATTATTGCCCAAGCATCATCATTGTATAGGGTCTCGTCTCCGAACTGGTTGTTGACGGTCGTCCCCTCCAGCATAGTGACGTAGTTTACTCCTCCGACGTTCCTCGGGTTTCTTCTTGCCGCGGTGATGGATAGAATGAACTTTGCAATATCGGTGACCTTGCTTTGGTCCATCTGGTTTCGATTGCTGACAAGATAGTCCGTGATTGAGGTTCCGCTTCTCTTCCAGTCATCCGGGTTGTATCCTGCGGAGGCTATCGCCATAGTGACCCAACAACTGATTTGGAATCCTCCTATGCTTCCGTCGGAGCTCTGTTGGCTTGCAAGATACGCCAGGGCGCTGACTACGTGCGGGTCGCTAGACATGAGCGGAAAGGAACGGGTGCTGCTCGTCCGCGATGACGTGCTTGTTGTCGTTGATGATGTGCTGGTTCTCGTGGTTGTGCTGACTTGATGTGTCACAGTGACTGGTACTCTTATGCCGGCTTGCAGAGTCTTGCCGACTTCGACACCCTTGATGTAGAGGTAGGTGGAGAAATCGGTTCTCGAGGGGTTCAATGAAGGGTTGTAGTTCACGTTCGCTTCCATATTCGTGCTCGGTTCAAGTTGGAATCCATTGTTGCTGAATGTGAACATTGATTGATACTGCTGATCGAAGTACAAGTCATATTGAGTTCTCACATCGCCGGTATTGATTACGTAGACCCCTTTCGAGATCGGGCTGTCCGAGGTTGCGTAGTAATCCAACCGTGACGGGCTTACGCCTATGCCTACCGCGAGACCTAGTGGTGGGTTGAGCAACACCAGAATCAGTATCAGGAATGCGGTCATTACTGGCTTCTGGAAGCTCATCGCTGCATCGCCCGAGGACGGATCTTGACGAAAGGAGGCGTTATGCCGGTTGGAGCCAGAAGGTGATCGTGCCCTGGTTCAGCCCCGTGACGGTGGGATGGTAGTCGGTCGGCATGCTCATCCTGACGCTCTCGACTCTGGTCCCACCATGTCCGCTCAGTGGCTGCGGCGTGTATGCGGTCCAGGAACTCCACGTTCCTGAATTGAGGATCTGCAAGCAATCATGGAACACTGTGCTACCTCGTGTGTCGCTGACGGTGACCGTTACGGTGGCGCTGAGGGACCCGTTGTTGACAAGTGTAAGGACGAATGTTCCGCTTGTGTCTCCGGGGCCCATGGTTCCGAAATCAACTAGATCCGGTGTTACGATGAGTGAAAGTGCTGGGATTATGTTGACTTCGAGATTCGGGCCACCTCCTCCTGTGACTGAGACTTGAATCTGCTCGGTTCGGACATACCCACTCTTCTCAGCGTAGACGGTGTAGGTTCCCGCAGCCGAAATCGAGATAGCTACCTGACCGCTAGAATTCGTCGGATAGGTCGAGCCCGCGTGAACATTCGCCGCCTCTAGGGCAAGCCATGTCTCGGAAGTCTCATCGAAATATGTCACCGTAACTGTGAAGGTCTGACCCGAATACACGCTCGCGGCGTTGACTGATATTCTCGTGACCTTATCGTTCCATCCACCGTAGTACCAGAGGATGGCTGTGTGAGGTGGCGAGGGAGTGGTTGCCTTGTTCAGGACGAATCCGTCTGCGGTGTAGGCTCCGGTTGTGTGGTCGTTCACTCTGAAGAGCCAACCATTCGCGCCGGATGCTACTTGACCATTGACTGTGGTAACGTACGCTGAGCCCCAACCGTAGTCCACAACATAGGTGAACCCTGCTTTTCTTGAGGCTTCATCGAGAGCACCTAGCACGGTCGGCTCTCCGTAGTAATGGTGACCTCCTAGTTTGTCCGTTACGTTGGACCAGGATACGAAGACCTCGCCGTTCCACACCTCCGAGGACTGCCCTTCGACACGTATCTCCACCCGTGAACCCCTGACTATTGGGTAGGGTTTGCCGAGTAGTGCAGGAATCGCGTACGAGGTTGTCCAGGCACTAGGACTACCTGTGTAGTCGTTGAAGCCTCCTCCTGAGCTCTGGAATGTGAGGAGATCATCTACCGGAGTCTTGCCGCCTTTGGTCCAATCGCTGCTTGACGGGTCCTGTTGCGCAGCTACTATAGCTTGGATTGCCCACGAGTCGGTTTCTGCGCTGGTTCCATATCCCCAAGAGTCGAATCCACCCGTGTCGGTCTGTTTTCCCTTGATGGAGGAGAGCCCGCTTGTGACATACGTTGACGATACGGATTCACCGGCTGAGATCAGTGCCATTATTGCCGCCGCGGTGCTGTCCACATCGCTCGCCTGTCCGACACCCCAGCTCCACCCGTGATCGGCCGCGTTCTGATTGGTCTTCATGAACGATATGGCACCCTGGATCATTGGATTGCTCACATAGAGTCCGGCTGAGATGAGCGCCATGACTGCCCAGTAGTCATCCGACGTTAGATTGGCGTCACCGAACTGAGTCCCATCATAGAACGACTCCAGCTTGGTCACTATGTCCACCCCGCCTACAGTGGCATTCTCTGGGTCTACCCGACCTGCCACCATCGATAACGTGAATCTACTGTAGTCGGAACACGACGATAGAAGCCCAACATTATTCCCGAGATACTGAACCACAGAGATACCACCGTTCTTCCAACCGCTTGGATCCCCTTGCGAAGATGCGATGGCCATGACCGCCCAAGACGAGACGGCAAAAGAGCCTATACTCCCATCGGTTCGTTGTTGACTCCTCAGCCAACTCAAAGCCAAGGCTACACTCGAATCCGTCGTAGAATACGGATAGGCAAAGACACTCGGCACACACGTTAACAGCAGAATCAAGAGCACCAAACCCGTCATCCGTCCTCTCATGATGCCCTCCTCTGGCTCGACGAGATGCCTAGGAAGATATACGATTTCGGTCACATTTATTATCCGAGTTGATAACAAAGTGCCAGACTCGCATTGTTTCGAGCATTGAGTAGTTCGACACGAATACGTATGTTCAAGAGACTATTGAAAGGAGAAGTTCACATCTCGGCACTGGCGCGAGAGATGCAAATATCTGTGCCGGTCGCTGCCAGACACATAAGGATTCTGCAAAAAGCAGGTTTGCTCGAGAGAAGAGAATTCGGTAGAAGCCATGTCCTAACAGCCAAACCTGAGAGACTCTACGCGCTTCCCGATGCTTTCGCGGATTCCAGTGAAGTGACACCTCCGCGAGGTGCAAGCATTCTTGATGCCTTGAAGCAGACATGTGCTGTCAATACAAGGAGAATCGGCGCAAAAGAATACCTCGTATCCATTGATGGCAAAGAGGGATTCTACCTCTATGAAGTAGACGGAGAACTGGCCGACATAGCGATGAACCAGTACAAGCTCAGCGAGAACACCGAAATCAAACTGAAGAAGCTGATACCAATCACTGAGAAGAAAGTCACTGTCAGGATACGATGATCGACTACCCCCGATGAGCTGAGCCGGTCGTCCTTCTGGCTGCCCTGTTCCAAAACTGAATCATGAGGCTTGAGGAATCCCCAAGCATATGCAGAGCTCAACGCGCCAAGAGATGCTCTCGGAACGCATTTGTGTCTCGGCAATGCAACATCCGGCGCCAGCGAAGAAATCACTCTTAAGCGCTCTTGACAACCGGAGTCCAAACCAAGAATCCGACGCGGTAATCTCTCAACTGTAGACAAGACCAATTCAACACACAGAGACTAACTCCACAAGAACTCCGGATAGACCGAAAGGGCTGGCGGGTCCGCGGGGATTTGAACCCACAGTCTCTGGCCCCAAATAGCACCAGTTTTCTCTCTCTCGGCTCAGTGAGTAGCTACCAAACCGTTTTCAAGAACTTCTCTCACATATCGTTTGGGTGGCCAGAAGGAGCGCGGCAAGGCGCACGTGTGTAAGGGGTTTGATGAGTTTTGTTGGAGCCCCGGGCGGGCTTTGAACCCGCGACCTTTGCCTCTACGTGAGCGCTCGATAGAGACGCTCTTACCAAGGCAACGCTTTCGGCTATTGCTTGA
>Ga0315282_10013781_pt1 | contig 12130 bp, 11 predicted proteins | sample YL17G07_20_MG_FD_203693 | JGI IMG/M metagenome (GOLD analysis project Ga0315282, IMG submission 203693) | Sediment microbial communities from Yellowstone Lake, YNP, Wyoming, USA - YL17G07_20 | ecosystem: Environmental > Aquatic > Freshwater > Lake > Sediment | place: USA: Wyoming | collected... | reverse complement strand
ATGTCATCATAGACGGCGAGTCAATTGTCGGAAGAGGTGTCTCAATCCAAACTGGTGTCTACATATGTAGATGCTCAAGAATCGAGGACTTTGTCTTTCTCGGTCCTTACTGCGTCTTCACAAATGACAGATTTGCCATGCAGAAGGAGACAAAGCTCGAGGGACCGACAGTAAGAAAAGGGGCGAGCATAGGTGCCAACTCGACACTCATGCCAGGAGTCGTCGTTGGAGAGGGTGCTGTGGTCGGAGCCCAGGCAGTTGTAACTAAAGATGTCCCGTCAAATTCAATCTTTCTGGGGGTTCCTGCACGCGAGATAAAGAAAGTTCCTAAAGGCTGGAGACCTCTGCTGGCGGATCGATACCAGATAGGTCTTGCCAGCAACTGATCGGTCGCTCGCATCCGCCTCTACTTAGGCCTTTTCGACCTTGATCCTCTCGCCGTCCTTGACTCTGCTGAAGACTTTAGCGTCTCCATCTATTCTTCCAAAAACATTGACTGCACTTGCTGCCCTGGGCTTGTTTCCGCTGCTGGCAGGGGTTCTTCCAAAGAAGATGCAGAAGCAATTGCCGTCTGGCCAGTAGGCGCAGTCTCCCACTTCGACGTCGAGTTGAGTCTTTTCCTGAGGCACATCGACAGGTATACTGAAGTAGATTTCCTCACCCCACGTGCTAGCGCTGGCCTCAAAGGGAAGGCTGTCGACAATGGCCTTTGCGGTTTTGGGGTTCTTATGTTCCAGTATCTCAGCCTCAACGTAGCCAGTACTGGCGGCGTGTATCTTTATCTTCGTTGTCATAAGACTCACTCACTGAAGCAACAAACCTGTACAAATATAAGAATGCAGCGGCCGTAAAGGCACGCCTTGTTTGTTTTGCGGATCTTGTCGCTGTAAGATTATTTCGTTTTGGCCAGGTTCGGCCTGACCTCAACAATCATGGCGCACTCTTTGTCTTGCCCAGCCATCTTCCATTTAGCTCTGACTAAGGCATCTAGGTCCTTGTTGACACTCTGTGACGCCGTGAAGGTAGCTTTAGCGGAACCCGCTGCATCGGTCTTGATTTTCTCAGGGTCCATTGAACCGGCACCTTTAGGATCTACTTCGAAAGTTGTCTCGATGTCAGACAACTTCTTGCCACTATCTTCTACCACTAACGTAAATGTACTCTTTCCCCCAGGAGGTATAGTACGGGGATCTCTGATCATTGACCAACCCATTTGAGATTCACCTTAGTCTTGGGATCTCACAATCGGGAATATAAAAATAAAGCGTCAGCACCTGAGTGCTGACAGATTTCACGCATTTTACCAGCAGAATGGATACGGCCAATAATACGGTACTGGAGCAGCGTAGTAGTAGGGCACAGTCAGCAATGGAGAGCAATACGCGTATGGAATGGCCCAGGCGAATGGCCAGTATCCTCCGAATGGATAGCAGAACAACTCTACCACCTGTCAATTACTAGGAATTCGGCTTATTTTCAAGCTTTCTGAAACCGTAAAACAATAAAACAGTCAAGCAACAGTCTCATCTAGAGAGTGCAATGTTGTATAGTCAGAAGGCGATACCCAGGTGCGCAGAGCAAAGAGTAATCAATGTGACGATAGAAACCGCTAAGGGCATCCTATTGTGAAGTATCTTGTGGGTTGGCCATGATGGACTTTAGGAAACTGAATGATCACCATCTCAGAAGGCTCGCCTCAGACTACCCCGAGTCGGCAAGCTACCCCGGAGCGTTAGAGCAGAAGATCCTGATAATCTGGAACTACCTCGATGAGAGACCCTCAGCCTCGATTGAGGACTATAGTAGAGAGATGAAAGAAGGATCGAAGAAAGAGCTTGAAAGGAGACTCGAGGAGGAAAGACGCCGAAGGGCCGAGTCTGAGGCAAAAGAGGCGAGAAGAAGACTAGGCCTCATGAAGAAGCTCAGACCTTGGCTCGTGGGTCTTGAAGAGCCAATAGCCCTTGTTGAGGAGACCGGCCACCTTGAATGGAAATGTCCTGTCTGCGGAAACAAGGCGAAGTTCGACCTCAAGGACTACATGGATGATGTGTCAAAGGGAAAATCAGCGCTCATAACCTGGTATTGCGGAGGCAAAGACGTTGTTGAAGGCCCGAACCACTGGGGATTAACGCGAGAGATCAGACTTGCACAAGGCGAAGAGATAAGTCGAAAAGTGCTTGAACGGAGAGAAAAATCGAAAGACTGAAGAGCGCTTTGATATACGCCAACTAGCGTACCGGGAAGATATATTAGCAACGTATTCTGTCTAACCCTGCTATCAATCTCACTGTAAGAAAGAAAGGGACCTATGCCTTGACTCGACTTGCAGCTTTGGCCGTGACTGCACTTCTGGCGGCTTCATTATTCATTGGCTCGACGACTGGTACAACAGGAGTCAGCATCACAAAGGGTGGACGAAGCGCCATCGTCAACAAATACGGGATAGCCACCGTCACTGATGCGCTGACTCTCTCCAATGACGGACTAAGCCCCATAGACAGTCTTGACTTCGGCTTTCCCAAGTCCCACTCCGGAGGTTTAGAGCTTTTCGAAGCCAGAGGGTCTGCAGGGGAGAGCTTGAGAACAGAGAGGGTGGAGAACCAGTCTTCACCAACACAGTGGTGGAAGTGCCACTTCGCTAAGCCTCTCGCTCCCGGCGGCACCTCTGATATCAATATCAGAACAGTCTTCTCAAACCTGGTATCTTACGACGGTAAAGAGTACATTTTCTCCTTCGCGGCATACCCAACGCTTCCGTTTGGAGCGAATTCCTATAATTCAACTGTCATTCTGCAGAAAGACGCGGTCTTTAGGGAGTGGCCTAACAAGACCTTCACAACCACAAAGGTCGAGGAAAGACCGGCTCTGATCGGGGTACAGATACCTTTGGAGCCCTTTTCTAACATAGAGATCCCGCTCAAGTTCACAGATGCCGCTCAAGAACTTCTCACTTTCAGATCACTGAAGCGTGAAATCATGATCAGCCCGGGGGGTCAAACGTCATCGAAAGACACTTATACGATAACGAATCGCGGCTCAGAGCTGAGCTCCTTGACTATCCCTCGTCCCAAGAATATGAGCCCTATAATGCTCTATGACACGGCAGGACCCCTCAACGAGCGGCTTCGCACCCAGGAGGATTCACTAAGCATCACACCAAGATTTGGCAAGATGACGCAGGATGCCTCTTACACCTTCACAACAGAATACAATATGCCGACCCAAGGTTCACTATCGAGGTTGGAGTGGTCTGGAAGATACCGCATGACAGCGGAGCTGCACCCAGCACGAGAGTTCGCAGTTGGAGATGATCTTGTGAACATCACCCTACCAAGCGGATCCAAGATTGAGACTATTTCGATCCCACCAAATTCAACCTCGACGCTTTCAGATGGATCCCAAGTTATGACTTATCACTTCGGCAGACTGCCCCCGGCCTCTACTGAAACTACGGCCATCGAATACGATTACCCCATCTTCTTGTCATCAATCTATCCCCTGCAGTGGGTCTTCTCCCTAGAGGTAATTGTCGGGGCCTTTGCAGCTGCAGTTTTGTTGAGGAGACCTCAAAAGGTCGTCGCAGCAGCACCAGCTGAGAAGCTTAGGAAATTCGTCGACCTTCAAGATGAGAAGAGAACCTTGAGGCTTGAACTGGAAAAGGGAGGAAATGAACTCGCCAGAGGTGCAATGACGAAACATGACTATCGCAAACGAAGGAGGCTCATTGAGACAAGAATTAGTGAACTGAACAAAACCTTGACTTCTCTGAAAAGCGAGCTGAGAAATCTCGACCCTAGATATGAACAGATGGCCAGAAGGCTCGAGAAAGCTGAGGGAGAAGTTGATGCATTGCGTGCGAGCGAGGAGCAAATCACCGGTCAGTATAGGTCCGGCCGCATAAGCAAGGATGTATACGAATCGCTTGTGAAAGATCTCAGGAAGAGGATAGAGAAGGCCAAGCAGACTGTCGACAGCTTGATCGTGACCCTAAGGGAAGAATCGAGGTAGCGTACACCAGTTCACTGGAACGTTTGAAGAACGCTGGCCAACTGAACATTGACTGGATCGCGTGTGTCCTGGCAAGTGACTGCCATCTTCTGGCTTTCGATCTAGCACTTCAAGGCGAATATCTGAATGGATGCTTTGATATATTGCTGCTTTTGAGTAGCTCCTCGATAGTCGGCCTGCCTTCCATTGCCTTTCTGATTGCATGCCTAACGGCTTTGTAATTGTTGATGTAGACTCTTTTTCTGTCCACTGCGGACGGATGAACGAAGACGTTTGCTATGATGATCAGTTCGTTAACCAGGTTCTTTGGGAGTGTTCCGTCACCTACGCTGTCGATGACAGCTTTGGCAACAGCTGTCTGGGCAGGGCCGTAGATCATGCTCGCTTGCCGCATACTCTTGATCGTCACCGTTGGAACTATCATTGTTGTCGGCTTGACGGCCAGGTTCGGCTCTAAGATAGCCACTAAGGGTTCGTGACCTGCCGACGGTGTTGCCTTGGCCTTGGCGAAAGCGTCTCCAAGCGGCCCATCTCTAGAACCGAGGATAACCTCAACATGAGCTACATCACATCCGGCTCCAGCAAGAGACTCTCCAGTCTTTAGCCTGTAACTCCTGATTATCTCTTCGGATAGACCTATTGAGGCCAATCCTTTGGGTGAAGAAGTCTTAAGGTCAGCAGGGATCTCTGGACCTTTCAGTTTGCCAATCTTTTCCAGGTCGATCTTGAGTTCTTCCATGTCTTCGTAGGTGAGTTCTCCTCCAACAGAGAGTGGCAATCTCACCGGTCCGACTTTTACGCCCAGCATGTTGAGGGCAGCCTTCGATCCCACAGGACCGCTGCGCGCTATTATTCTGCCTATCTTTTGTATCTTCATCTGAGCCTCTCGAGCGGTCTTGAGGTCACCCTTTTTCACAGCGTCATAGACTATGATCCAGAGATCTGCTATGAAGTTCGCAGATGCAAGAATCATACCTGAGGCTCCGGCTGCAAGTGCCGGAAGGACAACCTCGTCATGACCACATAGAACGGAGAGCCTTGAACCTGTCTTCTCAAGGACAGAGAGCATGTACCTGAGTTCTCCGCTACTGTCTTTCAATCCTATTATGTTTGGGATCTCGACAAGGTCTTCAACCATTTGCCAGCTCAGGTTGACCCCCGTGGCTTGAGGGATATTGTACAAGATTATCGGAAGGTCAACTGCCTCCGCAAGTGTCCTGTAATGTTCGTAGATACCCCTGTCCATGGGCTTGTGGTAGTATGGTGTAACCACCAGGGCTGCCGCAGCTCCTACATCCTTTGCATGACGAGTTGACTCAATGGCAAGTTTTGTTCCGCTCTGACCTGTACCAGCAATTACTGGAACCTTCCCATTCGCCTGATCCACTACAATTTCAATGACTCGTTTTCTTTCGTCAATGGCCAGATTCTGGAATTCTCCTGTTGTCCCGCATGGAACGAGCGCTGAAACACCCTGTCCAACTACATAGTCCACTAGGCCTCTCAGTTTAGTTTCGTCCACCTCATTCCCATCGTCGGTAAGAGGTGTGACAAGTGCGGGCATTACCCCTTCAGGTCTGAAGACCATCAGTCAATCACCGGAGGATAGTATTGTTCCTGTCAAAGCCATAAAGCCTTAATAAAATTAGCTACACGCGATGGATCCACCATTAATTTAAGGTGCTACTGCGAACGAATGTATTATCAGGATTTGGCGGCCGGGAACGTGGCACATTCTAAGACACAACGGAAAAAGCGGCGGGTTCGGAGGAGAGTAACAGAGATTGCCTTTCTAGTTCTGATGATGGGTCTTGTAGTCTTTGCAGTTCAAGGGCTGTTCGTTAAGCCGAGAACAGACTCAGCTTCAAGAAAGGTCGCTTTGATAGATCAGCTTTCAGCCTCATATCCAAATCCCTCTTTCAAGGATGAATTCGTCAGAATCTTCAAGGACGCCGGTTTCAGTTCAGATACTTACGGCAGCGCTGAAGCGAACATTGACCTCTATAGGAATTTGCCTTCGTTGGGGTATAGGGCAATAGTCTTCAGGGTTCACCAATCCACCCCAGTTGAGTATCTCCTACCAAATGATAGACCCATTACTGGGCCTCCGGTGTACCTTTTTACAGGAGAGCCTTATGATGAGCATAAGTATGTTGTTGAGCAACTTTCAGATTTGATCGTTCCCGCCAGGGAGATCAACGGTTCAAAGATCTATTTTGCAATAGGTCCGCAATTTGTTCAGTCAATGTCAGGCAAATTCCAGAACACTGTGATCATCCTCGCAGGATGCTCAGGCCTCTACAGTGCCGATTTGGCTGATTCCTTCATCATAAAAGGAGCTTCGGTTGTAATTGGCTGGCAGAGGTTCGTACAGATGGACTACACGGACAAGGCCATCATCCGCTTACTGAAGGCCTTAGTCCTTGAGCGCACCACAATATTCAGAGGCACTGTGGTCATGACTAGTGATGTGGGTTTAGATCCGACCTACAAGTCTAACCTGCTCTGCTATCCGGATGAGAGAAGTCGCCTTACTTTCTTCGATGCATTAGAGCTTAAAGAAGAGGTGGTAGTCAGTCAACAGCTGAACATGTATTTCCCGAATCCGGCAACTAGAATTCCAACAGGGCTCACTAAGAAAATGCTGGACTAGCCCAGAACTGCTGCAGCCCCGAACAATTATGCCGGCCACCCATATTCCTATTGGAATTTTTTCTCCATCAAAGTATTAATAACTTGAATCGCTAGTTTCACACCCAAATCTGGCTGAGACTCTTGAAGACCATCCGAACGATCGAACAGATAAATGAAAAAATCGTGAAAGGTGAGGCCACAGTCGTCACTGCTGAGGAGATGACTGAGATAGTAAAGAGTCACGGAGTTGAGGTCGCAGCAAGAGACGTCGATGTGGTGACTACGGGAACCTTCGGCGCAATGTGCAGTTCAGGTCTCTTTCTTAATTTCGGCCATTCAGACCCGCCCATCAAGATGGAGAACCTTACCCTAAACGGTGTCGAGGCATATCATGGAAATGCAGCTGTGGACGCGTACCTTGGCGTTACCAAGATGCATCCGGAGAGGAAGTTCGAGTATGGTGGAGGACACGTCATTGAAGATCTTGTTTCTGGAAAAGAAGTTGAACTTGTTGCAACAGGATACGGCACGGACTGCTATCCTAGAAAGTCCGTAAGGACAACTGTGACAATAGACGATCTCAACCAGGCGATTCTGTGCAATCCGAGAAACGCATACCAGAGGTATAACGCCGCCACAAACGGAAGAGACGAACTAATCTACACTTACATGGGAAAACTGCTCCCAGACCATGGTAACGCAACATACTCTGGAGCCGGTGAACTCAACCCGCTTTCCAACGATCCTGATTACGAGACCATAGGCGTGGGGACAAAGATCTTACTCGGCGGAGGAACAGGATATGTCACAGGTTCCGGAACCCAACATGATCCAGTTAACGGATTCGGAACAATCATGGTTCAAGGAGACTTGAAGAAGATGACCTCGAGATTCCTAAGAGGCGGGAGCTTCACAAACTACGGAACCACTCTCTATGTTGGTCTTGGACTACCGATACCAATACTGAATGAGGGACTTGCAAAGAAGACTGGAATAAGCGATAAGGAGATCAGAACCGGTCTACTGGACTACGGAATCCCGCGTCGGAGCAGACCTATCCTCAAAGAGACTGATTATGAAGAGCTCAAGTCAGGAGAGATCAGGCTTAAAGGCAGAACGATTCCTGTCGCATCCCTGTCTAGTCTGAAACTCGCTCGAGAAGTAGCCTTAACTCTCAAGCGTTGGATCGAAGAAGGCAAATTCCTCATTACATCACCACAAGAAAGACTGCCCACGACGGGCAATTTCAAGCCGATGAAGATCAGCAAAGAGACGTTATTCGCCCAGAACATAATGATACCTTCTGTAACGTGCCAACCTGAAGAAGACATCGACGCAGTCGCGAAGAGGATAGTCGAAGAGAACGTAAATCATGTGATTGTGGTGACGCCTAAGAGGACCCTCATCGGGATAGTAACCTCGTTCGACATAACACGCGCTGTTGCTTGCAAAGAGTCAAAGCTTTCCAACGTAATGACAAGAAAGGTTGTTACGGCTTCACCCGAAGAACCCGTCGAGGCTTGTGTCCGTAAGATGAAGAAGCATGACATATCAGCTCTGCCTGTAGTTGATGCTGACAAGAATATCCTCGGCATCGTCACGAGTGAGAGAATCAGCAGGCTGTTCGGAGAGTATCAGTAGCATGAAAGCTCGCTTGAAATTTGGCAAAGATAGGACTTCCAAACCAATCATATCATCGGTGATTCTGAAAACCAAGGCACCAATCAACATCCTTAGGGCCGAGATTGATGAGAGTTCAGGGGAAGTCCTCATCGAGGTCCCAGATGAGAAGTCAAAGAAGACTGTTGAAGCTTTCAAAGAGATGGGCGTCGAGGTCAAGGTCGGCGGATTCATAGAGCTATTGCGCGAGAAATGTATCGATTGCGGACATTGCATAACGGTATGCCCCGTCGAAGCCATATCTGCTAAGAAAGATCTGACAGTAGTCATAGATCCTCAAAAATGTATAAACTGTGGAGCCTGCGTCGATTGTTGTCCTACAAGAGCCATCGAGACGTCTGAGTAGGGAGGATTTCAGATACCTAAGGCTTTCAGACTCCACAAGACAATCGGAGAGTCTTCAATATTCGTCAAGACTGACCGGCGTGAAGCAGCCGAGGTCGCATTCCAGACGATAGTTGAGAATAGGAAGCTTCTCCAGGATTATGGTAGGTCTTTTCCAGAATTCTTTCTTGCACTCGATCCGATTCCGGTCAGCAGGAACGCCCCCGAAATAGTATTGAGGATGACTCAGGCAGCAGAGGCTGCGAATGTCGGCCCTATGGCAGCCGTCGCGGGGGCCCTTGCGGATCTAGCTGTCGAAGAAATGATCAAGAATGGGGCCAAGATTGCGGTTGTTGAGGATGGTGGCGAGATCTCAGTGAGAAGTAGTGAGAAGCTCGACGTCATGATATACGCGGGAGAGTCTCCGCTTTCCAAGAGGCTGGGCTTCAGAATTCTTCCAGAAGACTGCCCTCTCGGTTTGGCAACCAGCTCCGGGACGGTAGGTCACGCTTTAAGTCTCGGCTTCGCTGACGCAGCTACAGTCGTTGCTGAGAATGCAGCTTCAGCCGATGCAGCCGCGACCGCTGTCTGTAATGCCGTTGACAGCAAGGATCTTTCGAGTTCGATTACAAGCGGTTTGAGAGTCGCCCAGAGTATTCAAGGCGTCAAAGGGGCCCTGATCATAAGAGATAACCGGGTAGGTTTTGCTGGGCAGCTTCCAGGACTGATCGGTGTGAAGCAGTTGCGGAAGACTGGCAGATGCTGATCTGGCGCGCTACTGGTTACAGCCGTATTTGCAGTACGGTACGCGCTCCGCTAGCGCGCGCTTGTTTGCAACAATGATAGCTGATGAAGACAATCTGGGTCTAGGATCTGGGTCTTCATCAGGAACTCCTATAGGGAGAAGCGCTACGACATAGAGGTGTTCTGGTAGATCCAGTAGTTTTTTTATCTTCTTTTCATCAAAAAGTCTCACCCAACAGGAGGCTAAGCCCAGCTCAACAGCTTCTAAGACTATGTGTTCGGTGGCAATTGCGACATTCAGTATGGTTGTGGGTATCCGTTTGCGCATTTCAGCTGAGGCTGCTCTGATGTTTCTTTTCATCAATTCTTTCTCAGCTTCGTCTCCGAGCTTGATGTCTCCCCTTCTCAATACTCCTTGTACTTGTTTTCTTGTTCTCTTCCATGAGACAAGATCTCCGCAACATACGATAACCACAGCAGCGCTTTCAACGAACTCTTGATTGAAAGAAGCCTTCCGCAGTTTGCTTTTCAAATCTTTGTCTTTGACTATTATGAAGCGCCATGGTTGAACATTAGAGCCTGAAGGGGCCAATCGTGCTGCTTCTATGAGTCTCCTAACCTGTTTTTCAGATAATTGGGTGTCCTTAAACTTTCGAATACTCCTCCTTTTTCTAATTGCCTCGAGTACTTTCAAATGATTCACCTTACTTACCGGATATGAGATAACATGTAATGTTGATAGCGGTCGCTTAAGATCCGCGGTGTAAGACAGGGATCTCGAGAAGATCGAGCGGGCGGCTCAGTAGATCCTCTTGAACTCCATTCTGTAGAGTTCTACGCCTCATTCTCTACGTTTTTGTGATGTTGTTTCGTTGTTCTCTCTAGTGTACACGGATCAGTGGCAACATTTGATCTGGTAGGTGTCAGGGTTGAATGATAGGTGTTATGCCTACTCTTCCTCCTCCTCGAGCGGCTCAGTCTCTTCGTTTCTTAACAGCTACAACCGCTGATACTATTGCTACTAGTCCTGCTAGTGCTAGGTAGGGTGTTAAGATCTCAAGCTTGCTGGTTGGCATTACGACTCCGCCGACTGGGCTAGCCCGTAAAGCTATCACGTAATTCGCATAGGTTGAAGGGTTTGAAAATGTTCCAAAGCCAGGTATATTGGTAATCCAGTTTTCGTCAATTACTACTGTAAGTGCGAAACCAACCGTTTGGCCTGCTAAGAGACTGAAGTCGTGAGCGTTGTCAGCATCATCTAATGGATGGCTGAGTTCAAACATGTTCAAGCTTCCTTGTCTGCTGCTTGCTACCTGACCATCATTGGTTCCACCAAAAAGGGTATCCCATTGGTCAAATGTGCCGTCAGAAAAAAGATCGCCAATCACGGTGCTTGTGCCTTGGTTTATTATGTCGTCATCTCCTGGCTCGCGGGTCGTTTCGCCTCCGTGGTCGTTGTCGAAGTAGAACCTGACATTGTCATCAGAGGTCAGGTCACCATCACCCTGGATAGCCACACCTATGTAGAGGTTTACGCCATCGTTCATCATGTATAATGTGCCACTGTACACATTTCCAGGTCCAAAGGGGCTGATGGTTGTTTTGGCTGCGGTTGCCCATTCACCAGCCTGAATATTTCCGTCAATAGTCGGCGGTGTACTTGTATAAGCTGAAAGGGTTAATCCGTTATGAGCTCGAGCATCAGGCACATACGTTATGGTGCAGCCGGCAGAAACAATCACAATCATCAATATCAGCGTCAGTGGAAGCTTACGAGTCGTCATAGTTAACACGCAAAGGTAACTCTGCTTCTTAGGCACTAATAACGCTTATTCTTCATTCCGATACTTCGGGCTCTTTCTTACGCGCTACTCCTCACACCCTGCGGAGGTTTAAGCCAGAGAGAACCACGAAAGACCAGACAGCTCAATATTTCTGGTGATTCACTTTCCTCTATGCTTGATATCATTCCTAGATCTCATAGCAGTCGTGGTTGAAATGGTATTCTGGGATAAATCAGGAATCGAGAAAGTGAGGCTGTGGCTGGTGCTGAGTCAGAACAGGTCTCTTGATGAGTTCCTGAAGTACTCTTAGATCTCTAAGACTTCCACTTCGAGGAACTTACGCTTCAACACTAGCAGGGTAGCAACTGCAAACACATACATTGCTGGCGTAAGACCGATTGAGAACTCAGGGATCGGCTGCCCAGCGTCTACACTGAAAAACTTGATAACCCCAAATAGAATACGGTTCTTTGATACTGCTTGACTCGTCTCAGTCGCAGTAAGTTTCTAGCGCGCGCTACTTCACACTAATCTACACATAACAAGTTTGTAGAGTTCCACGCCTGAACCTTCACACGTAGTTTCAAGTTGACCCTCATACTCTAGGCAGACAATCATCTTGCGCACCTGTTCCGGAGAAAGACCATTTGACTTTGCGTAGCCAGCCGCAAGCCTACAGACCTGTGCCACTGATGAGTCCTTAGCTCGGGTCTCAGTCTCTACAACTATCGGGTTCCCTTTGACATCTTGCAGTATAATATCTATGACACCAGCTTCAGTCTCGGGGTTTATCATCAGCAGGGAGGTCCCCTTTCCCAATGATTCTGGATAGTCGGCCAATATCTTGATGATCGGATCCTCCAAGAGGCCTCTTGCCTGGAGGTACTCACTTGGCCCAACTCGCAGGATTCTTGAGATGAAGTCTTCTAGAGTTGCGTAGTTTGTACCGAGTAGAT